>WNGB01012098.1_pt1 | contig 11760 bp, 4 predicted proteins | sample 5400681 | NCBI WGS metagenome assembly WNGB01 (sample SAMN13153367, study PRJNA577476) | soil metagenome | isolation source: 115 cm soil or saprolite under grassland replicate 2 | place: USA:California | collected 2016-06-15 | reverse complement strand
CGGCCCCGATGGCCGCGAGCTCCACACCTGGAGCTGGATGATCCGGACGCCGGCCGAGATCCTGGGCGGTCTCGTGTCTCGGCCCCCGGCCCGCACGGGGCCCGGAGAGCAGCGGGCGATCGGGCGAGACGACGGCGACCGGATCGTCCTCACCGCCGGCGGCGTCGAGGTCGCCATCGGCAAGATGAACGGCACGCTCGTGGGCGTGCGGTCCGGCGGGCGGGCGATCTCGTTCGGAGAGGGCCCGGTGCTCGTGGGCAAGAACGTGTCGGGCTGGCTCGAGGGGCTGGATCACGGTCCCGAGGGGACTGCGTACGTGGTGCGCGCCCGGTTCGGGGGGAACTTGAAGGAGGTGACCTGGCGGCTCGAAAGCTCGGGCTGGCTGAAGCTCGAGTATCACTTCTGGCTCCGCAACCGGGACGACCACGCGGACCACGACTACTACGGCGTGACGTTCCGCTACCCCGAGCCGCTGGTGACGGGCATCCAGTGGCTCGGCCGCGGCCCCTATCGCGTCTGGAAGAACCGCATGAGAGGACCGGCCTTCGACGTGTGGACGAAGCGCTGGAACGCGAGCGAGACCGGACGGAGCTGGGACTACCCGGAGTTCAAGGGCTACTACGCGAACCTCCATTGGGCCCTCTTGAGAACGCGCGAGCAGGACTTCGTCGTGGCCACGGAGACCGAGGACCTCTTCCTGCGGCTCTACACACCGAGCTTTGCCGACGCCATGGACGCCAGCGCCGCCTTCCCGCCCGGCGACATCTCGTTCCTCCACGGCATCGCGCCCATCGGCATGAAGTTCCTGAAAGCGGGACGCCTGGGCCCCCAAGGGGGCCGGCACCTGGCCCACGGCGACTTCGCGGGGACGCTCTACTTCCTCTTCGGCGAGCCGGGAGCTCTCGGCGAGCGGTAGCGGCTGCGCCCGCCCTGATCGCGCTGGCCGCCGTGGCCGGCCTGCTCCAGAGCCGATCGCTAGCCCTCTATCGAAAGTCATAACCGCGGCCCTGTCCGCGGTTTGATGACAGCGGCGCGCACTTTCTTATGCTTGCGCATCCTTTCCGTCACGGACAGGGGGCGCTTCCATGAGCAGGAAATTGACGAGTGCGCGCATCGGGATCGTGGTCGCGTTGGTGTGGGCCGCGCCGTCGCCGGGCCGAGCCCAATCGACGCACGGCGCGATCGTGGGCACGGTCCACGACGAGAGCGGCGCCGTCATGCCCGGCGTGGCGGTGACCGTCACCAACATGGGGACGAACATCGGCCGCACGACACTCACCAACCAGGCCGGCTACTACGAGCTGACGGCGCTGGTGCCCGGCACCTATCGCGTGCACGGAGAGGTCACCGGCTTCAAGGCCGCGGCCCGCGAAGGGATCTTCGTCGAGAGCCGGTCCACGGTCCGGATCGACCTGGGCCTGATCCTCGGTGTCCAGACGACCGAGGTGACCATCGTGGCGGCGACTCCGGTGATCGAGACGGAGAGCCCGACCCTCGCCGACACGCGCACCGCGCGCCAGATCGAAGCCCTGCCCATGCTGGCTACCGGCACCCTCTTCCCTTTCGTGTCCACCCTCCCCGGCGTGCAGGTCGTCGGCGTGGCCGGCAGCACGGTGTTCTCCTTCAACGGCGCCCGCTCCGGCCAGAGCGAGATCATGTTCGACGGCATGAGCAGCGCCCGGCTCAACACCCCGCTGGCCGGCAATCCCAACACGATGGAGATGACGGCGGAGCTGAAAGTCCACTCGGCGAGCAACAACGCCGAGTTCGGCTCGCCGGGGGTGGTGAACCTCGTGAGCAAGTCGGGCACGAACGCGCTCCACGGCACGCTCTTCTACTACCACTCACGCGACCAGTGGAACGAGAAGAGCCGCTTCCAGGCCACCAAGCCCGTGATCAAGCGCCACAACTTCGGCGCCACCTTGAGCGGCCCCGTGGTCCTGCCCGGCTACGACGGCCACGACAAGACGTTCTTCACGTTCTCCTACTGGGGCGAGCAGAACCCGGGACAGAACGCGTTCTCCGGCACCGTGCCCACGGCGGCCATGCGCGGCGGCGACTTCTCCCGGGTCGGGGGGAGCGTCACCGTCCGTGACCCGCTGACCGGCCAGCCCTTCCCGAACAACGTCATTCCCGCCGCCCGCATCAGCCCGGTGGCGCAGCGCCTCCAGAGCCGCTTCTACGACCTGCCCAACGTCGGCGACCCGAGCCTGCTCTCCGCCCGCAACCGGCAGGACAACGTGGACCGCAAGGCCAAGGAGAACCGCATCGACGTGCGCATCGACCAGAGGATCGGGAGCAAGAACCAGCTCTTCGCGCGCTTCAACTGGAAGGGCACCGTCCAACAGCCGCTGGAGAGCATGCCCACCGTCGGCAACCGCGATGGCTGGCGCGCGCACACGAACTTCGTCATCTCCGACACCCACACCTTCGGCAGCGCCGTCGTCAACGAGTTGCGGGCGGGGTTCACGCGGGGCGGGAACCGCCAACTGGGGCCTTTCGCCGGCCCGGACATCATCGGCGAGCTGGGCCTCGCCGGTTTCCCCGACGCGCCGTACCACGGGATGCCGCGCGTCGCCATCACCGGCTTCACCGGGATCAACTCCGGCAACAACCTCGACGACCACAACGAGATCTACCAAGCCAACGACGCCCTCACCTGGACGCGCAGCAACCACACGTTCAAGGGGGGCTTCGACGTCCAGTACAACCGGGCCTACGGGCTGGACACGCCCAACGAGACCTTCGGCGACCTGACCTTCGACGGCTCCATCACCGGCTACGCCTACGCCGACTTCCTGCTCGGATATCCGGCCCGCTCGCGCCGCGCGAGCTACCTGGGCACCCGGCGCAAGCACGGCACGGACCTGGCCGCCTTCGTGCAGGACTCGTGGCGCCTCCACCCGAAGCTCACGGTGGAGCTGGGCCTGCGCTACGAGTATCAGCTCGCGTCCCGCGACGACGACGGCTGGATGTACAACTTCGATCCCGGAACGGGCAGCCTGGTCGTCCCGGACGAGACGGTGGGCTCGCCGAGGATCAACCCGCTGCTCCCGGCCAGCATCAAGACCGTGGGCGCGTCCGCCCGCGGATTCCCGCAGGCGCTGCGCAGTCCCCAGAAAGGCAACGTCGTCCCTCGACTCGGCTTTGCCTGGCGGCTTTCCGACAAGACCGTCCTGCGCGGCGGCTACGGCATCTTCATCGACAGCTTCGGCACCTGGCTCACGCCCGTGCAGTCGAGCCCACTGTTCGGGTACACCGCGGAGTTCCGCAACACGCCCGCCAGCCTGCAGTTCCCCCTCAGCAACCCGTTCGGCAGCGGGGGCGCGCTGGTGGGAGCGCTGGAGGCGGGGACGGTCTCGATACCGACGTTCGATCCGGACCTGGAGAACTCACGCCTGCACCAGTGGAGCGTGACCCTGGAACGCCAGATCAAGGACGTCGGCGTCCGGGTGTCCTACGTGGGGTCGCGGAGCACGAACCTCACCTACACGCGGAACCTCAACCTGCCCCAGCCCAGCACCACGCCCTTCAGTCCCTCGCGCCGGCCGTACCCGCAGTACGCGAACATCTACTACTCGGACAACGACTCTCGCCTGAGCACCCAGTACCACGGCCTGCAGACCGACGTGGAGCGGCGCTTCGGCCGGTCGTTCTACGTCCAGGCCGCCTGGACGTTCAGCCGGCTCATGGAAGGCGTCGAGGACGTGGGCAGCGAGGCCGGGCCGACCATCGAGAACCCCTACGACCCCCTGCGCGAGCGGGCCCGCGCCGCCTTCAACCCCACTCACCGCGTGAACGGCGCCCTCGTCTGGGAGCTGCCCCTGGGCCAGGACCGCCGGTTCCTCTCCGGCATGCACCCGGTGCTGGAAGCGCTCTTCGGGGGCTGGCAACTCTCCAGCCTCTTCTACTACGACACCGGGCGCTACTTCACGCCCGTCTTCACCGGACGGGACATCTCGGGCACCGGGCTCACCACCACCCAGAGCTGCTCGAGCTGCACTCCCGGACTGCGTCCGGACCTCGTGGGAAACCCCAACCTTCCCGGCGGCCAGCGCAGCGTGGACCGATGGTTCGACACCTCGGCCTTCGTGATACCCGCCGCGGGCAGCGGCCGCTTCGGGACCTCGGGTCGAAGCGTGATCGTGGGACCCTCGTCGAAGGTGGTCCATGCCGGCCTGGCCAAGAAATTCAAGTTCAGCGACCGCACGAGCCTCGGCTTCCAGGTCAACGTCCTGAACCTGTTCAACACCGAGAACTTCGACCTGAGCGCGGCCGCCCTCAACCTCTCGCAGCCCGCCACCTTCGGCCACATCAGCACCGTGCGCGGCGGCATCGAGAGCTTCGGTCCCCGGACGATCAACGCGGAGGTGCGATTGGCATTCTGAGGGCGATTGACCACCCCCGAAGGGAGCCGTAGGATGCCGGGACAATGTCGTCCGTGCGCGGCGTTCCGCACCTGCGCCGGGGCGCTTGCGTCGCCGCCGCCTTGCTCCTCGCCGCGCCCGCGCTCGCGCTCGATCCCGGACGACCGCTCGCCCGCTACAGCCTCGACGCCTGGTCCGTCGATCGTGGCCTCCCCGACAGCGCGGTCTTCGCGATCGTCCAGACCCGCGACGGCTACCTCTGGGTGGGCACGACCGAAGGCCTGGCCCGGTTCGACGGCCTTCGCTTCGTCGTCTTCGACAAGGCCAATACGCCCGCCATCCGCCACAACCAGATCCAGGCCCTCTTCGAAGACGACGCGGGCGCGCTCTGGATCGGAACCTACGGCGGTGGCCTGGTGCGCCTGAAGGACGGCCGCTTCGAGGCCTTTACGACCCGCGAGGGCCTGCCCGGCGACACCGTGCGCAGCATCGCGCAGTCCCGCGACGGTGCCCTCTGGATCGGCACGCACGGCGCGGGGCTCGGGCGCCTCCGTGACGGCGTCTTCCGCACGCTGACCCGGCATGACGGCCTCACCGGGGACCTCGTCCGCGCCGTGCGCGCCTCGCGGGACGGCACGGTCTGGGTCGGCACGAACCACGGGCTCAATCGCCTGCGCGGCGACACCGTCGAGACGCTCACGACCGCCACCGGGCTCCTGCACGAGAACGTGACGTCGCTGTTCGAGGACGGTCGAGGGCGGATGTGGATCGGCACCAGCGGCGGCCTGAACGTCTACGAAGAGGGCCGCCTGCGCGGGTACACGACGCGCGACGGGCTCTCCGCCGATCGCGTCTTCGCCATTCAGGAGGATCCCGACGGCGACCTCTGGGTGGGCACCGAGGGCGGCGGTTTGAACCGCTTCCGCGGGGGTCGATTCGAGGCGCTGCGCGCCAAGGACGGGCTCGGCAGCGACGCCGTGCGCGCGCTTCACCAGGATGGGGAAGGGAGCCTGTGGATCGGGACGTACGGGGGTGGGCTCGCGCGCCTGCGCGAGGGGTTCGTCGTCCACACCGTCCAGGACGGCCTGCCCGACGACCGCGTACGCGCCGTGCTGGAAGATCACCGCGGTGCGGTCTGGGCCGCGACGGCGGGCGGTCTGGGCCGGTGGCAGGACGGACGATGGCGCACGTACACCCGGGAGGCCGGCCTCGCCGACGACACGATCCTCGCGCTGCACGAGGATCGCCAAGGCGTGCTCTGGGTCGGGACGCGCGACGGCGGCCTGCACCGCTTCCAGGACGGCCGCTTCCGCGTCTTCACCACCGCCCAGGGCCTGCCCAACAACACCGTCATGGCGATCGCCGACGGCCGCGACGGCGCGCTGTGGGTGGGGACGGAGGGCGGGGTGGCGCGCTTCGCGGAGGGCCGGTTCACGGTCTACGGCACAGCCCAGGGCCTGTCCTTCCCCGAGGTGCGCTCGCTCCACGAGGACCGCCGCGGAGACCTCTGGATCGGCACGTTCGGCGGCGGCTTGAACCGCCTGCGCGATGGTCGCTTCCGCGTCTGGACCCGGCGCGAGGGCCTTTCCAACGACTCCGTCTACTCCATATATGAAGACGGCGAGGGCGCGCTCTGGGTCAGCACGCTCGGAGACGGCCTGAACCTGATCCGGGACGAGAAGGTCACCGTCTTCCGCGTGCGGGACGGCCTCTTCCACGACATGATCTTCCGCGTGCTGGAGGACGATCGCGGCCAACTCTGGATGAGCTCCACCCGCGGGATCTTCCGCGTGGATCGCCGCGAGCTCCTGGAGCAAGCGGCCGGGCGCCGCGCCCGCGTGACCTCCGTTTCCTACGGCGTCGCGGACGGGATGAAGACGAGCGAGTGCACGGGCGGGGCCCAGCCGGCGGGATGGCGCGCCCGCGACGGCCGGCTGTGGTTCCCTACGCGCAAGGGGCTGGTGGTGATCGACCCCGCGCACGTGCGTGCGAGCATGCAGCCGCCCCCGGTGGTCATCGAGGAGGTGTGGGCCGACCGGAGGGAGCTGCGGGTGGGACCCGCGCTCGAGGCCCCGCCCGGACGCGGCGAGCTGGAGTTCCAGTACACCGGGATCAGCTTCGTGGGCGCGGAGAACACGCGCTTCCGCTACAAGCTCGAGGGATTCGACCCGGACTGGGTCGACGCCGGAACGCGCCGCCTTGCCCACTTCCCGAACCTCGCCTCCGGGACCTATCGTTTCCGCGTCAAGGCCCAGAGCAAGGACGGCGTGTGGAACGAGACGGGGGCGGCGGTCGACGTGCGCCTCGCGCCCCATTTCTACGAGACGCGCGCGTTCGTCGCCTCGTTCGTCCTCATCGCGCTGGGCATCGCCGTCGGCGTTCCCCTGGCGGTGGCCCGCGGCCTCCACCGCGTGCGGGTGTCGCAGATGCAGGCCCGGTTCGCCGCCGTCCTCGCCGAGCGGAATCGCATCGCGCGTGAGCTGCACGACACGCTGGAGCAGGGCTTCACGGGGTTGGGCTTGCAGCTCGAGGCGGCGCTGGCCCGCCTCGGCCCGCGCGACACGCCCGTAGCCCACCGCCACCTCGAGACCGCGCGCCATCTCCTGCGGCACAGCCACTCCGAGACGAGGCGGTCCATCCGGGACCTGCGCTCGACCACCCTGGAAGGAGTGGACCTGGCCACGGCGCTGGCCCGCACCGCGGAGCAGATTTCGGCGGGGACGCTCGTGCGCATCGTGGTCCACATCCAGGGCACGGCGCGTCCCCTGCCGGACGAGATCGAGCAGAACCTCTTCCGCATCGGGCAGGAAGCGGTGACGAACGCCATCAAGCACGCCCAGGCGCACGAGGTCCAGGTCGACCTCCGCTTCGACGCCGATCGCGTGGAGCTGCTCGTGCGCGACGATGGCCGGGGATTCGATGCCGAGTCCTCCGCCGTCGCCTCCGGCCACTTCGGGGTGCTCGGCATGCGCGAGCGGGCGGAGCAGCTCCGCGGTCACCTGCGCCTGAGCAGCGGGCCGGACCGGGGGACGGAGGTCGCGGTTGCGGTGCCGATCGGCAAGTGAGGGGCGAGCCATGAACCGGATCCGCGTGCTCGTGGTCGACGATCACTTCGTCGTGCGGATGGGGCTCCGGGCCGTCATCGACGCCGAGCCGGACATGGCAGTGGTGGCGGAGGCCAACGGCGGAGAGACGGCAGTCCAGCTCTTCCGGGAGCACCACCCCGACATCACCCTCATGGACCTTCGCATGCCGCTCATGAGCGGGGTCGAGGCGACCCGGGCCATCCGGGAGGACTCGCCCGACGCGCGCGTCATCGTGCTCACGACCTACGACGGCGACGAAGACATCTTCCGCGCCCTGAATGCGGGCGCCCGAGCCTATCTCCTCAAGGACGTGTCACGCGAAGAGCTGCTGGACGTGATCCGCGGCGTCCATGCCGGCCAGCGGCGCATTCCCGCCGCGATCGGCGCGCGCCTGGCCGAGGCCATGCCGCGGTCGGAGCTGACGCCGCGGGAGCTGGAGGTCCTCGGCCTGGTGGTGAGGGGCCTGAGCAACCGGAAGATCGGCGACGCCCTGTCGATCACGGAGGGCACGGTCAAGATCCACATGAACAACATCCTGAGCAAGATGGGCGTGGAGGACCGGACGCAGGCCGCGACCACCGCCGTCCGCCGCGGGATCATCCACCTCGACTAGACGACGACTATTCCTTTCGACATACCTCGCCGTCCGTCGCGCGGCCCATGACAACCTCCGGGAAGTTCTGACAATAGTGGATTTCCTTCGAACCGGAGGTCCCGATGAAGCGCGCTTTGCCCCTCGCCTGCGTCGTCGCCCTGTGCCTGGCCGCCACGACGGCGGCCCAGACCACGGCGTCGATCTACGGGACGGTCACCGACGAGACGCGGGGAGTGCTCGCGGGAGTGACGGTCACGGCGACGCACACCGCGACGCGCGAGAGCCGCACCGCGCAATCGGGGGCGGCCGGCAGCTACACGCTCTCTGAGCTTCCCCTCGGTACGTACACCGTCCGCGCGGAGCTGGCCGGGTTCAAGACGGTGACTCGCGGCGGGATCGAGATCAGCCTCAACCGGCACGCGCGCGTCGACGTCGTCCTGGCCGTCGGACAGGTGGCGGAGGAGGTGGTGGTCACCGCCGATGCCCCGCTGGTCGAGAGCAGCACCAACGAGATGGGCACCGTCATCGATCAACGCCGCATCGCGCAGCTCCCCATCAACGGGCGGAACACGCTCAGCCTGGTCAGCCTCGTGCCCGGCGCCCAGGAGGTGCAGTCCACGGCCGAGCAGGGCTTCGTCATCAACAAGGTGGCCTTCAACGGCGTGCGGCCGGAGCTGTCGAACTGGCTGCTCGACGGCGGCGACAACACCTCCTCCTTGCGCAACTACGGCAACCCGGTTCCCAACCCGGACGCGGTGCAGGAGTTCAGGGTCATCAGCAACAACTACAGCGCGGAATACGGCCGCTCGGCGGGGGCGATCGTCAGCGTGGTCACGAAGTCCGGGACCAACGAATTCCGCGGCACCGCCTTCGAATTCCTGCGCAACGATGCCCTCAACGATGACGACTTCTTCCAGGGGAAGCCCGGCACGCTCGACCAGCACCAGTTCGGCGCCACCGCGGGCGGGCCCATCGTCAAGGACCGGATGTTCTTCTTCGCCAGCTACCAGGGCTTCCGCCGCCACACCGAGGATTTCAAAAACACCGCCCTCGTCCCCACGGCGGCCGAGCGGAGTGGTGACTTCTCGCGGTCCGTCTTCCAGGGACGGCCGGTGACGGTCGTCGATCCCGTCACCGGACAGCCCTTCCCGGGAAACGTCATCCCGGCCGCGCGCATCAGCCCCATCGCGACCAGGTACCTGAGCATGGTGGTCCCCCTCCCCAATGACCCGGCACGGGGGCCCAACGCCTATCAGACGACGATCCCCATCTCCGATCCCAACGACCAGATCCTGGGCAAGGTGGACGTCCTGATATCCAAGCGTCACAAGCTGACGCTGTCGTACTTCTACAACGACTTCACCGACGTGGACGCGCTGAGCCCCTTCGCCTTCTACTTCCGCGACAACGTGAACACGCAGCACACGGTGACCGTCCATGAGTACTGGACACCCCGCTCGAGTCTCGTCAATCACCTTCGCGCGTCGTACAACCGCAGCTCGGGCGACCGCACCATGCGTACGGAGCCGTCCTTCACCGCCGCCGACCTGGGGATCCCTTTCGGGCCCCTCCCTCCGGGGCCCGTCCTCACCCCGACCTTCCGCTTCACCGGCTACTTCGATGCCGCAGGGGCGGCCAGCGGACCCAAGACCTCCAACATCTACAGCCTCGCGGACAGTCTCGACGTCGTGAAGGGACGACACACGATCAAGGTGGGGGCGGAGGTCTGGCTGCGGCGGCTCTTCGACACGACGATCGACGATCGTAACGGCGGGGACTTCCGTTTCAACGGTCGCGTGACCGGGAATGCCATCGCGGACCTGCTGCTGGGCGAGATCAGCGACCGGTTCCGGTTCCGTGATCCCGCCTACAAGAGCAACAACCAGTGGTCGTACTACGCCTACGTCCAGGACAACTTCCATCTCGGTCGGCGGCTCACTCTGAACCTGGGCCTGCGCTACGAGCTGGACCGCTTCCCCGTCTCCCCGGGCGACCCCGTCCAGGTGTGGGTGCCGGGCCAGCAATCCGCCTGCGTGCCGCAGGCGCCGAAGGGCTTCCTGTACGCGTTCTGCGAGGCGGACGGCACCTCGCGGGCCGGTTACAAGGACGACACGAACAACCTTGGCCCACGCCTCGGATTCGCCTACACCCTGACCGGAGATGGCAAGACGGTGTTGCGAGGCGGCTACGGGATCTCCTACGCGTCGAACATCCTCAACACACTCCAGGAAGGCCTGGTGGGCGTGCCGTGGGGCTTCCGCGAGGAGCTCCTCAACACCGCGCCCGCGAACCGGCCGTCGACGGTCAAGCTCGCGGCCCCGTTTGCGACGTTCCCGGGCGGCAACCCCTTCCCCTTCCAGCCCGACGCCGCGAACCTGAAGTATCCGGCCACCACCAACTACACGGCGGCGTCGCCGTCACTGGTGCAAGGCTACTTCCATCAGTACAACCTCACCCTCCAGCGGCAGTTCGGCAAGAGCACGGTGCTCGAGCTGGCCTACGTGGGCAACCGGGGCAAGGATCTTCCGGCCTCCTTCAACGTCAACCAGCCCGTGCTCAGCGGCACCGGCACCGCGGCCAACGCGAACGCGCGCCGGCCGCTCGGCGACGCGAGGGTCACCGACGTCGTCCAATACCTGAACGAGGGCCTTTCCTGGTACGACTCGCTGCAGGCCCGGCTCGAGCAGCGCTTCCGCGGCGGCTTCTCGCTGCTCGGCTCCTACACGTGGGGCAAGGCCGTCGACTACGTGTCCTGGCACGACGATCAGGCGCGATGGTCCGACCCGCGCTTCCCCGAGCTGAACAAGGGCCCCGCCGACTTCGATCGGCGGCACCTCCTGACTGTCTCCTTCTTGTGGGAGCCGCCGCTCTTCAAGGAGAAGAAAGGACTGGCAGCGGCGGTGCTGGCGGGCTGGCAGATCAACGGCATCGCCAGCTACTACTCCGGTCTGCCCATCGACATCCGCTCCGGCCGCGACAACAATCTCGACACCCAACCCAACAACGACCGGCCGAACCTCGTCGGGGACTGGCGGAAGCCGACGCCCAGCCACGAGCAGATCCGGGCCGGCGAGACCTGGTTCAACACCGCCGCCTTCGCTCCGAACGGGGTGGGCCAGATCGGCACGCTGGGCCGCAACGCGATCGTGGGCCCCGATCGCAAGGTGGTCGACCTGGGCCTCTCCAAGAACTTCAAGGTCACCGACCGCTACCAGGTCAACCTCCGGCTGGAAGCCTTCAACGTCTTCAACTGGGTGAACTTCACGTCCCTCGGCACCGGCGGCACGCCCAGCTCGCCCCAGAACCTCACCAGCGGCAACTTCGGTAAGATCACGAGCGCCGGATCGCCACGGATCCTCCAGCTCGGGTTGAAGTTCATGTTCTGATCCACGCCGCACGATCAGCCGAATCTCCTAGCGCGGGGTGTAGATCGCGGCGGAGCGCGAGCCCAGCGTCACGCGGAGGCGCCCCCCTTCGACGCGCCCGCCTCGGCCACCCAGCCGGTCCTCGACGGACCGATCCGCGGTCCAACCGGCGCCAACCGTCGGGATGTCGAGCGCGACCGAGTCCCTCGCGTTGTTCAGCACGACCACCACCGCCTGATCGCCCACCACGCGCGCGTAGGCCCACGCCTGTTCGGTCACGGCCAGCGTCACCATCCGCCCGCGGCGCAGCGGCGCCAGTTCCGCGCGCAGCCAGGCCAGCCGCCGCA
>WNGB01012088.1_pt1 | contig 11767 bp, 9 predicted proteins | sample 5400681 | NCBI WGS metagenome assembly WNGB01 (sample SAMN13153367, study PRJNA577476) | soil metagenome | isolation source: 115 cm soil or saprolite under grassland replicate 2 | place: USA:California | collected 2016-06-15 | reverse complement strand
AGAAGACCCGCAACCCATCCGCGCGCCGACGAGCGGTCAGGAGCCTCCGCCAACGCCGTGCGGCGCGAGCGTATCGACCCAGGCGGGCTCTGTTCCAGCTCACAGCGAGAACCTAGCCTGGTTGCGCGACGTGCTCGTCTTGACGGTGCGCAAGAGCTTCTGGGAGTCGCCGGAGAGCGAGATCTTCCCGAACCGCGTCTTCGCGCCGACGTTTGCCGGGCACAGCACGGGCCGCGTCAACACCGTCCTGCTCGTCGCCAAGACGCTCGTGGCGTTGCTGCGCCGCCGCCCGAAGCTGATCTTCGTCGGGTCGGCGCACCGGCTCGTGCCGCTGCTGCTCGTCCTGCGCCGCCTGCGGCTCCTGCGCACGAAGCTGATCGTCACGAACCAGGTCTTCTTCGGTCCGCGCCTCGCACGGTTCGCCGACCGCGTGATCGTCTACTCGCGGCGTGAGACGGAAGGTCGTAGCAACTACGTCTATCTCCCCATCCCGGCCGACGGCGCCTTCGACGAGATCGAGCCGCATCTCGACGACGCGGCGTACGTCTTCTCGGGCGGCGGGACTCTTCGTGACTTCGCCTCGCTCTTCGCGGCCGTCGAGGGAACAGACGTGCGCGTCATCGTCGTCACGCATTCGCCGGAGACGCTCGGAGTCGCCGCGACGCCGCCGAACTGTCGCGTGCTCTTCACGATGCCTCTCCAGCAGTTCCTGTCGTACGCGGCCGGCTCGGTCTTCGTCGTCGTCCCGTTGCGCGGAACTGACACACCGCACGGGCACACGACGATCGCGCAGGCGCTCTCGCTCGGGAAGTCCGTCGTGACGACGCGCGGAGCCGCCGTGGCCGACTACGTCCGCGACGGCGTGGAGGGATTACTCGTCGAGCCGGGCAACGTCAGGGGCTATCGCGACGCGATCCTGCGCCTCGTCCGCGACGAGGATTTGCGACGCTCGTGCGAGCGCGCGGCGCGAGCGCGCGCACCCGAGTTCTCCTACGCAACCTTCGCCGGCTCGATCGTGGCGCTTTGCCGCGAGGTACTCACCGAGTGACGAACCCGTCGAGCAGCTTGTCCCAGCGCACGTCAAGACGCTCCTCGCTGAACATTTCGGCCTTGGCACGGCCGTTGCTCCGCAACTGCTTGACGAGCGTGCCGTCCTCGTAGACGCGCTGAACAGCCGCTGCAAGCGCGGACACGTCGTCGACCTCTGCGAGGAGCGCATCCTCACCGTCGGCGAGCAGCTCCTGCGCCTGCCCGACGCGGGTCGTCACGAGCGGAACTCCCGCCGCCGTCGCCTCGAACGTTGCCTTGGGGCCGCCCTCCTGACGAGACGTGACGAGATACACGTCGAGCGCGTGGTAGGCGTGCGCTAATTCGTCGCTCGAAGGCAGCAGCAGATGCTCGTACGGAATGCCGCGCTGCTCCAGCTCACGACGGACGTACCCGCGCGCCGGCCCGGTCAGCAGAACGACGAGCTCCGGGATGACCTCGTGCACGCGCTCGAGCGTCGCGACGAGCACATCGGGCCCTTTGATCAGCTTGGGCTCGAGGCCGTCCGTCCAGCCGACGCCGTCCTTTTGGAACGAGCCGACGACGAAACCGGTGCTCGGAAGACCTGCCTTCTCTCGAGCCGCTGCCCGCGCGTCGGCGTCGGCGAGCGGGAAGCGCTCGAGCTCGACGCCGATCGGGATGCGGAAGATCTTCGCTTCGTCGACTCCGGCGTTCGCAACCAGCTCGTGCATTTCGGCGTGGGTGACCTGGATCCGATCCACGCGGCCGGCGTATCGGCGGAGCCTTTTGAGTACAGCGTCGAACTCGGGATGGCCTTGTGTGCCGGGCCGACCGTGGAAGTACGACAGCCCGAGGAGATGCGACGACTCGACCCAGCGGGAACGCAGGGCGCCGAAGTGGTCGTGAACGAACACCGCCTGACCGCCGGTGAAATCCCCCCATCGGGACGGAGCGATCTCGTAGCCGAGCCGGCGCGCCGCCGCCCTCAGCCGTCGTGCATCGTCGTCGATCGACCAGCCGGAGTCGTCGCCGACGACGAACAGCCGCGAACGTCGCCCCCACGAAGCCGTCCGTACGGGAACGTACGCATGCAGCGCCACACGCGTCGCGCCGCGGACAAGCCGCCGCACCGCCGTCGTCACCCCTTCAACACATCGAGGTAGCGGTCGGCAACGTCGGAAAGCGACGGCAAACGGATCGCGGCCCGCCGCTCGTCCAGCTCGCTGCGCAACTGTTCGAAGACGTCCGTCAGCTCCGCCGCATCGTCATAGCCGAAACCGCCTTCGCCGACGAGCTCGGGGTGACCGCCGCTGCGGAGGTATACGGCCGGCAAACCACACGCGAGCGCTTCGAGGAGCGCGTTGGAGCACGGATCGTCCCGGCTCGTCGCGAGGTACACGTCGTGCTCACGCAAGATGTCTGCGAGCTCACGTGACGGAACGGCTGGGATGCTGCGGATGCGCTCGAACGCCACATCGCTGTTGCCAACGAACGTCACCCGAAGGCGTGCTGGATCGAGCTCGCGACCGAGCCGTTGCAGGACGTCGCGTCCCTTGCGCGGATTCGACGACCAGCTCGTGGAGACGACCCGCAGCGGTCTCCCGTCGAGCGTCTCTCGCTGGGCCGGCGGATGGAAGATCGAGGGATCGACGGTATTGCGGATCACGACAGGCTGGCACAACTCGACGCCGAGCTCCCGGTGCTTGTCGAGGCTCCACTGCGACTGGAACACGGTCGCATCTGCCAGCTCGGCGTTGACGCGGAAGATGCGCGCGTCCGTGCCATCGTCGAAGCCGCGGTAGACGCCGACCGGCCCGTCGACGCGGTGGACCATCCGCGCACCCTCTCGTGCAAAGCGGCGTAGCCTGCCGAAGTCGAAGTTGAAGGAGTTGAAGAGACAGCCGGGCGTCCCGCCGGACAGCCGGTTGATCTCGACGGCGAGGCCGCGCCGCCCGAACTCGGCCACGAGCGCCAGCAGGAACTGGTTTCCGCCGCCGTACGGGGGGTCGTGGAATTCGTGGAAGACGGCGACATCGGCCTGATCGCGCCGCGAGCGGAGCCAGTCGGCCTCGGTTCGCCCACGCCGGACGACCGTCCGCAAGGAGCGCGCGGCCCGCCTCAGAGCCCGCGGTGTAAGGGTTCTGTTAGGCACCTAGGCGCTATCCGCAAACATGCCGATACTTGCACGGGTTTCTGAAAGCGCCGCTACCATCCTGCGCTCCAGATCTGGGGTCTGGCACGAGCGGGTTGATCACCGAAGGGAGTCTCATGCGTTTCGTTCGTCGAATTCTGCTTCTTGCTGTCGTCGGCTGTGCGCTTGCGGGTGGCTGGGCGACCTCCGCCAAGGCGATCGCGTTCAATGACCAACCTTGTCGACCGGACGTGGTCTCGCCCACGATCCATTTTTGCCCGTCGGGTGAAGTCGGCAAGAGCTACTCGGTCGAGATCACCGCGCACGGGGGCTGTGACGTCTACGTGTGGACGAACCCGGGCGGCGGCCTGCCTCCGGGTCTCACCCTTGGCTCGGCCGGACAGGTCGCCGCGACCGGACCGATCAGCGGCATTCCTACGACGCCCGGCAAGTACATCTTCTGGCTGCAGATTCAGGACACGATCGGCGTCCCGGCAAGCTGGTGCACCGACGATAAGGCCTCGCAGCGGGAGTTCGAGATCGACATCCTGGCGGGCCTGCAAATCGCGCAACGCCAGAGCGTCTTGGCACCGGCCCAGGTGAGTATCCCATACAGCCTCACGTTTACGACAACGGGGGCGACGGGCGTGACGTGGTCGGTGAGCTCGGGCGCGCTGCCGGCCGGCCTCAGCCTGAACACGGACACGGGGGTCCTGTCCGGCACGCCGACGCAGACTGGTGACGCGCAGTTCCAGATCAAGGCCAGCTCGGGCACGCGCAGCGACGTGCAGACGTACACGCTGCCGGTCGTCGAGCCGCTTCGGGTCACTAAGCCCGCGGTCGCGGCGGAAGCGGGCTTGCCCGTGAGCCTCACGCTCGCGGCAACGGGTGGACGTGCGCCGTACACGTGGTCGGCGACGGGCCTCCCTGCGGGCCTCACGCTCGACGCCGCGACGGGCGCCATCTCGGGAACGCCGACCGCAGCCCGGCCCGCGACCGTCAAGGTGTCCGTCAAGGACGCCCTCGGTCTCGTGAACACGCTCGACGTGAGCTTCCCGGTGGCGGCGAAGCTCGCGATCAAGAAGGGCGCGCTGCCAGCGGCAACCGTCGGTGTCCTCTACAGCGCGCGGCTCGTGACGATCGGTGGCGTCCGTCCCAATACGTGGGCAGTTGTCGGCGCCATGCCGCGCGGGATCAAGCTGAACACGCGGACCGGCCGACTGTCCGGCACGCCCCGGAAGGCTCGGACGTACCGCTTCAGGGTCCAGGTGACGGACAAGCTCGGCGCGAGCTCGACGCTCGCCTTCGTGCTCAAGGTCAACGGAGGGGCTCGCCGCTAGCCGCAGACGCAAGGACCTCCCAGAGCGCCTCGGTGTAGCGCTCCCAGGAGAAACCACGCTCGACTGTCTCACGGGCGCGGATGCCAAGATCGTCGGCAGCCGCGCCCGTCAGCGTTTCGAGGAGGGCGCGCTCGAAGGATTCAGGATTGCCGGGCTCGACCAAGCGGCAGTTCACGTGATCTTCGAGCTCGTAGCCTTCGACGATCGCGTCCGTCCGCGAGACGACGACGGGCTTCGCCATCGCCATGGCCTGCAGCAGCGTCGTCGTCGCTCCCGAGTAGCTGTTCGCGCGCACCGGTAGCGCAACGACGCGTGCTTCCGCAAGGCGCTCACGCACCGTCTCGAGGGGCACGCTTGTCTCCGCGGCAACGTTCTGAGGAAGATCGCCGAGCGTCCGGACGCGTTCGGGCGTCGCCACGATGTGGAAGATGAGCTGCGGCTGACGCGCGGCGAGCTTGATCAGGAGCTCGAAGTCGCGTTGTGGATCGGCACCGACCGCGAGCACGTCGATGGTCGGCTCACGAGCGGTCATTGGTCGAAATGCGTCGACGTCGACGCCGAACGGAACGAAGACGACCCGTGGTGATGCACCGCCGATCCACCTTCGGAGACGGTCCGCCTCGATCGTGGAGTACGCGACGACCGTGTGCGCGCCGTCCAATGCCCGCCTGAAGCCGCGGTCGTCGCCTAGTCGCTCGAGCCGCTCGGGAAGCCCGATCGAGGCGTACACGAGCGGCGCGCGAAGGAGTCGCGCTCGTCGCACGTGCAGAAGCGGAATGCCGACGGTGTCGACGGTTGAGAAGACCACGTCTGCTGCATTCATCTTTCCCAGCGACGGCAAGACCCCCGCGAAGTCACCGCCCAGCGTGACGCCGGCGTTGGCGAGCCGGCCCGCCAGGCGGGCCCAGCGAGGCGGCCCGCTCCGTTCGAGGTTGTGGCGCACGCGTGCGCCGCGCGCCGCGATCTCGTCGACCCCGAACAGGCGGTAGCGGTCGAGCGAGCCGGGCTTGCGCAGCGCAGCGCGCCGGTCCGGCGCATCCCGGAAGGCAAAGAAAACCGAGCGCACTAGCGCTCCTTGCGCAGCCGGAAGATGAGCCTCGCGATGTCCGTTCCCTGGTCGTTCGTCGCGCTGTGGGGAGGCTGCTCCTCGCCAAGCACCTCGTCGCGGATGTGCGGCTCGAACGCTGCGCGGAGCTCGTCAAGGCTGGAGAAGACGATCCGGTCGGCAGTGCTCGCCTGCGCGCGAATGGGCACCTCCACGCCCACGATCGCGCCGTCGCGGGCCACACGGACGACCTCGTCGACCACCCGCCTCAGGTCATAGGAGTGCTCGAGTGCGTGCGACGCGTAGACGACGTCGAACGAGTTGTCCGCGAACGTCATCTCCTGCATGTCCATCACCTTGATGTCCTCGCGCTCGGAGAAGACGTCAATCCCGATCACGTTGTCGAAGCCGCGCGCACGAAAGCGGTCGAGCTCGAGCGTGTTGCGGCAGCCCACGCACAGGACGCTGCCGCCGTTACGCCGCTGCTCGGCAACGCGATTGATCAGCGTCACGGCGCCAATGCCGGGGTCGGTCTCGCGCTTCGAGAGCGTCCGCCTCAGCTGGATGGCCAGGTAGTCCCGGTACTCCGCCGGGCGGCTTTTGCCGAGTCTCCGCACGCCGAACCAATGTCGGATCGAGCTGATGCGACGAGCGGCGGCGCGCAGCCGCGTTCTCACTCCAAGCCGACGGACGCCCACCGGTGTCAGCCTAGTTATGGCGCTAGCCTTTCGCCGGATGGACGTATCGCCCCGACGCGTGACCGTCATCGCGCACGAGTTTCGCGGGATCCGACCTTGCGGCGGCATGGGAACGGCGACCACCTTCCTCGCGCTCGCCCTCGCGCGGATTGGGCACTCGGTCGAGATGCTGCTCGGGCGAGACACACCGCCGACCCTCGACGAGTACTGGGAGAACGTCTACGCGTGCGCCGGCGTAAGCTTGCGGCGAGCCCCGCGCGGTGAATGCGAGCCGTGGCACTTCGTCGACGCGCATAGCATCGAGCTCGGGCTGCGAGAGTCGCCGCCGGACGTCGTCATCGCGCACGACTTCGGCGCGCCGGCTTACACGGCGCTTCGATTGCGGCAAGCGGGGATTGCGTTCGAGGAGACCCTTTTCGTCGTCTTCTGTCACGGAACCCGGGGCTACGTGATGGACGTATCGCCGAATCTGGCACCAAAGGACTTGCGCAATCTGCTCGGCATGGTCGTGCACGAGCGGGCCGCGGTCGAGCTCGCCGACGTCGTCGTGAGTCCCAGCGCATACCTCGTTGACTGGATGCGTGAGCAGGGATGGCAGCTGCCCGAGCACACGTTCGTGATCCCGTATTTCACGCGTCCCACGGCGACCGGCGAAAGCGTCTCGAAGCGACCGTGGAACGACGGCGAGCCGCTCGAGCGTCTCTCGTTCTTCGGCCGCGTCGACGAGAAGAAAGGCGTGGTTCCGTTTGCCGCGGCCCTGAACGCGGTCGAGCCACAGTTGCTGGACGGCATCGAGCTGGAGTTCGTCGGCAAGACGACAGGAACCTGGACGCCCGAACGTGTCCAGGCGCTGCTGGCGCCCGCGAGACGCGCGCTTCGCCGAGTCTCGTTCGAGACCGGCCTCGATCAGCACGACGCGCTCGCGCGCCTTAGCCGCCCCGGCACCCTCGTCCTGATGCCCTCCCTCCAAGACAACTCGCCGAACGCCGTGTACGAGTGCCTCGAGCACGGCATCCCGTTCATCGCCACCCGCGTCGGCGGCGTCCCGGAGTTGATCGCCCCAGAAGATCACACGCACGTCCTGGTCGAGCCGACTGCCACAGGGATCGAGGCCGCTCTCCGACGGGTGCTTGTGGGAGGCGCCGTCCCCGCGCCCGCGCGTCCTGCCGTCTCGGGGAGCGACTCGTTGCAGCGTTGGGCCGACGTCGTCGAACTGCGACCGGAGCAACACGTCGACGGCCGGCCGCGTGAGGCCGACGACGCATTTGTCCTCCTGCTGGACCAGAGCGATCACGCGGAACCGGAGCTGTGCGAGCTGCTCATGCGCGCGCAGGCCCGGACGGGCGCCGACATCGTCACTTGCGGCGCGCGCATCCTCGGCAAGGGAACGGACACGTTTCACTTCTTCTCGGGCGACGCCGGCGGCCTGGGGGCGCTGTCGAATACCTATGGAACCGTCGCGCTGATCCGCGAGACGTTGCTCGAGGGCCGCGAGACTCCTTGGCAGGCGGAAGGCGACGCGGCCTGGCCGCTCCTCGCGGCCCTCGTTGCCGAGGGGGCGAGCATCGTCTCGTTTCCTGCGGCGCTCGTCACCACGACGAGGATCCCTGGATCGCTCGAGCGCGACCCCAGCGACGCTCTGCTCGTCGCCCAGCAGCTCGAGCGGGCGCTCGCGAGGCCGCTCCGGACGACGGGCCGGCTGGTGGCCGGGCTAGCATCGCCGTGGTGAGCACCGAGCTCCAGCTTCCGCCGAAGAGATCGGCGCCCGAGCCCAGCGTGGCGGAGGGCCACCTAGAGGCGGACCGGCGAACGTTCATCATCCAACCGGCCAGACGCTGGCCCCACCTCGAGGTTCGCGAGCTGTGGCACTACCGCGAGCTCCTGCTGACGCTCCTCTGGCGCGATGTCGTCGTCCGCTACAAGCAGACGTTCCTGGGCGTCGCCTGGGCGCTGCTCGTCCCCGCGATGACCGCGACCGTCTACATCATCGTCTTCGGCCGGTTCGCGAAGTTCCCGACCGGCAACGTGCCGTATCCGGTTCTCGTGGTGGCCGGCGTCGTTCCGATGCAGTACTTCGCGGCTGCCGTCGGGAACTCGAGCTCTAGTCTGATGTCGAACCTCGCGCTCGTGACGAAGGTCTACTTCCCGCGCGTGTTGCTGCCACTCGGCGCCGTCATCGTGCCCATCGTCGACCTCATCGTTGCGCTGCCCGTGATGATCACCGTGATGGCGATCTACGGCACATGGCCGAACGGGTGGGCGGGCCTGACCGCGCCGCTCTTCATCGGACTAGCCCTCTTCACCGCGCTCGGAATCGGCTTTCTGCTCGCGACGATCAACGTGCGGTGGCGCGACGTTCCGTACATGATCCCCGTCTTCCTGCAGATCCTGCCGCTCGTCTCCGGCGTCATGTACTCGATCAACGAGATCCCGACGAAGTGGCAGTGGTTGTTCTCGCTGAACCCGATGTCGACCGCCATCGCCGGCTGGCGGTGGGCAATGCTCGGTGAGGTTGCGCCCCACTGGGGGCAAGCAGCGGTGAGCGGAACGGTCAGCGCGTTGCTCTTCGTCGGGGGTCTTACGGTCTTCCGAACCTTCGAGCCGCGCTTCGCGGACACGATCTGATGAGGGTCGCAATCGAGGCGCACGGGCTTTCGAAGCGCTACCGCATCGGCCAGATGCAGGCGGCGTACGGCACGCTCCGCGATTCCCTCTCCAATCTGGCTGCGCGTGTGGTCGGGCGTGAGGAGACCCATGACGTGGAAGAGATCTGGGCGCTGCGCGACGTCAGTTTCCGCGTTCGCGAAGGCGAGGTCCTAGGCGTGATCGGGCGCAACGGCGCCGGCAAGTCCACGCTGCTCAAGATCCTGACGCGCATCACGACGCCGACGGCGGGCCGGGCGGTTATCCGCGGGCGGGTCGGTAGCCTGCTCGAGGTCGGCACGGGTTTCAACCCGGAGCTCACGGGTCGAGAGAACGTCTTCCTGAACGGTTCGATTCTCGGCATGAAGCGCCGAGAGATCCAGCAGAAGCTCGACGAGATCGTCGAGTTCTCGGGCGTGGAGAAGTTCATCGACACACCGGTGAAGCGCTACTCCAGTGGGATGGGCGTGCGGCTCGCATTTTCAGTCGCAGCACATCTCGAACCGGAGATCCTGCTCGTCGACGAGGTGCTCGCCGTCGGGGACGCGGAATTCCAGCAGCGGTGCCTCGGTCGCATGGAGGACCTCAGCGGAACCGGGCGTACGGTTCTGTTCGTCTCGCACAACATGCAGGCGATCAACCAGCTCTGCGACCGCGCGATCTGGTTGGACGACGGGGGCGTGATGGAAGACGGGGAACCGTCGGAAGTGATCACGCATTACCTGCACTCGTCGTCGGGCAGCGGCTCCCGCATCTCGTGGCCGGACGACGACTCGGCGCCCGGTGACGACCTTGTTCGGCTGCTGGCGGTGCGTGCGGTCGACGAGGACGGCGAGACGATCGACACGATCGACGTCCGGCGCGCGGCCGGAATCGAGATCAACTACCGCGTGTTACGCGAAGGCCCACCGGTCTTCGCCAAGCTCAAGGTCTACGATCGTCAGGGCAACATCGCGTTCAACGCCCTGGACATCGCACCCCACTGGGAAGAGGCTTCCTCGCCCGGGTTGTACGCCTCGACGGCATGGATTCCACCAAATCTCCTGAACGAGGGGAAGACAGGCATCGACGTCGCGCTCTGCACGCTGCGCGCGCCCAAGCTGCTGCAGCACGCTGCGCATTACGACGCTGTCTCGTTCTACGTCGTCGATCCCGGCGATGGAGACTCGGCCCGCGGTCGTTTCACGGGCCAGCTGCGCGGCGTCGTCCGGCCGCTGCTCGAATGGACAACGGAGAGACTCGACGCGTGATCAGCGTCATCCTCGCGACGTACGAACGCGCGGATGCCCTGGACCTCGTCCTGAACGCCTTCGCCGAGCAGAGCTGCGATCCATTCGAGGTCGTCGTCGCCGACGACGGCTCGAGCACTGAGATCGAAGCCGTCGTCGATCGGTGGCGTCGCCGCCTCGAGATCAACCACGTCTGGCAGCCGAAGGAGGGCTTCCGGAAGGCTCGGGCACTCGACCTCGCGGCGCTCGCCGCACGGGGGAACCAGCTGGCGTTCCTCGACGGAGACTGCGTGCCGCGCCGCGGGTTCATGCAGGCCCTTCGCCGCGCGACTTTCCCCGGCTGGTTCCTCACGACGAAGCGCGTGATGCTGCGGGAGGAGTTCTCCCGGCGCGTCGTCGAGAAGCGGATCCCGATCTGGCGGTGGAGCGCGGCGCGATGGCTAGTCCAGGCGCCGCGCCAGGTCGGCCGCCCCGGCTACCTCGTCCCCGCCCGCGACCGGCGGCGGCCGTGGCGAGCCGAGCAGCCGGAGTTCGTTCCGCCCGTCGCCGCCTACACGCTGATCGCCGTGGCGCGTGACGACTTCGAGCGCGTGAACGGCTACGACGCTCGCTGCACGCGCTCGACAGACGGCGAGGACCAGGACCTGGCAATTCGTCTCCGCCGTAGCGGCCTTCGCTGTGGCTGGCCCGGACCGGCCGCGACGGTGCTCCACCTCTGGCACCCCGAACGAGTCGACCGAGCAGACCGGCGAGACCGCCTCTTTCGCGAAACGCTGGCAAGCTCACACGTCGAAGCAGTCGTCGGTCTACGCGAGCTGGCGGCTCAGGTCAGCGCGTAGCGCTGGGCGTCATTCAGCGCTACGCCGTTCGCTGAAGCGAATGTGTAGTTCCGCTCGGACAGTGCCTTCAACGACGCAGGCGAGTCCCACGTCCACGTCGCGAGCGCGCGCGGTTTCGTCTTCGCGAAGCCGCCGCGGTGGAAGCCGGCGGTGTTGCAGAAGATGAGCGTGCCCTTCGGCGCCGTGAACGTCAGGGAGCGTCCCGCGATGTGCTGCGCGAGCTCGTCGTCCGGCGGATAGTTCTCTCCGAGCGGGCGCCAGGGCCATAGCTGGTCGAGCTCGCCGCCGGGCGCACTGCGCGGCACGTATTCGAACGGCCCCGTCTCGTCGTCGACGTCGACGAGATACAGGAATGCCTTCAGCAGGTGCCGGTCGTTGAAGTCGCGGTGCCAGCGCTGCGACGAGCGCCGTTCGTCGCCGCCTGCGGGCACTGTGTACCAGACGTCGACGTATTCGAGCTTCGACCACAGCTCGAGATACGCGTTCGCCACGTCGAGCAACCGCGGGTTGATCCCGACCCGTAGCCAAGGATCGTCGTGCCCGAGCTTGACGTCCCACGCGTATTTGCGGACGACAAACTCCTTCCCCGCCCGGCGGCGCAGCGCCGAGCTGCCCCCCTCCCGCTCGCGGGCGAGCTCGGCCTCGGTGTCGGCGACGAAACGCGCGGCGTCGGCCTCGAGGTCGTTCCAGACCGACGCGTCGGGGACGAGCTCGGAGAACGGCAGCGTTGCGTAACCGTCCTCGCGCAGACGGTCGAGGACCCGCTGCTGCGTCTGGTCCAGCACCGGGGGCCGCTGCGCATAGCGGCGCCGACTCCCGCGATTCGCGAGCAGG
>WNGB01018102.1_pt1 | contig 11768 bp, 8 predicted proteins | sample 5400681 | NCBI WGS metagenome assembly WNGB01 (sample SAMN13153367, study PRJNA577476) | soil metagenome | isolation source: 115 cm soil or saprolite under grassland replicate 2 | place: USA:California | collected 2016-06-15 | reverse complement strand
CGAAACTCCAACCGCAGGAACCCTGGCACGGTTACCTGATGGGCTTGTGGCCGGAAAACCTGAACCAGGAAGCCGAGCTTGCGGCGCGAAGCGAGCATGAAAAAGTTTGGGAAATATTGCGCCAGACGCGCGTTCAGGTTGGCGAAGGTGAGACGTTAAAATCGATGCGCGCTAAATGGGGTAAGACGCATTCCGGGCGAGCTGAATGAATGGGGCCGCATACTGGGCTCATCGAGGCGGCCAAGTCCACGTCGCTGAAATCACATGACCTAGGTTGTGGAAATAATTTTCGCGGCGACTCAGCCGGGTCGCTTCTCCCAGTTGCAAATCTCCAACGCGGCGAGCGCATAGACCTGGGCCGCCTGAAAGATATTTTCGATATCGATTTGCTCCGAGCGAAACTTCCATCTGCCGCCGCCCAAGCCGAACTTGCACGCGGGTATTCCCAGTTCGTTATAGATATTGGTGTCGGTCCAGATACTGGCGTGTAAGCCGGTCGGCGCCGGCGTCTTTTTACCGAACAGCGATTGATAAGTTTCCTCGATCACCTTGATAACCGGTTCGACGCCCTTGGCTTGATAGCCCATCTTGGATGCGTACATTTCCATTTCGCACTCGATGCCGAGTTGGCTCAGAACGGCTTTGAGTTCATGCTGCACCTGGACAGGACGCAACTCAGGCGGCGTGCGCACGTCGACATAGATCGAACAAACTCCGGGATAGTAGTTCGGTCTAAAGGGAGCGCCGCCTTGAATCGCACCGATATTGACTTTGGGAACGATCGGGCCGTGGGGCGATGTATATACATGGGCCCGTTCGAATTCCGCCGCCCATTCATCGACAGCCTCCAAGACTTTCATCATTTTCAAAATTGCACTGGATGCTTCAGGCGGTTTCTCTTCCCGAGTAACTCCCCAAGCGGCATGAGGATCGCCAAATGTGCTGATCTTAAATTGCGCCACCCCATTTTGTGCCCAGACGATGGAATGCGCTGAACGGTCCGCCACGATCGCGTAGTCGGATTGAATGCCGTGGGTCAAAAGATGTTGCGTTCCGGTTCCTTCTCCTCTGTACGCTTCGGATTGATAGGGTCCGATGGGTGTCCGAGAGATTTCGCCGGCCACGGCGGCGAGAATCAAATCTCCCTTTAAGGAGATGCCGCTCTCTCGGATGGCTTTGCCCGTGACCATAAATGCCGCCAGGCCGGACTTCATATTAGAGGCGCCTAACCCGAAAACTTTGCCCTCTCGAATCGCTCCCTTCAAGTCGCTATCCGGTTCGAGAGCGCGACAGAACATGCGGTCCTCTTCCGTCCCCGTATAACTCGTGTCCATGTGCCCGTTAATCGTCAACGAGACACCATTTGCGCGACCTTCTAAAATGCCAATCGCATTCACACGATCCGGACCGAGCTCCTGCCGCACAGGTTTAAGATTGTGGCGGGCATGCCAGGCCAAAATAAATTCGCCGATCGCCTTCTCGGACCCGGTCGGGCTGGAAATGTCGACAAGCTGTTTGGTAAGCTCCGCCAGCTCTTCCCGATTAATTCGTTTGATAACGTTCGCTCTGTCTTGTTCTTGGATCATACGGTGACCTTCATACTTTTGCTTATCGCATGGTTTATTCGATGGCTTCGAGCAAGTCTAACTTCGAATTAAGCCAATGACACGCTAAATACAAGCCGACAGACGCGCTGGTAGTCCGAAAAAAATATACCGCACCGCACTACCAGAGCGAGTTGCGCGCCATAAGAACGAGCGCGCATGGCTTCCCATAGACTTTGAAATATTAACGATCGAACGACGCGCGCTTTCAGCGGGGAAGCGCAGAACTGCTTGGCATCGCGCTCACGCCTTTGAAGATGGGCGCAGGAGCGAGAGGAAACTGAGCAGAGTGGGAGAAAACCGAATGCCTTTTCGGTAGATGACAAAGCACGCGATGTTGATGTTCTTTAAGCATGGCATTTCGATCGTTTTAAAATATCCCTCCCTTAAACCTGCTTCGGCGCTGCCACGATAGAACAACCCGACACCGAGTCCTGCCTGTACGGCAGCCTTTTTAAGATCAACCGACTCACACCACATGACAACATTCAAACGCAAACCGATTTTTTTGATTTCCTCCGCGATCCGCCCTCCCGTTGTCATCACGAAAGGGACCTTCATCAGTTCGGCTTCATTCAATCTTCGCTTATTCGCCAATGGATGTTTAGCAGCGACAACGGCGACGATATCCTCGGAGTTGATCGCTTCGGCAACGATCTGAGGATGATCCGGAAGAATCGTCGTGACCGCGATCTCGATCTCCCCATTGAGCACCATTTTTTCAATGGTCTCGGGATAACCGGTACGGAGCGTCGGATGAACCTTGGGATGCAGCTCGACAAATGATTTCAGCACGCCCGGAAGAAAAAATGCGCCGGGGCTCGGCGTGCTGCCGACCCTCAGGGTCGTAGCTTTTGCGTCAGCAACTCTCGTCAGGAACGAACCTCTCAAATCCTCCATCTGTTTGAGGATCGGTTTCGCGGCAACCTGCAATAAGCGGCCTTCCTCGGTAATTTTAATTCCCCGTCCACTTTTGACGTAGAGCTTGAGTCCGCACTCCCGCTCGAGAAACCGCAGCTGTTTGGACACCGAGGGCTGACTGATTTTGATCTTTCGCGCGGCGGCCGTAATACTCATTTGATCAGCGACCGCATCAAATATTTCAAGCTGATGGAACGTCATAGACTTAATTCTAGCCGTTCAAGAAACACATAACCTTTTTTCTATGCGTACCATGAATAATATATATTGGACAAGGATTAGTGCTCGCATGTAGTAACATAATGCAGCAGAGCCGTGCAGTTCTCTAGAAGCGAGGATCAAGCCTATGATGGTGTGCCCGTACGGTGATTCGAGATTATTACTAATCCTGCAGACTGATCACTCGCGCATCGCGGGGTTATTGGCGGCGCACTGGGGTAACAACCAGTTCGCCAGGCTGCATCCATACAGCTCAATGGTGCTCGCCGCCCAAGAGCACGATAGCGGTTGGTGGGACTGGGAAATCAAACCCTCCGTCAACGAGCAAGGTTACCCATCGGATTACATCGGAAGCATCAAACACCTGGGTCAAGGGGTATGGTTGGATCTCTACCGCCTTGCCATCGAGCGCATCGCAGCGCGCGATCTCTACGCTGCATATTTCGTCTCGATGCACGGCGAAGCGTTGTTAACTAAAGGCATGGGCCTGTTGCCGTCGATGCCCGACTATACTGGCGACGCCGCTGTACAGGAGTTCATCGGCCAGCAAAAAGAATTGCGCGCCGCATGGCTGCCGGCGTTGAAGAAAAACCAGGAATTGACTGATGTGACCACCGAGAAGCATCTTTGGACCAATTTCAATCTGATGGAGGTTTTCGATCAGTTCGCGCAGTTCGTTTGCAACCGTTATCCGTTCAACAGTCAGGCCAGGAAAAACGGTCCGACACACACATTGAGCGGCCTTGCCGTGCCGGTTTCCCCTGACCGGCCGAACGTCACTCTGACAATCGACGTTCTCAATGGAACCGATGCGGTGGTGCGTCCTTTCCCCTTTGACGTGAATCCTCTAAGGCTATCCTTCGAGGGCCGGCTCGTGCAGAACCGGGCTTTCACTAGTCAAGAAGAATTTTTACAGCAGTTTTACGGCGGCGAAAGGATCGCCATCAACTACACGCTGCGCGCGGCTTGAACCATCGAAAGTCGGCGGCGACAGGACGAGCACTACGTGAAGGAGAAGCTCCCCACCTCTTTCCTCCCCCGCCGTGCGGGGGAGGATCAAGGAGGGGGAGGCATAAGAATCGCCAGTATGCCGGCGGTAATTCAAATAACTGGAGAGCCAAAGAGAGACGCGAGATTTGCCTGAGTAAAGTGACTAACGTTCGATGCGGGCAAAACAGGAGGCCGTGAGTGCCGAGGACAGAGAAAGTTGTTGACGCCGACGCGCACGTTTTTGAACCGAGTGATATTTGGCTACGTTACTTGGATACATCGCTGCGTGAAGTTGTGACCAGAACCTCTGGGCTCGAGAACGGCAACAGCACCGGCAGTGATGGCTCGCCAAGTCGTTTTCCATTGGGGTTCATTCCTGAAACCGGTCGTCAGGATCTTCTTCAATTGGCCGCCGATGCTGAGACTCGCCTCAAAGTGATGGACGGCGAAGGCATCGACAGGGTCGCTCTCTTCCCGACTCACGCGCTTCGGCTTGGCGGTGTCCGCCACCCCCAACTCGCGCCGGCGCTATTTCGCGCTTATAACAATTGGCTGGCCGAACATTGTGCGCCGAACAGAGAGAGGCTACTCGGAATTGCGATGATCCCGCTTCAGGAGCCGGAGCTGGCAGTGAAAGAGGCAGAGCGCGCCGTCGCGGAACTGGGCCATCGCGGTTTATTTATTTCCCCGCATCCGGTGGACAATCGTAATCTCGATCATCCGGCGTATGAACCCCTTTGGGACCTGGCCGAGCAACTCAATGTTCCAGCGTTAGTCCATGTCAGTACCGGTATTCGTTTGCCGACCGCCGGCGCGGAACGATTTGACCGCTACTGTCTTTTCCATTTGCACGCGCATCCCATGGAACAGATGACTGCGGCGGCCAGTCTGATTCTCGGTGGAGTTCTGGAGCGCCATCCCCGCCTACGCGTCGGTTTTATGGAGGCGGGCTGTGGTTGGGTTCCTTATTGGTTGGAGCGGATGGACGAGCATGCCGAAAACTATCGGTTCGAAGTGCCGCATTTAAAAGAGCGACCGAGCGTTTATTTTCGCCGTCAGTGTTTCGTCTCTTTTGAGCTCGAGGAGCGGGCCGTGCCGTATGTTGCCGAGACCGTCGGCGCCGAGACGTTGGTGTTCGCGTCCGATTTTCCGCATCACGATTGTTTCTTTCCGGGAGCCGTGCAGAAAATTCGTCGACGAACGGATCTCGATGCTGCGCTTGTTTCAGCGATGTTGAGCGACAATCCGAACAGATTGTATTTCGGCGATTAGGACAAGGATGGGAATCAAAGTATTACGGTTTGCCAGCGGGTTGTTTGCTGCTCTCCTATTCTTTCCTTCGGTCAGGTGTTCGGCGCAATCCAACACACGGGCAATTATTCACATCCCGACGAAGAGTCTGACCTCCATGCCGCTATTTTTCGGTAAGGACAAAGGCTTCTTTGCGCGTGAGAACGTCGATGTGGATCTGGTGCTAATGTCACCGCCAACGGCGATCGCCGCGCTCGTGGCCGGGGAGTTGGATTTCTCTACCACGGTTGGAGCCGGAATCTCCGCGACCATGCGGGGACTGCCGATCAAGCGCGTTTTGTACATTCAACAGCACGTAACTTTTACCCTGATGGCCGCGCCGGAAATTAAAAGCGTTCGCGACCTCATCGGCAAGTCAATAGGTGCCGTGGCGCTAACCGACGCCACAGCCATAGCGGCGCGGGAGATCATCAAAGGAAACGGCGTCGACCCTTCGGCGGTAAATTTTTTCTATACTCAAAGCACGGAGAGCTCGCGCACTGCCTTGATGTCCAAAAAACTCGCGGCGGCCATGCTGCCTCCACCCTTCGCTGAGGAGACCCAAGCGAGAGGTTTTAACCGGTTGGCCGATGCCAAGGACTACGCGCCGCTGAGCGGCATCGGATTATTGGCCTCTTCAGATACGCTCAAGAGGAGCTCAATCAAGGCGCTGTCGGTGATCCGCGCTGTACTGCGGGCTATGGCCTACATGCGCGAGCCGAAAAATCATAGCGAGTTGGTGGATTACATTTTAAAGATTCACAAAATCGACTCCAGCGTCGCCGCCGAAGCTTTAGCGACGGTGATGGCGGTGTACAGTAAGGATGGCACCAAGCCTCGAGACGCCGTGCAGAAAGAGATCGATATCTACCGCGACGCGCTTAAGATTACCAAATCCTTTACACCCGAAGAATTAGAAGATATGAGCCACCAAAGGCGAGCTTACGAATTTCTCAATCGCTAGCCTGGATTATTCAACATTAGAGGAAAAACCATGCGACTGTGAATTTTTGCTTCAGCAGAAGCGAAGGGAGACACTGAAATGGCACGACAGCCGGCATTGACAGAGATAGCGGCGCAGAAGGAAATTCACATCGATAAGGCCCTGGTCGCAAAAGATCTGCGTGGTTACCTGCAAAAACTGATCGAATACGATCCGAAGCAATTGATGGTCGTCGACAAAGAAATCGACCCGGTCTTCGAGGCAACGGCGATCGTCGATCAAATGCGCACGGATGGGCGCTATCCGAACTATCCCGCCGTGCTCTTTCGCAAGATCAAGGGCTCGTCGATCCCGCTGCTGATCAATCTCCAAGGAACTTACGAACGACTCGCTCTCGCCATCGACTCCAACCTTCAAAGCATGGTCGAAGAATTTGGCCGTCGCGAGAATTCACCCATTCCCACCAAAAGGGTAGATCGCTCGCAGGCGCCGGTCAAAGAAGTCGTATGGAAAGGCGCTGACGCGGACGTAACGAAGCTGCCGATACTGCGCCACCAGGAGCTCGACTCCGGTAAATACATCACCTCGGCGGTTTTCATTTTACGCGATCCGAAAACCGGCGTGCAAAATGCCGGTATCTATCGCTCGATGCTACACGGTCCGCACGAAGTCGGTTTCATGACCGGCGCATTTCAGGGCGGCAACTATATCCTCGTTGAACATCGCGAACGCAAGCAGCCAATGCAGGTGGCGATGGCGATCGGACATCATCCCTGCCTGCTGCTCGCAGGGACAACGAATCCTCCCGGGATGGGCGGTGAATTGGAGGTCGCCGGCGGACTCCTGCAACAGCCTCTCGAAGTTGTGCCGGGCGAGACCGTTGACCTCGACGTGCCCGCGCATGCGGAGATCGTTATCGAAGGCGTGCTCGATCCAAGCCCCGAAAACAAGCGCGAGGAAGGACCGTTCGGAGAATATCCCCGTTACTACACCGGCGTCGGGCCGTATCCGGTGATCAAAGTGACGGCGATCACCATGCGGCGCGATCCGATTTACGTCGATGTGTTCAACGCCAGCAGCGAGCACTCGGCGATCGGCGGATTGGCACGCATGGGTTTTTTGCTCAATCGCGCGCGCGACGTCTGCCCCAACGTGAAAAATCTTTACCTGCCGATTTCCGGCGTGGCGCGCAATCACGCGTACATCTCAATGAAGAAAGTCGCCGACGGCGAGCCCCATCTTGCGGCCTTCAACGTCATGGCCTACAGCCCGGCGACCAAGCATGTATTTATCGTCGACGATGACATAGACGTCACCAATGAAGCGGATGTGCTGTGGGCCTTGGCGACGCGATTCCAAGCCGACAAGGATCTCGTGGTTATCAATAATTCCATTGGCAGCCGATTGAATCCGCCCACCTATGGCTACCGCCGCGACGACAAGGGCACGCTCGAGACCAAGCTGATTTTTGATTGCACCAGACCCTTGTCGGCGGGCAATTTCCCCATTGCAACTCGCGTCCCGCCGGACGTTAAAGCCCGCATGAACCCCGGCGATTACGTGCGGCTACTAGCCGAGGGAGACCTGGCGTATATTAGAGGAGGCAAATAGATGGCTAAGCCGCTGCCGGCCCAAGCCGCTGAGACTAAGTGGCGTGACTTACGCGAATGGCTCGCGCGGGTGGACGCACTCGGTGAACTGAAACGAGTCACAGGCGCCACCTCCGAAGAAGATATCGGCGCCATCACCGAAATGCTCGATCATACCGAGGGCAGTCCCTGTGTGCTGTTCGATGAGATTTCAAATTTCGCGCCCGGTTACCGCGTCCTGGTCAACAGCATGGGGTCGATCAAGCGGCAAGCCGTGACCTTGGGATTGGATCCCGCCGAAGCCTCTCATGATCGGCTATTACAATTCTGGCGCGAACGTTTGAAAGGCTTTGCGCCGATACCGCCGGTGGACGTTAAACGCGGAGCAGTTCAGGAAAATATTCTGCGCGATGGCGAGGTAGACTTGACTCGCTTCCCCGCACCGATCTGGCACCCAGGCGATGGCGGTCGCTACATCGGCACGGCGAGTTTCAATATCATGCGCGATCCCGACACCGGCAGCATCAACGTCGGCACCTATCGCAATCAAGTATTCGACAAGAACGGTATCGGCATCCGCGCCGCGCCGCCGCACCATGGCGGCATCATCAAGGAAAAATATATGCAGCGCGGACAGCCCTGCCCCTTGGTCACCGTCGTCGGCACCGATCCTCTGCTGTTTTTAGCTGCGTGCGCCGAGGGACCGATCTTTGGCCAGAGCGAGCTCGATTGGGCAGGCGGCGTGCGCGGCGAGCCCATCGAAGTCATCCAGGGCGAGATCACCGGCCTGCCGATTCCGGCCCAAGCGGAGATCGCTCTCGAGGGTTTCATTACGACGGACCAATTTACTAAAGAAGGCCCCTACGGCGAATGGATGGGCTACTATCAGGACGGCTACCAAAAAGAGCGCGTCGTGCGCATTGATCGGATCTACCATCGTGACGATCCGATCATTCTGGGCTGTCCGCAGGGCAAGCCGCCGCATGAGGATAATCGGTTTCTGGTCTATCTCCGTTCCGGGATGATCTGGGACCAATTGGAAAAGGCCGGCGTACCCGGAGTGTGCGGCGTCTGGTGCCCACCCGAGGGCGGCAATCGCTTGATGACCGTCGTGGCGCTCAAGACTCAATATCTCGGCCATGCGAAACAAGCCGGGTTGATCGCCTCACAGTGCGGCGGCGGGATCGACATGAATCGATTGACCGTGGTCGTGGACGACCACGTCGATGTGACCAGTATTCAAGACGTGGTCTGGGCAATTGTCGCTCGCTGTGATCCCGAACGCGGCGTCGAGATCATCAAGGACACCAAAGGCAGCCGCATCGATATGGCCATTGCTCCTGATAAGCGCGAGCTCAATGCCAACTCACGCATGATCATCGATGCCACCACTCCGTTCACATGGAAGCACCATCCGCTGGCTGGCGATATCATCAGCACTCCCGAGCGGACGCGAAAAATCCATGAAAACTCCCGAGCGGACGCGAAAAATCCATGAAAAGTGGGGTTGGATACTGAAGTAAGAAGAGAAACGATTAATTTTGCCGCGTGCCTTAAATCGGGGCTGCAGCCTCAAGGGATTTGATTTTAACCCTCGCCCTCTGGGAGGCTCTGGGAGAGGGAAGGGTGAGGGCATCGGAACGCAGAATCACCCTCACCTCTGTCCTCTCGACGAGGTAAACACATGGCGGTTGGACAAGCCATCAGCATGGTGGATTCACGGCTGCGCGTGAGCGGCAGCATCGATTACACTTTGAATTTCGAATTGCCGCGCATGCTCCATGCCTGCATGCTGCGTAGTCCCCACGCGCACGCGCGCGTTGTCAAAGTCGACGCTTCGCGGGCGGCAAAATTGCCCGGCGTCAGCGCTGTGCTGACGCGTGATGATCTGGTCGGTGACCACATCGATCCTTATTTCGGTCTGATTCTTCAAGACCAGACGCCGGTGGCATTGGATCGAGTCCGCTTTGTCGGCGAGCCGGTGGCGGCCGTAGCCGCGGTAGACACCGACACGGCAGCGGAGGCGCTGGAACTTATCGACGTCGAATACGAGGAATTGCCGGCAGTGTTCGATGCCGAAGAAGCGCTGAAGCCTGGAGCGCCGTTGCTCTACCCTGGGCTGCGTCGGGTAATTCCCGGGCGCCCCGATGTCACTGCGCGTTCTCTGGAAGGGACGAATATCGTCCACTTGTTCAAGCAACGCAAAGGCGATCTCGACCAAGGTTTTCGCCAATCCGATCAAATTTTCGAAAACACGTATCGTTCGCCTGCGGTCAATCACGTCGCGCTCGAACCCCACGTCGTCGTCGCCCAGGTAACCGACGGGCGCATCACGGTGTGGACCTGCAATCAGAATCCGCATGTCATCCAGCGCCAACTGGCGAGCATTTTCAAAGTGCCGATCGCCGACGTGCGCGTGATCGTGTTTACCCTCGGCGGCGGCTTCGGCGGCAAGCTCAACTCCAAACTGGAACCAGCCGCGGTGATCCTGGCGAAGAAAACCGGGCGGCCGGTGCGGATCACAGCGCGACGCGCCGAGTGTTTTTTGCTCGGCGTGCAGCACGAGTGCAAGATCAAGCTTAAAACCGGCGTCAAACGGGACGGCACTTTGATGGCGGTGGAAGCGCTCTGCTATTACAACTCGGGCGCTTACGGCGACACGTCGCCCAATTTGATTACCCGCGGCTACGCCGCGACCGGGCCCTACCGCGTGCCGCATCTCTATATGGACTCATACGGCGTCTACACCAACACCGCGCCGTCCGCGGCATTCCGAGGCTATGGAATTACCCAGGTGGCGTGGGCCCATGAGACGCAGATGGATATCATCGCTGATGCGCTGGCGCTCGATCCGGTTGCGTTACGGCTCAAAAATGTTCTGCAAAAGGGCGACTCTTTTACCACCGGTGAGCCGATGCCGGAAATGCACTACAACGAACTGATCGCCTCGGCGGTTGAAAAAATCGCATGGCACAAGGGTCCGCTGGTGGTGCGTCAAGACAACAAGATCCGCGCCAAAGGCATCGGCGTCATCGTCAAAGGCATGGCCACGCCGACGACATCGACTTCGACAGTGAAGCTGAACGCGGACGGCAGTTTGAATGTTCTCACCAGCTCCGTCGAGATGGGTCAGGGTTTAAAAACCGCCCTGGCGCAGATCGCCGCCAGTGAGATTGGCCTACCGGTGGAACGGGTGCGCATTTCCGAACCCGACACGGCCTTCACTCCCTTCGATTTAATGACTGCGGCAAGCCGCGCGACATTTTGCATGGGCACGGCGATTCGGCAAGCGATCGAGGACGTCAAGAATCAACTGCGCGACATCGCGGCCGCTCATCTCGAAGCGAACCAGGAAGATCTGGTGTTGCAAGACGGCGAGATCATGGTCCGCGGCGTCGCCGGCAAATCGCTCTCCTACGTTGATGCGATTCGCATGAGCAAGGCGAACAATCTTTTGGGCCACGGCGTGTTTGTTTCCGGATCGGGTCCGGACGGCAGCCCGGTGGTCATGGACTTTGAGACCGGCCAGGGTTACGGCTCGGCGGAGTGGCATCCCGCAGTGGTCGTCTGTGAGGTGGAAGTCGATACCGAGACCGGACAAGTCACCGTGCCGCGCATCCATGCTGAACTTTACGCCGGTAAAATAATCAACCCGCGCCTTTGCGAGTTGCAGATCGAGGGGGCGACCACCTTCGGCCTCGGACAAGTGCTATTCGAGGAAGTAATTCAGGACACCAATGGGAGCATCACCAATCCGAACCTTTCGGACTATATGATCCCCTCTTTTCAAGATGTGCCGGCGCAGCTGACCGTCCATATGCTCGAGCCGCACGGCGTAACCGATGTTCATGGCGTAGGCGAAACCGCCATACCGCCGGCGCGACCGGCGATTGGTAACGCAATTAGCCGGGCGGTTGGTTGTCATTTTGTCGATTTACCGATCACCCCCGAGAAAGTCCTCCGCGCGCTGGAAAAACAAAGGAGCGGCTAAGGACACAAAGCGGAATCAACCGCAAAGAACGCAAATTGTAGGGGCGCAGCATGCTGCGCCCTGCCGAGGTCGGGAGAGGATCGGCTGACAACAATGCCAAACATCAAACTCTTGCAACCAACTTCGCTCGACGAAGCTGTCTCACTTCTAAGCGAGCAGAGCGACGAGACCAAGATCGTCTCAGGCGGCACCGCGCTGGTGATCATGCTGCGCAACCGCTT
>WNGB01012084.1_pt1 | contig 11769 bp, 11 predicted proteins | sample 5400681 | NCBI WGS metagenome assembly WNGB01 (sample SAMN13153367, study PRJNA577476) | soil metagenome | isolation source: 115 cm soil or saprolite under grassland replicate 2 | place: USA:California | collected 2016-06-15 | reverse complement strand
CAGCGTACTGCCCTTCACCATGCGCTGGCTGTACCGCTACGAGCTGGAGCACCTGCTGGCGCGGGCCGGCTTCGCCCTGGACGCGCTGTACGGATCCTATGAGCTGGACGAGTACGACAGCGCGAGCGAGCTGATGCTGGCGGTCGCCCGAAAGGAACGTTAGAAGGTTGGTAGGTTCGCAGGTTGGAACGTTCGAACGTTCTAACTTGCAAACCTTCTAACGCAACACACACATGCTACGCGAACGCTCGATCCAGATCGCGGAAGCGCAGCGCCGGCAGCGGCGGGCGCTGATCGTTTTCTCGCTCGCCGTGGTGCTGCTGCTTGGCTTCTGCGCGGTGGCCGGCTACCGGCTGCTGGCGCCGCCGTCGAAAGTCATCCCGGCCGGCAGCGTGAGCGACTACGCCGGAGACCAGCCACGCCGCTTCAACGTACCCAAGCTCAACGTCAGCAGCCTGATCGCGCGGCGCGACGAGACGCTCAGCGAAGACACGATCTACGTCCGTCACACCAGCGACGGCGCGTGGGTTGCCCTGCTGGGCGTCGACACGCTCTCGGGCTGCTTTCTGTACTGGGACGAAAAGGCCGCCATGTACCACGACGTCAACTGCCTGGGGTCGCGCTACACGCCCGACGGCCGCTACGTGGACGGACTCAAGAGCGGCGAGCAGCCACAGAACATGGCCCGCCTGCCGGTCGACGTGCGCGACGGCCAGGTCTTCGTGCGCGACGAGCTGGCCCACGATCGTTAGCACGTTGGAAGGTTAGAAGGTTAGCACGTTGGAACCTTCTAACCTTCTAACCTATCCCCCATCGCGCTTTTTCGGCTGCCCTGAGCCTTTGCCGCCGGTCCCGCCGTGTGGTATAATATGATGGGTTATGGGGATGACTGGCTTCGACAGGGGAGGATGTCGTAGGTTGCAAGCCGAGCCGCCCAGTCTCGTTAAAGGGGCAACGGCAATAACTGCCAAAACCAACACCTGGGCTCGCAGCAACGCTGTGGCCCTCGCTGCCTAACTAGGTAGCGCGCTCGCCCACTCTCACCCCGGCGGAGTGGGGTCGAGCGCCAGCAGTCGGGGTGCTCCCGGTGAATCGCCTGCTAGGCCGGGCTAAGATCAGCGGGCCGGCTCAAAGGTCACTTTGTCTGTTGTGCGACCGCGAGCGACACTAAACAACCGACTACGCTTGTAGACGCCTGCGGCTAACTTTTCTGGACGGGGGTTCGACTCCCCCCATCTCCACCATCGCGGCGGGTGTACTCATCCGCTGTAGAATGTTGTTAAGGTGCTTCTCCGTGCCTTGACACAACACAATGCCCGCGCTGGCCGTTTCTCAGGCGGCAACCAGCGCGGGCGTTGTGTTATCCGTGACTTCCTCGAAAAGCTCCTGCATTGCCTGTTCGTCGGTTATGCCGCGCTCTTCGGCGTAGGCGCGCGCGAGGCGCCAGGCGATCGCGCCGCGGGTGCGTGGTATTTCTCCAGATGTCTTCTTCTGGAGTGTGTACTTGCTGACCTCCGCGCGTCGGGCAAGCTCGGCTTTGGAGAGACCGGCGCGCTCGATCTTCTTATCAAAGTCGTCGCGCACGCGGTAGATGCTTGCCATAGGTACCTCCACTGCTCCGATTGCAATAAGATACCACAGAATACACTGCTGTCAATTCAGGTGGTCGTCAATGCCGCAGCGGGCACGGTGCCGGCTGTGGCAGGCTCTCCGGCGTGGTGCTGCCATGCTATAATGATACGTGCGCGGCGTTATTTCGCCCGTGCCGTACCTGCACGGAGGCATACAGGATGCCATTCGTATCTCCATCACTCCTGATTGGGCGCACCGAGAGCGATGCATATGACGATTTCGCTTGATCACGTGCAACGGCTGGCAGATCAGCTTTCGCCGCTCGATCAGGTGCGGCTCATCGAGCACTTGTCCCGGCAAATCGCGCCGGCGCTGGCGCAGCTGCGGGATGAGCTGGCCGTGCTACCGCCGGATCGGCTGGCTCGTGAGCAACTGCCGATGCTGACGGGCGGTACCTGGGCAGACGATCTGCCGCTGAGCCGGAAGAACCTCTACGGCAATGACGAGCGATGCTGACAGCTGATAAGGCGGGAGACACGCGCATGGATGCCATCCGTATTTACACCACCGTCGAGCAGGACGGCGAGATTCACCTCGCGAACCTGCCCGTCAAACGCGGCCAGCGCGTCGAGATGATCGTGCTGCCTGAGCCAGCGGCACCCGCCGAGCGCCCAGCACTCACTGCGGCCGATCTGCTGGCCTCCGGCCTGGTTGGCTTGTGGGAGGGGCGCGAGGACATCGCTGATAGCTCTGCGTTCGCACGCCAGCTGCGCGACCAGGCGCAGCACCGCAATCGCTCGTAGCCTATGCTGCTGCTCGACACCGATATCATGATCGACGTGCTGCGCCGTTACCCACCGGCGCTGGCTTGGCTGACGTCGCTTGGCATGCAGCAACTGGCGCTGCCGGGTTATGTGGTGATGGAGCTGATCCAGGGCTGTCGCAACAAGGCTGAACAGGATCAGCTTGAGCGGGCGCTAACTGCCTACCAGATTGTCTGGCCGTCAGCGGCGGCCTGCGATGCGGCGCTGGCAAGCTTCAGCCAGCACCGTCTGAGCCACAGCCTTGGCATTATCGACGCGCTGATCGCACACACGGCGATTGAGTTGAGCGCTCCACTGCATACGTTCAACCAGAAGCACTACGACCCGATCATAGGGCTGACCACCGTACAGCCATACGCGCGCACGACACCGTAAGCCCCTCACCTAGCCCTCGTCTTGCAGCCACGCACCGGCCTGGCGCTCGCCGATCTGATCGCCGAGGCGCAGGCCTTCGACGCGCACTTTGCGATCCTCGACGAGACCGCGACGACCACCGCGAACCTGCTCGCGCTGCTACCCCAGGCCAGCGGCGTGCGCGTCCACGATGTCAACATCGTGGCGACGATGCAGGCCGGCGGCGTACAGCGGCTACCGACCAACAATCCGAACGACTTCGCCGCCTTCGGCCATCTAATCACAGTGCTGCCGCTGGTGTAAGCCAGGCTCTCATGCCTCCGCTTCTTCCTCGTCGCCTAGCTCGATCAGGTCGTGTTTGGTGCGCCGCACGCCGATGTCGTGTTCGATCAGCAGCGTAACCAGCTGATCGCCATGCATCAGTGCCACCGGTGTTGCGTCAGGGCGGGCGGCTTCGTCGCGCGCACCCTTGCTGAAATCGCTAGTTGTGATGATCAATCCCTGCTCGTGCGCACCGAGGCTTCCGCGCACCTGTTGCACGATGGGCGATTGCACATTTCTTTTCCAGCGCTTGACCTGGACGGCCATGCGGGTGCGGATAACATCGCCGACGACGAGTGTGCCGCGCACGTCGATCCCGCCATCACCGCTGCTGGCAGTGACGGCCACCGCCTCGAAGCCGATCGCCGTGAGTAGGCGGCCGATTAGCGCCTCGAACTCGGCTGGCTGCATCGTGTGAAGGCGCGCGTGGAGCTGTGTACGGGTCGCGCGATTGTGCTGCTCGATGAGTACAGTTAACCCTTGGTCGTGTGCGGTCCAGTTCGCGAGACCGACGAGACCCTTGCCATGCTTGGTGAAACGCGGCTGCTCGCCGCGCTTCACCATTCGGTCGATCTCGGTCAGAATGACGGCGTACATGGTGGCGGCGGGAGTCTGTCCGGCGGTGGCGATCAGGCCGAGGTCAAGCGCGCGCCTGGTGACTTCCTGGTAGTGCATTGGCTGTTGGTGAGCGAACTGATCCAACACACGTTCGGCTGCGTCGACGAAAGAGAGCGGTTGTGACGCCGGGGTAGATGGCACCGCATCCGACGCACGCGCCGAGAGATTCGCCGCGCCCTGGAGATCAACGGGCGACGCGGCAGGCGGGGCGCCGTTGTCGTTGATGGTGAAGATGCTCCGGCCGACCCGTTGGAAACGCGACGCAGCACCGTTCGTCTTGATATCGACCGCGATTCGCGCGTCAACTGTGGCTCCGGGCGTCTTACCGGCACTCTTCCAGAGGCCCTGGTCAAGCATGCGCCGAGCAATCTCGGTCGAATGCAGCGGCTGGCTAGCTTCGGCGAGGATTTTGTAGGCGGCGTCGAGTGAGTTCATAGCTATGGCCTAAAATTCTCGTGGATGTAATCAATGCCTCTACTGCGAACGTAGCTAGCGAGGCGGCTGCACACCTAATGAGGCCGATAATCCCTGAGCCGCTATGGAAAGCAATTGATTGGCCGTTCCTGTCGCGATCGTCGCAATAATGGTTGTAATAACGGTGCCGAGTACGGTGTAGATCGTGGTGAACGCTGGTGAATCGTAGGAGCGGCGAACCGTGCGCCATGAAAATCCACCTACGGCCCAATCCATCATCACACCCGTAAACACGAATGTCACCAGGAGCCGCAGGGTGACACCCCAGACCTCAAGCGCATTGACTTGATCAAATGACCAAGTCCAGGTCAGGAGCGCATTCAGAGCGGCGAGCAGGCCGCCGAATGCCAGGCCTTTTGTGACGCCGTAGCCACCCCAGATAGCTCGATAGAATGCGCCAAAGAAGAACAGATAGATTGGTCCCCATGGCACGCCAACTAAAGTAAAGAGTGTGTTATAGAAATCACGAAAGTACAACTCGTGGCGGTACGAGGCCAAGACCGTGAAGAGTAGATAGGGAATGAGGCTGAACGCGACAGCAACGACCGCATTTCTGAGAGGTATAGCGCTTGGACCGGCACGGAAGAGGATGTCACGGAGCGCATACTCGGCGGGAATTCCTAGTCGGTGGTGCAGCTCCGCGCTTGCGGTGCGTTTCCCTGCGATGAGGCTATCGATAATCTCGCGCGACTGTCGATATTCATCCGCTTTCAGCGAGCCTTTGGCCAAAGCGAGTTCTTGGGCATTGACGGCTTCCTCCAGATTTGCGAGATGATCTTGCTCATTGATTTGCTTGATCAGGCTCGCGCGTTCGTCGCCAAATAGGCCAGATAGGCGGCTCCAGTCGCAGTGTTCGAACCAATGGCGCCCACGCATCACGAGCAGATAGAACACAAGGCCAGAAACGAGCATATAGATCGGTTCGAAGACCGAGAATACTATGCGGGGTACGAGGTAGCAGACAAAGACGATCGCCCCCAGATGGACAGCGGCGCGCACCCCGCGCTGCGTGTGCCGCCAATCGCTGATAGCCAGTCGCAGTAAGATAACCCCCAGCACGTAGACATAGCTAATATAGCTAGCATGTAGAGCAAAGAAGGGCGTTTCGATCAAAAGCATGAGTGCTGGGTAGAGTACTGTCGGCACAAGCAAGAGAACGAGCGCGCCGTCTACCAGCCAGGAGAGGAGTGATTCAGGATAGAATGCGCGAAAGAAACGACTCGACTCCAAACTTGAGATGCCGGATCTCGTTCGCGTTCGGAGCCAAAACAAACAGCGCTGCGGCCCAGATGGCCGGTACCATGTATAGAACTAAGAAAGTAAAGCGAGTTACGTAGCTATTCGTCGCCACCAGCAGCTTCAGGCGCTGGAATTCCGGTGGCAGCACACGGAGGCGTAGGGGTTGACCTGTGAGCCCGGTGCGGTCGATCCGCCAGAAGATAGTGTTGCCGTTGACGGCAGCGAACGGTGCCGTCGACGATATTACCTGCGTATCCTCAAGCACAACTGTGATCGTCGTTGGCGACGTGTAAGCGGCAAGCGGCAACATGTTCACTGTAAGCGGTCGAGCCACTACACTTGGATCGTCAGTATTCCACAAATAATGATATGGAAGTCGTTGAGCACGTGTGGTCACTTCGCCCTGGCGAAAGAGCGGTGACGGCTCAGGTATACCTAAGTAAGTATGAGTACTACCGAGATAAAAGAAACTGTCCTGTGGTCGCGCGGCAAGCTGACCGAAGCCCCACGCCATATCCTGTGCTTGCGTTGCTGGATCATATGATCGCAGGTACTTGCTTATCCGCGCCTCAGCTGGGTCCAGCAGCACGCGCGTATCGACCGCCAGCTCATCGGGCTTGAGCGTCACTGTCAACTCACGCGACGCCGGCAGTAGCTCAGCGAAACAAATGTCTTGATAGAACGGGCTTTGGGATGTGGCGCAACTATCAAATACACTTCGCGCGCCAGCGAGATCACCGAGCTGTTTGCGCGCCTGCCCCAGCCAGAAGTATGCTGCCCACGCATCTTGCTTGATACGGATGGCCTGTTCGGCAGCCTGGATGGCTCGCGAAGGGTTGTTGTACCAGAAGTACAATCGAGCTAGCTGCGTCGATGCATCGCTATCCTTTTGGGCAAGCGCGAGCGCCTGATCTGTAGAATGGAAATCTATGGCAGCGCCGGTCCATGAGGTTTCATAGAATGCGATAGATGCCTGGCGAATCAGTGGCCAAGGGCTAGATGGAAAGTCCGCAGCTAGCTGGGCGAATGTGGCCTGCCCGCGGCGAAGCCAATTCTTATCGTAGTAAAAATCGAGCAAATCGGCGGTCGATTGAGCGTCGGCAGCGTGTTGCCGCACGGCGGTAATGAGATTTTGTTCCTTCCAGCGGAGAGTACCCATCCAAGCGACGAAAACGACGAGCGCCAACGCGGCGAGGACCGTGTAGCCACGGCGAACTGAAATGGGCGTATTCAGGACACGCGCCCACATGCCTTGCAGCGATATTCTCTTGCGTCGTTGTGACTTCCGCGCTGTGCCTTCCACGTTTATCGCTCCGCTGATGCGCGAGCCGAGTTGCAACCCACGCTCAAGCCATGCCGCTATCCCTCGTCGTCTCCCGCGCCGTTCGCGTCGCGGCCCATGCGGTACTTGATGTCGTAGTTGATGATGAAGTCCAGCTCCTCGTCGGTGAAGCCGTAGTGCTGCGCCAGCGCCCGATCGATCTCATCAATGATAGGTTTAGCTTTTTGCACATCAAAATTAATCTCTTCGAGACTAATTCTTTCGCCACGTCGAATTCGTGTAGAGTTATTTTCGTAATACGATTCCAATAATTGGCCTCGTAAGTTCTCAAACAAGCGAAGATCGGCTCTGTTTAATTGAAAAACTGGCAAGTCAAGAACTTCGCGAGACACAACATCCATACAATTGGAGTTACTGATCCAGTACCAGTAAAACAATTGGCTGTTCAGCAACGCAAACACAACGGGCGCCAATGACTTTGGAACAGTGATTGGTTTATAATGAGAAGACAACTTGGTTGGCAGAGCCTTGCGCCAGTATCTTCCTCCTGAATGATAGTATATATTTTCACCAGCTGATGACGTGTAATCTTTCAGTTTCTTCTTGTTTTCATGCATTCGATATAGAATATTTTCTTCAATGTTTGAACCGAGTTTTGGATAGGGATTTGCATGGTTAGCAATTTCAGGATTATTTGTGTACATGAGGGTCATGAATATAAACGGTCTATCAGTTTCTGTTCCATTAGACCATCGTCGATACCCCGTCGTAAAGTTCTGTTGGGCCATTCTTGTTTTTTGTAGAAGAGAGATGGTCAAATTCATATCCACACCAACAAACAGTTTCCCTGGACGCACCGCAAAATGACTATGCCATTGAATAAAGTGCTTGTAGAGAGTTTGTAACTCCGCCATCCCATCAGTTGAAACGGACGCAATAGGGACAATCATGCCAAATCGACCATTTGCACGGAGCAAATTTAATGCTCGTTCTACAGTGAATGCATAGAGATTGCCTGTCTTTTCAGTTCGATAGCCATACACTCGATACTCGCTCTTAACCTTGGTGTAGACAACATATGGCGGATTCCCCACAATCACATCGAACCCGCCGTTCGACAGAATCTCGTAAAACGACGTGAACCAGTGGAACGGCTGGGTATTGAATCCGCTGTCGGACTCGCGGTGGATCTGTCCGGTCTTGAGCAGATCGTCGTCGAGTGCCGTGTTGACGCCGGCGAGCTTCTCGCGGATCTCCTGGCGAGCCTGGCGGAAGGCCTCTGAGGATGGGTTGATCTGGAGCTGAGTGGCGCGGTAGTGCCGCAACTCGTTCTGGACCGCCTCGACCTCACGCAGCATGCGCTGCTGTCGGGGTGAGAGGCCGGCGACGCTGCCCTTGAGCATCCCGCCGATCTCCTCGGTCCCGCTATAGCCGACCAGCGTATTGCCGGCGCGAATGTTGAAGTCGATGTCGGGCAGCGGCTCGACGTGTGCGGCGTCCTCCAGGTCGGCCACCAGGCGCAGGAACAGGCGCAGCTTGCAAATCTCGGTGGCTTCCTCCATCAGATCCACACCATACAGGTTGCGCACGACGATGCTCTTGGTGATGAAGTAGTCGCGGTTCGGGTGGGCCTGCTCGGCGTCCAGGATCTCGCGGAACGGCATGCCATCGGCCTTGCGGCGCTCGGCCAGCAAGGCCATGCGGTCGAGCACCTGCTCGTAGATCGGCTTGAGAATCTTGATCGCCGCGAACAGAAACGCGCCCGAACCACAGGTCGGATCGAGGATGCTGAGGGTCGTCAGCGCCTGGTAGAGCCGGTGCAGCGGCTGCGCATCCAGGAACGGCACTAGGTCGAAGATCATCGCTTCGAGATTGAGGTTGGCGGTGATCGCGTCGTTGACCGTAGTGATCGTGCCGGCCCGCGCGTCGGCGACGAGCTGGCGCACGCGATGCTGCCGCGCGGCGTACTCGCGGTCGGTCTCGGTGGGCAGCCGGTCGGCCTGCTTGAGCGCAGGGTAGAGGTAGGCCTCGATATTCTTGGGCAGGTTGAGCAAGCTCAGCGAAAGGTTGGCCTTGTCGAAAAGCGCCGGAATAACTGTGCTGCGGCAAATATAGCCGGTGATGTCCTCCTTGGTATAATAGGCACCCATCTGCTTCTGGTTGATGTACTTCTCGAAGATGTACCCAAGCACATCGGGGTCGATCTCGCGGTCGCTCACGCCAGGGCGCTCGCTCAAATGCCATCGCCAGGAGCTGAAAAAAGTGAACAGTTTCTCGAACGCGGCGTCGGGAATCTGGATGGCGTCGCCGTACTGCTCCTCGATTGGGTGCGGCAGAAACAGGCCACCGTTGAGGTAGGGGATATCGCCCAGCATGCGGTTCGTGGCCGCCGCGCGATCGTCTTTCTCGTGCGCGAAGCCCTCGAAGAACAGCACGCGCAGGAAGTCGCGGTAGAAGCGATCCGAGCCGAGGTTGTTTTTCGACCAGTCTAGCTTGGTCTGGAGGTACCCGGGGTCGTTGTTGAGAAAACGCTTCTCCTGAATGAAGTAGATGAACATCAGCCGGTTGAGCATCACTGACACATACCAGCGCTGGTCATCGTCCAACGGGATGCCCTGCAGGAAGCGCTGGAAGGCATCGCGCTGGCGGGTGAAGTCCTCGTAGAATTTCCTGGTGACGCCCTCGACGTCGAACTGCTTGGCAACGCGCGCCGTGACTTTGGCGATGTCGACCCGCCCCTGCGCGTCAAGGTCGCCGAAGTCGAAGACGATGCCGCTCAGCCGCTGGAGCAGCAGGTCGCCGCTCTGGCCGCGGCGATAGGTGAACTCGCGGCTACGCGCGGCGCCCTGGCCGCGCTTGATCCACTGAAACACCGCCTCCTGCCGGCCAGCATCCTCGAAGATGACGATGTGTTCGAAGCGGCGCTCCTTAACCTGATTCTCGACCTGGCGGCGGATCGCCTGGATCGGCAGCACACCCGAGTCGCTGGTGCAGACATAGACATGCATGTCGGCCATCTGCGCCACCGGCGTCAGCGTGTACCCCTGCCCGTTGATGGTCGCCGACCACGGACGCTCAGTGGCCCGGCTCCACTTGAGCACCTCAACGAACATCGGCTTCCAATCGAACGCCTGTAAGGTGGTGCGGAGGCGGGCGAGATTGACGGGCATGGGAGGCTCCTCGTCAGAATCAGATCAGACAAGCCCGAGCGAGCACACAATCTGCGGCTCGCGCTGCTCGTCGGCGCTCTCGTGGATGACACACAGCTTCTCTTCGCCGCGCAGCGCGATCGCCAGGTCGGCGAGCTGCTCGTCGCTGATGCCGCTGCGCAACTGGCGGTTGACCGTGTCGATCGCGGTCTGCCGGAGCGGGTAGCGGTAGACATCGTCGATCACGCGCTTGAGCTCGTCGCTGACGAACATAGGCGCGGTGCGCTGCAGATGGTCGTGGTAGCGCTTGAGCGCATCGTAGAGCCGGAAGCGCGCGCCGCGCGTGCTGCCAAGCCCGCCGCTCAACGTCTCGTTTTGCTCGACCAGTTCGAACGACCGGCGCACGAGCTCGTGGTGCCGCTCGGCGCGCGGGACGGCCGGCGTATCGAGCGTGCATTCGGCCGCGCGCAGAATCGTGGACTGCGACTGGGTCACGCTGTTGCCGTGCTCGTCCACCCAGGCCAGCGCGTCGTTGCCCGTCGCCGTGCGCAGGTAAACCAGCACACCGGATGGCGTCAGGAACGGCAAGCTTGACTGGCTGCCAGGCGCCGAGAGGTCTGGCAGCGCGCGGGCGCTGTAGACCACGTTCGGCAGGCTCTCGACCTTGCTCTTGAGCGCGGGGTTAGCCGAGATTGCGTTGCGCCAGATCTGGTAGGCGTACGAGGCGAGGTCGACCTCGGCGTCGTCGGCGTCGTCGAGCGTGCCGGCGGTCTCGGTGTAGAGGTTCTGCAAGAACGGCGTCTCGCCGGCGTCCTCGAAGAAGCGCTCGTCGGTGCCGACCACCTCGCCATTCTCGGTGAGCCGCTGGCGCACGCGCGAGCGCAAGCGAATGATTCGCTCGATCCCATCGGCGGGCAGGAAGGTGTAGCAGGTGATCGTCGGCGCGCGCTGGCCGATGCGGTCGACCCGGCCGGCGCGCTGGATGAGGCGGATGATCGCCCAGGGCAGATCATAGTTGACGACGTGGGAGCAGTCTTGCAGGTTCTGCCCCTCGCTCAGCACATCGGTCGCGACCAGTACGCGAATCGGGTTCGCCAGCAGCGCCGGGGTGGTCACATCGTTCGCTATCGGACTGAACCGGTGCGCGAGCTCGGTCGGGTTGGCCGACTGGCCGGTCGCTGCCTCCACGCCCGTGACGCCGGCGCGGCGCAACTGCTCGACGAGGTATGCGACCGTATCGGCGAACTGCGAGAAGATCAGCACTTTCTGATCGGGCAGCGACCGGAGCAACGCGATCAGCTGATCGAGCTTGACATCCCGCGCCGGATCCCACGCCCCGTGGGCCTGTCGAATCGCCAGCAGCGCGTCGGTGTCGCGCTGGAGGTCGCGCTTGAGATTTGGCCCGAACAGCGCCGCGCGCAGCCAGTTAAAGCGGCGCTTGTACGGGCCAGTGTAGGCCGCATACACTTCCTGCGCGCGTTGGGCGTACCAGTCCGCAGAGTACACGTGCGGCCCGCTCAAGCGCGCATCGAGCGGCGAATCCGCTGCCCCGTTGCGATCGAGCTCGTCATCGAAATCCAACAGCTGGCCCTGGTCGCTGTCAGGGTCGATGTCCCGGTCGATGCTGAGCACATCGGCGCCCTGCGTGCCGAGCGGCAGCGGCAGGCCGTTGTCCAGCGCGTGCAGGAACACGTAGTTGCGCAGGATGTGCCGGTCGATCGACTGCAGGAAGACGCTGCCGCCTGACTCCAGTCGCTTGAACAGGTTCGTCCGGCTGAAGCCCATGAGCCGCTTGCCGGCGCGCGAGAGATTGCCCAGGAGCGGCTTCTCCGCCGCCTCGGCCACTTTCTCGGCGTCGCGCTTGAGGTAGTTGGCCAGCCCGTAGCGTGGCAGCGAGAGTTGATTGATGTATCGACCACCGATAGGTCATAGAGGC
>WNGB01012082.1_pt1 | contig 11769 bp, 11 predicted proteins | sample 5400681 | NCBI WGS metagenome assembly WNGB01 (sample SAMN13153367, study PRJNA577476) | soil metagenome | isolation source: 115 cm soil or saprolite under grassland replicate 2 | place: USA:California | collected 2016-06-15 | reverse complement strand
ACCCGCGCCGCTGGCTGGCGCTGGGGGTCGTGCTGATCGCCGTCTTCATGCAGCTCATGGACATCAGCATCGTCAACGTGGCGATCCCGTCTATCCAGCGCGACCTGGACGCCAGCTACTCGCAGGTGCAGTGGGTCCTCGCCGGCTACCAGCTCGCCTTCGCGGTGGTGCTGATCACCGGCGGGCGGCTGGGCGACATCTACGGCCGCAAGCGGCTGTTCCTGATCGGCGTGAGCGGCTTCACCGTCGCCTCAGCACTGTGCGGCTTCGCGCAGAGCCCGGCCATGCTGGTCGGCTCGCGGTTCTTCCAGGGCGCGATGGGCGCGCTGATGTTCCCGCAGGCCCTGTCGATCACCCAGGTCGAGTTCCCGCCGCGGGAGCGCGGCGCCGCCTTCGGCATCACCGGCGCGGTCATCGGCCTTGCGACCATCTCTGGCCCGCTGCTCGGCGGGCTGCTCATCGCCGGCAATGTGCTCGGCCTCGACTGGCGGCCGATCTTCCTGGTCAACCTGCCGCTCGGCGTGCTCGCGGTGGTCGCGGCGGTGGTGCTGCTGCGCGAGTCCAGGGCCGAGGGCGCGCTGCGCCTGGACCCGGGCGGCGTGGCGATCGCCAGCGCCGCGCTGCTGATGCTGATCTACCCGCTGGTGGAGGGCCGCGACCTCGGCTGGCCTGCCTGGACGTTCCTGCTCATGGCCGCGTCGGTGCCGCTGTTCGCGCTGTTCGCGCTGTATGAGCGGCGCAAGAGCCGCAAGGACAACTCGCCGCTGGTGGTGCTCGGCCTGTTCGGCGAGCGGGCGTTCGTGAGCGGCCTGCTGCTCAGCGCGGTGTTCTTCTCCGGGGTGGCCGCGTTCTTCCTGACCTTCTCGCTGTTCCTGCAGATCGGGCTGGGCTTCACCGCGCTGCACTCCGGGCTCACCACGATCCCGTTCTCGTTCGGCACGGCGGTCGGCTCGGCCGTGTCGGTGCGGCTGGCGCCGCGGCTCGGCCGCGCGATCCTGAGCCTCGGCTGCCTGCTGCTGGTCGCCGGCATGCTCGCGGTGATGGCGACGGTCAGCCGCTACGGCGAAGGCATCCATTCCTGGCAGCTCCTGCCCGCCCTGGTGGTGTGTGGCCTTGGCCTTGGCTGCACGATCCCGCCGCTGCTCAACGTGATCCTCGCCGGCATCAGCGGCCGCAACGCCGGCTCGGCCTCCGGGGTGCTCTCGACCACCCAGCAGGTCGGCGGCGCCCTCGGCGTGGCGATCATCGGCGTGATCTTCTTCGGGCTGCTGTCCAGCCAGGCCAAGCCCACGATCGCGGCGGTCGTCCCGCGCCTGCGCAGCCAGCTCCAGGCGGCCCAGCTGCCCGCGCCGGTCGCCGACCAGGTGGTCGCCGGCTTCTCCACCTGCTTCCACGACCGGGCCAGCGCCAAGGATCCCTCGGCCACCCCGCCGAGCTGCCGGCAGGCCACCTCCCAGGTCCAGGCCCAAGGCCAGGGTGGCCAGGCGAGCGGCCAGGTGCTCCAGTCCGCCGGCGTCGATGCGCGCAAGCGCGACTTCGTCGCCTCCGTCACGCGCACCCTGTGGTACGAGGTGGCCGTCTACGGCCTGAGTTTCCTGGTGGTGTTCCTGCTGCCCAACGTCGGCGGCCACCACCTGCGCCAGGCGGGTGGGGCCGCGGCGTAGTCAGGGGCCGTTGACAGAGGACTTCAACGCTCGTAGACTTCATCGAGCAATGAATTCTCGCCCTGGAGGTGCCGCATGTGGGCGATGGTGCAGAAGGAGTTCCGCCAGCTGCGCCGTGACCGCCGCACGGTCGCGATGATGATCGTGCTGCCGGTGCTGCTGCTGGTGGTGTTCGGCTACGCGGCCAGCTTCGACGTCACCAGGATCAAGACGGTGGTGGTCGGTCCCGACGCGCGGGCCGCGGCCGACCGGCTGCGCGAGCCGTTCGTGGTGGACCGGGTCGCGCCGACCGAGACCCGCGAGGACGCCGTGGTGACCCTGCGCGACGGCCACGCCCAGGTCGCGATCGTCACCGGCGGCCAGCCGCAGGCGCTGATCGACGGCGCCGACCTGTTCGCGGCGCGGGCGGCGGTCACCGCCCTGGGCCAGGCGACCGCCCAGGCCGGCCAGGCGGCGCCCGCGCCGCGGGTGCTGTTCAACCCAGGCCTGGAGACCTCGGTGATCATGGTGCCAGCGCTGATCGGGGTCATCCTGGTGTTCGTCGGCACGGTGGCAACCAGCCTGGGGGTGGTCCGCGAGCGCCAGGCCGGCACCCTGGAGCAGCTCGCGGTGATGCCGTTTCGCCCCGCCGACGTGTTCGTCGGCAAGATCCTGCCCTACTTCCTGGTCGCGGCCGTCGACCTGACGGTGATCACCATCGTCGGCCACACGCTGTTCGACGTCCCGTTCCGCGGTTCGGCGCTGACGCTGGCGCTCGGGGCGACGCTGTTCCTGTTCGTCACCTTGGGGCTGGGGGTGCTCATCTCTACGGTGTCGCAGAACCAGGGCCAGGCGATCCAGCTCGCGTTCATGACGGTCCTGCCCCAGATCCTGCTGTCGGGGATGCTCTTCCCGCTGCAGTCGATGGCGGCCGGGGTGCGCTGGATCGGCTACCTGCTGCCGTTGACCTACTTCATCCAGCTGTCGCGTGGGGTGATGGTGCGCGGCACCCCCATCGAGGCGCTGGTGCTGCCCTTGACCATGCTGGCCGTCCTCGGCTTGACCGTCTTCGGCCTGTCGGTGGTCCGCTTCCGCCGCGACCTTGCCCCAAGCGGCCGAGCCCGGACGACCACGGCCGAGGAGCCCACCACCGTCCCGGCGGGTGCGCGATGAGCACGATGCGCTACGGCGTGACCGAGCTGCGGGTCCGCTACGGCGGCCACAAGGCCGTCGACGGCGTCAGCTTCACCGTCCCACCCGGCACGGTCACCGCCCTGGTCGGCGGGGACGGCGCCGGCAAGACCAGCGTACTGCGCGCGCTGGCCGGCGCCGTCCGGCCGGCGGGTGGCAGCGTCCGGCGGCCCGGCCAGCGCCGCATCGGCTACATGCCGGCCGGCGAGGCGATCTACCGCGACCTGACCGTCGACGAGAACCTCGCCTTCAGCGCCAGCGCCTACGGCCTGCGCGGCCGCGCGGCCGCCCAGCGCGCCACCGAGCTGCTGGAGCGTACCGGGCTGGGCGCCGTGCGCGGGCGGCTCGGCGGCCAGCTATCGGGCGGCATGCGCCACAAGCTGGCGCTGGCCATGGCGGTACTGCACCAGCCGCAGCTGCTGGTGCTGGACGAGCCCACCACCGGCATCGACCCGGTCAGCCGCGCCGAGCTGTGGCGGCTGATCGCCGCAGCGGCCGCCGCCGGCGCCGCGGTCGTACTGGCCACCTGCTACCTGGACGAGGCCGAGCGGGCCGCCGAGGTGGTGGTCCTGTCCGAGGGGCGGCCGCTGCTGGCCGGGTCGCCCGAGGAGGTCGTGGCGCGCACCCCGGGCGCGGTGGTCGACTCGGCGGGCAGGCTCGACCCGGTGACCTCGTGGCGGCGCGGCGCGCGCTGGCGGACCTGGTCCCCCGACGGCACGATCCCGCCCGACGCGGTCCGCGCCGAGCCCGACCTCGAGGACGCGGTGGTCGTCGCCGAACTGGCGCGGCTGCGGCACGACGGCGGGGAGGTGGCCGCATGAAGCTGGTGGAAGTCAGCGGGGCGCGCAAACGCTTCGGCGAGGTCGCAGCGGTCGACGGCGTCGACCTCACCGTGCGACCCGGCGAGGTGGTCGGCCTGCTCGGCGCCAACGGTGCCGGCAAGACCACCTTGATCCGGCTGGTCCTCGGTCTGCTGCGGCCGACCGGCGGGACGGTCCTCCTGTTCGGCGAGCCCCCCTCGCGCCGCACCCGCGCCCGCCTTGGCTACGTCCCGCAGAGTCTGGGGCTGTACGAGGACCTCACGGTCGCAGAGAACCTGGCGTTCAGCGCCGGCGCGTTCGGCGTGCGGGCACCGCAGCGGCTCGACGGTCCGCTGGAGGCCGTCCGCGGCGAGCTGGTCGCCGGCCTGCCGCTGGGACTGCGCCGGCGGGTGGCGTTTGCGGCCGCCCTGGCGCACCACCCGGAGCTGCTGGTGCTGGACGAGCCCACCTCCGGCGTGGACCCGCTTGGCCGGGCGCGGCTGTGGGAGACGATCCGGGCGGCGGCCGAGGCGGACGCGGGCGTGCTGGTCAGTACCCACTTCATGAGCGAGGCCGAGCAGTGCGAGCGGCTGGTGGTCATGGCCGCCGGCCGGGTGGTGGCCGCCGGGAGCATGGCCGACATCGTCGGCGACGCCACCGCCGTCGAGGTCCGTCCCGAGCGGTGGGAGGCCGCCTTCACCGCCCTGGACCGCGCCGGCATGCCGGCCGCGCTGGTGGGCCGCCGCCTGCGCGTCCCCGACGCCGACCCGCGGCGGGTGGCGGCCGCGCTCGACGCCGCCGGGGTCGAGGCCGGGGTCCACCTGATGCCGGCCACCTTCGAGGAGACGTTCGTGGCGCTCAGCCGGGACGGCGGGCAGCCCGCGGCGCTGGCACCCGACCACGCCGGGACGGCGTGATGGCCGCGGGGAGGACGAGCGGGAGGACGGGACGGCGGCCGGGTGAGAGCGGCACTCGCGACGCGATCCTGGAGGCGGCACGCCGCGAGTTCTCCCAGCGCGGCTACGACCGCGCCACCATCCGCGGCGTGGCCGGGGGTGCCGGCGTCGACCCGGCTCTGGTGCACTACTTCTTCGGCACCAAGACCGAGCTGTTCGCCGCGGCCATGCAGCTGCCGGTCAACCCGGCCGAGGTGGTGCAGGCGCTGCTGGCCGGCGGGCCCGAGCTGATCGGCGAGCACCTGGTCGGCACGTTCCTGTCGGTGTGGGACCACGCCGACAACCGCGACGTCTTCTTCGGGCTGATCCGCTCGGCCGTCACCGACGAGCACGCCGCCACCCTGTTGCGCGAGTTCGCCGTGCGGGAGCTATTCGGCCAGGTCGCCGCCGCGCTTGGCACCCCGGATGCGGAGCTGCGGGCCAGCCTGGTCTTCTCGCAGATCTTCGGCCTGGCCGTGGCGCGCTACATCCTGCGGGTCGAACCGCTCGCCTCCACCCCCGCCCAGGTGGTCGCGGCGGCGGTCGGGCCGACCGTGCAGCGCTACATCACCGGCGACCTCGACCCAGGCGCCCGCCAGCGGCCCTAGCAGACCGGATGCGCCAGCATCACGCTGGCTGCCAGCGCCGCTGGGCGAGGTATCGGGGCCGCAGGAGCCGGCGATAGACGAGGTGTGCCGGGCGCGGGAGCTCGGCCATGACCGCGGCGGCGTCCTCGTCGCTGGCCTCGTCGAGAACCCACGTCAGGAACTCGGGCCGTTCCCGAGGCGAGCGCCGTCGTCGTTCGGTCAGCAGGAACTTTCGCCACTCGCGCCGGGACAGGTGTCGTTCGAGCAGGGGGAAGACGCGCCGCTCCTCATGGTCGAGATGACCCCGAAGGATCTCGCCGAGCTCACCGGCGGCCGTCGTCGCGCCGGCGCCGCTGGTAAGGGCGGCGTCGACCGCTTCGATGGCTGCCGTCAGGCCGCGGTGCTCCTCGACCATGAGGTCAAGCTGGTGGATGTCCTCCTCGCCGGTCAGATGGCTTCGCAGCACGGGCCACAGATCATCGTCCTCGGCGGCGTGGTGCACGTGAAGGGTCTGACGGAACGTGGCCCAGCCCTTCGGCACGTCTGCTGGCACACCGCCTCGGCGCTCCAGCTGCGGGGCGAGGGATTCGAGGCGGGCCGCGTCACGGCGCAACCCGGCGTGGATGGCGCGCATGAAGCCCAGGTCGGCCGGTCGGTCGTCGTCGCGGGCCTGGTGTCGTCGCCTGATTCGCCGAGCGGTGAGCATCGTCAGGCCGGCCGCGACAACCAGGAGCAGCGCCCGCGGTGGGCGTCTGCGTGGTGCTGTGGCCATAGGGCCTCCCTTCTCTCGGACGACTGCGAGACGAGCACCACGCCGAGCAGGAGCATCCCAAGGCCGGCGACCTCCAGCGCGACCGGGAGGGTGGTGAGCTCGCCAACGCTCAGCACGAGCCCGCCGGTGATGCTCACCACGAGGGCCACCAGAAAGCCGCCCAGCATGCTCAGCTCCTGTCTGGACGCGGCGTGGTTGGCCGCGCATGCTGCGCATGCTGCCACAGACGCGACCACCAGTCACTGGCACCCGCTGTGACCAAGCTTGAGCAGCCAGACTGCCGCGATGAGCAGTAGTCCGGGACGGCTGCTGCCAAGCTCATCGACGAGGCGCTCGGAGGGAGGTCGACCTGTGGCATGGACGACGAGCGGTTCCTGAACACCTACCACAACGCGAGCACACCGCCCGGCCCAGACGTCCCAGCGGGACTCGCGGACTTCATGCTCGCGGCGGACCCGGTCCTCGGTCAGGCGGCCGAGCTTGCGAGGGTGCTCGCACGCGCTCACCAGGGCGCCGCGGCGCAGCTGATCGGAGAGGGCTGGGCCTACGCCCGGAAGTACTTCTCGCTGTCGGAGAAGTACGCGGCGTGGGCCGACTACCGCGCGCCGGCGCGTGGCTTCGGCATCCACGCCTACGCGCACACGGTTCAACGGCCGATCCGGCTCACCGACGAGGCGCTGCGGGCTCATCCGGAGTGGCGGAACTTCGGCGTCGAGGAGGGCCGCCATCCCCCGATGCGGGGGTGGCTCGCCGTCCCCCTGATCGGGTCCGACGGGGCGAACTACGGATTCATCCAGGCCTCCGACCGGCTGGAGGGCGACTTCACCGTCCACGACGAGGCGAACCTCGTGCGCCTGGCGTCGCTCACCTCGACGGCTCTGGACGCGCTCGCGCAACTCCATCTCCCCGAGTACCGGGCGAAGGTCGTGGATCCCCTGGCCTGAGCGGCCCGGCCACGATCCGGACGTCGGCCGACGGCGAGATCGGCCGCTGAGCCGCCCGCCCTCCGTCCAGGCCAGGAAGGAGCGGATGGGATACGGCTGGCATGGCACCGATGCTTCCGGGATCATGACGCTCGACGAGGAGCGCAGGCGCGGTACAGCCCAGCGCCAACTTTCTCGCGGAGATGGTCGCGCCGTACAGCGTCGCGCTGTATGGCAGCCGCCGGGTTCGGCCGGCCGCCGGTATCGGCGCCGGGGTGGCACTGGTCGCGGTTGCGCTGCCGACCGGCCTGCCGTCCTCGGAGCGGTCCGGCGTGCTCGGCCTGCTGCTGAGCGTCGTGGTGGTGCAGGCGCAGGCCGCGCAGCGGACCCTCGACCGGGACGTCGACCGGGCGCGCGCCGTCGTCGCCTCGATCGAGGGGACCGGGCGGGAGGCGCTGGACGAGATGCGGCAGCTCCTCTGGGTGCTGCGTGCCGGCGCCGAGCTGGAGCGGGACGGGGAGGGCGGGCCGTTCGGGCCCCAGCCGGGCCTGGAGCGGCTCGGCGAGCTGGTCGAGCAGGTCCGCGCCGTCGGCCTGCCGGTCACGTTGCGGGTCGAAGGGGCGCGACGCCGGCTTGCGGCCACCGTGGACCTGTCCGCCTTCCGGATCGTGCAGGAGGCGCTGACCAACGCCCTCAAGCACGCTGGGCCCGCCCACGCCGAGGTGGTCGTGCGCTATGGCGACCGCGAGCTGGAGCTGACGGTCAGCGACGACGGGCGGGGCGCCGCCGCCAGGCTGGAAGGGGGCCGTGGCGGCCTGCCAGGATCCGGGCATGGGCTGGTCGGCATGCGCGAGCGGGTGGCGCTGTTCGACGGCGAGCTGATCGCCGGGCCGCAGCCGGGCGGCGTCCGGGTGCTGATCCTCACCACCTTCAACCTGGACGAGTACGTGGTGGAGGCGCTGCGCGCGGGCGCCAGCGGGTTCCTGCTCAAGGACGTGCCCGCCGCCGAGCTGGTCAGCGCGATCCGGGTGGTCGCCGCCGGCGATGCGGTGGTGGCGCCGGCGGTCACCCGGCGGCTGCTGGACCGCTTCGCGCACCGGCTGCCGGGCGCCGAGGAGGCCGCCCGGCCAGCGCCGCTGCCGCTGGAGGCGCTGACCGAGCGGGAGCTGGGGGTGCTCCGGCTGGTCGCCCGCGGCCTGTCCAACGCCGAGATCGCCGCCGAGCTGGTCGTCACCGAGACCACCGTGAAGACCCACGTGCACCACCTGTTGACCAAGCTCGGCATGCGCGATCGCGTGCAGCTCGTCGTGCTCGCCTACGAGGCGGGGCTGGTGCGGCCGCAGGCAAGCTGAGCGCGGCGGGCCCGCTGCCGCCTCCATCTGGAGATGGAGGCCGGCACCGCCTCGACCATCGGATGAAGGCGAAACCCAGATCGCGCGGCCGACGACGCTGCGGCGTACGGGCCATAGCGTGCCCCTCTCGAAGCAGGAACCTTCGAGAGGAGCCACCGGCCGCTGACCTGGAATCCGCTGACCGCTTGCCTTTTCGCCCGTCTTGAGATGTGATGCACCAGCCTCAGACGCCGCCCAAGGGAGGGCAGATGAACCGCGCAACCGGCCCCGACCGCGACACCGGCGGACAGGTCAGCCGCAGGAGTTTCCTCCGCTACTCGTCGACCGTCGGCGCGCTGGCCGCCGGAGGCTCTGCGCTGCCCGCGGTGGCCGGCAGTGGCGCGGCGACCGCCGAAGCCGCGAGCGCGGCGGCCGGCGGTGTCCCGTCCTTCCAATGGGAGGAGGCGACCATCGCCGAGCTGCAGGCGGCGATGCAGGCCGGCACGCTGACGTCTCGCCGCCTGGTGGAGGCCTACCTTCAGCGCATCAGGCAGATCGATCTCTCAGGCGTCCAGCTGAACTCGGTGATCGAGGTCAACCCCGACGCGCTGGCGATCGCCGATCAGCTCGACCGGGAGCGCCGCGGGGCCGGCCCCAGGGGACCGCTGCACGGCATCCCCATCCTGGTCAAGGACAACTTCGCCACCGATGACCAGATGGAGACCGCGGCGGGCTCGCTGGCGCTGCTGGGGTCGCGGGTGCCACGTGACGCCTTCGTCGTAAAGCGATTGCGCGACGCGGGCGCGGTCATCCTTGGCAAGGCGAACCTGTCGGAGTGGGCGAACTTCCGCTCGACGCAGTCATCGAGCGGCTGGTCCGGCCGCGCCGGCCAGTGCCTGAACCCCTACGTGCTGGACCACAACCCGTGCGGCTCCAGCTCGGGGTCGGGCGCGGCGGTGTCGGCCAACCTGGCCGCCGCCACACTCGGGACCGAGACCGACGGGTCGATCGTGTGCCCCTCGTCGACCAACGGCGTGGTGGGCATCAAGCCGACGCTCGGCCTCACCAGCCGGTCGGGCGTCGTTCCCCTCGCGCACAGCCAGGACGTCACCGGCCCGATGTGCCGCACGGTGGCTGACGCCGCGACCGTGCTGGGCGCCATGACCGGCGTCGACCCACGAGACCCCGCAACGGCGCAGAGCCAGGGTCACCTCTTCACGGATTACCGCCAGTTCCTAGACCCCAACGGCCTGCGGGGAGCCCGCGTCGGGGTGTGGCGCGAAGGCGTGTTCGGCATCAGCCCGGAAGGTGACGCGATCGCCGAGGCCGCGATCAGTCAGATGAGCCGGCTTGGGGCCATCATCGTCGACCCGGCCGACATCCCGAACGTGAACGATGTCTTCGGCCCCGAGTTCACCGTGCTGCTGTTCGAGTTCAAGGCCGACATCGCCGCCTACCTGTCGGAGCTGGACAACACTTCGATGCGCACGCTGGCCGACCTGATCGCCTTCAACGACGCCCACGCCGATCAGGAGATGCGGTGGTTTGGTCAGGAGATCTTCCTGCTGGCGGAGCAGACCGGCGGGCTGGACGACCCCGCGTACCTGACTGCCCTGGAGACGTCCAAGCGGCTCATGCAGGACGCCATCAACGAGACGATGGACAAGTTCGACCTGGACGCGATCGTGAGCCTGACGGGGAGCCCGTCGTGGACGACCGACCTGGTCAACGGGGACCACTTCCTGACCGCCAGCTCGACGCCAGCCGCGGTGGCCGGCTTTCCGAACGTCACGGTGCCGGCGGGGTTTGCGTTCGAGGAGCTGCCGGTCGGCGTCAACTTCATCGGCACGCAGTGGGCTGAGCCGGCGCTGATCAAGCTAGCGCATGGGTTCGAGCAGGGGACGAAGGCACGGCATGCTCCGAAGTTCCTGGATTCACTCGGGGTTCGGGACTTTATCCCAAGGGACACGGGAGTGCGCGGCGGATCGAGGGCGCATGGGCGACAGCAAGCCGACCTGAAGGCCCAGCCAGCCCGTCGAAACCCGGTCGCCGGCAGCCTGTAGCACCCCCGACCAGCACCACTAGTAGATGCTGACGTGGTCGATCTGGATCCCCTCTGTCTCGCATCGCCAACTTCGACCCGGGGTTCTCAGGCGGGTCGCACTGGGAGGTCGTAGTACCGCCGGACGCCGGAGCCGATCCGGGAGAGGTCGGTCCCGTAGACGTGGATCGAGATGGCGGTGTGGGTCGCCTGCGTTGCGGACGCGGTGGATGTCGCCGGGCGGGGCGAACCCACCGACGTCGCCGGTGGTGTTGCGGTTCCGTCCCACCGGAACCAGGCACTCGCCGCCGTCGTCGAGGGCGAACAGCTCTTCGTCCTCCACGCCCTGGATGACCCCGAACACGCACCAGGTCACGTGGTCGTGAATCCGTGTGACCTGCCCCGGGCGCCAGACGATGGCCATGATCGCCCGCTACGACTTCCGACCCGGCGCTCCAGACGTCGGGCTGTTCCCACATGCGGCGTGGGCGCGTGCGGCCCGCGCCGCCATGCGGTCCCTGCCCGACGCGGAGCTGCTGGGCTACGGCGACCCGTGTGGGCTCGCGCGGCTCCGGGAGGCCCTAGTGCTACGTTCCTTAAGCACGGTATAGTTGGCCTGTCCGCCTTGTGTCAGTCGTGCCGCCGCCGGCGGACGAGGGGGAACCCATGGCCAGGCCGCCGCTGCCCGCCCGACCACCCACCGACCCGGCCGAGGAACACGCCCTGCGCAAGCTCGCCAGCGCCCGGCACGCGCCCGCCAGCCTGATCCAACGCGCCCGCATCATCACCGCAAGCTGGGACGGCGCCAGCGTCGCCGAGCTCGCCGAACGACTCGGCTGCCACCCCAAGACGGTCTACAAGTGGCTGCACCGCTTCAATGCCACAGGCGTTGACGGGCTGGCCGACCTGCCCCGCCCGGGCCTGCCCCGGCGCCTCACCGAGCATGATCGCGGTCGGATCATCCAGCTGGCCCGCACCGAGCCGCCCGGCCGGCTGCAGCAGGGCGGCGAGGGGCTGCTGGCCCCCGCCCAGCCCGAGGCGCCGGCGCACTGGACCCTGGACGCGCTGGCGACCGCCGCCCAGGCCGAGGGCATCCGGGTGGGCCGCAGCCAGGTCCGCCGCATCCTGCGCGCCGAGCGGGTGCGCTGGCGGCGGACCCGCTCGTGGACGACCAGCACCGACCCCGACTTCGCCCCAAAAGAGCCAAGGTCATCGCCTGCTCCACCACCCCGCCGCCGGAGATGACCGTGCTGTGCGCCGACGAGCTCGGGGGCGGTGATCCCGCGCAGCTTCCCACCCGCCCCCGGCTGGACCGCTGACGGCCACCGCGTCAAGGCGCTGTTGGACTACAGCCGCGGCCCGGAGAAGACCTGGGTGTACGGCGCGCTACGCGTCGGTGACGGGCACGAGGTGACGATGACCGCACCCTCCGCAACTCCGTCGGCTACCAGCAGCTGCTGGCCACGGTCGAGGCCGCCAACCCGGCCGGGACCATCATGGTGATCACCGACAACCTGTCCAGCCACAGCAGCGCCAGCACCCGCAC
>WNGB01012077.1_pt1 | contig 11770 bp, 12 predicted proteins | sample 5400681 | NCBI WGS metagenome assembly WNGB01 (sample SAMN13153367, study PRJNA577476) | soil metagenome | isolation source: 115 cm soil or saprolite under grassland replicate 2 | place: USA:California | collected 2016-06-15 | reverse complement strand
ACTTCGTTCGGCGGCCGGTATGTCGCTCGTTGAGGCGACGATCATCCTGATGGTCCTCGCGACGCTCACTGCCGTGATCGCGCCATCAGCCGGCGATTACATCGAGGAATCGCGCAACACGAAAGCCAAAGAGGACGTCGAGGTCATCGGCACCGGCATCGTCCGCCTGCTGCGCGACACGGGTCTGGCGTGCGTGTCACTCTCCGGCGCCAGCGCGACGTGCAACAAGGCGGACAAAGTCGAAGTGCTGGTCAGTGGTTCGGACGAGACGCTCAATCTTCCAACCTCGGATACGACCGCATTCGCAGCCGGCGCCGGCTTCGCTTCGGCGGCCAACGTGAACTGGGCCGGCGCCACCGACAGCGGCCTCAGCGGCGGACCGGTCGCGCTCATGGACAACCACCTCGTGACGAACACGACGCTCGGCACGAGTTTGACAACGGCGTACACGGCCGCGGCGTTTACCGGCGGTGGCGGCCCGCGCGCGGCGGTCGGCTGGCGTGGCGCGTATCTGAATGGTCCCATTGATGTCGATCCCTGGGGATACGCCTATGAGGCCAACACCCTTTTCGCAGGCGTTGCGACCAATGCGACGGCGGGGACGGGCCAGGGCGCGCTCAGTGGGGGGTGGGGCTCGGACATGCTCGTGGTGTCAGCGGGCTCGAACGGCAACATCCAGACGCCGTTCTCCTCGGGTGCCGCAGCGGGTGCGGCGGCGGTGGGCGACGACGTGGTTTACGTCATCCAGGGCACGACGCGATAGGCCGCAGATTATGTGGCTCGGGCAGGTGCCCGCGCCCACGCTTTATGTCGGACTTCGGCGACGGCTATTTCATAAGTAGTTGATTAAAAAGGCGTTATCAGACAGCACATCGTTGGCAGATTCGTTGCTCCTAACGGGTCCGTTCCGACGAAACCTCGTCAAACAACGGAGATTGCGATGCGCAAGTGGAATTCAGAGCGGGGCATGTCGCTGGTGGAAGCCACCATCATCCTGATGGTGCTGGCGATCCTCACGGCGGTGATTGCGCCGTCGGTCGGCGACTACATTGAGGACGCGCGGCACACGAAGGCCAAGGAGGACGTCGAGGCGATCGGCGGCGGAATCACCCGCACGGTTCGTGATTCAGGCGTCGTCTGCCTGGTCACCGGCACGCCGTCAGGCGGCTGCGCCCTCTTAACGAGGGTCGAGTTGCTGTACGGCGTCGGCGGCAACCTAGTGGCGTCCTCGTCGACGGCCACCGGTTACACCGAGGATAACGCCGGCACGACGACGGGCGGCGATTTCGGCTGGAAGGGCGACGGCGGCGACGGAGACGCCCTGACGCAGATCGATACCATCGAAAATCAGTTGGTCAAGAACATCCCGGGGTACACGACGGTGGCGGCGAATTTTACGCCTTCGATGAACACGGTCAGCGGCATCGGCTGGCGCGGTCCATATGTGACCGGACCGCTGGGCGCTGACCCGTGGGGCAGCGCTTATCAGGCCAACACGGTTTTCCTCGCCACCGCGAAGAACGCTCCCGGCACGACCGGCGAGGGACAGCTCAATGGCGGGTGGAACAAGGATGTCTTCGTAATCTCTCCGGGCCCGAACGCGGTTTTCGATACGCCGTTCGCGACGGCCACAGGCACCGGTTCGAAGGCGCTGGTGGACGACATTATTTTCATCGTTCAGGGTTCAACGAAGTGACGACGGCAACGCAGTTGGAGAGGGACATCATGAAGTCTAGATTGAGAAGTAGTGCCGGTATGTCGCTCGTTGAGGCGACGATCATTCTGATGGTGCTGGCGATTCTCACGGCGGTCATCGCGCCGTCCGCCGGCGACTACGTCAACGACGCGCGGTCCACGAAGGCCAAGGAAGACATCGAGGCCATCGGGATGGCGATCATCCGCACCACACGGGACACGGGCATTCCGTGCTTGTCGCTCGATCCGAGCCCGGTCTCGACCGCATGCACGGGCGCGGGCGGCAACCTGGTTGACCTGATCACCAGCTCGACGACCGTTGGCGGCAACGAACCGGCGGTCACCGCGTCCCTCTTCGATCCGCCGGACGGCGCCACCAGCAGCAACGCGCAGCTGAATTGGGGCGGCGGCACCGGCGAGGTCGACAACGCGTACCGCGATCTGATGGACAACCAGTTCGTCACGAACACGCCGAACAGCCTCTTGGCGAACGCATATTCGGGCGCGGATTTCACGGCCGGCGGCGGCCCGCGCGCGGGCCTCGGCTGGCGCGGCGCGTACATCAGCGGTCCTGTTGGTCTCGACCCATGGGGCTTCGCCTACCAGGCATCGGTCGTCTTCCTCACTACGGCCTCGAACTCGACGACTGTCTCCGGCGAGGGTAAGACCGGCTGGAGCAGCGATGTGATCGTGGTGTCTGCTGGACAGAACGGATCGATCGCGACGCCGTTCGGCGGGCTCGCCACAACGGCGACGGGCGACGACGTGGTCTACGTCGTGAAGGGCGCGACGCGATAGTTCTGATTCGCCGTGGTCTTCCCGGCCCATGGCGACCAGCACACCCGTCGTCTCCGAAAGTTGTGACGCAACCACGAAGTTTTAGGATGGAGGCTGCCTTGAGCAGCAAATATGTAATTTCCGCGTTGCGCGGTCCTGGTGCCGGGGTCGAGTTGGATGTGCCAGAGTCGACGAACGTGAAGACGGGACACGAGACGGGTTTTACGCTGATTGAATTGACGGTCGTGCTGGCCGTCATTGTGACGCTGGCGTTGATTCTGACGCCGTCGATCACGAACTTTATCAACGACTCGCGTGTCGCGCGCGCGAAAACGGATACGCAGACCGTCGCGTCGGCGATCACGCAGTTCTACAAGGACAACGGGTTCTTCCCGCAGTGGTCGGCGGCCAATGCAGGCGGTCCAGGTCTCATCGCGAACAAGGTGGATCTCCTGGTCAGCCCGGGCAACATTCCAACGGTGGCGAGCGCGAACACGTGGACAACGGGCACGACCGATACGATCGCGAACCAGTTGATCAACGACACGCCGGCGTACACGATGAAGACCTCGACGTCGGCCTTCGGATGGAACGGTCCGTACCTCTCCTCGGGAATTGGAGCGGATTCGTGGAATAACCGCTACGCGGTGAACACCGGCCTCATCGACGTGACGCAGGGCACCCAGACATCGGCGGGCACAACCAAGAGCGCGGTGTGGGTCATCTCGGCCGGCCCGAACGGCCAGATGGAAACCGCATACACGCAGACGATCATCGCCGCGACGCAGGGCGGGGACGACATCGCTGTTCGGATCCAGTAGGCCGCGAAATCCTACAGATCCGGTAGGATTCCTACGCGATCTGTAGAACCATTTCTAACTTGTTGGAGACGAACAACTAACGTGTAATATCGCGGCCGATTTCTGTATTCTTGGCCTCGAAAAAGTGTTGCTGCGCGGGTTCCGCGGTCATCTGTACCCCATCTTGTAACGCATAGTCTCCTAAAGCTTTAGGCCAGTTCGACCGAAGGCTGATTCCCCTCGGCGTCTCTCTTGCTGCGGCTTGGCGCGTTGCGGATTCACGTACGCCGTCGCTTCGCCCACGAGGGTGGAATGTCGCTGATCGAAGCGACCATCATCCTCATGATCCTCTTCCTGCTGACTGCGGTGATGTCACCGGCGGTCGGCGACTACATCGAGGACGCGCGGCACACCAAGGGCAAGGAAGACGTGGAGGCGATAGGGTTGTCGGTCGTTCGACTGCAGCGTGACGTCGGCAACTGTCTCAAACTGCTCGCGACAACCGCCTGCACCAAGGCCAATCGCATCGACATCCTGCGGAGCACCGGCCCAGACGTGGTGGCGGCCAACCTCGGCACCGCCGCGACCGCTTACGCCGACGCGGACGTCGACCCCAATCCGATCAACTGGGACAAGGATCAGGATGCAAACGTCGGTGACACGATGGAAAGCCAATTCGTGTTGAACACGACGGCGCTCTATCCGACCCCGGCGGACTCGACGCCAACCGGGTACACGCTGTCGGGTCCAGCATCCGGGCTTGGCTGGCGAGGCGCCTACATGTCAGCTCCAATCGGTACCGATCCCTGGGGAAAGGTCTACCTGGTCAACACCGCGTTTCTCGTCGTCGCCACTGATTCCACTGACGGCACGGCAGAGGGAGATCGGCGCGGCGGCTGGTCGCGCGATACGTTCGTGATTTCAGCGGGCCCGAACGGGAATTACGACACGCCGTTCGGCGGAAACCTCAATCACGGAACGACGGTTGGTGGCGATGACCTGCTGTATATCGTCCGGGGAGACACACGATGATCGCTCGTTCCAGGTTCCGCGTTCCTCGTTCCAAGTTCGTGTACACTGTGCAACGTTCTTCGAACATGAACCTCGAACACGAACTCGGAACCCGGAACCCGGAACGTGGAACCTCAGGTTCTGGCTTCACGCTGATCGAGCTCACCGTGGTGCTCGCCGTCATCGTGACGCTCGCATTGATCCTCACACCGTCCATCACCAACTTCATCACCGACTCGCGCGTCGCGCGTGCGCGCAACGATACCCAGACGATCTCCGCCGCGATCATTCAGTTCTATCGCGACACCGGTTTCTTTCCGCAATGGTCCACCGCGAACGCCGGCGGTCCGGGCCTCGTCGCGAACAAGGTGGATCTGCTCGTGAGCGCCGGCAACGTGCCGAGCGTCGCGGCCGCCAACCTGTGGACGACGGGTACGACCGATCTGCTCGAGGACCAGCTCCTCACGAATGCGCCGGCGTACACGACCAAGACCTCCTCGTCTGCCTTTGGGTGGAATGGACCGTATCTGTCGGGCGGCATCGGCGCCGATTCCTGGAATAACCGCTACATGGTCAATGTCGGCGTCATCGACAATACCCAGGGCACGCTCAACGCGGCCGGCGCGACGAAGACCGCAGTCTGGGTTATCTCGGCTGGGGCGAATGGCCAGATCGAGACGTCCCCGACGCAGACGATTACGACCGCGACCGCGCCGACCGGCGACGACCTCGGCGTCCGCATCCAGTAGAGGAGGCCTTCAGGCCTCCGCCACCCTCAGATGCCCAGGACGTCGAATCCAAAGGTCCGCGCAGCGAGACCAAGAGCCGGATCGTGCGTGGCGATCATGGGCAATGACGCCATTCGATCACGCCAAACGAGCGCAGTGGCCAGATGCACGGCGTCGAGCGTGCCGAGCGGCGTCGGGAGCGGATCGCTCGCTCGGCTCAACACGGGTGACCGCAACAGGACGAGATCGATGGCTTCGAGCCATTCGGTGACGACCTTGAGGCGTTCAGCCGCTTCTTCGGTTGTGAGGGATCCCTGTAATCGCAGCCGGTCGATCGTCCGACAGCTCTCGACGGCAATCAGCTCGCTCGATACCAGCGTGTCATAGGCACGCAACTCCTCGAGCGCACCAGGTTCGCGAAGCACCAACCGCAGGAGCGCCGACGTATCGATGTACGCCGTCACCGGCGGTGCCGGTCTTCGAGCAGGACGGCCATACTGTCGGTCGGCTTCGCCGGCGGGGGCGGCAGTTCCACATCTCGAAGGCGACGAGTTGCCCGTCGAATTTCGACCGGGTCACCCGCGTACGGAACAATCCGAGCCACCGGTGTTTCGCGATCGCAGACAGTCAGCGTGCCGCCGTTGCGCACGGATTTGAGATGCTCGCTCAAGCGCGCCTTGAGTTCCGCTATTCCGACAGACTTCATGACTACATTCTAGTCACGACAGGTCATGAGCGTCTAGCGAGACGTCCCGGCGAGGTGTCAGGGAAGCGCGGTCAGGCCTCAGGCCTCAGGAATTGGGGGCAGCCTCCTTTTAAAATCAACAACTTACGTTAGAGCTCTACAAATCCTGTTGTTTTTCTCTATTGGATAGCGCACGTCAAGCCGACATGTAAGGGTGAGCCCAATTGGGCAATCCCCTGCAATGGCTAGTACGCGCACAAGCTTCGAACTGTATCCCGGCGGGTGCCGCATGGTTGAGGTCGAACTCCCCAGCCGTCGGGGCGGGGCGCCTGCGCCCGCCGATGCGCACGTCAAGGACTTCCTGACCGAAATTCCCGGGGGCGACGATCCAATCGCCCTCGCCGACTTCCTATCGAGATATCGCCAGGAGCGTAAAAAACGCGGACGCGATGCCTGGGTCACGATCTGGGGCCTGCAGACGGCGCACCAGTTCCTGCGCCTGCCCCCAGCCAAGCCCGCCGATCTCGAGGTGCTCGCGGCCCGCGAAGCGCGCAAGGACATCGCGCCGCTCGAGAAGGACGGCGACCGCGCCAGCGTGGCCATCATCGTGGGCGCCGAGGTGCCCGTCGGATCCCAGCGACGCCGGGAAGTGTCGCTCGTGGCGGCATCGGCTACCGAGGTTCGGCGCCGCATTCAACCATTCGTCGACGCCGGGTTTGTCGTCGACGGCGTGCTCACCCCCGCTCTCGGGCTCACCGCGATTGCGCGCAGCCAGCGCGGAAGCCTGCCGGGCATCGCGGCCGCCTACGTGGCGATCAGCTCGCGTGCCACCTGCCTCGCGATTATCCGCGACGGCGTACTCCTCTTTGTGCGGGAGATGGCGTGGGGGCATCAGGGCGACGCCGGGCCGGCGACGCAGGACGAGCTCGGTGCGCGTCTCGCCTCGGAAGTTCGCCGCTCGATCCTGTTTTTCAAGCAGACGTTCCGTACGTCGGTGGACGCCGTCGTGTTGTGCGGCGACATGCCGAACCTGCGGGCGCTGACCGGCCCGCTCGGCGACGCGCTCACCGTGCCTGTGCAGACGCTCGATTCTCTCGTCGGTATCGACGCGGCGGCCGTGCCGGAACCGGCCGAAACGTTTCGCTCCCACGTCGCCGCGCTGCGCCTCGCGATTGCCGTGGGCGCCGACCCTGCGCCTCCCGCGAACCTGCTGCCATCGAACATCCGCGTCTCGCGCGCCGCGCGGGCGGAGGTCATGCGGATTGCCGCGGCGGCCGCGGCGAGCCTCGTGCTCATCATGGGAGCGTTCGTCTTCGCGCAGCGCTCCGCGTCGGGTTATGAGCGCGAACGCCAGGAGACCCAGCGGCAGATCGCGCAGCTCGAGCCCGAGGCACGCAGGCTCGATGAGCTGCGCCAGGCGATTACACGTGCCACGGCGCAACGGGCGGCGCTCGGCGCATTCGATGCCCAGGGGCCGCGCTTCGCGCGCTTCCTCGAAGCGTTGTCGCAGGCGACGCCGGACGAAATCGTGCTGACGAGCATCAGCGCGCGGGCCGACGGCGTGCATTGGCGCGCCACGGTCAACGGAATTGCCGTCACCGAAGCCGCGGCGTCAGGCCAGGGCACCGTCAATGCGTTCATCAAGAATCTGACCGACTCTCCATACGTGGGCGCGCCGGTGCAGCCACCGTCGCTGCGCGTGGTCTCGGGCACAGGCGGGACCGCCGGCGTCCCCGCCGGCGAACAGCGCATCGTGATCCCCGAAGGCATGAGCGGCGTGGAGTTCGAGCTGCAGTTCGAGTTGTCGAAATGAGGTTCGACGTCGAACGCGTCCGCCGTTTTGCCCCGGCCGTCGTGGCGGTCGTGATCGTCGCGGCCGGCTGGATGCTGCTGGTGGCTCCGGCGATGTCACGAAGCTCGCGGTCGGCGCGCGAGGTCACTACCCTTCGCCAGCAGCTCACGCAGCTTCGGGCATCGGTGAGCGGCCCAGCTCCCCAGCCCGCGGCCGGTAATCCGGTCACGTCATTCGAACGGGCGGTCGCTGCCGGGGACGCGTCGTCGGCCGTCCTGGAGCAACTGGCAGGGCTCGCCTCGGGTGCGCGTGCGACGAACCTGCTGATTGAAACCGGCGAGCGTGTCGTCATCAGCGGATCGACGGGCCCGACCGCGTCGCCGGCTCCCCAGGCCGGCTCGGGCGTGGAACCCGATCCGCGTTTCGCGCTGTTCAACACGCCACTCATGTACTCGCCCGTCTCGATGTCGTTTGACGCAGAGTTCGGCAGCGTCGGTGCGCTCCTCTGGCAGATGCGCGACATGGCGACGACCATCGAGATCCGCAAGGTCGAGATCAAGCCGATTCCCGCCGAAAAGCGCAAGGTTCACGTCACGCTTTCATTGTTCGCCTACGCCAGGCCGCGGCCGGCCGCCGGCGCGGGAGCGCTGCAATGAAGCTGGACAAGCGACACATGGGCGTCTCGGTGGTTCTCCTGGTTGGCAGCATTGTCTACAACGTGTGGGTCTTCACCGGTAAGGGCGCGACGACCGCGAGACCTCAGGCGAGCGGGCCGGTCAACGCCGTGCCTCCTGCACAGCCGCTGTCCAACGGCAGCGCTCCGCTCGACCCGGAGCAGGTCAAGGCCTTGCCCGACATCGCGCTGGACCGCGTTCCCGAATGGCCGCGCAATCCGTTCGAGAATGCGAACCAGGCGCCCGAGGTCGTTGCGGCGACCGAGGCCGCCGCGCCTGCACCTGTTCCCGAGGCCGACCCCGTCGTCGCCACGATCCTGTATTCGTCGGATCGGCGGGCGGCGGTCGTCAACGGCCGGGTCGTGCGCATCGGCGACACGATCGGGACCTCCAAGGTCGTGGACATTCTGCCCAAGGCCGTGATTATCGAGTCGGCGGACGGCGACCGGCGCACATTGGATATGAAGCCGGGGTCGGGGACAGGATCGGGATCTAGGACGGCGGCGCCCGGAAGGGGCGCGGCGGTGGCGAAGCCTGACGCCGCACTGCCAGGGGGCCGCAAGTGAAGAAGCGCCCTCAGCGCCCGTTGGCCGCCGCAGCTCACGCCGCGCGCGCCAAGCTCCTCGTCGTCTTGCCGCTGACGATGGCGTTGCTGGTCGGCTCCACCGGCTTCTTCGTGCTGAGCATGTCGAGCCGCCTGTTCGGCGGGGGCGGAGCGCAGGGCGCTGCCACCGACATGATTGCGCAACTGAGTTGGCAGATCGCCTCGATCTCCGTGATTGCCGCGCTGCTCGGGTTGAGTATTGCCGTCGGCGTCACCCGGCCAGTGAGGCAGGTGCAGGAACAACTCGAGGCGCTGGCCTCGGGCGACCTGCGCGGCGCGCTGAACATCGCGTCGACCAAAGAGCTCGACTCGCTTGGCGGCGCGCTCAACGACGCGCTGGCATCTGTTCAGCGGTACTTTTTTCAAAGCATGACCGGCGCGGTCATCACGCTCGACGCCGAAGGCCGCGTCATCGGATCCAGTGCCGCCGCCGAGGCGACGCTCGGCTATCGCGAAGAAGACCTCGTCGGCCGGAAGTTCAGCGACGTCTTCACGCCCGCGTCGGGCAGCCGCGCGTCGCTCGCCGCCGTGGAAACGGCAATCGCGAGGCGCGAGCCGGTATCGCTCGACGACATGGAGATTCTCGCCGCCGATGGTCGTCCGGTGCGCATCGGCATCTCCGCGTCGTACCTGCAGCAGGGACCGGGCCGCGTCGGAGCGCACGGCCGCGAAATCGTCGGAGTGACGATCGCCTTCAAGGACCTCAACCAGATGCGCAGCCTGCAGGCGAGGCTCCAGCAGGCCGACCAGTTGATGGCGCTCGGCACCGTGACGGCCGGCGTCGCGCACGAGATCCGCAATCCGCTGGCGTCGTTGCGCGGACTGGCGGAACTGCTTGGCCGGGACATCCCCGCCGGCGACAATCGTCGGCGCTACGTCGACACCATGCTGCAGTCAATCGATCGCCTGAACAGGCTGATCGAAGACCTGCTGCTGTTCTCGTCGCCGCGGCCGACCGACAGCGAAATCGTCGACATGGTCGGCACCGTCGCCGAGACGATATCGCTTGCACAGGTCGGCGTGGGCTCACGGCCGGTCGCGCTGCAGATTGCGTCGCAGCCTCCGGCGCCGCTGGCCGTGCGCGGCAACCGCGAACGCCTGATCCAGGTCCTCACGAACATCGTGTTGAACGCCACGCAGGCCACGCCCGATGGCGGGGCGGTGACGGTGCGAACCGAGCAGCGCGACGCGCTCGCAATCGTGACGGTGCACAACACCGGCTCCTATATTCCACCCCAGGTCCGCCGCCAGCTCTTCGTGCCGTTCTTCACGACGAAGCCGACCGGCACGGGTCTTGGCCTCGCCATCGCGCGACAGATCGTCATGTCGATGGACGGCCGAATCGAGGTCGAAAGCGACCCGCAGGCAGGAACGACGTTCACCGTGGAACTCCCGCTCGTCGCGCGCGAACTGCCCGCGGCAGCTTTGGCCGGATAAAGAGACCAACATGCAGGAACAAGGTTCAAGGTTCGAGATTCTCGCCGTCGATGACGACCCGCAGATGCAGTTCTTCCTGAAGGAGGCGCTGGAGCGGCAATACGACGTCACCGTCAAGGGAACGGCCGAAGAGGCGCTGGGCGCACTCAAGGGGTCGCGCTACGACCTGATCCTCATGGACGTCCGCCTTCCCGGCATGAGCGGACTCGATGCGGTGGACGAGATCCAGAAACTCGATCGCCGCACGCCGATCATCGTCATGACGGCGCACGGCACGCGTGACACTGCGCTCGAAGCCGTGAGGCGCGGTGCCTACGATTACTTCACGAAGCCGTTCCGGCTCGACGAGATGGAGATCGTCATCCGCCGCGCCCTCGAGAAGAAGCGGCTGATCGTCGAAGTCGAGCGGCTGCGCGAGCAGATCGCCTCCTCTGGCCGCCGCGGCCGCATCGTCGGCTCGAGCGCCGCCATGCAGCAGGTGCTGCGGTTGATCGACCGCGTGGGTCCCACTGATTCCACGGTGCTCATCCTGGGAGAGAGCGGCACCGGCAAGGAGTTGATCGCCGAAGCCGTCCACGAGAACTCCAATCGCAACGCCAAGCCGTTCGTGAAGCTGAATTGCGCGGCTATTCCGGAGACGCTGCTCGAATCGGAGCTGTTCGGCCACGAAAAGGGCGCGTTTACGGGCGCGGTCGGCCGCAAGCTCGGCAAGTTCGAGCAGGCCGACGGCGGGACGCTGCTCCTCGACGAGATCGGCGACATGACGCTTGCCACCCAGTCCAAGATTCTGCGCGCGCTGCAGGAACGCGAGTTCCAGCGCGTCGGCGGATCCCAGACGATCAAAGTGGACGTCCGCATCATTGCATCCACGAACAGAGACCTCGAGAAGGCGGTCAAGGACGGCACGTTCCGCGACGACCTCTATTTCCGCCTCAACGTCGTCACGCTCAACATCCCGCCGTTGAGAGATCGCCGCGACGAGATTCCGGAACTCGCTGACCATTTCCTCGCCGAGGCCAACAGCCGGCTGGGACGTACCATTACGCGTCTCGCGCCGGACACGCTCGCGGCATTGATGGAGTACGGGTGGCCGGGCAACATCCGCGAGCTGCGCAACATGATCGAGCGCGCGGTCGTCGTCAACGATGGCGATGTGCTCGCCCTCAGCAGCTTTCCGCCGCCCATTCGTCCGGCCGAGCCGCTGGGCGGTGGCGGCCAGGGACGCTGGGAGACGATGCAGAACCTCTCGTTGGACGAGAAGGTGGCGCAGCTGGAGCGTGCGTTCGTGATGGACGCGCTCGCCAGGGCCGGCGGCGTGCAGGCCGCCGCCGCCCGGCTGCTCGGCGTGACCGAGCGCTCGGTGTGGCACCTGGTGAAGAAGCACCGCATCGAGGTGTCACGATTGAAACAGCGGGTGGAGACATAGCCGGGTCGAATGTTAGGACAGACGCTTCTCAAGGACGGCGTGATTTCCGCCGCCCAGCTCGAGCAGGCGCTCGCGCAGCAGCGCAACAGCGGAGCCCTGCTCGGTGAAATCCTGCTGTCGCTGAACCTGATCACTGAGGAA
>WNGB01012076.1_pt1 | contig 11770 bp, 6 predicted proteins | sample 5400681 | NCBI WGS metagenome assembly WNGB01 (sample SAMN13153367, study PRJNA577476) | soil metagenome | isolation source: 115 cm soil or saprolite under grassland replicate 2 | place: USA:California | collected 2016-06-15 | reverse complement strand
TGTCCATGATCGCGAGGGTCCGGTCGTCCTCGTACACCTTGACCGACGGGATCACCCCGTCGCGGATCTTGCAGAACACGCAGTCTGTCATCGGTTCGAGCCTTTCAGACCGCCACCGTCCAGCCGTGGGTGTCCGGCGTCTCGGCGTACTGGATGGAGACGATCGTGTCGTAGAGCCGCTGCGTCAGCTCGCCGATCCGTCCCCCGTTGATCACGATCCGGCGGTTCTTGTAGGCCAGCTCACCGACGGGCGAGATGACGGCGGCCGTGCCCGTCCCCCATACTTCGCGGAGCGTCCCGCGCTCGGCGGCCTCCACCACCTCGTCGATGGCGATCGGTCGCTCGCTGACCGGGAGCCCCCACTCGCGCATGAGGGTGAGCGTCGAGTCCCGCGTGACGCCCGCGAGGATCGTCCCGCCCAGCGGGGGCGTGATCACCTCGTCACCGATCTTCACCATGATGTTCATGGTGCCGACCTCGTCGAGGTACTTCCGGTGCAGGCCGTCGAGCCAGAGCACCTGGGTGAAACCCGCGTGCTTGGCCTCCTCGGCCGCGTAGAGACTGGCCGCGTAGTTGACCCCGGTCTTGGCGGCGCCCACGCCGCCCTCGACCGCGCGGACGTACTTGTCGACGACGAGGATCTTCACCGGATTCATGCCCTCGGCGTAGTACGCGCCGACCGGCGACAGGATCACGAAGTAGATGTAGGACTTCGCGGGGCGCACGCCGAGGAACGGCTCGCTGGCGATGATCGTCGGCCGGACGTAGAGCGCGGTCCCGACCGTCGACGGCACCCAGTCCTTCTCCATCCCGACCAGCATGACGAGCGAGCGCAGCGCGAGCTCTGGGTCGAGCAGCGGGATGCACAGACGCTCGGCGGACTGGTTCAGACGCTCCAGGTGTCGCTGCGGGCGAAAGAGCCGGACGACACCGTCCTTGCCGCGGAAGGCCTTGAGCCCGTCGAAGACCGCTTGCGCGTAGTGCAGGACCGCGGTCGCGGGATCGAGCGAGAAGGGGCCGTACGGCTCGATGCGCGGGTCGTACCAGCCCTTCTCCTCCTGGAAGTCGGCCACGAACATGTGGTCCGTGAAGACCGTGCCGAATCCGAGGTCGGCGTCCTTCGGCTTCTGCTTGAGCGTCGCGGCGCGTGTCATCCTGATCGGCTCCGTCATTGGAGGCCCTCCCTGAGAACCCTCAAAACACGATCGGCTCGCGGTACAGGCCGAACACCCGCCGGTAGACGTCGGAGATCTCGCCGAGGCTCACGTAGTCCTTCACGGCGTCGATCAGCACCGGCATCACGTTCGTCCCGTTCCGGCAGGCCTCGGTCACCTGGGCGAGCCGTCGTTCCACCTTCGTCATGTCCCGCGCGGCCTTGAACCGGCCGACCGTCTCGATCTGCTCGAGCTCGACGGCGTCGTCGATCCGCAGGTAGTTGATGGGACGTTCCTCGTCCATCACGTACTTGTTGACGCCCACCACCACCTTCTCGCCGCGGTCCTCCTTGAGCTGGTACCGGTACGCGGCGTCGGCGATCTCCTGCTGCGGAAACCCGACGTCGATGGCGCGGACCATCCCGCCGAGGGCATCGATCTGCCGGATGTAGTCCATGGCCGCCGCTTCCATCTGGTCGGTCAGCGTCTCGAGGAAGTACGAGCCGCCGAGCGGGTCGACCGTGTGGGGCACGTGCGTCTCCTCGGCGATGATCTGCTGTGTGCGGAGGGCGACGGTGACGGCGTCCGCCGTCGGCAGCGCCCACGTCTCGTCGTAGGAGTTGGTGTGGAGCGACTGCGCGCCACCCAGCACGGCCGCCAGGGCCTGGATCGCGACACGGGCGACGTTGTTGAGCGGCTGCTGCGCCGTCGCCGACACGCCGGCGGTCTGGGTGTGAGTGCGCAGCCGCATGGACTCCGGCCGGCGGGCGTGGAAGCGCTCCTTCATCAGGGTCGCCCAGATCCGCCGGGCGGCCCGCAGCTTGGCGATCTCCTCGAAGAAGTCGTTGTGGATGTCGAAGAAGAACGACAGCCGCGGCGCGAAGCGGTCGACGTCGAGCCCGCGGGCGAGGCAGGCCTCGACGTAGCCGATGCCGTCGGCCAGCGTGAACGCCAGCTCCTGGATGGCCGTCGCCCCGGCCTCGCGGATGTGGTAGCCGGAGATCGACACGGGGTTGAAGCGCGGCACGTGCTTCGACGTGAACTCGATGGTGTCGACGACGATCCGCACCGCCGGGTCGACGGGACAGATCCACTCCTTCTGCGCGATGTACTCCTTCAGCATGTCGTTCTGCATCGTCCCGCCGATGCGGTCCCACGAGATCGAGCGCTTGTCGGCCATGGCCAGGTACATGGCGAGGGCGATCGAGGCGGTGCAGTTGATCGTCATCGACGTAGTGATGTCCCCGAGGGGAATATCGGCGAAGAGCCGCTCCATGTCGGCGAGGGTCGAGATCGACACGCCCTCCTTGCCCACCTCGCCGCGCGCCCGCGGATGGTCGGCGTCGTACCCCATGAGCGCCGGCATGTCGAAGGCGGTGCTCAGCCCGGTCTGCCCCTGCTCGAGCAGGTACTTGAAGCGCGCGTTGGTGTCTTCCGGCCGGCCGAACCCGGCGAACATCCGCATGGTCCAGAGCCGGCCGCGATACATGGTGGGATACGGCCCGCGCGTGAAGGGGTACTCGCCGGGCGCGCCGAGCTTCTCCTCGTGGCGCCAGCCCTCGAGGTGCGCGGGCGTGTAGAGCGGCTCCCGAGGAATGCCGCTCATGCTCTCGAAGCGGTCGGGGCGCTCCATCACCGGCCTCCGAGGAGCGCGCGGGCGATCACGAGCTTCTGGATCTGGGAAGTGCCCTCGTAGATCTGCGTGATCTTGGCGTCGCGGAAGTACCGCTCGACGCCGTACTCCTTGATGAAACCGTAGCCGCCGTGGACCTGCACCGCGTCCGTGGTCACCTTCATCGCCGTCTCCGACGCGAACAGCTTGGCCATCGCGGCCTCGGTGCCGAACGGCTGTCCGCGGTCCTTCAGGCAGGCCGCGCGGAGCGTGAGGAGACGGGCGGCGTCGATCGCCGTCGCCATGTCGGCCAGCATCCACTGGACCATCTGGTGTCGCCCGATCGGCACCCCGAACGCCTTGCGCTCTCTCGCGTAGGCCACGGCCAGCTCGTAGGCGCCAGCCGCGATCCCGAGCGCCTGGGCCGCGATACCGATGCGCCCGCCGTCGAGCGAGCCCATCGCGATCTTGAAGCCCATCCCCTCGTCACCGAGTCGGTTGGCGACGGGGACCCGGCACTCCTCGAAGACGAACTCCGCGGTGTCCGAGGCACGGAGGCCGAGCTTGTCCTCGACCTTCGGGACGAGAAAGCCCGGCGTGCCCTTCTCGATCACCAGCGCGGAGATGCCGTGGTGCCCCTGGCCCCGATCGGTCTGGCAGAAGACCAGCGCCGCCGACGATTCGCGGCCGCTGGTGACGAACACCTTGCGGCCGTTCACGACGTAGTGGTCACCATCCCGGGTGGCGAGCGTGTTCTGGTTGGTGGCGTCCGAGCCCGCCTGCGGCTCCGTCAGCGCGAAACACCCGATCTTCTGTCCACTCGCGTACGGCGCCACGAACCGCTCGCGCTGATGGCTGTCCCCGTACTTGTAGATGGGCTCGCAGTACAGCGAGTTGTTCACGGACATCACGACGGCGTGGGAGGCACAGGCCTTCGCGACCTCCTCGATCGCGACGACGTACGACACCGCGTCGGCACCGCTGCCGCCGTACTGCTCCGGGATCATGATCCCCAGGAGCCCGAGCTCGCCCATGCGCTTGACCGTCTCGTGCGGGAAACGCGCCTCGCGATCGATCTCCGCGGCGATCGGCCGCACCTCGCCCTCGGCGAACTCCCGCGCCATGGCGCGGACCATCTCTTGTTCGGGAGTGAGCGAAACGTTCATCGAGATTCCGAATCCGGATCCGGACTATTCATGAACGCCGCCAACCAACAACGGACGGGTGGCGCCGGAGCGGCGCTGAGCATCGCAGCGCCAGGGCCCCACTGGGGGATGGGTGGCGCGAGAAGCGGAGGCGCCGCTCCGGTGACAGGACCCGTCCGCCGCCGCGCAACACCGTTCATGAATAGTCCGCTCCTCACTTCTCCAGCAGCTTCTTGAACTCGTCGGTCAATGCGGGGACGACCTCGAAGAGATCGCCCACGATCCCGTAATCCGCGATCTTGAAGATCGGTGCCTCGGGATCCTTGTTGACGGCGACGATGACCTTCGAGGTGCGCATGCCGGCGAGGTGCTGGATGGCGCCGGAGATGCCGAAGCCGAGGTAGAGCTTGGGCGAGATCGTCCGTCCGGTCTGGCCGATCTGGAACCGGTGCGGACGCCACCCCGCGTCCACCGCGGCGCGCGAGGCGCCGACGGCCGCGCCGATCACGCCGGCCAGCCGCTCGAGGATGACGAAGTTCTCGGGACCCTTCATCCCACGACCTCCCGAGACGACCAGCTCGGCCTCGCTCAGCTCCGGCAGGCCGGTCGAGACCTCCTCGCGGCGCTCGGCCAGGCTCAGCACCGCCGCCGGGAGCTTGGCGCTGCGCCGCTCCACGTTCGGCGTCTCGGCGGGCCGCACCTCGGCCGGCTTGAACACGTTCGGACGGAGCGTGGCGATCCACGGCGTCTTCGCCCACGCCACCTTCGACGTCAGCTTGCCCGCGTAGACGGGTCGGATCGCGACGAGCTGGTCGCCGTCCATCGCCATCGCCATCGTGTCGCCGGAGAACCCGACGCCCAGGCGCGCGGCCAGTCGCGCCAGCAGCTCGCGCTGCCGGCTCGAGACCGGACCGAGGATCGCCCTCGGCGATTCCGCGGCCGCGAGTTCCGCCAGCGCCGCCACCCAGACCTCGGCGCGATACGGAGCGAACTCCTTGTCTTGAACGAGCAGGATCGTCGTCGCGCCCCACGACGCGAGCTCGGCGAGCCCCTCGTCGGTGGCGGTGTCGGTGAGCCAGACCGCCTCGACCGCGCCCGCCGACAGGCGGCCTGCCTCACCGATGACCTCGGCGTTGACCTTCTTCGGTCGTCCCTTCCGGTCGTCCTCGACGATGCACCAGAACGCGTTCGCCATGTCAGATCGCCTTCGCGTCTTCGCGGAGTGAACGGACCAGCTCGTGAACGGCATCCTTGAGGTCGCCTTGAATAATGCGCCCCGGCGGCCGTGGCGGCAGCGCCTCGAGCTTGACCACCGAGAGCTGCGGCGCCTCCGCCGCGAGACCGAGATCCGACGCCTTCAGGTCCTTGACCTCCTTCTTCTTGGCTCCCATGATCCCCTTGAGCGTCGGGTAGCGCGGCTCGTTGAGGCCCTTCTGCGCGGCGAGCACGCAGGGCAGCGGGGTGTCGAAGACCTCGAGCCCGCCCTCGACCTGGCGCCCGGCGCGGATCGCCGTGCCGTCCGCGCTCACCGCCTCCTCCATGATCCAGTAGAGGGACGGCCAGCCCAGCAGCTCGGCCACCTGCGCGGGGACCGCGCCCATGTCGTCGTCGATCGCCTGGCGCCCGAACAGCGCGACCGCCGGCGCCTCCTGCTTCACGACGGCCGCCAGGGCGCGCGCCGTGGTCAGCGTGTCGGCGCGCTCGAAGGCGGGGTCGTTGACGTGGATCGCGCGATCGGCGCCCATCGCCAGCGCCGAGCGCAGCGCTTCCCTGGCGCGATCGGGGCCGAGCGTGACCGCCACGACTTCGCCCTGCCCTCGCTTCTCCTTGATCCGCAGCGCTTCCTCGAGAGCGAACTCGTCGTAGGGCGAGAGGATCCACGTGATGCCCGCCGTCTCGATCGCCGTCCCGCCGGGGGCGACCTTCACCTGGGTCGCGGTGTCGGGAACCTGCTTGACGAACACGAGGATCTTCATCTATCGCGCCTCGCTCGGGCTACTGCCGGTTGAGTAGTCGAGCTCCCGCGTGATGCGGAAGCGGTCACCCGGGATGTACACGCGGTCGAACACGACGGCGGCGCCGTCGGCGCCGTAGGACACCCGCTCCGAGAAGAACGCCGGCTGCCCCGCGGGGCAGCCCAGCTCGCGGGCCTCACGCCGGCCGATCCTGATGGTAGAGATGGTCTCGCGCGCGCGGGCGATGGTGATGCCGAGCTTGAACTCGAGCACCTGGTGTAACGGGGTCACCTCGAGATCGGCCTTGGCGACCTCCTCGCCGAGTGCGCGGGGCAGGAACGAGCGCTGGAGGCTCATCGGATGCCCGTCGACGAGGCGCACGCGCTCGAGCACGAACAGCCGCCCTCGGGCGCCCAGGCCAAGCGCCTCGGCCGCGCGGCGGTCCCAGCGGGTGAACCGCGCGCGGAGGAAACGGGTGAGGACGGCCTCGCCCTGGGCGGTGAGGTCGCCAGCCAGACGCCGTAGCTGAAGGATGTCGTAGTCGATCGACGGCGAGGCGACGAAGGTCCCGAGCCCGTGGCGACGCGCGATCAACCGTTCGCGCTCGAGGACCTCGAGCGCCTGCCGCAGGGTCATCAGCGTGACGCCGAACTCCTGCGCAAGCCGTCGCTGGTTGGGAAGGCGCGAGCCTGGCGCGAGCACCCCGTCGCGGATGCGCGCACGCAGCGCGTCGGCGATCCGGTGATAGCGAGGCACCCGGCTGTTCAGCACTGTTCTAGAACTCCCCCCGCCCAGGCCCACCGTGTGCGGAACGACGGGCGAAATCGAGGACAACAACGACGGGAACTTACGGTCAACCCATTCTACGCGTGGGCGCAGAGAGCTGTAAAGCCGAGGTTCTACGAGGTGGGGGGCCGTCGAGCGCCCCGCACCGCCAGCGCGACGGCGTCGAGGATCTCGTCGACCCTGAGCGGCTTCGAGAGCACCGCGTCGACGCCGTGCGCCGCGAGCTCCTCGCGGTTCAGCTCGACCCCCCAGCCCGTGATCAGCAGGACGGGCACCTCGGGCCGGCGGTCCTTGCAGGCGCGCGCGACCTGCCAGCCGCTCAGCCCTGGCATGGCGAGGTCGGTCACGACGATGTCGAATCGCTCTGCGTCGAACAGGCGCAGCGCTTCCTCGCCGCTGCTCGACAGCACCGTCGTGTGGCCGCCGAGGCTCAGGAGATCGCCGATCGTCTCCCGGACGAGATCCTCGTCGTCGACGACGAGGCAGTGCGCGGGGAGAGCCAGCTCCTTCTCGACCGGCATGGCCTCACCCTGCCCCCGGCTCGAGGGGTGGATGGCGAGCGGGAAGCGCAGCTCGAACCTGGCTCCCTCCCCCGGGGCGCCATCGGCCTCGATCTGCCCGCCGTGACGCGACACGATGCCGAACGTCAGCGACAGCCCCAGGCCGGCGCCGCCCGGGATCTTGGTGGTGAAGTAGGGCTCGAACAGCCGGCGCTTCACCTCGTCGCTGAGGCCGATCCCGGTGTCGGACACCACCACCCGCACGGTGTCGCGGTCCGCGCGCGTCCGCACCGTCAGGATCCCGCCCTGCGGCATGGCGTCGACGGCGTTGAGGATCAGGTTCGTCAACGCCTCGCGCAGCTCGGCCGCGTCACCTCCGATGAACGGCACGGGCTCGAGCTCGGTAGTGACTCGAAGGTCGATGCCGCGGCTCTGCGGCTCATCGCGCCAGCGTGACTGCGTGACCTCCAGGGCCTCCTCGACCACCCGGTTCAGATCGACGGCTTCGAAGGCCTGGTCGCGGCGCACCCGCGTGAACTCCTGGATGCGCCGCACGCTCTCGGACCCTTCGAGCGCGGCCTGCTCGACGCCCTCGAGCCAGTGCCGGAGCTGCGGATCGTTCACGTGGCGGAGCAGCATCTGGGTCCGCCCGACGATCGCCATCAGGATGTTGTTGAAGTCGTGCGCCACGCCCGACGCCATCTCGCCGAGCGCGCGGAGCTTGGCCGCGCGGATGAGCTGATCCTGCGCCGAGGCCAGCTCGCTGTAGGCGCGCATGCGGTCCTCGTACAGCCGGGCGCTCCGGAACGCCAGCGCCGCGATCCCCGCGACGTTCTCGAACAGGCGCTCGTCCTCGTCCTGGAACGGCCGCGAATCGCCACGGAGGGCGAGCACCCCGATCACCTCGTCGCCGGCGATCATCGGCACGCCGAGCCAGTACGGGAACCTGAGCGCACTGTCGATGGGCTGGACGCCCTCGCGACGACACGCCTCGGGATAGTTGTCGGTGCGAATGGCCCGGCGACGTTGCACTACTCGCGACATCAGCCCGGTCTCGAGCGGATAGCGCCGTCCGGTCTCCTCGGGGATCGGTGCGCCTCCCTGGGTCCGCAGCGCCACCTCGAACTCCTGGCGCGTCTCGTCGTAGAGGAGGACGACCATGGCGCGCGCGTCGAGCACACGCGCGACCTGGCGATGGATGGTCTGCACGAGCTCGTCGCGGTCGAGCTGACCGGTCACCGCCCGCGACAGCTCGTAGAGCGCCGCGAGGTCCTCGAGCTTGTGGTGGAGGTCGGTGAACAGCCGGGCGTTCTCGATGGCGCTGCCCGCCTGTCCGGCGACGGCCTCGACGAGCGCCAGCTCGCCTGGCGAGAACTCGCGCCGCTCGTCCCACCACACCGCGACGAAGCCACCGATCACGGCGTCCTTGGCCACGATCGGCACGAAGAGCTGGGAACGGTGGGCCCGGCCGGGGGCGCGCAGCTCGTCCGGGATACGCGGGTCGTCCTGAGCATCGGAGGAGCTGACCGGCTGCTTCGTCTGGAACGCCTCGGCATAGAGCGCGTGGTGCACGCTCGACAGCTGGACGTTGCGCCAGGCGTCGAGCCGGTCCTTCGGGACGCGGTAGCCGGCGAAGGGCGTCATCCAGGGGGAGCCCTGGTCGACGAGCCAGAGGCCCACCGTATCCGCACCGATCGTGCGGTGCACGTGGCGGAGGAAATGCCGCAAGAGCTCCGGCAGATCGAGGGTGGAGGTGAGCGAGCGCGCCACCTCGAGCAGCGTCTCCGTCTCCTCGAGCTTCCGCTGCGTCTGGCGGGTCAGCTCGGCGTTCTCCATGGCGAGCCCGACCTGCGAGGCGACGCCCTCGATGAGACGCACCTCCCCCGGCTGCACGGCGCGCCCGGTCTGCCACCAGACCACGAAGAGCGCGCCGACGGGCTCGCCCCGCACGGACGTCGGGACGAACAGGACGGAGTGCGGAGGCAACACCGCGAAGGTCTCGCGATCGAAGCGCGCATCCGCGTGGACGTCCGACGACCACTGCGCGCGGCCGCGCTCCCAGGAGTCGCGGAGGGCCGGGAAACGGCTCAGCACGAACGGCGTGTCCCGGAAGTAGTCCCCCAGCTCCGGGGGGACGTGCCAGCCGCCGACGGCCTGCAACGCCCCCTTGCGCTCGTCGAACATGTAGGCGCCGACCATGCCGGCGTCGAGGGCATGGCCGAGCTCTCGCGCGACCTGCCGCAGCGCGCGGTCCGTCGACTCCGGCTGAGACAGCGCCCGCGCGACGGCGAGCAGCGCGGTGGTCTCCCGCAAGCGCTCCTGCAGCTCGCCATAGAGGCGCGTGTTGTCCAGCGCGAGCGCGAGCTGGCCGGCGATCCCCGTCGCGAGCTGGATCTGCCGCGGCTGGAAGGCGATCCCGGGCCTGACGTAGTCGAGGTTCATCACCCCGATCACCTGGTCCCCCCGGACCAGCGGGATGACCATGTACGCGCGGATGCCGTACGCCTCGACCCATTCCGTCGGGAGGAGATCGGTGTCACTCGTGTCCTGGAGGATCACCGGCTGCCGCGTCTCCAGGGCGCGGGCATGGGCGGGCACGTCCTGGGGCGCGTACGCCGGGATCATGGTGAACCGCCGCCACATCTCGGGGTCCTTGTGGCCATCCGCGAACTGCGAGGCCACCGGGACCACCCGGCCATCCCGCCACAGCTCGATCGTGCACCGGTCGACGCCGCAGACCCGGGCGATCGCGATCGAGACCTCCTTCAGCAACCGCCGGGCCTCCAGCGTGGAGCTCAGGAGCGTCGCGACCTCGAGCAGCGCGCCCGTTTCCTGGAGCCGCAGGCGCGTCTCGGCGTAGAGCTGCGCGTTCTCCAGCGCGACCGCCGCCTGCGCCGTGAGCGATTTCATCAGCGTCTTCGCCTCGGGCGTGATCGGCGGGGCCGCCGAGCGGAACACCATGATCACGCCGAGGACGCGATCGCCGATCGCGACGGGAAACCCGGCGAAGAACCGCAGCCCGTGGCGGAGCGCCACGGCCGCGCCGCCGATGCGCCGATCCTGGCGCAGGTCCGTCCACCAGATCGGCTCGCGTTGCTCGACGACCCAGCCCACGCCACCCTCTCCGAACGCATGCTCGACGGGGAGCACGGCGGCGAGATCCGTCTCGCCCACGACGACCGACCGCCGCACCCGGCGCGTCTCCTCGTCGGCGACCCAGACCGCCACGTAGGGGGCGTCGAAGAAGCGCGCGGTGGCGGCGGCGATGTTGTACAGGACCTCGTCGGACTGCAGGGAGCCGGAGATCCGATGGTTGACGGCGTCCAGCGCCTCGAGGCGCTCGCCGTAGCGCCGCGCCTCGTCGTACAGGCGCGCGTTCTCCAGGGCGATCGCGGCCTGACCGGCGAAGAACTCGGCGAGCTCGACCTCGCGGGTGCCGAACCTGCGGTGGCCGCGGAACGTCAGGACGCCGATCGTCTGCGTCCCGGCGCGCAGCGGGACACCGAGGAACGTCGTGTACCCGAGGCGCCGGTCCGCCGCGACGTGCTCCGGGATGATACCGGGAAAGGACATCAGGTCGTCGATGACGAGCGTCTCGCCGCTCTGCGCGATGCGTCCGCTCAGGCTCTCGCCGTACTTGACACGCGGCCTGAGCATCGTCTCGACCGCCTTGCCGGCGAGGCCCGCCAGCACCAGGTCGTCGCCCTCCACGAGCCGGAACCCGGCGTTGTCGACGCGCAGCAGGCGCGCCGCCTCCTCCGCGATCGAGGCGAGGAGCGTCTCCGTCGAGCGCACCGAGGCCAGCGTCTTGTTGATCTCCAGGAGCCCCGCGAGGTCGGTCTGCCGGAGCCGCTCGGCGGCGAACAGCCGCGCGTTCTCGAGGGCGGTCGCCCCCTGCAGCGCCAGGCTCTCGAACGCCTTCTGGTCGGACACCGTGAACGGCGCACCCCCGGCGCCGCGCGTGACCGCGATCACGCCGAGGAGCCGCTCGCGCATCACGAGCGGCTGCGCCAGGACGCGCGTGATCCCGTGTGCCACCAGCTCGGCCCGCGCGCCCGGCCGCGAGGGGTAATCGTTCTCGAGGATGCCGCGCCGCTCTCGCGCGCAGGTGCCGGGGACGTCCTCGTCGATCGTGAACCGCACGTCCCCCAGCCAGTCACCGAGGCCGTGCGACGCGGCGAGCGTCAGGAGGCCGGACTCGTCGGGCAGCCAGACCGCGCCGCCGGTGCCGAGCAGCGACGAGGCCCGCTCGCTGATGAGGCGCAGGAGTCGGTCGACGTCGAGCTCGGCCGCGAGCTCGCGCTGGCTCTCGACGAGCGCCTCGATCTGTACGCGCCGGCCCTGCTCCAGGGCGAACAGCCGCGCGTTCTCGAGCGCGACGGCCATCTGGTTGGTCAGCGCCGAGATGAACTCGACCTCGGCGGCGGCGAAGGCGGCCCCGCGCGGACGACAGACCACGAGCGCGCCCGCCGCCTGCTCGAGCGCGAACGGTACCGCGAGCTCTGCCCGCGAGCCGCGGGCGTCCAGCCGGCGCCGCATCTCGACGGGAAGCCTCAGCGAGGCATCGCTCGTCACGTCAGCCGACCAGACGGGCCGTTGCTCCGCGAGCGCCCGTCCG
>WNGB01020703.1_pt1 | contig 11771 bp, 7 predicted proteins | sample 5400681 | NCBI WGS metagenome assembly WNGB01 (sample SAMN13153367, study PRJNA577476) | soil metagenome | isolation source: 115 cm soil or saprolite under grassland replicate 2 | place: USA:California | collected 2016-06-15 | reverse complement strand
CAACCACAGCTTTCCGCCTGATTTCGGCTGCGTTGAAAAAAGGCATCAACGTCAACGTGTTTGCGTACGAGGGCGCTGTGAGCTTGCCTATCAAAGACCAGGCGCCGCACGCGAACCCGGTCAAGGGGACGACGGTTGAAGAGGAAGATCACCCGAACACCAAGACGTTCGTCAGCTCGTTGCTCGATTTAGGCAAGGAAAATCCACTTCTGAATTGGGTCAACTGCGGGCTCTGCGTGGATGAGCGTGGAGCGACGAACGTTGTGGAAGGTGTCAAGCGGGGTAGCCCGGCGGACTTTCTGAAGATGGCGCAGGAATCAACGAACACACTAGTCATCCCGACGAAGTAGGATCATCCGACGTACTAGAGTTTGTCGGGCAGCAGGAACATAGGAGAACTTCCATGAAGATTCTGAACATTGTCGAATCGGCTTATCGCGCGACTCTGGAAGAACAGGACGACACGATTCTTTGGCTAACCCGCAACTTAAAAAACGCCGGAGCGGAAGTGAATGTTCTGTTGCGCGGTAATGCTGTGAATTATCTCGTCAGGCAGGAATGTCCGCCGCTGGTGATCGGCAACGTCGGCATCAAACATCCGGCCCGTCCCAACGAAGACATTAACAAACTTCTGGAAAAGGGCGCGCTGCTTTATGCCGTGACAGAAGATTTAGAGGAGCGCGGCATGAATGCAAGCGACTGTGTATCCGGCGTTCAAATAACAAGCCGGCGGGACGTGGCTGTGGTGATGGATCAGCACGATCAGATATGGCACTGGTGATTAGACCTTTGCTCTTCGGTCCCTGGGCTTTTGATCTTAACTTGTAGCGCTTCAGGCACTGGTCGCCGAGTTTTCTTGAATCCGATAGCAACATCAAATCACAGATCAAAGTCCAAAGACGAAGGTCGATCTGGGAGGCATCATGACTAAATTCGTGGGACAGCGAGTAAAACGAACCGAGGACCCGCGGCTGATCAAAGGTCTGGCACATTACGTCGATGACATCCGGCTCCCCGATACGCTCCATGTCGCATTTGTCCGCTCCATTTATGCCCACGCTCGCATTAACGGCATCAATATGAGCGACGCACTAAAAGCGCCGGGTATAGTTGCTGTTTACACGGGCAAGGATATCGCCGGGAAAATCGGGCCGGTTCCGTGCGCGAGCGCGCTTCCGGGCTTGAAAGTTCCGGACTATCGCGTGCTGGCCCAGGACAAAGTGTATTTCGTGGGGCAGCCGATTGCTGCAGTGGTCGCGCGGGATGCTTACGCCGCACGCGACGCGCTCGACCTTATCATGGTCGACTATGAGGAGCTGGCGGTAGTGATTGATGTTGAAGAGGCCGCGAAAGGCGGCACCGTTATTTACGAAAACTTTGGCGACAACATCGCCTACAAGCTTACTGCCGGAGAGGGCGATATCGATGCGGCGCTTGCCGCCGCAGACCACGTGCTCAAACAGCGCATCGTTCATCAACGCCTGGCGCCTATTGCCATGGAAGGCCGCGGAGTACTGGCGCGATATTTTCCCGGCGAAGAAGAATTGACAGTCTGGTCATCGACACAGATTCCGCACCTGCTCCGGACGCAACTCGCGTTGATGATTGGTATTCCTGAAAACAAGCTGCGCGTGATCACGCCGGAAGTGGGTGGCGGTTTCGGTTCCAAGTTGAATGTCTACGCCGAAGAAGCTCTGCTTGGTTGGATCTCCATGCAACTGGTTAAACCAGTTAAGTGGATTGAAGGGCGGCGCGAGAACATTCAAGCAACTACTCATGGGCGCGGGCAGGTTGGATACCTTGAGATTGGTTGCAAAACAGATGGAACTATTACCGGCCTTCGTTACAACGTATTCGCGGATCTTGGCGCTTATCATCAATTACTTACGCCCGCGATTCCCACGCTGACAGGGTTGATGCTTTCCGGTTCTTACCGGATTCCAGCCATTCAAATCAACGTTACGGGTTGCTTCACAAACAAGATGTCTACGGATGCCTATCGCGGTGCCGGTCGGCCCGAAGCAACCTACGTTGTGGAACGTGCAATGGATCTGGTTGCGTTGGACCTGGGAATGGACCCCGCGGAAGTTCGACGTAAGAACTTCCCTGCCCCAAACGAATTCCCCTTTCACACTGCCACCGGTCTCGACTATGACAGCGGCAACTACGAGGCAGCATTGGATAAAGCTCAAGGCATTATCAACTATGCAGGTTTGCGGGAAGAGCAGAAGAAAGCGCGCGAGCAAGGACGGCTTTTGGGCGTAGGTATTTCAACCTACGTGGAAATCTGCGCCCTCGGGCCGTCGCAGGCAATGCCCGCCGGTGGTTGGGAAAGCGCGACAGTACGAATCGAACCGACAGGCAAAGTCACTGTACTAACCGGGGCGTCGCCGCATGGTCAGGGACAGGAAACTTCGTTTGCGCAGATCGCGGCCGATGAGCTTGGCGTCGATCTCAATGACGTGACCGTAATTCACGGCGACACCGGAGTCGTTCAATACGGGATCGGCACATTTGGCAGCCGCGCGACCGCAGTTGGCGGAACTGCCGTGCTGATTGCTATTCAGAAACTGAAAGAGAAAGCCAACAAGATCGCGGCGCATCTTTTCAAGGTTGACGCTGCGAGTCTTACTTTTGCTGGTGGCTGTTATTCGTGTACGCCGGTTGCGGCAAAGACCGGAGAATCGCAGCCGGTCGTGCCCGTCGGCGAAGCTCCCGCAGGCGCTCTTCCCGAGCCCGATGTTGATGGACAATCGAGTCTAACGATTCAGGATGTTGCGCTCGCGGCGCACGTTGCAAAAGATCTGCCACCAGACACTGAACCCGGACTCTCGGCGACCTACTTTTTCGAGCCGAAGAATTTTACTTTTCCCTTCGGGACTCACATCGTCGCGGTTGAAATCGACCGAGAGACGGGCGACATAGAGTTTCTACGCTATGTCGCCGTCGACGATTGCGGAAAAGTAATCAATCCCATGCTGGTGGATGGCCAGGTACAGGGCGGAATTGTTCAATCGATTGGCCAGGCACTTTATGAGGAAGTTGTTTACGACGAACAGGGTCAGTTGCTTACCGGAAGTTTAATGGATTACGCACTTCCGCGAGCGTCGCACGTTCCCTGGTTGGAATTGGATCGCACCGAGACTCCTTCTCCAGTGAATCCTTTGGGAGTCAAGGGCGTCGGCGAAGCGGGCACGATTGGCGCCACGCCTGCCATCGTCGGAGCGATCGTTGATGCGTTGGCGCCTTTTGGGGTGAAACATTTGGACATGCCAGTGAAGCCCGAGACGATTTGGAGAATTATGAATCAGTAACGATAGGCGTTGCTGCCTGTCATTTACACCTGGCTTCAGCCAGGTGAACCGGAATGCGGAGCAAATTCTGAAACCGTTTAAACGGTTTCTCACTTCGCTTGTGCTACAAACACGTGGCTGAAGCCAGGTGTTAATGAGAGTTAACAGCATCATCTGAAAACACACTTGCGTTGCACTTCCAAGTTGAATTCGCGAATGCAAAATGCAAAATGAGAAATGACCAATGGAAAATCCATCTAGAAGATGGCGAAGAATTAACTGTCCCTAGGAGCCACCGATGATTCCAGCACAATTCAGCTACGAGGCGCCATCCACCATCGATGAGGCGCTGACACTGCTTGCCGCGAATGCCGACGAAGCGAAAATACTCGCCGGTGGTCATAGCCTTATACCCGCGATGAAATTGCGGCTTGCGCAACCATGCTCGTTGATATCGGTCGCATCAGAGACCTCTCATACATTCGTGAGGAGGGCGATCAGATATTAATCGGCGCAATGACTACTCACTATCAACTCGAATCTTCGAAGTTACTGCAAGAGATCTGTCCCTTGCTCCCTGAGTGTGGCTCTCAAATTGGCGACGTTCAAGTAAGAAACAAGGGGACCATAGGAGGTAGTGTCGCGCATTCCGATCCGGCAGGTGATTGGCCGGCTGCAATCATTGCACTGGGCGCCGAAATAGTTGCGGTAGGAAAAGGTGGCGAGCGAACAATCAAGGCTGATGACTTCTTTGTCGATCTGCTAACCACTGCCTTAGCTGGCGGCGAAATTCTGCGGGAGATCCGCATTCCTAAACCAGCCGGCCGTTTTGGCCATGCTTACCAGAAGGTGAGACACCCCGCTTCTGGCTTTGCCGTTGTGGGCGTGGCCATTGCTCTGCAGATGGGAGCGAATGGTTCCTGCGAATCTGCGGCTGTCGGCATTACTGGCGTGGCGTCGAAAGTCTATCGAGCTGGAACGGTTGAGAAAGCGCTCCAGGGCAAACCGCTCAACGAGCAAACGATCACCGAAGCTGCTGCCCATGCGACTGATGGCATTGATGCGAACTCCGATCTCTACGCGTCCGCAGATTACCGTCGTCACCTTGCGCAAGTTCACACGAGACGAGCAATTAAAAGAGCCGCTGCGCGCGCGAGTTAAGCTTTGAGTTCCGAGTTTTCGAGTTACTAAGACACTCTCTGTCTCAGCGACGAACGCCCGACCCATGGACGCGAGGTTGCGCGAACTCGAAATTCTAAACCCGAAACTCGAAACTATATTCCTATGAAGCTCGAAGGTACCCATCAACTCAATGCGCCGCGCGATCGCGTGTACCAATCGCTAATTAATCCCGAAGTCTTACAGCGTTGCATCCCAGGCTGCGAGCGCTTGGAAAAGACGGGGGAGAACACTTATTCCGTTACCATTCGCACAGGATTCGGAGCTATCAAGGGTGTATTCACAGGCACCGTCCGGCTCGAAGATATGCGACCACCTGAGCACTATCGCATTGTCATTGAGGGAAAGGGTGCGCCTGGATTCTTGAAGGGTTCGGGCATTCTGGATCTGGCGAAAGAAGGCGAAGGAACGCTGATTAAGTACACTGGAGATCTTCAATTGGGTGGCACGATTGCGAGCGTCGGTCAGCGGATGATTCAGGGCACCGCGCGGATGATGGCAACGCAATTCTTTACGGCGTTGAGAGCTGAAACCAAGACGGGCGCCGGTGAGTCGCAGCCGAAGCATGGCTTTTTTCGCACCGCCCTGAGGTGGTTCTCAGGGTGGCTGCGAGGATTGTTTCAGTCGACCAGCAAGACCTTGAGTTGATAACTCGGTAATGGGCGCATCGAAATTGATCAGAACCTAAAAAGGTCTCAGCTCGAATCTCTATCGCGGCTATTCGTGCGTAGCTCCGCCGCCTGATGTGCGGTGGCGGCTCCGGCCCCCCTTAAGAACTTCTAACCTCTCTGGGGCTGCGCCCCAATCAGGAGCCCCTATCGAATCAAACCACTCTCCGGAAGGTCGCAGGCTTTCCGCACATCAGGAGACGGCATAGCCGCAGAAGTGATTGCGTGCGACACCGTGAGCCACCAGCCCGCAGAGACTTCTCATCGTGCCGCTTCGCGCCGCCCACGCCCGATGAAGTTTTCGATGTCGGATATTTTTCGTGGCAAAGCTTCCGTCATCCACTTCACTCCGCCCGGCGTAATCAGCATGTCGTCTTCAATTCGTACGCCAATGCCCTTGTATTTTTCAAATGCAGGTTTGATGGCGGCGATCAATTTCTGATTCTCTGGTGTCTTCGCCAAATTATCGAGTGCGTCGGGTCTAACGTAGATGCCCGGCTCGTTTGTAAAAACCATGCCCGGCGCTAGTTTTGGTTCCGGTCGCCCAGGCATGTCTCCGACGTCATGAACGTTCATTCCCAGCCAGTGAGATGTGCCATGCATGAACCACAGACGATACTGATCTGAATTACGATCCACGATCAAACCGAGCTTGAGCAGTCCATCCTTGATGATTTCAGTCGCCGCGCGGTGCACGTCAGACTTTAACGCGCCCGGCCGAGCAACCTTCGCGCCGGCCTCCTGGGCGTCATAGACAATCTGGTAAATTTCAGATTGCGCCGGGGAAAACTTTCCGCTAACCGGAAAAGTCCGCGTCACATCCGCTGAATAATGTTCATATTCGGCGCCTACATCCATCAACAACAGCTCACCAGGCTTCACCGGGCTCTGCGATTCTTCATAGTGCAGTGTGGTCGCGTTAGGGCCACAACCAACAATGGAAGGATAGCCCCAGTGATCTGCGTTCCGGAGTTTGAAGGTGTAAGCTACCTGAGCGTCGACTTCATACTCCCACTTCGCATCCGCGGCCGCCACCCAGGCCCGCTCGTGTGCCTCAGTCGTAATGTCGATGGCATGCTGCAGCAACGCAATCTCAAAAGGTGACTTCTGCAATCGCATCTCAACAAAGATTGGGGTTGCGTCCTTGAGGGCATAGCCCGATGGTCCCCTGGCCCATTCCGATGCGAAGCGTTGCTCTTGTCTGTATTCCAAACTGTCAACCGTCCTCGACACCAGCATATAGAGCTGGGCGGCGTTTTTGGCGGCGCTATCAAACAATTTCTCAAAGCCAGAACCCTGAGTCATCGAGGAGGCTGATTGCGACGACATCAGAATCTTTTCCGGTTTTGGCCGATAAAGCTGACGGCTGCGCAGCGCGCTAAGAAATGGTTCAAACTCGCTTGCCTCCCAAATCTCCCGGATACCGGAAGTCTGACTCGCTTCTTCCGGACTGTACATATGACCGGTCCAGGTTTCCGCTGCTGGACTGCGCCGGGGCAGAAAGAGTATCTCCGGCGTCACTTCATTCCCCGGCATCATTACCAGCGTAGCGCGCTGCTGTTTCAGACTGGTCAGGTAGTAAAGGTTGTTCTCTTGCCGGTATTCGTAATTGACATCGTTTGCATAAACGCGCGGCTCCGTGCTGAAGAGAATAAGAATTCCCTTGTTCCCAACCATCCCTGCTACGCGCGCGCGACGACGCGCAAGTTCAGCTAGTCGCGTCTTTTCATCAAAGACCGGCGCTGACGGCGCCATCCGTATCACGGAGCTTTTTGAAACTTCGCCGCTATGCTCGCCGCCGGCAACCGGCAAGCTTGCACCTGGCAGGAAGACAACAAGAGCACAGATTATGGAGTACTTCGCTTTGCTGTAATTCATAGGCTCTCCGGGATCGTGATTTCGAAATTTGCGAAAAGTAAGATTAGGTGGGAGACCGCCAAGTAGCCGGTAAAAACTCCCGGCTTAACGAAGGTTTTTTCTTCGCACAATCCGCTGCCCTGGACCAAACACGCGTTTAGTCCCATCAGGAAACGTTACTATACGTGTGCCGTCGGAAAGCGTCATGACTTGCGTACCATCGGGAAAATTCCTCGTCGTAGGAATTCCCAGCCTTCTCAGGGCGCGTCTATTCGGTTGTGTTCCCTCCGGCACAGGTATCTCAGGAGTGTTTGGGCTCACCGGTAGATTCTTCAGATCGGGATAAGGATCGGTCAAGCCCGGCGTTAGTTCCGGAGCACCAGTAGCTTTTGCACGCTTCTCTATCGCCTTCTCGGTATTCTTCGTAGCTTTTTCAGTTTTCTTCGCCGGTTCGTTAACGACGGGTGGATTATTGCCGACCACGATTTTATTGTCTTCACTCAAAGGGCTCGAGGAGGGTTGGCTAACGACTTCGCTGGATCCTGGAGATGGCATGACAGTAATTGAGTTCACTGGTCCCTGCTCACCTGAATTAACCGGCGCGGTAGATGCGTTGGAGTTTTTCCGTTGCTGATAGGCATAGAATGCACCGAAAAGAATCCCAATCAATACAATTGAAGCGGCGCCAATAACCCATGGCGCGAGGCGCCGTTTACCTGGTCCAACAGGTGAGCGCACTACCGTGGTCTCACCAATCATCGCCGTCTTCGCCTCGGTAGGCGGAACATCTCGAAGCGTGGCGGCAGGTGAATCGAAAAGGACCGTTGCTGCCTCCGTTCTTCCTACCAATGTCGCAACTTCGTCAGCACCACTTAAAGCTGCCCGCATCGCTGCAGCAGTTGGGAACCGTTGCTCGCGATTTTGGCTCATCCCGCGCGCGAGCACGCCGGCGGCTTCTGGTCCAATAATGTTATTGATTTCATTTGCGGGCGTCAGTGGATCAGGTTGGCCGTTGACGAGCGCGGCGGCCCTGGTCAAGGCATCGGGTGGCTTAACCGCGGTCATCAAGTGATACAGCGTGGCGCTCAGTGCATAGATATCGCTGCGCGCATCTGTGCCCAACCCCTGAATCTGTTCCAGAGGCGCATAGTTTGGTGTGTACCCGAATATGCTCGCCGAGGTTGTGACCACAGACAATCCGCCTGTCTGGCCCTTGGCCAACCCAAAATCCAGGAGGATGATCTGACCTCGAGCGGGAGGAAAGGGTCCCTGCTTGCGCGCCATCATTTGGGAAAGGTCGTCCCCGGGAATGAACTGCATAACCAGAAATTGTCCATCGCCTTCTGCAAAATGATCGCTCACCCGCGGCAACGCGGGATGATGCATACGTGCCAGCAATCGGGCTTCGCGCTCAAATTGTTTTCTCAAACGCTCATCAGCGAAAAGGGTTTCTTTTAGAGCCACGGTCGTATCCAGCCGTTCATCCATGGCTTCATAAACGGCACCCATTCCGCCCTGCCCAAGCAAACGGATGATGCGATAGCGATTCTGTAATACTGTTTGCGGCGCTAACATTTAGAAATCTCTTCTGGGTATTCGCCAATTAAGTTTGCGACCGGCAGTTTTGAAACGTAATACGACTCAACGAAAACTATTCGTTCAAACGAACTTGATGCCAGTATTTTGGGAAGACCGCGGCCATTATACACACGCGCTGGTCGACAAGAAATCACGGCTCCAAGGCATATTCTCACGCTGAAGTATGGCCAATCATTGAGTGGCCTGGATATTCGGCGTATGCTAACCGCGCGTGAGCGAACCCTTCCCATCACGAGACGATGAAGTTATTGATATTGGCCCAACACCTCGACGCCGTTGGCGCCGCTGGCTGATTGGCGCCCTGGTGCTCCTCATAATCGTCTTGTCTCGCGGTCTCGCAATCTATCTCTCGGCCGCATGGTTTAGCTCACTCGGATTTTCGGCCGTCTATTGGTACATCTTTAAACTCAAGATTGGCTTGTTTGTAGTGTTCGCCCTGGTGACCGTGTTGCTTTTGCGCACCGCGTTTTGGTTACTGGAAAAGGCGTTTGCAGAGCAGACCCTCGAAAAAAGAACCATCATTCTAAACAATCAGCCGGTTCAGTTTTCGCCCGCGCGATTTGTCCGGCCGTTGGGATGGATCCTCGCTGTCGTGTTTGGTTTCTTTTACGGGCTCGCGATGAAGAGCGAATGGCAACATTTCGCGCTTTATTTCAACCAGAGCGGGGCTCCGGCGGCGGATCCTATTTTTCAAAAACCACTCGCGTTCTATCTTTTCTCATTGCCGGTTTACGACTCAATTAGTAGCTGGCTAATCGCGCTCGCATTTATCGTTCTTTGCTCGGCGATTGTTTACTCCTTGCTCGCGCTGCCGGAAAAGCTTTTGACGACCGCTCGGAAGAACGTGGCCAAAACCCCTTTTTCCGCGGTCTCTGTCGCGCTTGCCGCGTTCCTGGCCTTGCTCGCCTGGCGCACTTATCTTTCCCGGTTCCCATATCTCTGGGAAGATCATCAAACTTTTTCCGGCATTACGTTTGCGGAAGCGAAGTATCTGTTGCCGGCGCTCTCTCTGGTGAGCATTGCCTTGCTTATCGCAGCTGCAATCTCTCTAATCAATGCCTTTTCAAAACGGGGGCTGCGGCTGTTGCTTGTGGCCCTGGGAATTCCACTCGCAGTCTATGTCGTTGGTGTTTTCATGGTGCCGGCCTACGTCACCAGCTTCATCGTGAAACCAAATGAGTTGGGACGGGAAACGCCTTACATCGAACACAACATCGCCTGGACGCGACGCGCTTTCGGGCTGGAGCAGGTGGAGTTGCGCGAGTTTGCGGCGGAAAACTCTGTTGAGGCGCTGGAGCTAAACGCCAATCGCCCAACCCTGGAGAACATACGCCTTTGGGACTGGCACGCTCTGCAGGACACGCTCAAGCAGCTTCAGGCAATTAGAACCTACTACGATTTCTCGGATGTCGACGTTGATCGCTATAACATTGATGCGAGCATTCGTCAGATGATGGTTGCCGCGCGCGAGATAAATGTTAATAACCTTCCGGAATCGTCTCGAAATTGGATCAATGAAAAGCTGATCTACACACACGGCTACGGAATCACAATGAACACGGCGAATGAATTTACACCGGAAGGCATGCCGCGCTTCATAGTTTCTGACATGCCGATTCAATCCAACTCCAAAGACGTAAAAGTCACGCGCCCGGAAATTTACTTTGGCCAGGAAACGAATACAGACGTCTATGTAAAGACGCGTCAAAAAGAGTTTGACTATCCGCAGGGCGAAACAAACACCTACACGAGCTACCAGGGGACCGGCGGCATAGGCATCGGCAGTCGAGCACGGCGCATGCTTTTGGCCTGGGCACTGGGAGACTTATCAAAACTTCCTTTCTCGGACGACGTAAACTCAGAAAGTCGCGTGCTGATCCATCGGAACATCCGCGAACTCGTGAATGGAATTGCGCCCTTTCTGATTTACGATAACGACCCGTACATCGTAGTGAGCAACGAAGGCAGGCTGTTCTGGATGATGGACGCCTTCACCGAGTCGTCCACTTACCCTTACTCGCGTCATCATGATGTCGGCGCCAATAACATTAACTACATCCGCAATAGCGTGAAGGTGGTGATAGACGCCTACAACGGTACGACGCGCTTTTATGTTTTTGACAACCAGGATCCGATAATCGCCACCTATCGCGCTACGTTTCCAAGCTTGTTCGAAGACGCGAGCCAGATGCCCGCCGACCTCCGGGCCCACGTCCGCTATCCGGAAACGTTAATTCGAGTGCAAGGCGAGGTGTATGGTCTCTATCACACTCAAAGCGCCAAGGTGTTTTTCCAGCGTGAAGACGTCTGGAACGTGGCGCAACAGGTTGGGCTGGATCAGCAGAACCAAAAACGCGTTCAGCCAATCGATCCGTATTTTGTCTTAATGCAATTGCCTGGCGAGACAACTCATAATGAGTTCGTTCTGATTTTTCCTTTCACTCCTGCCGGCCGCAATAACCTGATCGGGTGGATGGCCGGCCGTTGCGACGGTGATAATTACGGCAAGCTTCTAATATTCAACTTTCCCAAATCGAGGCTCATCGATGGACCGCTGCAGATTGAAGCGCGCATCGATCAAAACTCGCAACTGTCCTCTCTATTTACACTCTGGAACCAACAGGGATCTCACGTCCTGCGCGGCCACCTCCTCGTGATACCAATCGGCCGATCGCTTATGTATGTTGAGCCGATCTATTTGAAGGCCGAAAGCAGCCCTATGCCTGAGTTGAGACAGGTTGTGCTAGCTACGCAGGACCGACTCGGTTACGGCCAAACTTTCGATGAAGCCATGACCAGCCTTTTTGGCGACCTGGCGCGACCCTCGACGTCTGAGAAGACTGAACAACCTAAAGAGAAGCCCGCAGAAGGAACGCCGAAACCGGTCGCTTCGCCTTCCCCTGCGGAAGGTGCAGCGCCGGCTACCGTACAGCAGCTCATCAACAAAGCGGTTCAGGAATTTGAGGAATACCAGCGTCTCACCTCACAGGGCAAACTCGGCGAGGCCGGTCAGAAACTGGAGCAACACAAGCGCACGCTAGAGGAGTTGAAGAGAGTTAGTAGCAAGAAACCATAGAGCATTAGCGATGAGCGTGGGTGGAACCAAAAATTTGGTCTAACATTCAGAAAAAGTCATCTTGGAAGCATCAAGCGATCTTCTCTTCAAGTTTCTTTG
>WNGB01012075.1_pt1 | contig 11772 bp, 12 predicted proteins | sample 5400681 | NCBI WGS metagenome assembly WNGB01 (sample SAMN13153367, study PRJNA577476) | soil metagenome | isolation source: 115 cm soil or saprolite under grassland replicate 2 | place: USA:California | collected 2016-06-15 | reverse complement strand
CAACTCATGATGGGAACTCTCCCAGCCGGACATTGATCGAGCACTGGGACGGGACGCGGTGGAGCATCGTGCCGAGCCCGAGCCCGGATACCCAATTCAACGAGCTTCGCGGCGTGGCCGCGGTTTCCGCCAACGACGCCTGGGCGGTCGGATACCGCGGGGGCACTCACAATGAAACACCGATCGAGACGCTCGTCTTGCATTGGAACGGCTCGAGCTGGAGTCAGGTGGCGAGTCCCAATGTCCCTGCCGGGCCCAATCAGCTCCACGCGATCGCCGCGATATCGGCCAACGACGTCTGGGCCGTGGGCGGCGTCGCGGGAGCGCCCCTTGCCCTGCACTGGAATGGAAGTGCCTGGAGCGTGATTCCCGTGGAGGGGGACCGTGGCCTGCGCGCCGAATTCCTGACCGGGATTTCCGGGGCCGCCGGCAACGACGTCTGGGCCGTGGGCCAGGGGAGAGGTTTTTACACGAACCAGACGTTCGCGACGCTCCGGCACTGGGATGGCACCCATTGGACCGAAAAGGTCTGCCGTGCCCACAGCGCTTCCAACCCGCCTTGGGACTACGAAGGAGGCGGGCCGGACGCCTATTTCACCGGAGTTTCCGCCGCCGCCACCAACGACGTCTGGGCGGTCGGTGTCGGTGGTTCCGGGCCGTTCATTCTCCACTGGGATGGCCTGGCCTGGACCGCCGTGACCCATCCCCGGGCTTTTCCCAACGCCGCAGGTTTGCGAGCAGTCGCAACCTCGAGCGGAGGCGGCGCCTGGAGTGTCGGGTTCCAGATCCAGATCGACCCCTCGGGCCCGGAGCAGACATTGATCGATCGGTATACGCCGTAGTCGAGCCGAGTCGCGTGCGGCGGCGTTCAGGTCGCGGTTTCCATCGACAGGGTTTCGGTGCAGCGTCCGCCTCACGAGCCCGTGTTGGGCTCGATGGAGGTGATCCATGACCGAGCGGCGCCGTCGAATGATCCAAGCGATGACCATCCGCGGTTCGACCTTCGGCGCGGCGAGCTTCTCCTCCTCCTCGTGCGCGAGCAGCAGAATGGCTTCCGCGGCATGGCGCACCTCGCGCTCGGCCAGGCACGGCTGGTCGTCTTCGATCAGCGCGACGACGTTCCTGCCCGGGATGTCGTGGAAGTCCACGACCGTGAAGCCGTCGCGGCCCAATTCATGACGGATCGACAGGATCTCGCCACGGGAAATCGTCGAGCGGACGGTAGCGCCGTGGAGCATCCCGGGAAACGAGAGATCGTCCACATACCGAGCCGCTCCGGTGACCTTGGCGGCGCCTTCCTTGCGAGGAACCTTCTTCCCGACGGCTGCCATGACGAAGATAGCCGGCTATATATTCGACCAGATCGAGCGAATCGCGTGGTTCGGGCCCGCCGCCGACCAACCTGATGGGCATGTGATCGACCTCCTGAATGCCATTCAGAGGCCCGCTTCTGGATTGGGGCAGGGCATCGAGAACCGGGTCAAGGCTGGTCCGTGCGCCGCTCAGCCTGCATGACGAACCGCTGTACGCGTCGGTGCGGCACCGCGGGCATTGGAGGGATTAATTCCCTCTCAGCGCCCAGCACCACGACGCCTCGCAAGTTGCCGCTCGACACCGGTGGCGTTCATCCGGAACGCGAGCAGCTTCTTACTAATGCCATACCGGCGGCAGATGTCGTCGACGTCAAACTGCCGACTCCGGACGTAGAGCAGGGCTTGCCGAGGCAAGAGGATGGCTCCGGCAAGCCAACTGGCCTCGTCCTCTTGCGTCTTGTCGTGGCTACGGACGAGCAGCCGCTTCACAGGGTCCAGAAAGCTGAACGTTGGCGTGTGCTCCAGAATGACGTGTGCTATCTCGTGCATCAGGTCGTTTGACTGACGCGCCTTCGAGTGAGCCGGATTGAAAACGATGAGATGCTGGCCGCCTTCGGACAGCGTGATTGCGGACCAAGCGCTGCTGTGGTGGTTCGTCAGGCGCGACAGCACATCCGCGGGCAGGCCAGGCAGCTCGCTGGCAGACAAAAGCCGCACACCCAGCCCCTTCGCAACCTGCGCCGGTGACACCGCGTCGCGCGCCGCGACGTCGCAGTCCTCCCGAACGCGCACGGCGACTTCTTCACACCAGGCCTTGTATCCTCGACGGAACATCTTCAGGTCTTGGCCATCCGCCGGAGTTCGCGCTGCGCTGCCAGGATCAGGGCTCCGAGGTCCTCCGCCGCCTTGGGATCCAGTTGCGCGTCCGCTTTGAAATGCACCGCGGCGGCGGGCCCTGGGTCATCGGCGGAGGCCGGCCCGCCGCGGTCGAGCGGAACCTGCAGAATCTTGGCCGGATCCAGCTTCAAGAAAAGACAGATCTTCGAAAATGTTTCGAGGTCTGGCAGCTTCCCGTTCTCGATGCGCGATAGCGTCGCCGGGCTAACCCCGATTTCGCTCGAGAACTCCCTCACCCCCATGCCTCCGCGCCTCTCGGCGAGCAGTTTGCCCAGGCTCAGCAGGCTCATGCTCCTCCTCTCTAATGAGACAACGTTTTACTTGAGAGACGATTCTTGGTATGCTGATTCTCGCGTGAAACATTGTTGCCACTCTAACACAGGAGGCCGGAATGGTGCAGCCCGAAAGTCCCGGTGAGTCGCGGGTCGCAGTCAGCATCGATGGTGCCCAGAAAAAGATCCATCGTGGATCGCATACGGTGGCGGAACTGAAGGTTCTTCTCGACGTCGCACCGGTGTTCGACCTCGATCAGGAGATCCAAGGAGTCCTGACGCCGCTTACCAACGAGCAGCGCGTCACGATCAAAGGCGGCGAAGTCTTTTTCAGTCACGCGCGCACCGGAGGATCCTCCTCGTGAGCGCTACGGCAACCGAATCTGAGTTGGAGACCATCGCCCCTGGGGCCCGTCGCGTCGAGGAGGCGGGCCTCCACTACATCTTCCTGCCGGGTCTCCACATGCCGAAGGGTTGTACGCCCGAGGTAGTTGATTGCCTGCTTTGCCTCGATCCACGGGACGGCTACCCGACGCGATTGTTCCTCGCCACCCAGGTCAACGCTCCAGGCAAGGCGCTCAACTGGAACCCTCCCGTTCACATCCTAGCCACGAACTGGGTTGCCTTCTCCTGGAACAACGTGCCGGCAACTCAGCATCCGGTGCAAGTTCTCCTCTGCCACCTGGACGCGCTGAAGTGAGGGGTCGCATGGCGATTCCCTCATCCCTACGCGAGGTGGCCCTCGCCGACTTGCGCCGCCCGCACCCGTTCGCGTTCGAACGGGTCGGATTCTTCACTGCCACGGCTGGCGCTCTTGCGGACGGCGTCGTGCTGCTGCCGTTCGACTACATCGTTGTGCCCGATGACGGCTACATGCCCGACGAGGAGTTTGGCGCGCTGCTCAACGCCGGAGCGTTCCGCCTGGCGCGCCAACGCGCCCGGAGCCAGCGCGTGTCCGTCGTCCACGTTCACCTGCATGAACACACGGGATTGCCGGGTTTCAGCTCGATTGACAGGAGGGAGACAGACCATTTCATGCCCGACTTTCTCAAAGTTCGACCCGACCTTCCGCACGCCGCCCTCGTTTTCAGCGACGACCGGGCTACAGCGCGCTGCTGGACGTCAGTGTCGCCTGATGCGTTTGACGTCCAGGAGGTCGTATTCGTTGGCCCGCACCTACTTAAGAGCACACATGCCTGAGCGCTCGGAACGTCAGTCCTTCCTCGGCGTCGAGAGCGACGCCGTCCTCGCTGCGACCCATGTGGCTGTTGTCGGACTCGGCGGCGGCGGATCTCATATCGCACAGCAGCTCGCGCACGTGGGAGTCGGTCGCTTCAGCCTTCTCGATCCAGAGGCTTCAGCCGCTGTGAACCTGAATCGGCAAGTCGGTACGACCGTGGAAGACGTCGGGCTCGGCCGCTCGAAGGTGGAATCTGCACTGAGGCTCATCAAGAGCGTTAGCCCTGACGCCAGCGTTCGGGCGATCCAGGCAAAATGGCAGGACGAGCCTCTCGCGCTTCGCGATGCCGACGTCATCGTTGGGTGCCTCGATTCCTTCGGCGCTCGATTTCAACTGGAGGGCGCCGCCCGGCGTTTCCTGACTCCGTACGTCGACTTGGGTATGGACGTTCGAGAGATTGCAGGCGGCTTTGCGATTTTCGGTCAAGCCGCCCTCTCGTTGCCCGGTCATCTCTGCCTCCAATGCATGGCAGTGATCCGCGAAGACGACCTCGCCCGAGAGCGGTACGGCGCAGCGGGTGGCCGGCCTCAGGTCGTATGGTCCAACGGACTCCTCGCCTCCGCGGCCGTCGGTCTGATCGTCGAACTCCTGACGCCGTGGTTCTCGCCTGCGCCCCACTCGGTACTCCTGACGTACGAAGGAAATTCCCAAGAGCTCAAGAGGCATGTTTGGGTCGGTTCCCATGGCTCTGACGGGTGCCCGCACTATTCGTTCGAGCAGACCGGCGACCCGTTCTTCGAGGTGTTGTCTCGGTAAGGGGATTGACTCGTAGTGTTCCATAAACTAGACTGTTCCACGTCATGAGGAACAGTGCAGTTTCTGGAACAGATGATCTGGGCACAACGCTCCGGCTCGTGGCCAAACGCCTCCCGCCGACTTGGCGCCTCGAGACCCCTCCCAAGGCGTCCGTGGTGAGCCTGCGAGCGCCGGACGGCACGGTCGCCCGGCTCACTGTGCTGCGGCGAAGGAAGCTGGAGCCCAAAGACGTGCAGACGCTCCAAAGTTCATCCCAACAGGGCCTAAAGGGCACTCTCGTCACGGCAGGGTTTCTCAGCCCTCGCACTCGCCAGCTGCTCAGGGAAGCCGGGGCTAGCTATGCCGACGCCTCAGGCAATATGCGAGTCGTCGCTGACCGGCCGGGGATCTTTGTGGAGGCGGAGGGTGCCCAGAAGAATCCCGGGCGGGAACCGCGCCCGCTGGCATCCCTAAAGGGCCCTGCAGCCGCCCGCGTAGTGCGAGCTCTCTGCGATTTCCGCCCGCCCTACGGCGTGCGCAAACTAGCTGAAATCGCGGAGACGGCGCCGGCGTCAGCCTCACGTGTCGTCAGTCTCCTGGAGAGGGAGGCTCTGATCGAACGCGGGCCGCGCGATGAGATTCGCGAAGTCGACTGGGCCGGGTTGCTTCAGCGCTGGATTCAGGACTACCAGTTTCTTTCGTCCAACGACGTCACGGCGTTTCTCGACCCTCGGGGTCTCCCCTCTTTCCCGGCGAAGCTGCGGAACCTCAAGGCGCGTGCGGTGGTCACCGGCTCGCTGGCTGCCGTGCGTCGCGCGCCGGTAGCGTCGCCCCGCCTGGCCGCCGTCTACGTCGATGACCCAGAGGCCGCTGCCAAGTCTCTCGTGCTCCGTCCCGCTGACTCGGGCGGCAATGTGACCCTTGTCCGTCCCCTCGATCCGGTGGTCTTTGCAAGGAGCTGGGTGGATGAGGGCATCAAGTATGCGGCCCTGTCGCAGGTCGCCGCGGATCTCCTTACGAGCCCCGGACGAGGGCCCTCCGAGGGGGAAGAACTGATCGCTTGGATGAAGAAGAACACCGATGCCTGGCGCGCCTGACCCGCTTTACGTCAAGGCGAGGGAGGTCCTGCTCGACGCCCTCGAAGCTCTCGGCCCCCACCGCTCATCGTTGGTGCTGGTCGGCGCTCAGGCGATCTACCTGCACACCGGCGAAGCCGACATCGCCGTCGCTCCCTTCACCTCCGACGCCGATGTCATCATCGACCCGGGCGGCCTTGCCGACCACCCGATCATTGGAGAGGCACTCCAGGCCGCCGGCTTCTTACTCAGTGATCAACCCGGGCAATGGGTCAAGGACGATGCCCGGGTCGACCTGATGGTACCCGAGGCGGTCGCTGGCGCAGGCTCGCGTGGCGCGAGGCTCGGGCCTCACGGCAGCCGTGCCGCCCGCAAGGCGCGCGGCCTCGAAGGAGCCTTGGTTGACCAGGAAATGCGGGAGATCGTCTCTTTTCAAGAGGGTGGACGGCGATTTGAGCTCCTCGTCGCCGGCCCGGCTGCGCTACTCGTCAGTAAGCTTCACAAGCTTGCGGAGCGGATTGAGGAGCCCAGCCGAGTCAAGGACAAGGACGCTCTCGACATCCTCAGACTCCTCCGAGGCGTTTCTACTGAAATCCTGGCCGAGCGGCTGCGCGCCTTGCGAGAAGACCCGCGCTGCGCGACAGTCACGGCGGAGGCGCTACAGCACCTCGAACTTCTTTTCGCGTTACTGGTTGGAGCAGGTTCCACATCCGCCGCCCGCGCCGCGGCAGGACTTGAGTCAGAAGATACGATCAGGGCCTCGTGCGTCGCGTTGGCCGGCGATTTGCTTCGTACCCTCATCCCAGGGTAGCTCGCCGCGCCTCTCGCGCCTATCCTGCGTGGCAGCACTCAGCCTCTGGCAGGCCGCAGAACCGGCGGAACTTCGCAAGGCTTGGACATCAGTTGTCCCCTCGAGCTGGAAGAATCTGAGGCTAGGAGCTACGCCATGGCAAACGTGATTGACTGCCAGGTCGACGTGCATCATACTGATGATGAACTCACCGTAAGGGTGAACTGTGATGATGCGTGCAAGAACCGACCGGTCAGCAAAGTCAGGCCGACTGACCATCACCCTGGGCAAGGATCAGCGCCGAGAGATCGTGGCCATGGCAAACGAACGGCGTACATCAGCCGCGACGGTGATCAGGTGGGCGCTCGACGAGTACATAGCTCAAAACAGGCTCAAGCCAAGAGCGCGGGCGCGCAGTGCGCCGTGACGGCAAGTCAAGAGGGGCAGCTGGGGCAGCGAGTGAACAAGAAGAAGACACGTCACAGCAAGTCCCGCCGCGATAGCAACGGAATGGTCAAGGCCTTTACTGCGCTGGCGGAGGCCGCGATGGACCGTAAACCGGTCACAGGTTGGACGCATAACTTCTACCGGTATCCGGCCAGATTCTCTCCTAGCTTTGCGGCTGCCGCGATCGAGTCGTTCTCAAGCCCGGGGGAGCTAGTGCTCGACCCCTACATGGGCGGCGGGACCGCGGTTGTCGAGGCTATGGCGGCTGGCAGGCATGTTGTCGGCAACGATCTGAACTCCCTCGCCGCGTTCGTCGCAAGGGTCAAGGTCACCAGGCTGCAGGTTCATGACAAAGAGGTGCTGCACCACTGGCTGACCAACGCCGTACCGACGTTTACGTTCGACCGCTCCAGCAGCGAACTGAGCGCCTTTATCGACCTCGAGAAAACGAAGAACCTAACGCTGACTCGGGCCCGGTTCATCAAGAAGGCGGTGGCCGCCGCCCTGGAATCGATCGCAGAGCTACCAACGCTGGCGTCGCGGGACTTTGCACGGTGTGTTGTGCTGCGGGTCAGTCAGTGGGCGCTAGACGGGCGGGAGCGCCATACACCTTTGACAGAATTCCGGGAAAAGCTCGCGGGCACGGCGCGCGAAATGCTCGACGCCATGACTGGGTTTTCGGAGCACGCAAAAAGGTCGGGTGGGCACGCGACTATCCTCAACGGGGATGCTGAGAGGTTAGACCAGGCTCGACCGTTCCGAGAAGAAGAGAAGCGTGTGTCGCTGGTCGTAACGAGCCCGCCTTATCCCGGCGTGCACGTGCTGTATCACCGGTGGCAAGTGGACGGGCGGCGCGAAACGCCGGCGCCGTACTGGATCGCCGGTTGCAACGATGGCCAGGGAGCGTCGTTTTACAACTTTGGGGATCGGCGTGAGGCAGCCGCAGACGCTTACTTCCAGGCGTCCTTGGTGGGCGTTTCTTCGACCGGTTGATTACTACGCGACGCTCCAGTAGGCGGGGCTCCGGGTAGCCCCTGAACGTTGCCGTACTGCCGAGGACTGTCTCGATCGGGTACTCATCCTCGTCAAAGTCATCGGGCTCCACGAATTTGAGCGCGACCTCTTCGCCGTTGATCTGCGATGTGCGGGTGACTTGGAGCTCCTTGACCGGCGGGTCGAAGGTGAGAGCCATGCTTTCCAGCGCCTTCCAATCGGGCTCGGGTTTTGAACAGATCGTAAAGCGGCGCACGTCGTTCGGCTTGAGGCGGACGGTCGCAATATCTGGCCGGAGTTGCAGCACAGGCTCTAAGGCTGCGGTGCCCACCGACGTGTCGGCGGCGATGACGACGTTCTCCGTCTGAATCAGGGATCCGGCGGCGCCCTCCTTTCGGCTGGCGTCGCCCGCCTGAATATGACCATGACCGGCATGAGAAGCGGCGTCATGATGCTCTTCGATCAGCTGGTCGAGCGCGGCCTTCACGGCTTCATCGCCTGCCTGCAGGCTTGAGATCTCATCTTCAGCCTCTTCTTCGAGCCGCCGGAGATCGGGGTCTCCTTTGAGGGTAGCGACGACCCGCGACTCAAGCGCCGAGTAGACGTTGCCTTCATAGAACTGGTGCCTCGTTCCCTGCATCAAGACGGCAATAGCTTCAGGCTTGAGGCCATCGCAGTCGACGATAACGATCATACGGTTGCGCAGGTACTTCAACTCGAGATCGCGAACGATGAACTGGTTGTCCCATGAATGCTGCCGCTGCCCATTAATCAAGAAGACGCAGCACTGACGTCCACGCTTCGGTTCCTCCAAGAATGATGAAACGGGGCGTTTGTCGGTCTCGGGGAGGGCCTCGTCGGCCTCCGCATCGACGGGGACGGCATCGGCGGCCCCGGGTGGCGGCGCCGGAGCGAGTCCTTTCTCGAGCACCACCACGCGGATCGTGATCGTGCCGTGGCCTTCCGGGAGCCGAGTGTCGAGCGACTTGTCAAGCTGTGCGGATGTCATTTGGTCGCTCCTCAAATACCGACCGGCTGCGCCGGGAACAGCTTGTCCAGGGCCGGGCCGTCGGTTCGATGCCCGCCACCGAGAGAAGATAGGCGATAGCCATTTCCGTAGATCACGGCTGTCGTCGACCCGACGTAGAGCTCGAAGGGCAGAATTGGGTTGTACAAAACGTGGTTCAGCGCGGTAAATAGCTGGCGCGTGATGGCGGAACCACCTCGGCCAAAGTCATAGCCGATGTGCACGAATCGGGTGCCGTGCGGGATTTTGGCGCCGTCGGCGTCATTCTCTGAGATTAGGGGCACTCGCCCGTCCGGATGGCACGCGAGATACGCGAAGTAGGCATCACGGCGCCCAACGGGAAAGATGTGCTTGATGACGGTCCAGCCAGCACCATCGGCCTCGCCCTGGAGCACCCCAGGCGCGCGGCGCGACAGAACCCATGAGTACTTGCAGACGGCGTAGGCGGAGGATCCCCCCTGGCCAAAAACGCCAATCAGGTAGGGCTTATCAGCCTTCGTCGTCGACCCGAGCGACAGGAGTGTTCGGTGGATTAACGCCGGCGGCTGCTCGATACCGTCGTCCTCGACAGCGACCGTGAATTCCTTTGCGGTCTTCTCGTATAGGAGCCGAACGCGAAGCTGCCGCGCCAGGTCGCGCGCTCTTGAGCGGGTCGCCTTCGACTCCTCAGAGTCATCCAGTTTTGGAAGGTAGTCCAAGGATGGGATTGAAAAGTATCGGCTGACGGCGTCACGCGGCGTAGAGGGGGCCTTAGACGTCGGATCGGCGGCGAGCTCGCGCTGACGCACCAACTCAATGAGCGCCTCCATGCCGTTCACGGCGCGTTCGGCGATCGGGTTGACGGCTTGATTCGCCAACTTGATGCGTCCGGCATTGCCCCGGTCCCTGCCGACCGGCATCCAATGGAAGAGCCCGGGTTTCCACCCGGCTTCCGGGGTCTCTTCTGAGAACGAGTACTGATCCTCCGGCGTGATCGGCAACTGCTGAAGGAGCCCCTCAACATCTAAGCTAGTAGAGGCTCTGATAGCTTTCCCGATGAAATCCACGGGCGCGACGTGATTGCCGAGCGATGTGGGCTCAATCATGGTTAATCGTCCTCATGTCGAAAGCTCCGGCAGTTTCTTGAGAACAGCTTCAGCCGCGACCTGAAACTCCGCTGGGTTGGGAATCGAGTATCCCTGGCGTCCGTGTTGATCGATGAGCCCTGTTTGCTTGAAGAGCGCTATACCCGCGTAGGCCTGATAACTTGGAATATCCGTCCCGTCGTCGTGCTGGATTGGCAAGAGCTCCTCGGCTGTGAAGACGCGGCCCTCGGCGCCCATCTGCGCTATCGCGCGGGCGAGCGCCTTCACCGCGGAGTGTGGCGACTTGTGCTGGTACTCCTTCTTGTCGCGCTTCGACCACGCGACGCGGACGATCTGCTCACCACGGCGGAAGAACTTCGGGTAGGCCTCTTTCTTCCCCGACCGCAGTGAGCGCCGCGCCTGAACCTCGCCTTTTGTCCCGCCTCGCTCCGCTGTGCCCTGACGCGGGCGGTGCACGGTGGAGGAGGCCCGCATGCTGGCGCTAGCCGGCGCTACGATCAAGGTGGCCAGGACGCGGGCCCACGAAGCGATTTTCACTACGCTCTCGTAGTCTCCCGCGGATGCTCTCTCGGAAACGAGCGCTCGAAGCTCGGCCTCGGCGCGATGAATGACCCCAGCGGCACGGGTTAGACTGTCCATCTCTTCCAAGTATAGCGAAACGGAACTACGTTTCAACCTATTTTCGCTATATCCTACGAATCCGCCTATTTGGACATCTCCTTCAACGGCGGGCTCCTGTTTTCCATTCATGTGCTAGGGCAAGCAATCCCATTGTGGCGAAGGAGGTTAGTTGGCAACGGTGAGCCATCGTACAGCGATTCGTCAGGTGGGATGAGCAGCCGCGATTCGGCGGGCCGCCTTGCAAACGATTAGAGAGGGAGGACTTCTGGGACGTTCGAAAGCTTGGGCTCGTACAGCAATCTGTCAGGCTCCTGCGACACCGGAAAATATCCCGAACTCTATTGCGCTCCCGCCGCTTCCAGCGACTCGCGGAGGATCTCGAGCGCCTCCTCGATGTCGGGTTCGGCCACTGTCAGCGGAGGCGCGATGCGGAAGGAGTTGCTGTCCAGGCCGCCCTTGCCGAGGAGAAGGAACCTCTTCTTGGCCTCTTCAAAGACGCTGTTGGTCAGGGCCTTGGCCGGCGTGCGGTCGCCGCCGGTCTCATCTTCGACCAGCTCGATCGCCTGCATCAGGCCCATGCCGCGCACGTCTCCGATGTTCTTCGGGAAGCGGCGCTGCAATTCCTCCAGGCCCTGCCGAAGGAGGCGCCCCATCCGTTCGGCATTGCCCGGGAGGTCTTCCTCCTCGATGATCTGGACGGTCGCGTTGGCGGCGGCGCAGGAGATGGGGTTGCCGCCGAAGGTCGAGATCGTGAGCGCCTTGAGTGAAGCCGCGATCTCGGGCGTCGCGATCGTGACGCCGAGCGGCAGCCCGTTGGCGACTCCCTTGGCCATCGTCATGATGTCGGGCTGGACTCCCCAGTGCTCGATGCCCCACATCTTTCCGCCGGTGCGGCCGAAACCGGTCTGGACTTCGTCGCAGATGAAGACACCGCCGTACTTCCTGATGATGCCGACCGCGATCTCGAAGTACTCGGGGGGCGGCGTGATGAAGCCTCCCACTCCCTGAATCGGCTCGGCCAGGAAGCCCGCGACGCGTCCCGTCGTCGTCGTGCGGATGAGCTCTTCGATGTCCTTCGCGCACGCGATGCCGCAGGAGGGGTAGGTCAAGTGCAGCGGGCAGCGGTAGCAGTAGGGAGAGACCGCGTGCTTGATGCCGGCGATCTGTGTCGGCAGAGCGCGCCAGGTGGAATGCGCGGTCAGAGACTGCGCGAGCATCGAGCGGCCCGAATAGCCGTGCCGCAGCGCCACGATCTCGTTCGAGCCGGTGTGAAGCT
>WNGB01012072.1_pt1 | contig 11774 bp, 12 predicted proteins | sample 5400681 | NCBI WGS metagenome assembly WNGB01 (sample SAMN13153367, study PRJNA577476) | soil metagenome | isolation source: 115 cm soil or saprolite under grassland replicate 2 | place: USA:California | collected 2016-06-15 | reverse complement strand
AACGCGTGGGCGCTGCGCCGCTGGCGGGGGCTGTTGTACCGCGCCCGCGACGTCTTCCGCGCCGCTGGCGCGCTGATCTGCCTCGGCCGCTGGCTGCACCGAGTCCCCACATGACACCAGCATCACGGACACCCTTAATGAGGAATGCGGAGACGAGTGCGGTTGCTTCGCCTCGCTCCTGCCACGGAATCGACCGCCCCGTCGGGGCTGCCACCTACTCTTCTTCCTGCAGGAGGCACCGTGCTGTCCTCGATCAAGGAGCCGCGATGACCAGCATTCAGCCAGAACTATGGGTGGACAGCCCGCGCGATGCACTCAGTTTCTACCAAGCGGCGTTCGGCGCAACCGTCCTGCATCGTGTGGGCGAGGGCGATGACCTCGTCGCGCAACTCGGTGTCGGCGAGGCAGCGTTCTGGGTGGCGCCGGCGTCATCGACCATGAAGCGTCTCAGCCCGCGCTCGATCGACGGAGCCACCAGCCGGACGCTGCTGGTGGTCAACGACCCCGAGACGGTCGTCGGGCAGGCAGTGGCCGCCGGCGCAACGCAAACCTCGCCCGTGGGCAACGAGCACGGCTGGCGGCTGGGCCGGATCGTCGATCCGTTCGGCCACGAATGGGAGATCGGCGCGCCGCTGGGAACCTGGCCGCCGAGCTAGACGACGACGTGTCGCTGGTTGTGACCGTCGAGGGCCCGCTTGAAGCAAACCAGCGCACACGCCAACAGGACAAACGCGAACCACCGCCCCGAATCCCGATCCCACCGCACCTGCAGACGCCTGAAGCAACTCAGCCATGACAGCACCCGCTCGACCTTCCAACGGTGGCGGCCAAGCCTGGTCGACGACTCGACCTCCCGCCGAGCGATCCGCGCCTTGATCCCACGCCGCCGTAGATACGCCCGGTTGGCTCGGCTGTCATAGCCCTTGTCCGCGTGGACCTTGGCAGGTCGGGTGCGTCGCCGCCCAGCAGCGGTACGGGTCGGCGGAATGTCGTCCACGACAGCCTGGAACATGGTGGTGTCGTTGACGTTGGCCGCAGTCACCACAACACTCAGCGGCACCCCGCCATCGTCACAGACCAGGTGGAGCTTGCTTCCAGGCTTGCCACGATCGACTGGATTTGCGCCCACATGGTCCCCCCACGCCTGGCCCGCACACTCATGGTGTCCACGCTCGCCCGATCCCAGTCCAGCTGGCCCTGCTCGCCGAGGCGATCCAAGACCTGAAGGTGGAGCTGCTCGAAGACGCCGGCGTTGGCCCACTCGGCCAGGCGCCGCCAGCACGTCGTCGGCGAACCGCAGCCGAGCTCGCGGGCGGGCAGGAGCCGCCAGGGGGTCGAGGTGCGGGCCAGGTACACGATCGCGGCCAGGCAGGCCCGGTCAGAGATGGTGCGGTGCCGGCCGCCGTAGGGCGGACGCGGCGGGGCCGGCAGCAAGGGCTCGACGATCGCCCACAACTCGTCCGGCACCAGGTCATCAGCAAGGGTCGTCATGGCCCCGGATCCTGCCAGACCAACCCCAAAGGAGCGAGACGACGACTTAGGGCTGCCGTCGCTTGGAGACGCGACGCGGCTCCCCAAGCCATCAGGAGCCCTGTGGGGGCGTCGGTCGAGTCCGGCCGTCCTCACGCTCGGTCCGGGCCCGCACCGTGGCGGCCCGCTGCCACTCCTGGCGTGCCTGGTCGGGGTGGCCGAGCTGCTCGTACAACGCCGCCAGCCGCTCGTGCAGGCCAGCCGCCTGCTGGTAGGCGACGACCGCAAGCTTCCTGGTCGGGGAGGTCCCCTCAGCGGGACTGGATGGCAGCGGCACCCCGGCCAGCACCTCGCGGGCCACCTCACCCACCGTCCGCTGCCGGGACCGGGCGACGCTGCGCAGCCGCTCGAACGCGGTCGCCGCATCCAGCAGCTCCCGCTCCATCAGCGCCCCCTTGGCCTGCTCGATCACCACGCGGTGCTCCAAGGCGACCTGCAGCTGGCGGGCCAGCCGGCCCTGGGTGTAGGCGGCCACCGCATGGCCGAGCAGGTTGGCCACCACCCCGGCGCAGGCCTGCAGGGCGCTGACCTCGCTCTCGTTCCAGGCGCGCTCGCCCCTCGCGTAGGCGTCCAGGGTGCCGATCGGCCCGCCGGCCAGCTCCACCGGCACGCTCAGCGCGGCCCTGAAGCTGGCGTCAAGCAGCGCCCCGGCGATCTGTTGGGCGCCCTCGCGGGTGACGTCGCGGACCGGTACCGGCGCCCGCTGCCAGAACGCATCGGTGCAGGGGCCTTGCGCGAGATCTTCCTGGGCCTGTTCCAGCTGCTCGGCCTGCTGGTCGGAGGCGGCCGCCCAACGCAGCGCCCCCTCGGCGTCGACCAGCATCAGGCCCACGCCGTCCACGTCCAGCAGCCGCTTGGTCATGGTGGCCAGCTGCAGCACGCTTGGAACCAGCCCCCGGTCCAGGTCGACCTGGTCAAGTGCGCCAAGGGCCGTGGCGAGCGCGGCAGGCTCGATCCGCATGACGTCCCCTTACCAGCTGGCGTCCGGTGTCCAACTCAGCCGGGAGCGATGGAACCATCACCTCGTCGGTAGGATCTCCAAGCCCGTACATCGGAATCCTGTCAGGGACGCCGTGACCCAAGCCTCTGAGGAACCGCTCGTGATCGACATCGATCGAAGCTGCTCCCGTCGCGCGATGCTAGGCGGCGCCTTGGCAGGCGGCCTTGCTACCGTCCTCGCCTCCTGTGGCGCGGGCGCCGAATCGCGCCCGCGGCGGTTGCGGACACCCTATCGGTTCGGGCTGCACGTCGACGAACGGAACCTTGACGGCAACCTGGCGCATGCCGAACAGCTGGCCAAGCGCAAGGCGGATGTCGTGCTGCTCTTCGCCAAGCTCTACGATCCGATCGGCAGCAGGATCCGCCAGCTCATGCAGGCCGGCTACGAGGTTGCCCTTACGCTTGAGTGGTGGGACGACGGTGGGCAGCCCCACGACCGGGCCTACAGCCTGCGTGAGATTGCGGCCGGCCGGCACGACGCGGCCTTCGATCGCTGGCTGCGCGAGTTCCGCGACCTTCCGCGCCCCATCCATCTGCGTCCCCTGCATGAGTTCAACGGCGACTGGTACCCATGGGGCGTCTATGGCCCGCACAATCGGCCCGCTGATTTCATCCCGGCGTGGCGGCACCTCACCCGGCACGCTCGAGCGGTCGCTGGTGATCGCGTGCTGCTCCAGCTGTGCTGTAACCGCCTGCACGCACAAGGGAAACAAGAGCGTCTGGCCCGTTTCTATCCCGGGGACGAGGATGTCGATGAAGTGGTCATCAACGGCTATATGCGACTGGGCAAGCGCCGCTGGAGGCAGTTCGTCGAGATCATCGGGCCGTTTTATGAGCAGCTGCGGGCGATCAACCCGAGCAAACCGTTGTGGATCGGCGAGACTGCCTGCACCGAGCAGGGCGGTGACAAGGCGGCCTGGATCACCGGGATGTTCGAGGCGGTCCTGTCGACCCATCCGGTGGCCTGCCTGACCTGGTTCAATGAGTACGTCGAGATTCCAGGCGAGCCTGAGCGGGATTGGCCGTTCGACACCAGCCGGCGAGCACTGCACGCGTTCCAGGAAGGTGTCAGGCGCACGCAAGGTCGACCTGAGTTGTCTTCCATCCGCTGGGATTCATGACCCGTGGACGAGCCGTCCGCCCAATGGACGCCACGGTGCAGGTCGGTCCGCGAGGCGCCATCACGGCGGTCGGGCAAGCCGTGTCAGCGCGATGCCATGTCGGAACGCGCGCAGCGTCCGCCGGTCGCTGGTGAATTTCCAGTCCGCGCCGCCGCCGCTGGCCCGGTCACGCTGGAACCAGATGAACCCGATGACGTCGCGGTGGCGGTTGAGCCAGCGGAAGAGGTCGCTGGTCCAGACCGCCTGGTTGGGGCCGGGTTGGGCGCCGGTTTCGGTGATGAGCACCGGCTTGCGCGTGACCCTGCGCAGCGCCGCCAGCGTCGGGTCGTACACCTGGCCGGCGGTGCGCTCACCCACTGCGTAGCCGACCATCCCGATCCAGTCTGAACTGCCCTGGGTTTGATGGAGGCCTGGGCGGTTGGGTTTACGCGACCTCCTTGGACTGTTCGAGCTGACGGTAGTACAGGGCTTCGTGCTCTGCAGGGGGAAGGTGGTCGAGCGCGCCGTGCAGCCGACGCTGATTCCACCACTGGACCCACGCCAGGGTGGCCAGCTCGACCTGTTCGGCGGTGCGCCAGGGGCCGCGTGGGCCGATCAGTTCGGCCTTGTACAGGGCATTGACCGCCTCGGCCAGGGCGTTGTCATAGGAGTCGCCCTTGGAGCCGACCGAGGCCACCGCGCCCTCGTCGGCCAGCCGCTGGGTGTAGCGGACGCTCAGGTATTGCCCCCCACGGTCGCTGTGATGGACGAGGTCGTCCAGGCCGGCGTCGGCGTTCTGGCGGGCCCAGATGGCCATCTCCAGGGCGTCCAGGGCCAGGGTGGCCCGCAGCGTGGTGGCGACCCGCCAGCCGACGATGGCGCGGCTGTAGGCGTCGATGATGAACGCGGTGTAGCAGAACCCCGCCCAGGTCGCCACGTAGGTCAGATCGGCGACCCACAAGCGGTTGGGGGCCGGCGCGGTGAAGTCGCGGTTGACCAGGTCGGCGGGGCGCTGGTCGGGCTCGGCGGGGGTGGTGGTGCGCCGCTTGGCGCCGCGCACCACGCCACGGATCCCGAGCTGGCGCATCAGCCGGGCGACCCGGTCTCGGCCCACCCGGATGCCTTCGCGGCCAAGCTGTCGCCACAGCTTCTCGGCACCGTAGACCTGGAAGTTGTCGTCAAAGACCCGCTTGATCTCGACCTTGAGCTGGGCGTCGCGGACCGCGCGGGCTGACGACGGCCTGCTGTTGTGGGCGTAGTAGCTGGACGGGGCGATCTCCAACACCTTGCAGATCGGCTCGACCCCGAACTGGTCGCGGTGGCGGTCGATGAAGCTCACCACTTCGGCGGGCGCGGGTCGAGCTCCCGCGCGAAGAAAGCCGAGGCCGCCTTGAGGATCTCGTTGGCGCGGCGCAGCTCACGGACCTCGCGTTCCAGCTCGGTGATCCGCTGCTGCTCGGCGGTGGTAAGGCCGGGGCGGCGGCCACCGTCGACCTCGGCCTGGCGCACCCAGCCGCGCAGCGACTCTGCCCCGATGCCAAGCTGGCGGGCGATGCGGGTGATCACCCCGACGCGCTGGCCGGTCTGCTCCATGGTCTCCAGCACCATGCGCACGGCCCGCTCACGCAGCTCGGGCGGGTAGCGCCGCTGGGCCGGGTGGGAACTCTTCTCGTGTGCCATGACTCCATCCTGCCTTCCAAGCGATGGAGCCTCCACAAAAGCCAGGGCGAATCACCCAGATGACGTTGCTGGCACCCGCCCGTTGGAAGACCTTGTGGACGTGCCGCCAGGCGCGCACGTAGTCGCCGGGTCGGTTGCCGCTGCGTCGCTCCGACCAGGGATACCAGTGGCCGTTCATCTCGTGCGCGAAGCGCAGCACGACCGGCCAGCGCTGGCGCCGGATCGCCGTGGCGAAGCGCGTGATGTATGGGTCGAACTTGCCGGCGGCGATCTTGGCCAGTGCGTAGCCAGGCTGGTCAATCCCGCGCTTGGAGCCGGCCCATGGCTCCCAGGACAGCACCGGCAGCGCGTCCTGGCGGTAGCACATGGCGACCCCCTCGGGGCGAAATCCCTCAGTCCACTTGACGAAGTACTCCAGCAGCGTCGGGTGCTTGCCGGCGCGCTGGGCGACCCGGTCGAGCTCCTTCCGGGACCAGGGTGCCTGAAGGGTGCTGATCCCGAAGTGCTTTCCGACCGGTCGAAGAAGTTGCCGCTTGGTCGGGATCGGGAGCTGCGGCGACGTCTGGCCGGACTGCTGGGTTGGCGGCGGACGCAGACCAGCAACGATCGGCGGTGCGGGCATGTCCGGGGTGACCACGGCGACGACCCCGTAGACCAGGCTGGCGAGCAACACTGCGTTGACCAGCATCCACACTCGGAGCCGCCGGCGGGAGCGCTGCTGGCGTGCGGCCACAGTGTTGGCATGCAGCCACACCCACTGCCGCCGACGCGAGGAGAGGTTGCTGCCCCTAGACACTGAGCGTCACCGCCCCGGCCAGGAGCATGCAGCCCAGCAGGTAGGGGACCACGACCAGTGGGTGGCGTCTGGTGTCGCCTTGGAAGCCGTGCGAGCGGGTGCCCCAGCTGGTGTTGTGGGCCATACGGAAGAACCCGCAGATCCGGATCGGCATGAGCAGGGCGGTGTTGATCAGCATGAACACCGGCAGGTACAGCAGGTCGTTGGGTCGGTAGGCGAAGTGACGTCCAAAGCGGATCCCCAGCGACATCAGCGTCATCACGACCGCGAGCACCAACACGATCAGCAGGGCCTGCCAGGGTGTCCCCGGCAGCGGAAGGTCCCGGTACAGATCGGACTTCTCCTGGGTCACCAGCGCCTCGGCCCACGACGCGAACGCTCCGACCAAAACGAACGGGATGATGATGTCGGAGGCGTAGAAGATCGCCAGAACGGGCGCGTGGCGCAGCATCCACGGCAGCATCCGCAGGGTGTTGTACTGCGAGCCACGCGCCCACCGGTACTGCTGCTTGATGAGCTTGGACACCGTCGTGGGCGCGTCGGTGTACACCAGCGCGGTGGACTGGTACACGGTCTTGTAGCCAGCCTTGAGCGTGTAGTTGGTCAACGCCCGGTCGTCACTCACCTCCAGAAAGACCCCCAGGAACCGGTCGGACAGAAACCGGTCCATGGCGTCCAGCAGGATCTGGCGGCGAAAGGCGATCGTCCTGCCCGGCAGGCAGCCCACCGTGCCCAGCACGCTCATCGCCGGCAGCGAGTACTCGCTGCGGACGCTCTCCAGCCAGTCCGCCCAGCGGGTCAGCACCGAGCGGCCCGGGTCCAGAATCCGCTGGCGGGTGGTGACTCCACCCACCCTGGGGTCATGAAACGGCTTGACCAGCTCATCGAGGGTGTCGGCGGTCCAGACGGTGTCGGAGTCGACCAGCACGGCCAGCTCGCCGCTGGCGGCCTCCACGCCAATGCGGACCGCGTTGCGCTTGCCGGGCGTCCCGGTCCAGATCCACTTCACGCCAAGCGCGTCGCACACCTGCTCAAGCGGGGGATTCGGCGGCCCGTTGATGACCACGATGGTCTCAAACGGCTGCTGCTCCACGATGCGCGCCAGCACGTAGCGAAACAGCTCCACGGCCTCGTCCACCACGGGGATGATGACCGAGGCCGTGATGTCCCATGGGCGCGGCGAGGGCCGGTAGAACCGCGCCAGCGTGACCCGCAGCCACCACAGCGACCAGACCAGCGTCATGAACACCGCAAACGCATAGATCCGGCCGGTCAGCAGCCACTCCCGGATCTCAAGCAGATACACCAGCATGCTGCGCCGCTACACCCTGCTCCCAAGCTTCCATGAAGACCCGCCGACTAACCAAGCACCGAAACGGCGGCCTGAGCCCATTCCTCGGGTCTGATCACATCGTCGGAGATTCGGCGATTGCTCTCCTTCCGGCGAGGTGCTACATCCGTAAGTTCGGCGCATAAGATGGACGATAGATTCGGCCAGGTCAAAACGGGCACATGAGCCGGGCTTTGCTTTGAGGCTCCTTGCTCTGCAAGGCCAGGCGGGGCCTGGCGAGGGTGGCAGGCGCTTGCCTCAGCGTCGTGCACCGGTCCGCCGGAGGACGCTGTGGCCTGCACCGTAGGGGTCAAGTCAGCGGTAGCCGTGGATCACCTCCCGGATAGCTCCTGCGCCAGCCTCGAGGTGCTCAAGTCCTCCGCAAGAGTCGGCTTCGGTTCCATACGTCGAAGGAGGCGAGTGGACTCGGCGGAAGGTTACGGACCGGCGGGAAGCTCATGAAAACTGCGTACGCGCCATATGGCGTGTCCGCGCGAGATGACCAAACAGAGCAAGCGCCCAAGCGGCAGCGCCAGGACCTCCAGGACACCGCTCTGCGGGTACGGGCGCGGAGGGCCCGCAGCGGCGCCTTGGGAGGCAGGTCATCACCCAGGACGGGACCACCTGCGGTTGAGGCAAGCCAACGATGCCACGGCTGGATCAGGGCGAGATCGTCTCGCCAGCCTGCCAGCAGCACCACTGGCACCAGCGGGGATCCGGTCCCGAACGGAGACCCTCGACAACGCCACAGCAGCCCACCTGCATCGTGCGCCGAGGTAGCGGACCCGCCCAGGCGCCCTTGTGGGAGCAGGATCGTCACGACGCCAATGCAGCACCCTCAGGGATCGGCTTCGCCGGGCTGGGACTGCTAGGCGCTGTAGCGGTCCCACGGCGCCCCACCGTTGCTGGTAACCATTCCATGCTGGAAGGCGAACGCGACCGCCTCCAGCTTGGAGTGAACCCCGAGCTTGACGAGCAGACTCTGGATGTGGCTGCGGACCGTGGCGGGCATCACGTGCCACTCCTGGGCAATGCACCGGGTGGACCAGCCGATGGCGAGCAGGCTTAGCACCTCCCGCTCACGTTGCGACAGCGCCCACACCCGCAGCTGCTCCACGCTGGGGTGATGGACGGGTCGGGGCGGCCTGGCCGTCACGACTTCCACCCGCTTGCCGTCGACCACCCGGCGGATGGCGTCCGCCAGCTGTCGGCTGGAGCCATCCTTGGTCACCACACCGGCCGCGCCGACCCCGATCGCCGCCGCGACCTTGCTGCTACGGAGGGCGACCGCCAGCAGCAGCAGCACGCTGGTCGTCGGCGAGGCGGCCTTAACCGCGATCAGGGTCTCGGCCGGCTCGCCGCCAGGCAGGTGGGCGTCCAGCAGCAGCACCGCCGGCCGGTGGTGACTGGCCAGCTCGACCGCCCGGCGGTGGTCGTGGGCCACGCCGAGCACGGCGAAGTGGTCCTCGGCGGCCAGCAGGATGGCGAGCCCTTCCGCGAAGGCCTGATGGCCGTCGGCGACCACCAGCCCGACTTCAGCTCCCACGCCCAGCTCCAGCACTCGGCTTCCCGGTCCGGAACGTGGCATGTGCGGGCACGCTTGGCGGCAAACCAGCGGCATGCTCGGTAATTCAGGTGAGCAAGGATCTGCTGTTGCACGACAGCCACCACCCGTCTGGGCAATCGAGGGCCCAGGGTCGTTCTCCCTTGCGGCGTGGCCGCCGAGCGCGCGGCAGGCACACAGCCGCGACCGTCGGTCGACAACGGCGCCGAGCCGCACCGTGCGACCTTCTACCTGACCAAGCAGCAGACCGCCCGCCCTATCGGGCAGACCCTCACCGCGGCTGACTGCTGGCGGCGCCCTGACCGGGACCACCGTCTGTGGCCCAGCCACGATTATCGCAACGCAGCCTGCACTTGACCCCGACCGCACACGACGACCTACGACTCAACACAGCCACAGCCAATGCAATGCGGCCCTGTACCTGTTTAGCGTCCTACCCCCTGTTCGCGTTACGTGCCGGCTTCGCCTCGCTTGCTAGACTTGCTGGAGTCTTTGCGCCTGTGATCCGGTCCCATGCCCCGTGCCGATGGACCCACGCTGACCCGAGGCACGCAGTCACGCCGAGGCCCGGGTGTAGCGGCGGACCGCCCGTCTGACGAAGTCGTACAGGCTGCTCGAGGCCGCCAGGCTGGCGCCGTCCATGAAGCTCATGGCGAACAGCCCGTCCTGGATGACGTCGGCCAGATAGCGGTCGGAGAGGACGGCGTGCAGGTCGGCCTTGATCACGGCCGTCGACCCGTTGTCGGGCTTGTAGTGCGCCAGCATGACCGGGCCGTAGGCTCCGAGGATCCGCACCATGGCCCGGATGTCGCGCACGTTGCTGTCGGTGGCCATGGCCTGGAAGCTCTGGAAGTCCGATGCCCGCAGCACGTCCGCGAAGTGCTGGAAGAGCGAGCGGCCACCGCCGGTCGCCGGATCGTCCCACCGGGTCTGCCAACCTCCCCAGGAGAGCGAGACCCGGGCGTTGGGGGCCTGCCGATGGAACGTTGCCATTGCGGCCCGGTAGCGATCCTTGAGGGCCCGGTAGTAGGCGTTGACCGCCGGGCTCGCGTTCCAAGCGTTGTTGCTGCACGGATAGGTCTGGAACTCGGTGAACAGGCTGACGTAGAGACGCGGCCCGTTCGCCGTTCCCGCGAAGATCCGCGCGAGCCGCCGCATGTCGTCCGGGAAGCGGCTGGACAGGGGATAGCGCCGCCCGCAGGCGGTGCCGTAGGGGGTCGGGATCGAGCCTTCGGCATCTCCAGTCCACACGATCACGTGCAGGGTGTAGCCGGCCGCGTAGGCCTGTGGGACGAGGCTGTCGCGCCAGCCTTCCATCCAGGCCAGATCGTCAGGCCCGTCGTACCAACTGGTGAGCATGCGGACCGGCGCCTGCTGGGTGAGCGGGGCGCTGCGCGCGTCCTTGGCCTCCGGCCCCAGGCCGAACAGCAACCGCGGTGGTGCCGGCTGCGGCGCCCGCGTGGCCGTGGCGGCCGTGGTGGCGGTCGTCCTGGTGGTGGCCGTCTTCCTGGTGGTCGGCGGGGGCCTGACCGGGTTGGAGAGGGAGAACGACGCCTGATCGGTCACAGTCCCACTGGTCCGCGGGGTCGGCTCATGCCGGCAGGCCGACAACGATACCGCGAGGACGGCGACGCCGGCCATGAGACCGGTGGCGTGTCGGATGGTTCGGATTCCGCGATTGCGCATGCCGCGTCCGGGAGGAGGGGGAGGGGGCGTCCTGGGCGACGATTCTGGCCAGCGCCGGGCTCGCGGTCAACCGGCGTCGCCGTGGTCGCCTTGCCCCGCCCCGGCTCAGTCGCTCTGGGTGGTCCGGGCGTAGCGGTCCAGGCGCTCCAGTTCGTCCTCGTAGATCCTGCGCAGCACCCGTGGGGCGAACAGCCGCTCGAACACGCCGCCGACGCCACCCGCTCCCTGCCAGCGCGTGTCGAGGCGCACGCGGCAGCGCTGCCCCTCGGGCGTCACGGTCCAGGTCGTCACCAGGGACGATCCCGTGTCCGACTCCGTCAGCACGTGCCCAGGTTGCGGCTCCTCCACCCGCATACGGTAGGTCCGGGTCCTGCCACCGGCGTTCAGCTGGAAGCGATGCACCGTGCCGGCGCCCACGCCGCCCTGCTCGACCTGGAAGTCCGAGAAGGCGGGCGGGAGGAAACGCGGGTGGTGCGTTCGGTAGTCGGCGATGCACCAGTAGGTGTGCTCGGCGGGAGCGCCCACGAGGCGCTCGGCCGTGACGGAGAGCTCAGGCATGCGCCGATCATGCCGGACTTCCCGCCCGGCTGCAGCGGCGACCGTTGGCGCATCTGCAGCTGAGTTGCTCGTCCCCAGTAACGGTCAGGGCGCCGAGGGCCGCCCCATGCCGAGCGGGCGATCGAGGCGTTTGCCACCGACTCCGGCACCAAGTGTCCCAAGGTCGTGGCCAAGGTCACCGGCGACCGAGGTGCTGCTGAGGTTCTTCAACTACGCAGCGGAGCACTGGCTCCACCTGCGCACGACGGATGAAAGTTTCAAGGCCGGTGTGGCGTTGCTCGCCGGTTGTGGCGTGGTTAGGCTCAGCGTTTGGGGCGTGGTCGACCCCGGAGCGAAGAGCAGGGTCTTGGGGCTGGAAGCCCTGCCGCGCAGCTTTGCCCCTTGAGGGCCTTAACGTCGCGCCCCAGTGGTGGCGGCCACGCCCCGCTTCGGCTGCTGCCTGGCTGGCGGCTTCGGCTGCCAGCCGGCCACCAGCTGACGGTAGGCGACCTCGGCCTGCTCGGCGAGCGCCCGCTCGCGCCGCCGCACCGC
>WNGB01012071.1_pt1 | contig 11775 bp, 13 predicted proteins | sample 5400681 | NCBI WGS metagenome assembly WNGB01 (sample SAMN13153367, study PRJNA577476) | soil metagenome | isolation source: 115 cm soil or saprolite under grassland replicate 2 | place: USA:California | collected 2016-06-15 | reverse complement strand
TGAACGCGATCCGCACCGACGCGATCCGGAGCACGAACCTCCCTGCGCTCCACACCTTTGCGGACGCGCGCTCGAGCCTGCCGCTTCTGAGCGACGTGCACGTCCCCGTGTTCATGCTGCAGGGCCGCCGGGACTTCGCCTTCGACATCACGCAGGCGAGCCAGGCCTTCTCGCGCCTGAAGGTAGCGAAGCGGCTCTACATCGGCGATCTCGGCCACTCTCCCGCGGCGAATCCGGCGGCGGAGCAAACGCATTATCTCGAGGAAGCGCGGATGTGGTTCGACCGCTGGCTCAAGGGCGCTCCCAACGGCATCGACACGCGCCCGAAGGTCGAGCTCGCGCCCGACCCGTGGACGGGAAAGACGTTTCAGTACAAGACCCTTCCCGCGCACAAGAGCCTCAGCTTCGTGCTGAACGGCAAAGCAGCGATCGGTCCGTCAGGGAAGGTCGTGAGGACGAGCGCGCGCCTGGCCAAGAAGATCGAGACCTTCGGCTCCGGGATGCTCAGCATCAGCACGTCGAAGGCGCAGGACTGGCCTCATCTCGTGGCCGTCCTGTCGGCGGTGACGAAGAAAGGCAAGGAGATCGTCGTCAGCGAGGGCGGCGCGAGCACGAAGGCCTTGACCGGGACGGCTCGGTCGGTCACGATTCACCTCATCGACGACGCAACCCTCATCCCCGCCGGGTCGAAGCTCAAGGTCACGCTCGCGCCTTCGTCCACGGCGCAGAACTATGGAAACCTCCTCTACCTCGACATCGGCATGCCGGCCTCCGCTCGCCTCACGATCGGGAAGGTCATCCTGAAGCTGCCGGTGCTGAAGAAACCGATCTCAGCCTGACTTTGGCCGCGATTCGGAGTCTCAACTGTCCAAGCCCTTCAAGGAAAGGAACCGCAACATGAGAAAGTCGATTCGCTTCGCCCTCTTGGCGATCGCGGCCTCAGCGGCGCTCGCCTTCGCGGGCTCGGCGTTCGCTTCGTTCACACCGAAGCTGTGGGCCTCCTCGTTCGACTCGCTGATCGGCACGCAGGGATTCGAGCTGGCGCTCAGCCAGGACGACGTGGCGACGGCGAAGGCCCAGATCTACGTCGGCCCGTTCGACTTCGCCGACGTGCCCGGAGGGACGACCGGCACACAGATCGGGACCGTCGACGCCAGCGTCAAGGCTCTGGCTCTCGGCGGCGCCATCCTTCCGCTGCCCGGCAAGGTCGAGGTCTCTGACTCCACCGTGTACCCGGCCAACAACCCCTGCACCCTAGGGGCCACGAGCCACGCGGCCACCTGGGTGCTCGTGCTGACGGCACCGACGGGGACTGAGCTCCGAGTGCCGATGTACGTGGACAACGTGCCGACGGCTCAGCCGCCGAACCCGCAGCTCGGGAAGTACAGGATCTCGGTCTGCCTGCCGTCCCCGTATGTCGATCCGTCAGTGGGCGGGGCCCAGTTCGGCGCCAAGCTGATCCGGGCGACCATCACGATGACCAACTTCATCAGCACCGTCGACAACACGTGGACGGCGATCGTCACGCCCTACGTCGAAGGAACGGCGACGGCGAACCCGGCGGGCACGGTCGAGACGCAGTCGGTCGTCACCAACGGATACATCAACGCGCTCAAGGCAAAGCTGGTGAAGAAGAAGAGCGGGACGAAGATCAAGTACTTCGCCAAGGTCTCCGGCTCGGTCGGAGCCGGCGGAGAAGGCGCCGCGGCGAACATCAAGATCTTCCAGGCGAAAGGCAAGAAGCCCGGGAAGAAGCTCAAGACGACGAAGTCGAAGAGCTCCGGTTCCTTCAGCGCCTTGATCCCGCTGAAGAAGACGATGGCGTTCTACGTCTTGGCTTCGAAGGCCCGCGGCGACGTAACGCCGCCGGTCTGCGACCCGCAGCTCGAGCTGGCGCCCGGCGTACCGATGCCGTGCACGGCGGTCACGACGTCCGGCTTCGACGCGGCCAAGATCAGCAGGAAAGTCACGCTGCCGAAGAAGTAGTCGAAAGGCAGCAGGAATGACGAGACGGGGCTCCTGCGGGAGCCCCGTTTTCGTTCCGGTCACGATAAAGTGAGGGCGTGAACGTCCTCTCGATCATCCACGGCGAGAAGGTTCGCGCCGGGATCTTCGGTGAGGCGATCGCGCAGCGAGGCGACAAGCTGGAGGAATGGAGCCTCGCCTGGGGCACGCCGCCCCCGCGTCCGCTCGACGACTACGGGGCCGTGTTCGTCTTCGGCGGGGCGATGCACGCCGACCAAGACGAGCACCATCCCTGGCTGCGAGAGGAGAACTTCCTGCTGCAGCGCCTGCTCGGCCTGCACATCCCCGTCTTCGGCATCTGCCTGGGAGCTCAGCTCCTGGCAAAGGCCGCCCATGCGGGCGTCGGCCCGTGCCAGGAGCCGGAGATCGGCTGGCATTCGGTCGAGCTCACCGAGGAGGGCCACGATGATCCCGTGCTCGGCGTCCTCCCGGAGCGTTTCGACGCCTTTCAATGGCACTACTACACGTATGGGCTCCCCGCCGGCGCCGAGGAGCTGGCCTTCAGCCCCGGCTGCACGCAGGCGTTCCGGCTGGGCGAGCACGCCTGGGGCATCCAGTTCCACGCCGAGGTGACGAAGGATCAGATCTCGAGCTGGGTCGAGGACGACGAGCGAGAAGTGCCGGGCGGCGCGGAGGCCCTGCTCGTGGAGACGAGCGAGCGGATCGCCGAGTGGAACGGGCTGGGACGGAAGCTCTGCGGCGCGTTCCTCGAAGCCGCCGAGCGCGTAGCGACTCCCGCCTAGAGCGACTCGACCAGCAGCCGGTTGAACTCCTCGGGCCGCTGCATGCTCGGGAGATGCCCGCATCCCTCGAAGACGTGGAGTCGTCCCTTGGGCGCCGATTCGGCGATGCCCCGCGCTTCCTCGACGGAGATGAACGGATCCCGGTCGCCGACCGTCACGAGGAGCGGTACCTCGAGCGAGGCGACGAGATCCGTCGAATCCGAGCGGTCGCGAATCGCCTCCACCGCCGCGACGAGCCCTTCGGGCTTCTGTTCGAGCGCGATCTCGCGCGCACGGCCGGCGACCTCCGCCGCCGCATCCTCGGGAAAGAGCTTTGGTCGCATGTCCTCCCAGAGCGCTTCGACTCCGTGCTCTTGGACGAGCCGGATCGTGCCGGCACGCGCTTCGCGCCGCTCGGGCGAGTCGGCATCGGCGCGGGAGCCCGCGAGCACGAGCCCCGCCAGCCGTTCCGGTGCCTTGCGGGCAATCGCGAGCGCGCAGTAGCCGCCCATCGAGGCTCCGACGGCGACGAACGGGCCCTCGAGCCGGTCGAGGATCGCATTGGCCCACGCGTCCATCGAGTTGCCGAGCACGTACAGGTTCGGCGACACCACGTCGTGCTCGCTAAGGGCAGAGCGCTGCGGCTCCCACATCCGCTCGTCCAGTGGCAGCGCATGCAGGAGAACGACCTTCACAGCCCTGCGACCACCTCCGCCTCCGCAGCCACGGCGGGGCGCTCGAGCAGGCGGTCGAGCCATCCCGACAGTGCCGGAAATGGATCGAGCTCGACGCCGAGATTCGTTCGTGCCCGCAGCAGCCACGGAACATAGGCGATGTCGGCGAGGCCGTACTCGCGGCCGGTGAGGAACGGCTGCCCCTCGAGCGCCGAGTCGAGCTTCCCGAGCGCCGCATCCAGCTCGCCGGCGTCCTCGCCGCGGCGCAGTGCGTAGTAGGGGCGGCCGAGGTCGTCGAACCTTTCGATCTGCAGGCGCGCCGCCGCACGCTCGGCCGGATCGAGCGGCAGGAGCGCAGGCTCTGGGTACCGCTCGTCCAGGTACTCCATGATCACGGCCGACTCCGGGAGGAGGAAGCCGCCGTCCTCCTCGAGCACCGGCACCTTGCCGGCCGGGTTCTTCTCGTACAGCCAGGCGGGCCGGTCGTCGAGGTCTATGGCCACCGTTTCGTACGCCACACCTTTCTCGGCGAGAACGATTCGGGATCGTCCCGCATAGGGGCAGCGCTCGGCGTCGTAGAGGGTGACCGTCAAAGAACGACCGCCCCCGGCAGCTCGGACGCCTCCGCATAGCCGTGCGTCGCGCCTTCGATCCTCATCTCCTGCGCGATCTCAGCGAGCAGCTCGGGCGGCGCCGGGAGCTCCGACGGTGACGCCGCGGTCCGGGCCACGGCTCTGAGCCGCTCCCGGTCGGCTCCCGTCAGGCGCGCCACCACGGTCGGGTTCGCGCCGAGCGCGACGGCGTCGCCGGGGGCAACGTCGCCGTAGTAGGTGGGCACCGAGAGGTACTCGTCGACGCTCCTCCCGCGCTCGAGGAGGTTGAACCGCACGACCTCCCCGTGCTCGAGGCCGATTGCAAGGACGACGGCTCCCATCCGGTCCGAAAGCTCGCGGGCCAGGCGCTGGAGAAGGGACGGCTCGCGATCGCAGAGCTCGTCGTAGACGGCGACCCAGCCGTTCCGCGGCGGCACGACAACGGTCCCGGCCGAGCGCCCCGGAAGACGGGGGACGAACTGGGCTGCGGCTCGCGCGACCGCGCCCGCGTCGTCGGTCTGCACGTGAACCGAGCCGAATGAGGGCGCCCGCTCAACCGTCTCGGCGAGCTGTTTTGAACCGATGACGAAGTTGACCGACTCCTCCTTGAAGCCCAGATGGTTGTAGAAGGCTCGCGCCGCTGCATCTTGAGTCTCGGTCTTCAGCGTGAGGAACTCGCGGTCGAGCCGGTCCGCGGTCTCTCGGACGAGCGCGCGCGCGATTCCCCGCCTGCGGAACTCCGGCCGCACGTACAGGAGGCCCAGGTACCCCACCCGCTCGTTCTCCGGCCAGGCGAGGGCAAATCCGACCGCGCCGTCATCTTCCTCCGCGATGACGGCGACGTTCTCGGAGATGTACAACCGCACGTCGTCCACGACGTCGCTCCAGGCCTTCTTCCTGTGCTCGAGTTGCGGACGCTCGCCGTACAGCGCCTCCCAGAGCTCGCGCACGACCTCGAGATCGGCCTCCGTCGCCTTGCGGATCATCCGAGCACCCTCAATCCGATCAAAAGGTAGTACGCCGACAGATTCTGGAAGGGATCGAACCGCTCGCCGAAGGCGCGCAGGTCTTCTGTCCCAGGGTAGAAGGCGATCACTGCCTTGCGGAGCGCGAGGTCGCCGGCCGGCCAGGCCCGCGGCCGAGCAAGATGGCGTGCGAGGAACCAGTCGGCAGTCCACTCTCCGATCCCCTTCACGGCGACGAGCTGCGACTTGACCTCCTCGTCGGGCAGAAGCGCGAGCGAGTCCAGGTCGATCTCCGCGCGCGCGAGGCCGACCACGTACTCCGCCTTGCGGCGCGAGAAGCCGAGCGGCAGAAGCTCCTCGGAATCCGTGCCGGCGAGCCGCTCCCGCGTCGGGAAGGCGTAGGCCCGGCCGAGGCCGACGCCAAACGACTCGATCAGGCGGTTGCGAATCGCGAACGCCGCGTGCAGCGACACCTGCTGCGCCGTGATCGAGGTGACGAGCGATTCCCAGGGGTCGGGAGCAAGCGGAGGCCGAAGTCCGCGCAGGCGCTCGGCGAGCCGCGCGAGCACAGGCTCGGTCGCCGCAAAGGCGTAGAAAGCGTCGAGGTCGAACGGGCCGCCGAGGTAGCGGCGTATCGGCTCCGTGAGCTTGGGATCGCCGGGCTCGATTCGGACGCCGCCCGGCGCCGCTTCGATCCGTACCTCCCGGCCATTGAAGGCGCGGTGCAGCCCACCCTCGTGCCAGAGATTCGCGAGGTCCTTACCGAATGCCCGGTAACGCTCGGTCGAAAGCTCGAAGTCGAACGGCTCAGGAAGCGAGACTGCGAGCGATGTCGTGGAAGTCGTCGAAGCGCTCGTAGGGAACCTCCCGCTCGTCCAGATACCGCGCCAGGCCTTTCGTCGCGAAGACGCGGTCGGCCGCCTCGGCGGCGCAGCGGTCCGAATAGCCGTCGCCGATGTAGACGACCTCGTCGCCGCCCGCGAACTCGGCCACCACAGAGCGCTTGCAGGACTCGTCGCACGCGTTGCAGTCCTCGTAGCGCCACCGGACGACCCAGCCGTCGGGCCTCGCGTCGAGCCGGTTCGCGTAGACCGCCTCGACCGATACGCCCTCCCGGTCGAGAACCGGCTCGATCAGCTCGTGGAAGCCGCTCGAGACCACGAGCACGCGCCAGCCGCGCTCCCGGGCGAGCTCGACGAGCTCCCGGAATCCCGGCCGGATGCGCACGTTCTCGAGCGTCCAGGCAACAACCTCTTCGAGAGGCTTGGTCACCGGGCGGAACTCGCGCTCGATTACCTCTCGCAGGGGCATCTTGCCCCCGTGCAGCCCGTCCTCGACCTCCTGGTAGATCGCCTCGTCACCGAAGCGGCTCGCGATCTCGTCCAGCAGGTCGTCCTCGGTGATCGTGCCGTCGAAATCGACGGCGATCATCGCCCGCCTGGGCGGCGCCGCTTTCGCCGAGCCAAGCTCGGCTTCGCGTACGCCTGACGCGCTGGCGGCAGGATGCTGCGCGGCCGCGGCTTGGCCGTACTGGGTGTACTGTCCTGCGCCGCGCCCGCTTGCCTCCTTTGCCAGCGGCGCCCCAGGCGCACGATGCGTGGGGCTCAAAAGTGGCTCGTGACCCCCGCGGGATCCTCGTCCGCGGTCTTGGCCTCCTTGACCGCCTCCGGCTCCTCGAGCCAGGAGTAGGCGTACTTCCCGTCGTCGAGCTCCTTGGCGAGCGGCGTCAGGCGCAGCGGATGGAACGTGTCGCACATCACGGCCAGCTCGTGCGTCTCGGTCATCCCGATCGACTTCTCCGCGAGGCCCGGCTGCGGCCCGTGCGGGATGCCCGACGGGTGAAGCGTCACCGAACCGACCTCGATCCCCTTGCGCGAGGCGAACTGCCCGTCAACGTAGTAGATCATCTCCTCGGAGTTCAGATTCGAGTGGTGATACGGGATCGGGATCGCCATCGGGTCGAAGTCGAGCTTTCGCGGGCAGAACGAGCAGATCACGAAGTTGCGGCCCTGGAAGGTCTGGTGCGAGGGCGGCGGCATGTGGATCCGGCCCGTGATCGGCTCGAAGTCGTGGATCGAGAATGTCCACGGGTAGACGTAGCCGTCCCAACCGACGAGGTCGAACGGATGGTAGTCGAGGACGTAGGTCTGGTAGGCGTCCTTGACCCGCACCTTGACGACGTGGTCGCCGCCGTCGCGATGCGTCTGCAGCTCGGTCGGCGGATGGATGTCTCGGTGGTAGTAGGGCGCATGCTCGAGCAGCTGCCCGTACTCGTTCCGGTAGCGGCGCGGGATCTCCATCAGCCCGGGTGAGGTGAAGACGAGGTGGCGCTGCTCGCCCTCGGGGACGAAACGGTAGGTCGTCCCGCGCGGGACGACGACATAGTCGCCCTCCTTGTACGGCAGGTCGCCGAAGATGGTCTCGAGCGTGCCCGAGCCCTCGTGGACGAAGACGATCTCGTCGCCCTCCCCGTTGCGGTAGAAGAAGTCCATCGTCCCGTTCGGGCGGCAGAGGGCGATCTCGACGTCGTCGTTCCACATGAGAAGCCGGCGGCCGGTGATCTCGTCGCCTTCGGGCTCGATCCCTATCGTGCGAAAGTGACGATGCGCGTGCGCGGGCGGAATCCATTCCTCGCGCTCGATCGGCACGAACTCGCCCAGTTCGCGGACGCGACAGGGGGACTGCAGGTGGTAGAGGATCGACTCGTTCCCCGAGAAGCCCTCGAGGCCCATGACCTCCTCGGTCAGCAGGCGGCCGTTGTCACGAAACTGGACGTGGCGCTTGCGCGGGACGTCGCCGAGGCGCTGGTAGGTCGGCACGCGGAAAGCATACTTTCGCCTCCCGGCCGCGCCGCCGCCGCGACCTACTTCAACGTCTTCAGATAAGCGACGATCGCCTTCAGCTGACCCGGCGGGATGATCCCGCCCCAGTGCGGCATGCTCACGATCGGCGCCCGGCCAAGCACGCTTCCGGTCCGGATGATGTCGATGATCTTCGCGTCGGTGTTGAACTCGCTGCGGAAGTCGACGCCCGTGAGCGACGGGATCGTCTTGTCCGGCGATTGCGGGTTCGGGACGCCGCCGAGGCCGTTCGGCCCGTGGCAGTTGATGCACCCGTAATCGACGTAGAGCGCCGCGCCCTCGACCGCGAGCCCCTGCCCCCTGGGAACCGGCGCCGGAGCCGCCGTCGGAACCGCCGGGAGCCCCGCGTGGATGTATGCGACGAGGTCGTTGACCTGGTGCGTCGAGATCACCTCGCCCCAGACGGGCATGTACGGCTTCGTCGGATTTGCCGACTCGCCCAGGCCGTGATCGATGATCGAGCGCAGCTGCTTGGCGGTGAGCCTGGGCCCGATGGCAGTGAGCGCGGGCACGTCGGGCGAGACGCCGCCCTGACCACGGTCGCCGTGGCAGCGGGAACAGGCGAATTGGACGAACGTGTGTGCTCCCGCCGCGACGTGGGGATTGACCGAAACCGCAGGGGACGTCGTCGTTCCGGCAACCGTGACCGTGGAAGTCGAGCGGGTGTAGTGGCCGGCGGCGAACGCTACGAGGCCTACTGCGATCGCAGCGGTGACGGCGACAGCGGAGATGACGAGCAGCGTCGCGCTCCTCATGGTCCCCCTAGTCTTTCACCTCTTCCGTCGTCGCCGTAGCCGATTGTGCAGGACGCCGATCCAGTCGAGCTCGAGCTCGACCACCTCCGTCGGCCGCACGACTTCGTGCGTCGGCGCCGCGAGCAGGTCACCTGGATAGAGGCGGGTGTTCCGGACGGCGAGCGCAACGGCCGCGTCCCAGTCGAAGTCATTCTCGGCTTCGTCGGGAGTGACGACGACGGGGCCCAGGCCGAGCGCGAAATCGCGGTCCTTGGGTGGGGCAAGGGCCGGCGCGCGGAACTCGGCCAGCAGCGTGAAACCGCCGATCGCCTGCTCTGCGCCGATCATCGCGCACACGCGGCCGTGAACTTCCACCTCGACCGGAGCCTGCACGGTCGCCTCCGGCCCGACGATCGCGGCCGGGTTGGCGAACTCGAACCGGTCCGGCGCGTCGAAGATGCGGATCGAAGGCGGGCGCAGCACCGGCGGAAGAAGCTGCACTTCCGCCAGTGGATACTCGGCATGCTCGCGCGCCGTCCCGCCGCCGGTGAAGAAGGCCTGCAGCGTCTGTGCGGCGACCTGGATCACCCGGTTGCCCTCGATCTTGCCCGGCCAGCCGCGCTCGAAATCGCGGCCCGCCGGGCTGAACATGCACAGCTTCATGGCTCTGTATGCACGATGACGTCCGCGACCTGCGGCAGCTCATGCCGGATCTGCTCTTCCACCTCGCTTGCCAGCGAGTGCGCATCGGAGAGCGGGCTGTGAGGATCGAGCGCAAGCGTCACGAAGGCGACCAGCCCTTCGTCCGTTTGCAGGAACCGAAGCTCCCGGGGCGGTCGTGTGGTCGCCTCCCGAACGATGCGGGCGACGGTCTCCTGGTCGCCGGCGATGTCGGAGAGAGTCGGCTCGCGCCCCGCAGCAGCCTCCGCGAGCGGCTCGAGATGGGTGCGAACCGAGGTCACCTCGGGCACTTCCTCCACGATCGCCCGCTCGACCTCGGACGCAACGGCGTGCGCGTCCTCGAGCGATAGCTCACCGGGAAGCTTGAGGTGGAGCGACACCGTCGTCCCGTCGCCGGTCTCGACCGCGGTCACGTTGTGCACTTCGCGCACCCTTGGAACTCCCATCGCAGCCGCCTGGATCCGCTCGCGGAGATCGGCCTCTCCCGTCGCCGGCTCGACGTGGACGACGACGTCGCTCTCGGGGAGCGCCCGCTCGACTGCCCGCTCGACCGCGTCGGCCGCCGCATGACCTTGACCGACAGCGGCGCCCGGGGAGACGCCGATCACGACGTCGGCGAAATGATGGCCGGCCGCCTGGCGGATGCGAAGACGGCGCAGCTCGACCGAGGGCTCAATACGCCGGATGGCCGCCTGAACGGTCTCGTAGGCCCCGGCAGGCGCGCGGTCCATCAGCACGTCGACGTTGCGGCGGATCAGCCGGGCGGCCGCCGTCAGGACGATCACGGCCACGAAGAGCGCGGCGGCCGAGTCGGCATCGCGGTAGCCGGCGCGCACGAGCACGAGCCCGATGAGAACGGCGGTCGAGCCTGCGAGATCGCTCGCGAAGTGGAGGGCGTTCGACTGCAGAGCTGCGCTGCGATAGCGGGAAGCCGTCCGGAGCGAGATCGCGGTCCGGGCGGCGTCGATCGCGATCACGGCGCCGATGATGACGAGCGCGTACCAGGTCGCGTGGACGGTCGCCTCCGTGCGTCCGACGATGTGCGAGATCGACCGCCAGGCGATGAAGAGAGCAGCCGCAACCACGAAGCCGGCCTCCCCGAGTGCCGCCAGGTGCTCCGCCTTCCCATGCCCGTACGCGTGGCTACGGTCCGGCGGCCGCAACGCGATCCCGATCGCGAAGAAGGTCAGCAAGGCGGCGACGAGGTCGGTGCCCGAGTGGAGCGCCTCGGAGATGAGACCGAGGCTGTGCGTCGTGAGGCCGGTGACGAGCTTGAGCGCCACGAGCGCCGCCGCCGCGAACACGGAGATGAGCGCGGTTCGCCGCTGGGGATTCACGGCGAAAGGCTAGAGCTTTATCGGATGACGAAGGCCGCGCGGCGCTGCATCGTCTTGCCCTTAGGCCTGAAGGGCCACGACGGCCCACCTGAAGCGAAACGCAAATTTCTTCGTTCGCCACGTTCGCGTGAACGAACGGCTCTGCGTGATATCCAAGCGGCCGAGCGTAATGGCGTGGTACGGGCTGACCCCTTCCGGAAACACAATCACCCGCACGGTTCGCAGCCGTGGCGCCCGAGGCCGAAGTGCTGCCCGCGGATGGTCACGCGCTTCCCGCCACGAACATGGCCGGGCGTCACCGTCAGCCGAGCCTCTGGCGGCCCGACCTTCGGTGGCGTTTTCGGCCGTGGAGCGCGGTCGGCCATCTGCGCCTTCTGAGGCGGGTCGGCCACGACGTGAGGTGCGTTTCCGCCCGGGTTGGTCCAGAGCTTCTCCTCCTCGGCACGGCGCTCGCGCACCGCCGCCGCGAACAGAAGCGTTACCCAGCGCATCGCCCGCCTTCTAGAAGATCCGCTGCTTCTGCTTGCTGAGGAAGAAGCCGTGCCCGCTGCGGTTCTTGCAGGTGAGGCCGGCCTTGGCCGACTTGCAGTTGATGCCGTGCCAGGAGTACTTCTTCCCGTACGCGAGCTTGGGATAGTCGGTCGCGGGGTTCGCCTGCGCGTAGGCCGCCTGGGCAGTCCCGGTCGTCTTCATCCACCAGGTCTTGATCCCCTTGTGGTTCTCGGTGGAGAAGACGGCGCAAGCGATTGCGCGCGGGCCGTTCGTCCCCGGTCCCAGCCGGCCGACGTTGCAGGCGATGTTGCCCGACGGCGTCTCGAAACCGCCTTTGACCAGGAGGCCGGGGAATTTCGCCGGCACGAATGCGAGCGCGACGGCCAGGACCGCGATCACAGGTTGCCTCGGAGCGCCTGTTCGCGCTCGATCGCCTCGAACAGCGCCTTGAAATTGCCTTCGCCGAAGCCGCGTGCGCCGTGGCGCTCGATGACCTCGAAGAAGAGCGTCGGCCGGTCCTGCGCCGTCTTCGTGAAGAGCTGGAGCAGATAGCCGTCCTCGTCGCGGTCGACGAGGATCCGCAGGCGCCGCAGGTCTTCCCACGACTGGTCGATCTCGCCTACACGATCGAATGCATCCTCGTAGTACGCGTCGGGCGTGTCGAGGAAGAACACGCCCCGCTCGCGCAGCG
>WNGB01012069.1_pt1 | contig 11776 bp, 11 predicted proteins | sample 5400681 | NCBI WGS metagenome assembly WNGB01 (sample SAMN13153367, study PRJNA577476) | soil metagenome | isolation source: 115 cm soil or saprolite under grassland replicate 2 | place: USA:California | collected 2016-06-15 | reverse complement strand
GGGGGGGGGGGGGGGGGGGGGGGGGGGGGGGCCCGGCGAGCGGCTCCGGCGGCGGCTCCGGCGCCGCCGGCGCCGCGGCGGAGCGCGCGGAAGGAGGTGGGGCGTGCGCCGCCACCGCGCGGTCGAGGTCGGCCACGACGGTCTCGACGTCCGCGTCGCGCTCGCGGCCCGCCACGGCGAGGTTCACCGCCTTCTCGAGCGCGTCGGTGGCGCGAAACAGCAGCTGCAAGGTGTCGTCGGCGGGAGGGCGGCCGCCGCGGCGCAGGTGATCGAGGAGGTTTTCCATGCGGTGGGCGAGATCGGCGACGCGCGCGTAGCCCATCGTGGCCGCCATGCCCTTCACCGTGTGCACGGCGCGGAAAATGCCGCCGACCGGCTCCGGGGCGGCGGGGCGGCGCTCCCACTCGAGCAGCAGCTGGTTGCAGGCGCTCAGGTGCTCCCGGCTCTCGGCCAGAAACAGCTCAGCATACTGCGACAGATCCATCGTTACCCCAGCACGCGCTGCACGGCTTCGAGCACGCGCGAGGGTTGGAAGGGCTTGACCACGAAGTCCTTGGCGCCGGCCTGGATCGCCTCGACCACCAAGGCCTGCTGCCCCATGGCGCTGCACATCAGGATCTTGGCGTCGGGATCGTGCTTGACGATCTCGCGCACCGCGTCGATCCCCCCCATGTCCGGCATCACGATGTCCATCGTGACGAGATCGGGCTTGAGCTGCTTGTATTTCTCCACCGCCTGGATTCCGGTCTCCGCCTCACCGACGACCTCGAAGCCGGCCTGCGCCAGGATGTCGGTGATCATCGTCCGCATGAAGATGGCGTCGTCGCAGACGAGAACAGTGTGGCTCACTGCTCCCTCCCCTGGGTAGTCAGAATGGGGCCCAGCAAGGCGGCCACGTCGAGCACCACGAAGACGTCGCCTCCGCCGCGGCGGCCCACCGCCCGGACCAGCGTCGGGTCCACTCCGGCGAGCGCCCGCCCCTGCTCCAGCGTCCCTTCGCCGACCGTCAGCATGTCCATCACTTCATCCACCGTGAATCCGATGAGCTTGCGGGCACCCGCGCCTCCCTGCGCAGGAGTCGCCGCCGCGGCGGCGGGGCCGACTTCGAGGAGGATCGTCGTGCCGCCGGCCCCCTGCGCGGGCGCCGGCTGGGCCAACGCCCGCCAGCCTTCCACCACGGTCACCAGGGTGCCGCGGACGTTCGCGAGCCCCGCGACGACCGGGGGCGCTCCCGGAATGCGCGTCGTTGGGAGGCGCGGAAGGATCTCCCGCACCGCATCCACCTCGGCCGCGCAAACCAGGTTTCCCACGCGGAAAACCAGCAGTCGGACGAGGGTTGCTTCACTCATCGGATGCGAAGAAGCCAAGATACTGCAAGGGGTTGCGCTCGGCAAGCAAGTTTGCGTCGCCCGCCGCTTCGGCGAGCGCCGGGACGAGGTCGGCGGGCCATTCGGACGCGATCCGCAGCGCCTCCCCCGTCACCGGATGCGCGAACGCGAGCAGCGCCGCGTGCAGCAGCTGCCGCGGCGCCAGCGCCTCCAGCCGCTCCGCCGCGCGCCGCTCCGACGGCGTGACGCGGCGGCTGCCGCCGAACGTATACACGCGGTCTCCGACGACGGGATGCCCGACGTGCGCGAGGTGCACGCGGATCTGATGCGTGCGGCCGGTGCCGAGCCGGACGCGCACCAGGTCGGCGAGGCCGAAGCGCGCCACCACGGCCGCGTGCGTCAGTGCGTGCCGCCCGCGGGGCGCGACGGTCATCCGTTTGCGCTCCTTGGGATGGCGCGCGATCGGCGCCTCGATGTCCACGGGGCTCTTGCGGAGATGCCCCCACACGAGCGCGGCGTACACCCGCGTGACGTGGCGCCGCTCGATCGCGCCGGCGAGCCGCCGGTGCGCGAGGTCGCTCTTCGCGACCACCAGCAGGCCCGAGGTGTCGCGGTCGAGGCGGTGCACGATGCCGGGCCGCCCGCCGCTCTCCGCCGCGCCGCGCGACAGCGCGGTGCCGCGCCCCACGAGCACGTTGACGAGCGTGTCGTCCCAATGGCCGGGCCCGGGATGGACGACGAGCCCGGCGGGCTTGTCGAGCACGGCGAGGTGTTCGTCCTCGTACACGAAGCGCAGCTCGGCGTGCGCGGGCGCGTAGGTGCGGGGGCTTGGCGCTTCGGCGGGGACGGTGACGGTGATCTCGGCGCCGCGCTCGAGGATCGCGGACGCGCGGAGCGCGCGGCCGCCGGCGGTCACGAGCTTGTCGGCGATGAGGCGGCCGGCCTGTGTGCGGGAGAGGGCGAGCTGGTCGGCGAGGAAACGGTCGAGGCGCTCGGTGCGGTCGGCCGCGACGCAGAACGTGACGGCCGCGCCGCTCACGGCTCGGCCGCCCGCGCCTCCTTGGCCTGCTGCTGCTCGCGGCCCTCCTGCCACAGGGACAGCGCGAGCGCGATGGCGCCGACGGTGATGGCGGAATCGGCGACGTTGAAGGTGGGCCAGCGCCACGTGCCGACTCCGATGTCCACGAAGTCCACGACGCCCTGGGTGCTGCGAATGCGGTCGATGAGATTGCCCGCGGCGCCGCCACACACGAGCGCCAGCGCGACCAGCCGGAACCGGTCGCCGGGGCGCGTGGAGCGGACCATCGAGCCGAGCACGATCAGCGCGAGGATCGCCAGGCTGAAGAAGATCCAGCGCGAGTACTCACCCAGGTCCAGCCCGAACGCCGCGCCCTCGTTGTACACGAGGCGGAGCTGCACCCACTCGCCGATGACGCTCAGCGGTAGGCGGCGGGCGAGCAGCCCTTCGGCCAGCAGCTTGGTGACGAAATCGGACACGACGATCGCCGCGGCCGTCGCCCAGAACAGCCTCCGCTCAGCGGCGCTTGCCATCTTCCTCTTTCGCCTTGCACTTGATGCACAGCCGCGCGTGCGGCAGCGCGTCGAGCCGCTCGAACCCGATGTCCTCGCCGCACTGCTCGCACTTGCCGAAGCGCTCCGGCGTGGCGTAGAGGCGGCGCAGCGCCTCGTTCACGTGCCAGAGGTAGCGGCCCTCTTGCGACGCGAACAGGAATGCCTTCTCCCGCTCCATGGCGTCAGTGCCCTGGTCGGCCATGTGGAAGGAATAGCTCGACAAGTCGCCGTCGGAGGCCTGGAGGCTCGAGTTGAACGACTCGCCGTAGTGCCCGAGCTCTTTCATCACGCGGGCCCGCTCTTCGAGCAGCCGCTTCTCGAGGTGGGCCAACTGCTTCTTGGCGAGGCCCTTCACCTTGGGGGATTTGGTCGGCATTATCGGGTTCCACCCTTTCGTCCGTCGTGACGCCGCAGCGCGATGGTCACGCGGCGCCCTTCGATGTCCACGTCACGCGTCAAGTCCGGGTGGTCGAGCACCGCGCCCAGGACCGTCCGGCGGGCGAGCGTCTCGCCCTCGACGAATCCCTGGAAGGCGGCCGTCGCGGCGACCACGTCGTCCGCGCCGGCCACGCTCAGCTCGATCCGCGTCGTGTATTCGTAGCCCGCCTCCTTCCGGAGGCGCTGCACGCGGTTCACGACTTCGCGCGCGAGCCCTTCCTGGACCAGATCCTGCGTGAGGTGCGGGTCGAGCGCGACCACGTACGGGCCGTCGGCCTGCACCAGCCAGTCGCTCGCCACTTCCCGCGTCACCGTCACGTCTTCCGGCCGGAACGCCCACTCCCCCGCCCGGGCGGGCTCCCCACGTTCCAACGCGCGCAGCTGGTCCGCCGTGAGCTGCGACACCGCAGCCGCCGCCCGGGGGGTGTCCTTCCCGTACCGCTTCCCCAACGCGCGAAAATTGGCCTTTCCCGTCAGCCGCACCAGGTCGTGGTCGGATGCCACGACCTGGACGTCCTTCACGTTGACTTCGGCAGCCAGGATATCTAACAGGTCTGACAAGGCCGGGCCCTGGGCGGCCGCCGGCACGGCCATCTGCATCCGCGCAAGCGGCTGTCGGACGCGGAGATTGCGCGCTTCCCGGGCGGCGCGGGCGAGCGACGCGAGTCGCCGCACGGTGCCCATTGCGGCCAGCAGGTCGGGCTCGCGGCGCCCCTTGTCTGCCGGGAAGGGCGCCAGGTGCACCGACGTCCCCGTGAGGGCGCGGTGAAGCCAATCCGCGATGAACGGCGCCGCCGGCGCGAGCAGCCGCCCAGTGGTGACGAGCGCCTCGTGCAGCGTCTCGAGCGCCACCGGATCGGTCGCCCGGTCGGGCGCCCAGAACCGCGGCCGGTTGCGCCGCACGTACCAGCGTGACAGGTCCTCGCCCACGAAGTCCATGATCGCGCGCACGCCCGCCGTCACGTCGTAGCCGGACCACGCCTGCCGCACCATGGTCACGAGGTCGTCGAGCCGGGCCAGCAGCCAGCGGTCGGCCGACGGCCGCTTGGCGGGGGGCGTGGCCTGCGCTTCCGCGGGGGGCCGCCACTCCTGCGCGTAGCGCCGGAAGAACTCGTAGGTGGCCCGCAGCGTGTTGAGGAAGCCGCCGGCCACGTCGGGGATCTGCCGTTCGTCGAACCGCTTGGGGAGCCAGACCTGACTTTGGCCGAGCAGATAGAGCCGTACGGCGTCGGCGCCGTGCACCGCCAGCAGCTTGAACGGATCGATCACGTTGCCGCGGCTCTTGGACATCTTCAGACCCTGCGCGTCGAGCACCAGCTCGTTCACGATGACGTGCTTGTAGACCGGCGCGTCGAAGGCGGTCACGCCGATCGCCAGCAGCGCGTAGAACCAGCCGCGCGTTTGATCCACACCCTCGCAGATGTAATCAGCGGGGAAATGCGCCTTGAATTCCGCCTCGTGCTCGAACGGGTAATGCCACTGGGCATACGGCATCGAGCCGGAGTCGAACCAGGCGTCGATGACTTCCGGGACGCGCCGCATCGTTCCCGCGCAGTGGCGGCACTTCCACGTGTACGAGTCGATGAACGGCTTGTGCGGATCGAAGTCACCGGGCAACCCTTTGCCCCAACGCTGCGCCAGCTCTTCGTACGAGCCAATCACCTCGCGATGCTCGCGATCGGTCTCGCACTCCCACACGTTGAGCGGCGTGCCCCAATAGCGGTCGCGGGACAGCGCCCAGTCGACGTTGTTCTCCAGCCATTCGCCGAACCGACCGCTGCCAACCTCCGGCGGATGCCAATCCACTTCGGCATTCACTTCCAGCATGCGACGCTTGACCGCCGTGGTCCGGATGAACCACGACGTCTTGGCGTAGTAGATGAGCGCCGAGTCGCACCGCCAGCAGAACGGATAGGTATGCGTGTAGGGGCGGGTCTCGAGCCAGCGGCCCTCGTGCTTCAGGCGCTCGATGATGAGGCGGTTCGTTTCCTTGTCGGTGACAAGCCGGCCCTCGATCTCCGGCCAGGTCGTCCCGCGGAACGTCCCGTCGGGCGCCACAGGGTTCACGAACGCGAGGCCGTTCTTCTGGCCTGCCGCGTAGTCGTCGGCACCGAACGCGGGCGAGATGTGGACGAGCCCCGAGCCTTCTTCCGAGCTCACGAACGTATCCGCCACGATGATCTGACGTTTTCCTTCCGGCGGCAGCGCGACGACGTCGAACGGCCGGACGTAGCTCTGGCCTGCGAGGTCGCGACCGTGGTACGAAGCGACGCGACGCGCCTGCCCGAGCGGCTTGCCGCCGACATGCACGTCTCCCGCACGGTCCACCGCCGCGATGTAGCGCTTCCCGTCGACTTCCCACTCGCCGTACTCGAGATCGGGATGCACGACGACCCCGATGTTGGGCAGGAGCGTCCACGGCGCGGTCGTCCAGATGACGAGGTTGCGCGTGGGGTCGTCCGCCAGCGGCAGCGCGAGATAGACCGAGTTCGTCTGCACCGTGTCGTAGCCCTGCGCCAGCTCATGCGACGAAAGCGCGGTGCCGCAGCGCGGGCAATACGGCAGGACCTTGTAGCCCCGGTAGAGCAGCGCCTTCTCGTGCAGCCGCTTGAGCAGCCACCACACCGTCTCGATGTAGGGGTTGCTGTAGGTGATGTACGGGTGCTCGTAGTCCAGCCAATACCCCATGCGTTCGGACAACGCTTCCCAGTCCGCCTTGTACTTGAACACGCTCTCGCGACACAACGCGTTGAACCGCTCGACGCCGTACGCTTCGATTCCTTTCTTGCCGCTGATCTTGAGCGCTTTTTCGACTTCGATCTCGACCGGCAGGCCGTGCGTGTCCCAGCCGGCGATGCGGGTCACGCCCTGCCCCAGCATCGTGTGGTACCGGCAGATCACGTCTTTGAGGGTGCGCGAAATGACATGATGGAGGCCCGGCCGGCCGTTGGCGGTGGGCGGGCCTTCGTAGAACACGAACGGCGGGCCGTAACGCCCCGCGTCCGTGACGCGCGCGAACAGCCGCTCGGCCTTCCAGGCCGCGAGCAGCTCCAGCTCCAGCGCGTCCGCCGGCTGCGCGGCGTCGAGCGGCGGGTAGGCGGGGGGCGCGGCCATCAGTTGAGGCGCTCCAGCACGGCGCGCACGACGGCGGCGAGGCGCGGCTCGGCCGCCCGCGCGACCGCTATGATCTGCTCGACCGACGTCGGCTCGAGCGCGTCGGGCAGGCACAAGTCGGTGATGATGGACAGGCCGAGCACCCGCATGCCCTGATGCACCGCGACGATCACCTCCGGGACGGTGCTCATCCCGACGATGTCCGCGCCCAGCCCGCGCAGCATGCGGTACTCGGCGCGCGTTTCGAGATTCGGTCCCGACACCGCGACGTACACGCCCTCGCGCAGCGGGACCTTGAGCTCGAGCGCGGCCTCGCGCGCCAGCGCCCGCAGCGCCGGATCGTAGGCGGCCGACATGTCGGGGAAGCGCGGTCCCTCGGCGTCGTTGTTGGGCCCCACGAGGGGGTTGTCGCCCAGCAGGTTGATGTGGTCGGCGATGAGGACGAGGTCACCCGTCGCCCACAGCGGGTGCATGCCGCCCGAGATGTTCGACACGACCAGGGCGCGCGCTCCGAGCGCCTTCAGCACGCGGATCGGGAAGCCGATCTGCTGGAGGGTATAGCCTTCGTAGCGGTGGAAGCGCCCCTGCATCAGGGCGACGCGCCGGCGCGCCAGCGTGCCGAGCAGCAGCCGCCCGGCGTGCGTCTCCACGGTGGACAGGGGGAAGCCCGGGATGTCGCCATAGGGAATCCGCGCCTCGGCCTGCATCTCGTCCGTCAGCGCGCCGCCGCCCAGCCCCGTCCCGAGAATCACCGCGACCTCCGGCACCAGCGGCGTCCGCGCCCGCACGGCGCGGACCGCCTCCGCCACCGTCGTCACCCGCGCTGCCCGTCGAGCGCGCGCAGCTCCGCCAGCTGGCGCTCAAGCAACGCCCGGAACCCGCCCACGTACGCCTGGAACTGGCGTTCGGCTTCGGCCATCCGCGCCTGCGCCACGCCCTCGGCGGCGCGCGTCTCCTCGACGATCCGCTTCGCCTCCGCCTCGGCCTCCCGCACGATCACCTGCGCCTCGCGCTCGGACGCCACGCGCGTGTCCTGGCGCAGCTGCTGCGCCGCCACCAGCGCTTCGTTCATCGCCTTCTCCCGCTCGCGGAACACGCGCAACTGCTCGGTCAGCGCCGAGAGCCGCTCCTCCAGCACCGACCGCTCGCGGATCACGCGCTCCAGCGCGTCCGCCACCCGGATGCGGAAATCCTCCACGCTGTTCGCGTCGTACCCGCGGAGGCTCTTGCGGAACTCTTGCTTGCGGATGTCCAGGGGCGTGAGGTTGAACGCGTCCTCGCTCATGTCGTCCTCGGTCCGAACAGGACGGTACCCAAGCGGATCACCGTTGCTCCCTCCTCGACCGCCGTACCGTAGTCGGCGGACATCCCCATCGAGAGGGTCGGCAGCCATAGTCCTTCCTCCTTGATCGTATCCCGCAGGACGCGCAGACCCCGGAAGGTCCGGCGTTGCACGTCCACGTCGTCCGTAAACGGGGCCAGTGTCATCAGCCCTTCCAGCTTCAAGTGCGCCAAGCCCGCGATGATGTGCCGCGCCAGCGCCGGCGCCTCCTCCGGCGCGCAGCCGCTCTTTTGGGCCTCGCGGGCCACGTTGACCTGCAGCAACACCCGCACCGACGCCCCGGCGGCAGCCGCTCGGCGCTCCAACTCATCGGCCAGCGCGAGCGAATCCAGCGAGTGGACTAGCGCGAACCGGCCGGGCACGAGCTTCGCCTTGTTGCGCTGCAGGTGCCCGATCAGGTGCCAGCGGGCGGACGCGGTCCCGTCCATCTTGTCGAGCGCTTCCTGCACGCGATTCTCACCGATGTCGGCGAGCCCCGCCGCCAGCGCCGCCTGCACCGCGTCGGCCCCGAATCCCTTCGTCACCGCGACGATAGTGACGGCGTGCGTCAACCCGGCGGCGGCCTGACGCCGCGCGATCTCGGCTCTCACCTGGGCCAAGCGCTCCGGGAGGGCCGCGAAACTCATAACCGCAAAAAGTACCCCCCGGGGGGGGGCGAAACAATCCTCGCGCCGTGACTTACGGGCGAAACAGGCTGCGGACGCCCCCTGTTTCGATGCGGCGGAGCAGCTCGGCGAGGGCGCGGCTGGGGTTCAGGTGGTAGGCGCGCCGGAAGTAGTGGAGGGCCCCGGCCTCGTCTCCCCCGAGGGCGGCCGCATTGCCCAGCTCCAAAAACGGAACCGCGAACGATGTCGCGACCTGCTGCGCGGCAGGATCGAGGACGAGAGTATCGGCCCCAAATAGTCCGCCGTACTGGAACACAGAGTCCGCCAGCAGCGCGGTGCGCGCGGGATCGACCATCGTTCCCTGGACACCGGGTATGAAACGCTTCACAGTGTCGGCGCGCCCGGCGACGACGGCGTAGACGAGCCCTTGCAGCACGAGATGGGGATCGAGCCCGAGCCCCGACCCCCGCCCGGACGACACGCCGAAGACGACGGGCCGCCGCAGCGGGGGATGGGAGAGCGCGTCCCTGATCGTCAGCAGGATCACCTGATCGTTGACGCCGAACGTCTGGCCCGCGCGGAACGGCAGCTCCAACGCGCCGGCTCGGAACACGCCATCTTCGCTCACGCGGAGGGGCTCGAGCCCGGCGATCTCGTCAGGGGTGAGCCGCAGGGGCGGCCCCGGCGGGGTAGGCGGCGCGAGCGCGCGGTAGATCGCCGGCGCACCCGCGGGATCGAACGGCCGCGTGGGTCGGGCGGCCAGCTGGCGCACGTACCAATCCAGCTGGGCGAGGGACAGGTTGATGAGCGTGACGTCCTGCCGCACGCCCTCCACTTCCTGCAGGTACCACACCGGGAAGGTGTCGTTGTCGCCGAAGCCGAAGAGCACGCCGTACGGCTCGACCGACTGCAGCAGGTTGTAAGCGAGGTCGCGGGCGATGGTGGCGTCGGGACCGTGGCGGCGGGAGGCGGCGCCGAAATTGAGCGCGAAGGGAAGCAGCGCGACGGCGGCGGCAGCGCCCAGCGCCCAGCGGCCGGCGCGCTGCCACGCGTGGGTAGCGCGCACCAGGCCGATCCCGGCGAGCAGGCCCCACGCCTGGAAGCTCACCGTGAAGAAGTAGTCGCGCTCGCGCACCTCGTGCTGGTCGAAGCGCGGGTACTGCTCCCAGAAGAGCGAGAAGCCGGGCTTGAAGTTCATGTACGCGACCAGCCCGAGGCCGGTGACGAGCCACAGGGCGCCGAGGAGATAGGCGATCCCGCGGTCGCGACGCCGCGCTTCATCGAACCCGAGCGCCCCGAGCGCGGTGAACACCACCGTGGGCGCGAGGGCCGCGGACCCCAGCGTCCTCCCCCACTGCCAGACGAAGTACTGGAAGTAGTTGACGAGCTGCTGGACGAGCAGCGTGGGCGTGCGGCCCGGGTTGCCCTCGCCGTGCAGAAACATGGGATTGTCGAGGGGCGTGCGGATGCCGTACTGCTCGCGCCGGATCACGGCCAGCAGCGTGCGCCAGGTTTCCGGATCGGCTTCGTCGAGCACGGGCTGGAGGCCCGAGCGGATATAGAGGAAAGCGTAGGTGGAGACCCCGACGGCCGCGACGCCCAGGGCGGCAAGGGGAAAGAGGAGTGAGCCCACGACGACGGACGCCACCAGCGCAGCGGCCAAAAGCACTCCGGTCGCATAGAGCAGGGGCGTGCTCCCCAGCCCGACGGCGACGAGCACGAGCCACAGCGCGCTGACGACCGCCCACTCCGACCACTCGACGCGCCGCTCGACTGGATCGCGCGCCGGGGCGGCGCGCAACGTCCAGCAGACGAACACCGACACCGCCGGTCCCACGAGCAGCGCCAGCAGGTGGTTGCCGATCGAGAGCGCGGCGAGATAGACGACGAGCAGCAGATACTGGGGCGCGCGCGCGCCGTCGCGCGCGTCGCGCCAGCGCAGGCAGAGCCAGCAGATGGCGGCGATGCTGAACGTCGCCACCGTGTAGACCTCGGTCTCGTTGCTGTTCTGCCACACGGTGAACGTGAAGCCGGAGATGACGGCGGCCGCGGCCGCGCCGCCGATGCGCCGCACGACGTCTTCGCCCGCGAGGAGCCGATGCGCGACGAGGAAAAAGCAGCCGGCGCCGGCGGCGGAAAAGCAGGCGCTCATCAGGTTCAGCCGCCAGGCGTAGCCGCCCAGCGGAAGCACCCCGCCCCACACATGGCCAAGCAGCACGAACAGCGGCGTACCGGGCGGGTGCGGCACGCCGAGCACCTTGGCGGCGGTGATGAACTCGCCCGCGTCCCACAGCGTGACCGTGGGCGCGAGCGTGATCAGGTAACCGAGGAGCACCAGGGCGGCGACGGCGGCCGCCGCCCGGTACGGCGGAGAGCCCTGGTCAGCCGGCAGGCGCGGTCGCCCGCTCGCCGCCTTCCAGGTGCGCCACCGCTCCCGAGAGGAGGTCGCGCACCTGCTGCGGCGTCAGGTGGCGATAAAGCAAGCCGTGACTCGCCACTGAAATGGTAGACGTCTCTTCGGAGACGACGAGGACCGTGGCATCCGTTTCCTCCGCCAGCCCGAGCGCGGCGCGGTGCCGGGTGCCGAGGGACTTGTCGGCCACTTTGAACTGGGTGAGGGGCAGGACGCACCCCGCCCCGATGATCTGGTCGCCGCGGATCAGCACGGCACCGTCGTGCAGCGGGGAGTAGGGGGTGAAGATGGTCGTCAGCAGATCGGCGGAGACCTTTGCTTCCATCGGCACGCCGGTGGTGATGAACTCCTCGAGGCCGATGTCTCCCTCGACGGCAATGATGGCGCCCGTGCCGGCGCGCGACAGGCGGTCGAGCGCTTCGGCGATCTCCTCCGCCACCGACTGGCGATCGCCCCGCGAGAACACCTTCATGAAGCGCGACTGGCCCAGCCGCGCCAGCGCGTTGCGCAGCTCGGGCTGGAACACGACGACCGCCGCGAACGCCCCGTAAGTGAAGACGACGCCCAGCAGCGAGCTGATCATCGTGAACTTCGCGAACACCGCCACGAAGTAGGCGAGCGAGAGGATCACGAGGCCCACCACGATCTGCAGCGCCCGGGTCCCCACGAGGAACAGCAGGAAGCGGTAGATGACGAACGCCACGAGCAGGATCTCGAAGACGTCCGGCCAGAGCCGCGGCGCGAGGAATTTGAAGGCGTCGACGTTCACGTTGGCCTCGTGGTGGCGCTCGCCCCAATGGCTACAGAAAGGGCCTCACGCGTCAGGGCGACGTCGTGGACCCGGAACAGCCGCGCCCCCCGCTCCCAGGCGAGGGCACAGGCGACGGCGGTCGCGCGGTCCCGGTCGTTCACCGGACGCCCCGTGGCGGCGCCCAGGAACCGCTTGCGCGACGGGCCGACCGCT
>WNGB01012064.1_pt1 | contig 11779 bp, 4 predicted proteins | sample 5400681 | NCBI WGS metagenome assembly WNGB01 (sample SAMN13153367, study PRJNA577476) | soil metagenome | isolation source: 115 cm soil or saprolite under grassland replicate 2 | place: USA:California | collected 2016-06-15 | reverse complement strand
GTTTCGATGCCTGTGTCGCCGCCTCCGAGGAGACGAAGGGCGCGGCGCGGCACGTCCCGCGCGCGATCTGGATCGCGCTGCTCAGCGTCGCCGCCGTCGTCATCCTCAACGCCGTCGCCGCCACGCTGGCGCACCCGAACCCGGCCGAAGTCGTCGCCGGCCGCGACCTCGACCCGGTATCGACCGCGGTCGTCACGTCGTTCGGCTCGTGGTCGGCGAAGCCCTTTGCCGCGGTCGTCCTTACCGCCTTTCTCGCGTGCGGCATGGCCGCGCAGGCATTGACCGCGCGGACGATCTTCTCGATCGCGCGCGACGACGTGCTTCCGGCCTCGAAGTTCCTCCGCAGCGTCGACCGGCGGAAGGCGCCGATCGGCGCGATCGTGGCGACCACCGCCGTGGCGTGTCTCGCGCTGCTGCTCGGCCTGAACTCGGCCGCCGTGGGCAGCCTGATCGCCTTCGGCACGGCCGCCATCTACGTCGCGTTCCTGCTCGTCGCACTCGCAGCGCTCATCGCCCGGCTGCGTGGAACGTGGGTTCCCGCCGGGCGCGTTCGCCTCGGTCGCGCAGGCGTCGTCGTCAACGCGCTCGCGGTCGCCTGGCTCGTCTTCGAGACCGTCAACATCGCCTGGCCGCGCAAGTCGCTGGCGCCGCCCGGCGCACCCGCGTACCAGGTCTGGGCGGCCCCGCTCGTGCTCGCCGTCATCGCCGTCGCCGGCGTGTCGTACCTGCTGATCGCGAAACCGCAGCGCAAGCTCGCTCGACGCTGAGCCCCCGAATCAGGGTGCAGGCTCAGGGTGGCCGCCCGATGTCGCCGCGGCCGCGCGGCGGCAACCTCGCTGCATGAGCAGTTCGCTCACCCAAACCGCGAGGAGGCCGACATGACCCGTGCAGCACCCGCCATCGACCCGAAGACGTACGCGAGGCGGTGGAAGACGCTTGCCGTCCTCTCCCTGAGCCTCGTGATCATCGGGCTCGACAACACCATCTTGAACGTCGCACTGCCGTCGCTCCAGTCGCAGCTCCACGCGGACGGGTCGGCGCTCCAGTGGATCGTCGACTCGTATCTGCTTGTCTTCGCCGGTCTGCTCCTCACCCTTGGCGCGTTCGGCGACCGCTTCGGCCGCAAGCGCGCCCTCCAGGCGGGCGTGCTGTTGTTCGGCGGCGCCAGCCTGAGTGTGCTCGCGGTGAATTCGGCCGGTCAGCTGATCGGCGTCCGCGCGCTGATGGGTGTCGGCGCAGCGCTGATCATGCCCGCGACGCTCTCGATCATCACGAACGTCTTCCCGCGCGAGGAACGCGCCAAGGCGATCGCGATTTGGTCCGGGACTGCCGCAATCGGCATCGGGCTCGGTCCGCTCGCGGGCGGGCTCCTGCTCGAATGGTTCGACTGGAAGGCCGTTTTCCTCGTCAACGTCCCGATCACAGCGGCGGCGTTCCTGCTCGGGCTTCGGCTCGTGCCGGAGAGCCGCGACCCCCATCCCGGCTCGTTCGATCTCCCGGGAGCGGCGCTGTCTATCGGAGCGCTGGGAGCGTTCGTCTACGCGATCATCGAAGCGCCCGGCCGCGGCTGGCTCGAGCCGGCCACGCTCGTCTGTTTCGCCGCGGCAGCGATGCTCGCCGCGGCGTTCATCGCCCGGGAGCTGCGGGCGAGCGAGCCGATGGTCGACCTGTCGTACTTCCGTGAGCCGCGCTTCGGAATCGGGTCGCTCGCGATCAGCGTCGCCTTCTTCTCGCTCTTCGGCGCCGTGTTCGCGACGACGCAGTTCCTGCAATGGGCGCACGGCTACTCCGCTCTGCAAGCGGGCGCGGCGATGACGCCGCTCGTCTTCGGGTTGATCCTCGGCGCAGGCAGCGGCGCAAAGCTCGCCGCGAAGCTGGGAACCGCGAAGATCGTCGCCGCGGGGCTGACAGGGCTCGGTTTGCTCGAGCTGGCAACGCTCGCCTGGACGCCCGGCATGACGTACTGGCCGATCGGGCTCTGGTTCTTCGGGCTGGCCCTTTCCCTCGGCTGGATCATGGCGCCCGCCACCGATTCCGTGATGGGAGCGGTGCCGAAGGATAAAGCCGGCGTTGCCTCCGCGATGAACGACGTCACCCGTCAGGTCGGGGGCGCGCTCGGCGTGGCCATCATCGGCTCGCTCGTGACCTCGTTGTACGGCTCGCGGGTCGAGGACGCGACCGCCCCGCTGCCCCACGCGGCGGCCGATGCGGCCTCCGGCTCCGTTGGCGGGGCCGTGACGGTCGCGCAGCAGCTGCCCGGAGGCGACGGCGACGCGCTCGCCCAGGCCGCCACGACCGCGTTCACCAACGCGCTCGGCCTCGGTCTCCTCGTTGCCGCCGCCGCGTCGTTCACCGGCGCCGTCCTCGTCGCGCGCTTCCTGCCGGCGAGACACCGCTCCGAGACGGTGGCCGAGGCCGTCCCGGCGCAGCTCGCAGCCTAGGAACCGCACGCCGCCGCCGCCCGTCCCGAGCAGGGGCGGGCGGCGTCGGCGCGCCCTGGCTCAGGGCAGGCGTCGAGCGAAATCAGGGTGCCGGCTCAGGGTCGCCGCCCGATGTCGCCGGAACAGCTTCGGAACAGGCTCCTCCCATGCAGTCAATCGACACGGAGGTAGCCATGAACGCCGCGCAAACCACATCCGCAAGCCTCGAGCTCGCCTCCGGCGAGATCGACTGGACAGAGCTTGCAGGCCGCTCGAACGAGGGCCTCGAGGTCTCGCTCCTCTGGAGCAAGACGGCGAATCGCGTCAAGGTCGCGGTCGCCGACGCAAGGCAGAACGAGCAGTTCGAGTTCGACGTCGCCGGCGCGGATGCGCTTGCGGCCTTCCATCACCCCTTCGCGTATGCGACCAACCCGCAGCCGCAGAGCTGAAAAGGAGCACGACATGACACCGCTCAAGCACTCGAAGAACCTCGCGGCCCGCATGGGTCGCTGGAGCGCTGGCCACTGGAAGACCGCAACGGTCGCGTGGTTCGCGCTCGTCGTCCTCGCCCTCTTCATGGGCATGCAGGTCGGCACGAAGAACATCGACCCCAACGACGCCAATGTCGGCGAGGCCCGTACCGCCGACCACATCATCGACGACGCGGGCTTCAACCTCGACAAGAACGGCGAGACGATCGAGGAGCAAGGCGAGACCGTGCTCCTGCAGTCGACGGCGCACACCGTGAAGGATCCCGCCTTCCGGGCCGCGATCGCAGACGTCGAGAAGACCCTCGCCAAGTTCCGGCACGTAACCGACGTGCGCTCGCCGCTCGACCGGGACGAGGCCGACCTGATCTCGAAGGATCGCCACTCGGCGATGATCCAGTTCACGCCGACCGGCACCTACGAGGAGGCTGTCCTCTACATCGACCCGATCGTGGCGGCGGTCGACAAGGTCGAGACGCGTCACGCCGGCTTCCTCATCGACGAGACCGGCAGCGTCTCCACGGGCAAGGCCGTCGACACCGCGATCCAGGGCGGCCTCAAGAAGGCGGGCCTCGTCTCGATCCCGCTCACGATCATCATCCTGATGATCGTCCTCGGGTCGCTCGTCGCAGCGCTCATCCCGCTGTTCCTGGGCATCACCTCCGTCATCGCCACGATGGGCCTGATCGCGTTCGCCAGCCGGCTCGTCCCGATGAGCCACGACGTCATGGAGGTCGTGTTGCTGATCGGGCTCGCGGTCGGAGTCGACTACGCGCTCTTCTACATCAGGCGCGAGCGTGAGGAGCGTCGGGCCGGCCGCAGCGAGAGCGCTGCGCTCGAGGCCGCCGCCGCGACGTCGGGACGGGCCGTGCTCGTGTCGGGCATGACCGTTCTCATCGCGATGGCCGGCATGCTGTTCTCCGGCGACCAGGACTTCAAGTCCTTCGCGGTCGGGACGATGATCGTCGTCGCCGTCGCGATGCTCGGCTCGCTCACCGTCCTGCCCGCAGTGCTCTCGAAGCTCGGCGACAGGGTCGAGAAGGGCCGGATCCCGTTCCTGCACCGCCTTCGCCGCCACAAGGGCGAGGGCCGCTGGTGGGCCGCCTTCCTGGACCGGGTGCTCCGGCGCCCGCTCGTCTCGGCGCTCGTGGCCGGCGGCATGCTCCTGGCGCTGGCGGTGCCGGCGCTCGGCCTGCATACCGCGCAGACGGGCACCGAGGGGATCAGCATGGCCGCGCTCGAGCCGTACGAGCGCCTCGTCGACGCCTTCCCGGGCACTCCCGAGCCGGCCATCGTCGCGATCAAGGCCGACGACGTGAAAGCGGCACCGGTTCGCGAGGCCATTTCCGAGCTGAAGCAGAAGGCGCTCGCAACCGGCCAGATGAACACGCCGATCGACGTCGAGACCAACCCCGACGGAACCGTGACAACGGTCGCGATTCCGCTCGAGGGGGAGGGCACGGACGACGCGTCGAACGCGGCGCTCTCGACGCTGCGCGGGACCGTGTTGCCGGCCACCCTCGGACGGGTCGGCGGCATCGAGTACGCGGTGACGGGCCAGACTGCCGCGTCGCAGGACTTCAACGATGCCCAGTCGCGGTCGCTACCGCTCGTCTTCGCCTTCGTGCTCGTGTTCGCGTTCGCCCTGCTGCTCGTCACGTTCAGGTCGATCGTGATCGCGCTCAAGGCGATCGCCCTCAACCTGCTCTCCGTCGCGGCCGCCTACGGCGTGATCGTGGCGATCTTCCAGTGGGGCTGGGGCGAGAACCTGCTCGACTTCAACTCGAACGGAGGGATCGCGAACTGGCTGCCCCTCTTCCTCTTCGTGATCCTGTTCGGGCTCTCGATGGACTACCACGTGTTCATCCTCAGCCGCATCCGTGAGGCGTACGACCGCGGCCTCTCGACCGACGACGCGATCGCGCACGGGATCAAGACGACGGCCGGCACAGTCACGAGCGCCGCGGTCGTGATGGTCGGCGTGTTCTCCGTGTTCACGTTGCTGCCGTTCGTCGACTTCAAGGAGATGGGCATCGGCCTCGCGGTCGCCGTCCTGCTCGACGCGACACTCGTTCGCGCCGTGCTCCTGCCGGCGTCGATGAAGCTGCTCGGCGAGTCGAACTGGTACCTGCCGAAGTGGCTGCAGTGGCTGCCGCGGCTCGAGCACGAGTCCGCTCCGGCCGCACCGCCCGCGGATCCGGTCCCGGCCGCCGCGTAGTCCGGACCCTCAACCGCGCCCCGGCCTCGAGTACACGAGGCCGGGGCGCTTCTCTTTCCAGCCGCTCTTCCTCAGCTCATTTCTGCATCTCGAGCCTCAGCCTGGCCAGCCAGCCGCCCCAGCCGTCCGAGGGGTACTTGTCCGAGATGCGCACGTACAGCGTCCGGCTCTCGCCCCGGATCGCGTTGAGGTCCAGCGACCGCTCGGCGCGGTTCATCAGGCCGGTGTCGCCAGGCAACCCCATGTACTCGAGCACGATGCTCCAGGTCTGGTTGTCGGGCGACGCCTCCACGAGGTACTGGTTGCCGATGTCCAGCGTCAGCGTGCCGCCCGTCACGTCGCTGGGCAGGTCGAAGCGGTACGTGAAGTGGTTGCCGCCGTCCGCGAAGCGCGCATGGCCGTCGAACACGCTTCCGTCGGACTGCGACCCGTCGGCGTCGAACAGCCACGGCTGCTCGGCCGAGGTGAACGGCGTGAACTCGATGACGTCGCCGGTCACGTGGATCGCGCCGCTCGCGGCGCCCGTGCCGCGCTTCGACGTGACGACCGCCTGGACCGCGTAGTCGCCCGGCTCCGTTCCGGCCGGCACGGCGACGTGGAACGTCACCGTCTGGGACGAGCCGCCGCGGACCGGGCCGAACGCGGCCGTTGCGGGCGAGACCGTCCAGCCCTCCGAGCTCGTGAAGGCGATCTCACCGCTCGCCGGAGCGTCACCCGTGTTCGACACGATCACGTCGACGCCGACCGTCTCGCCGGCGCCTGCGACGGCGTCCTGCACCTTCACCATGAGCGGCGACGGCTTCTCGTTGTTCAGCAGCTCGATCTCGGCGAGGGTCGTCGAGGCGGCGCCGCCGTTGCCGGTCACCTCGATCCGGTAGTAGACGAAGTTCCCCGGGCGTGTGAGCTTGAAGACGCGGGTCTGCGACCGCCACTGGAACGTCTCGTTGCTTCGCTCGTCGAGCACCTTCCACGAGCTGGCGTCGTTCGATCCCTTCACGACCCAGCTGCGCGGGTCAGCGCTCGCGCCGCCCGTGCCGGAGGTGAGCGTGTAGAAGCGCACCTGGTGCTTCGTGTCCCCGGTGAAGCGGTACTGGATCCACGGGTGCGTTCCGTCGAGCGAGACCTCCGTGCCGGAGTTGTCGTCGAACAGGCCCGCGGTTGCGTCGCCGCTGCTCGCCGTCGCGACGCCGCTGCCGCCGCCCATCGCGTCGCGCAACGGCCGCGGGACGCTGTCGTCGTTCGTGATCGACGGCGGCGCCGCTGCGGCAGCGGTCGCCCACGCCGAAGGTTGCGAGCCCATGTCGAACGCCAGCGTGCCTCCGCTCGCGATGTCGGCCTGCGTGATGTATGCGTTGTCACGGCTCACGCCGTTGACCGCCAGCCCCTGCACGTAGACATTGCGTGCGCTGTTGTTCGGCGCGCTGACGACCAGGTCGTGGCCGTTCTCCAGGTGAACCGTCGCCTTCGTGAACAGCGGCGACCCGATCGCGTAGTAAGGACTGCCCATCTGGAGCGGGTAGAAGCCCAGTGCGCTGAAGATGTACCAGGCCGAGGTCTCGCCGTTGTCCTCGTCGCCGGCGTAGCCCTGGCCGATCTCGCTCCCGAGGTACAGCCGCCGGAGCGCCTCGCGAACCTTCTCCTGGGTCGCCTCAGGCCGGCCCGCGTAGTCGTACATGTACGGGATGTGGTGTGAGACCTGGTTGCTGAAGCCCCACTGGCCCATCCGCACGTCCCTCGCCTCGATCATCTCGTGGATGATCCCGCCGTATGAGCCGGGGTACTTCGCCGTCTCGGGCGTGCTGAAGAACGTGTCGAGCTTGGCCGTCAGCTTGTCGCGGCCGCCGTAGAGGTTCGCCAGCCCGCGCCCGTCCTGCGGCACGTGGAAGGCGAAGTTCCAGCCGTCGGTCTCGGTGTAGTCGCGCTCGTGGCCCCACACGAGCGGGTCGAACTCCGCCGGCGTGGACTTCCACTCGCCGTCGGCCGAGCGGCCCTGGAAGAAGCCGACGTTCGGGTCGAACATGTTCACGTAGTTGCGCGCGCGCTCGAGGAAGTACTCGGACTCCTCCTGGTAGCGCCGCTGCACGGCGGCGGCGGCGCTCGGATCAGCGGCGAGCAGCTTGGCCATGTTGGCGATGCCGAAGTCGTTGATGTCGCCTTCGAGCGCCCACGAGACGCCCTCGTCGACCGACGAGGGCGTGTAGCCGAGGAAGAGCGCGGTCTGCAGGCCCTTCCGGCCGACGTTCGTGTCGTTCGGGTCGGACCCGGGCGGCGCGACCGTTGCATCCTTCAGCGCGGCGTCGTAGACGTCCTTCGCGTTGAGGTTCCGCACGCCCTTCACGTAGGCGTCTGTGAACGCGACGTCGGAGCTCGTGCCGGTCATCAGGTTCGCGTAGCCCGGCGACGACCACCGCGCCACCCAGCCGCCGTCGCGGTACTGCTGGACGAAGCCGTCCACGAGCTCGCCGGCGTCCGTCGGATACAGCAGCGAGTAGGCCGACCACGTCGTCCGGTAGGTGTCCCAGAACCCGTTGTTCACGTAGACCTTGCCCGGTACGACCGGCGCGCCGGTCTCGGTTGGCGTCGTGCCCTCGGGGATCGCGAACTCGGACGACGACTGCACGGCGTGCTCGTAGACCGGGCTCGCCGCGGTGCCGGTGTTCTCGAACGCGGAGTTCGGATAGAGGTTGAGCCGGTAGAGGTTCGAGTACAGCGTGGTCAGCTGGTCGTCGGTCGCGCCCTCGACCTCGATCACGCCGAGCTTGCGGTCCCACTGCTCCTGGGCGCGCGCCTTCACCGCGTCGAACGTGTCCGACGGGGTGATCTCGAGCTCGAGGTTCTTGCGCGCCTGGTCGACGCCGATCAACGACGTGGCGATGCGCATCGTCACGGTCTTGTCGCCCGTCGTGTCGAACTTGACGTAGCCGGCGTCCCTGCCACTGGCCGGGAGTTTCCCGCTCGCCGTCACGGGCTTGTCGAACGTCGCGTACATGAACATCCGCGTGGCTCCGTTCGAGAGGCCGCTGCGGACGTCGGACCAGCCGGTCACGACGCCGTTCGGCTGGTCGATCGTGACCCCGGCGCCGCTGTTGATGTTGTCGAAGATCAGGTTGGAGCTGTCGCCGGTGAACGTGAAGCGGAACATCGCCGCGTGGTCTGTCGGTGCGATCTCGGTCTTCATTCCGTTCTCGAACGTCACGCCGTAGTAGTGCGGCTTCGCGACCTCGTTCGAGTGCCGGAACGGCAGCCCGCGCGCGCTGCGGCTCGCGTCCGGCGTGCCGGAAGCCGGGGACGGCATGACCTGGAACGTCTGGCGGTCGCCCATCCACGGGCTCGGCTCGTGGCTTGCTTCGAACGCCTCGAGCACCGGCAGGTTCGCCGCGTTGTTTCGCCTTTGGTACTCGTAGAACCAGCTCCTCGTCCCCGCGTTGGTCACCGGGGCCCAGAAGTTGAAGCCGTGCGGGACCGCGGTCGCCGGAATGTTGTTCCCGCGTGAGAAGCTGCCGCTGGAATTGGTGCCGCGGGTCGTGACGACCCAGTCCGACAGGTGCGACGGCTGCTGGTGGACGGGGCTGCCGTCGATCGTGATGTCGTCGACCCAGCCGCCGAAGTCGGCGGGGCCGTCGGGATTGTCGTAGGCGATGAGGATCCGGTCGATCGTCTTGCCGGCGGCCACGTCGCCGATCCGGGAGACCTCGTGGTTCCACTGGTTCGTGTACAGCATCTTCGACGCGCCCTGCCCCTGCGGGCTGAGCGTCGCGCCGTGCTGGTCGGTGGCGCCGAGCTCGCTGAGGTACGTCCCGTCGGTGAACGCGAGGTCGACGGCGGCGTGCGTGCTCGGGTAGCTCAGGTCGTCCTGCTCGAACTCCGGGAAGATCACGTACGACAACTCGGTGGCCGGCGTGACCGCCACGTCGACGTCGAACACCTTGTTGTAGGAGTACGCACGGCCGTCGGCGGTGTGCTCGCCGCCGTATTGCAGCGCGCGCACGCCGGTGAAGCCGACGTTCGTCTTCGCGTTGTAGGCGCTGCTCGGCCCCTTGCCGACCGCGCTGCGCATGACCGAGTCCTGCGGCGGGACGACCTCGCCGTTCGAGATCTGCCACTCGGCGAGCTGGACGATGTTCGAGCCGTGGTTGCGCGTGATGTCCAGCTTGTAATAGAGGTACGCCTGATCGTTCGCGACCGGGTACTGCTTCATCTGGAAGCGCTCGCTGAACGACTGGTCGACCTGCGTGTCGAGCGTCGTCCAGGCCTGCCCGTCGTTGGATGCCTGCAGCTTCCAGTCCTGCGGGTCGCGGTCCGGGGCGTCGTTGGCGGATCCAAGCGCGTAGAGCACGACCTTGACCGGCTCGGAGAGCTTGTATTGCACCCAGCCGGTGGGCTCGAAGACGAGCCACTTCGAGAAGATGTCGCCGTCGGTCAGGTTCTCCTTGACCTCGCCGGCGCCCGTGTTCTCGCCGTTGGCGGTGACCTCGACGACCTTGTCGGTGACGTTGCCCGGGATGCCGGTCGGTTTGGGACCGATGACCCCGGACGCCTTCCCTCCGTCGACGGTGTCCGTCCACGTCGGCTGCGGATCGCCCGCCTCGAAGGACGACGAGAAGTTCTGCGACACCGCCGGGGCGGCGGACGTGCCGGCGGCGGTCAGCATGGCGGTGACGATCACCACGCCGACGGTCGCCACGAGCAGGTTGCGAGTGCGCGAGAGCCGGTTGCAAACTCGGCTGGACGACTTGGACATCGAGGCCTCCCCCCGAAAGCTCGATTCATGATCTGACGACATTTGTCTCTGCTCCGCGAGTGCGCCGACAATGCGATCGTCAGGCGACGCAGCACTCTAGAGCACGTCGCGATTCGCGGTCGGAACCAGCGCGCGCCCGGCTCGCGGCCGGCCAAACCACTAGGATTTGCCCGCCGTCCAGGAGTCTGGAGCCGTCGGTTGGAGGGGGTATGGGGCTGAGTGGTGACGATCTTCAGTCGTTGATCTTCGGGACCGGGCCGTCACGCCGATATACGCAGGACTCGCCCGTCATGCCCGACGTGTGGCTGGCGTACGGTCGTGACGACGCCGACCAGGTAGATCTCCTGCTGACGCCTCACGCGGGGGCAGCTCCTGGAGAGCTCGCTGCGCAGTTGCATCGCCGGTCGTCGAACGCGCGGGTTGCGCAGTCCGACACGTACGTCGTCGCCAGCCTCACGCTCGATGAGCTGGTCACGGCGGCGCTGCCGCTGACGCTCTGGTGGCAGAAGACGATCCTGGGTGTGGATGCGCCGGCCGCTCCCGACCGCTTCCTCGAGGGCTGGCTCGGAGGAGCCGACAAGGGAGAGCTGGCTCCTCAGGTCCAGTGGCTGATCGCCGTCGTGGGGCGGCTCCGCGTCCACAAGGACGGCCAGGAGGCGAAAGAGATGGACGCTGCTGCGGCCGAGGTGCTCGAGAAGAGCGTCGGCACCCCTGCCGGGGCGAACGAAAGGACCGACCCGTGGAAGCCGCTGCTCTGGCTCGTAAGTCGAAACCGTCCCGTCGAGCTCGCGATCTCGGCGTCGCGGCTGTCGGTGAAAGCCGATGCCGCGGTCCAGTTGTTCAACATCAACTGCCGGTCGCTCGCCTGGGCCGTGATCGACTGCGGCGTCGATGCCCTGCATCCGGCGTTGCGCGCACGAGACAAAGACGGGAAGCTCGTCGAGCCTCCCTTCGAGCGCGACGAAGCCACCGGCCGTCTCCGCAACAACACACGTGTGGCGGCCACGTACGACTTCACGAAGCTGCGGCTGCACCTGGACCCTGACGCAGACGTCGATGAGCACTTGACGGCCGAGGATCGAGCTCGAGTACAGGACCTGCGGAACAGTCTTCAGAGCGGTCGTTCGATCGACTGGAGCGTGCTCGAGCCGCTGCTACGCGTGCCCCACGAACCGGAAGCGGGCGTGTACCAGCAGCCGGTTCTCGAGCACGGAACGCACGTCGCGGGGATTCTGACCGCCGATTGGCAGACGACCGACGAAGGGATGCCGGAGACCTCGAACCTGACCGGAATCGCGCCTGGATTGGACATCTACGACCTGCGGGTCATCAACGAGCATGGCGGAGACGAGTTCTCCGTCATCGCGGCGCTCCAGTTCGTCCGCTGGCTGAACGGCTACAAGGACAAGCCGGTCATCCACGGCGTCAACCTCAGCCTCTCGATCCACCACGACGTCGCGAATTACGCCTGCGGCAAGACTCCCGTCTGCCAGGAGTGCGAGCGCCTCGCCGCCAGCGGCGTGATCGTCGTCGCTGCAGCCGGCAACCAGGGGTACGCGCAGTATCAGACGCTTCAGGGCGGTCCCGACGAGGGCTTCCGCAGCGTCAGCATCACCGACCCCGGCAACGCGGAGCCCGTGATCACGGTCGGGGGAACGCACCGCTCGCGTCCATATAGCTACGGCGTCTCCTACTTCTCGAGCCGCGGACCGACCGGCGACGGCCGGTACAAGCCGGACATCGTCGCGCCCGCCGAGAAGATCACCTCTTCGGTTCCAGGCGCGGCCGCCAAGAGCCTCGACGGCACGAGCATGGCCGCTCCTCACGTCAGCGGTGCCGCGGCCCTTCTGCTCGCGCGAAACGAAGAGCTGATCGGCAGCCCCGCGCGCGTCAAGAGCATCCTCTGTGAGAG
>WNGB01028159.1_pt1 | contig 11780 bp, 11 predicted proteins | sample 5400681 | NCBI WGS metagenome assembly WNGB01 (sample SAMN13153367, study PRJNA577476) | soil metagenome | isolation source: 115 cm soil or saprolite under grassland replicate 2 | place: USA:California | collected 2016-06-15 | reverse complement strand
TGCAGCGTCTCATCCTGGTCGATATCGTAGGCGTGGACGATGTTGGGGTGATCGAGGGCGGCGGCGCACTTGGCCTCGCGGTAGAAGCGTTCCAGCGAAGCGGCTTCGGCGGCCTTGGCGGTCGGCAGCACCTTGACGGCGACCCGGCGGCGCATGAACTTGTGTTCGCACAGGTAGACGTTGCCCATGCCGCCCGAGCCGATGCGTTCGAGGATCTTGTATTTGCCGATGGTGAAACGGCGCCATTTGCCCTTCAGAATCTCTCCGGCCTGGAACTGGGTGAGCAGTCCATCGCGAACGAGAGCGGCGCCGAACTTGGTAAGGTCGGTGGTCAGGGCGCCACTGCCGCGGACGTTCTGGAGATAGGCGTCGAGGCGCTTGTCGTCCACGACGCCGCTCTTGCGAATGAGGTCCAGAAAGTCGTTGATGTTGGCTGGGGCAGCCATCGGCCTACCTTTCTTCAGGTAGGGAACCGGGAACGGGGAACAGGGGCCAGAGAAGAGGGCAGCATCCCTCTCTTCTCTGTTGATTGTTCCCTGTTCGCTGTTCCCTCCTTGCCAGTATACGACCGTCGCGGCGAACGTCAGGCGAATTCTCTCCTGCCTCCTCTGCGTGTCGCAGCGCAAACGCCCTGATAAGAGCCTGTTCCGCGTAGTCCTCACGCTCCGCGTGAGGAACCCACCTACCTTGTTGCTGCGTGAGGTGGGTTCCTCACGCGGAGCGTGAGGACTACATTACTGAACGGGGCGCTGGTACCGCACGGCCGGCAGGGGAACGGCGAGAATCTTCGACCGCGCGACACGCCACCCGCATAAAATTGTAGCTCATGAACCGGCGCCGGGATCTGCATCCCCGTGTGGATTGGCGGATCGGCGCGAAAAAAGCGGGTTCTGCTGGGAGATTGCCTCATGCCGCCAAGCGCCGAACCATTTGATCCTACCCGCCTGTTGCGCGACCTGGTCGCCCTGCCGAGCGTCAACCCGATGGGCCGGCCGGCGCAGGGCCCGGAGTTCTTCGAGCATCGCGTCACCGCCTACCTGGAGGACTTTTTCCGCAACCTCGGCGTGCCGTGCCAGCGTCAGGTCGTGGCGCCGCTGCGCGAAAACATCGTCGCCCGCTGCGAGTTGCCCGGCGCGCGTCGCACGATCATGTTGGAGGCCCATCAGGACACGGTGCCGACCGACAACATGACCATCGACCCCTTCGGCGCGAAGATCGAAGGCGGCCGGCTCTATGGCCGCGGCGCCTGCGACATCAAGGGCGGCATGGCGTCGATGTTGGCAGCATTTGCGCGTGTGGTGCGCGAGAAGCCCCCCAATGCCGCGAATGTCATCATGGCCTGCAGCGTGGATGAGGAACATACGTTCAAGGGCGTGCAGCGCCTCGTCCAGGCGGGCCTGAAAGCCGACGCGGCGATCGTTGCCGAGCCGACGAACCTGCACATTGTCCACGCCCACAAGGGCGTCGTGCGCTGGCATGTATCCACCCTGGGCCGCTCCTGTCACAGTTCCAGCCCGGAGCAAGGCGTCAACGCCATCTATCGTATGGGCCGTTTGCTGACGGCCATCGAGCGCTATGCCGAAAAGTTGCGTGCGTCCAGCTCCGACCCGCTGCTGGGACCGCCGACCCTGAGCGTCGGCCGCATCGAGGGCGGCACGAGCGTCAACACAGTGCCGGATCGCTGCCGCATCGAGGTGGATCGCCGCCTGATCCCCGGCGAGGATCCGCTCGCCGCGCCGGGTCAGTTGCAAGCGTTCTTGCGAGGTGAGGGAGGGATCGACTTCCCGTTCGAGTGTACCGAGCCGTGGATGAGCAAGGTGGCCCTCGGTCCCGAAGGATCGGAAGACGTGGTGCGACGGCTGGGTGAGGCGATCGACAGCGTCCGCGGCAGTCATCGGGTGATGCCCGTTCCTTACGGCACCGACGCCTCGACGCTCGCCGCAGCCGGCACTCCCGCGGTGGTCTTCGGCCCCGGCGACATCGCCAAGGCGCACACCTGCGACGAGTGGGTGCCCCTCGACGAGGTCGAGCAGGCGGCGGAGATCCTGTATCGGCTCGTGTGCCAGGGCTAACGGAATTGTTCAGCGGCGGGGCTGAGGGACGTGGGCGTGCCCGGTAGACTCAGATTGCGCGGTTACCAACTCCTCGCCGGGCCGAGGGCTACTTGCTGTCAAGTCGCTCCAAAGCGAGATGAGCCTGTCGTGCCACGAATGCATCGGTCTCCCCCTTGGCCAGCCACCTCAGCACCTCGCGGGCAGATGGCGATCCGATTTGTTCCAGAACCATGAGGGTACGAACCTGGTGCAGTTTCGTGGTGGAAACGCCGTTGAGTTTCGCGGAGATCGTCTCCAGCCGCCGCTGCTGCTCAAGCGAGCGGGGATTCTTCATGGCCAGTTCCAACGGCCGCCGGGCGTCTTCGCCGAGTTGCGTGAGTTCCAGCAAGGCTTTTTCTCGGGTGGCGAAGTTCTTGTCATCGAGGTCTGCAATCCAACGCGCGATTTGTTTGGCATCGGTCCGCGCAAGAGGGAGTTGGCGTTTCAGTTCGGCAACCGCCTCATCCCGTGCGGCCGCCAGTTTCCACACGGCTCGGTAGGCCGCCCGTCCATCGGTCGAACTCAACAAACCGCACCAGGCAGCCAGATCCTTGGCCTCCACCTTCGCGCTCTTTCCGAGGGGGCGGCCAACCACGTCGGCCACATTCCAGATGAGAGCAGTTGCATTTTCCACGCCTGCCAGACGGGTTCCGTCTCGGGAAAAGACGAGGTGAAAAGGACCGAAGTCGCTTCCCCGAAATGACAGCTTTTCGCCTGGCTTGGACCAATCGACGAGATGCACCAAACCTGTACCGGAACCGACCGCAATGGTCCTGCCGTTGGGAGCAAAAGCCAGCGAACCATGCGAAGGCTTCTCCTTGCCTGCGGGATCTGACCAGACTTCCTCCCCGGTGAGGACTTCGATAAGCTTCGTGCCACTGCTCTCTGTCACGGCCACGACCCAACCATCCGGGGAGAAAGTCATGTTGGAACCGGATACCTTGAGCGTTCGTACGCGATTGGTTTCCCAATCCCACAGATGGATGTTGCGAATGTCTCCCAGAGCAAGGGTGTCGTTGCCCGGCAGGAAGGCGACGTGCTGGCTGCTTCGTCCCAAATTCGGATGTTTGGCCAGGGATTTTCCTGTTTTCAGATCCCAGATAATCACATCGTCTGGGGTTGTTGCCCCACCCACCGTTGCCAGTTTGGTGCCGTCGCTCGAAAGGGCCAGCAGTTGGGCTCCGTAGAAGTGGCCTTTGACGTTCAGCACGTTCTTGAAGGCCCTGGCCTCCCAGACGCTGGCGTCCCTTGTCTTCTGCCAGTAGCCGCCGGCAACGATCCACTTTCCATCCGGGCTGAAGGCGACACGGGTAACTCCGGAAGGAAATGCCTCCAGTTTCCGCAGCGGCTTCCCGGTGGCGGTGTCCCAAAAGCGGACGAACGGATCGCCACGAATAAAGGTACACGTTGCCGCTTCCTTGCCGTCCGGCGAAAAGGCCACACACAAGACGAAGGAATGATGTCCTGCGGCCAAGTCAAGCCGCTGACCGGTTTTCGTGTCCCAAAACAGCGGAGCATGGGGTGAGTTGGTGCCCCCGGTGGCCAGCAGGTCGCCTTTGGGAGAAAACCCCCCCGTCCCTGCGGAACCGCCCACGAGCCGCGAAACGGCCCTGGCTTCCGCAAGGTTCCAAAGCAAGCCTTGCGAGATGCTTCGGTCGGCCAGGAGCAAGAGTTTACCGTCTTCCCGGAGCACGCGCGGCTCAAATTCTTCAGGCACCTGGGAAACAGGAAAGCACCGCTTGGCTGTCTGAAGATCGAACACGCTCACCTGGTTCTTCTTCGTGGAGAATGCCAGACGACGAGCGTCCGCTGTCAACTCCACCCAGCGGACCTCTTGCGCGGCAACAAGGAATTGTCGCACCTCTTTTCCCTGGTCAAGGTTTCTCAAGGAAATGCTGTTGTCGTGCATCTCCGCGGCCAGAAGCTCTCCCGCACTGTCGAACGCCAGAGCCTTGATGGCGCGGCTTCTTTCCAGGAAACGGACCTTGCTGGTTTGGGAAAGCTCCCGTACCCCGACCTTGGTGGGTTGAACCGTCCAGGCGATCAGGTTTGTTTTCCTTGAAAACACGGGCAGAGAAGTCGCCTTTTCTTCCAGGATCGCCTCACCCGTCCGCACATCCACGATGGTCAACTGCGTTTTGCGCCAGACAGCCAGGAATTGACTGTCCGGGGAAAAGCGCATCTCACCGGCAGGAATTTTGTGCAGCGGTTTTCCCGACGGCCATTCCCATACCATGCCCCGGCCATCACAGCTGGCAGAAGCGATTTTGTTGCCGTCCGGAGAAAAAACGGCAGCGATCAGGTAATCGTCATGAAGAAATCGGTTCGAGCCCAGCCGACACACGGCGCGCTCGGGCAAGGCGGCACCGTCTCGATCAGTTCGCTGCTGCCCTTGCGCCCAACCGAGAGGAACTGCCAGAAGGCATAACGCGACCAGACAATTCTGGGTGAGAAAGGTCGTCATGGTGACATTCTATCCCTTCGCTCCGGGTGCGAGCGAGCGGAATCCCTCAACGTGCGTGCGTCAAAGAACCACTCGCTGCCATCGAACCACGGAGGAGCCTGACTGGCCTGTCGGCCTCTCACGGGTCACGGGAGCGATCCCGATTGCCGTGGACGTCCCGCGTCAGCCCCGTGCTGGAGCGTTTCGCGGTCTCCTCCGGCGCCTGATGATTGCGCAATCGGTCCATTCGGCGCGGGCGCAAAGCTCCGCAAAGTTCCCTGCAATTCCCTGGTCGCTTTCGCCTTGCCTGGATTGACATACCCCTGTCAGCGGGTAGATTTCAACAGCGGGATAAGCCCGTTCCTTCGCTGAACGCTTGGCGATTCTCGCGCCCGACAAGCGTGGGGTCCGCTCGGATACTCCTCGGATTATGCCAACCCGTCCGGTGGGGCTTCGGGGGATCCGCCTTGCCGGGCCGTTCGTAGGCCGTCGATCAGGCCGCGCTGCTTCGCGGTCCTGGTCGGCGGCCCTTTTTCATTCTCCTGCTGCACGCGCGTCCCCGTTCTGGCATACTTGAAGAGGTCATTCCTCATTCCAGCAATCGCCTGAAGGGGAACCGCGTCATGTGGACCGTGCTGGGAAGCAAGCGGCGCTGCTGCGACGGTATCACCCGCCGCGAAACATTGAAGGCCGGGGCCCTCGCCCTGCTGGGCGGCATGAGCTTACCGACCCTCCTCCACGCCGAGGGCCAGCGCCGCCGGGCGGCGCGCCCGGGGAGAGCGAAGAGCGTCATCATGCTCTACCTCCTCGGCGGGGCGGCCACGCAGGACATGGTAGACCTCAAGCCCGACGCGCCGCCCGAGGTTCGCGGCGAGTTCCGGCCTGTTCCCACGAGCGCACCCGGCGTTCGCATCTGCGAGCATCTGCCACGCATGGCGCGCTGGATGCACAAGATCGCTATTGTCCGTTCGCTCAACCATCGCGCCGGCTGCCACAATACCTTGCCCAGCTACACCGGCTACGAGGCGATGCTGCCGGACATCACCACCACGCGCGAGACCTACCCGCCGAGCATGGGCTCCGTCTGCGAGTTCCTGCGCCGCGGCGAGGCCGGCCTGCCCGACTACGTCTACCTCCCCTGTTACCTCGGCTGGGGCCAGGCCATCCGTCGCCCCGGTCCCTACGCGGGTTTCCTCGGCCAGCGCTACGACCCCCTCTTCACCGAGTGTGCCCCCTACAAGGATCCGGGCGTAACTGCGGTCGGTCCTGGCCGTCCGCAGATCGTCCGCGGCGAGCCCCTGCTGCCGCAGAGCGCCCTCGGCGAAGGCATCACCCTCGACCGCCTCAACACGCGCCGCAACCTGCTCGGCCAGATTGACGACCAGATGCGCCGCCTCGACGCCCAGCCGGCCCTGGGCGGTTTCAGCCGAACGCAACAACGGGCTTTCGACCTGCTCACGTCCGCGCGGGTTCGCTCCGCGTTCGACCTGAATCGCGAGGATCCGCGGCTGCGCGATCGCTATGGCCGCAACCTGTTCGGCTCCAGCACCCTGACCGCCCGCCGGCTCGTCGAGTCGGGCGTTCGCTTCGTCAACGTGACGTGGGATCTGTTCTGGGATCGCGTGCAGATCAATTACGACGCCTGGGATACGCACGGTCGCAATTTCCCCACCCTGCGCGAGCACAACCTGCCGCTGTTCGATCAGACGTTCTCGGCCCTGATGGAAGATCTGCACGGACGCGGTCTGCTGGACGAGACGCTGGTGGTGGTGATGAGCGAAATGGGCCGCACCCCGCGCGTCAACGGCAACGGCGGCCGCGATCACTGGACGTTCTGCTACTCGATGTTCCTGGGCGGCGCGGGCATTCGTGGCGGCACGGTCTACGGCGAGTCGGATGCCCAGGCGGCCTACGTCAAAGATCGGCCCGCCAGCACGAGCGACATCTGCGCGACGATTTACGAGTGTCTGGGGATCGACCCGGACCTGCCGGTCCACGACCGCGGCGGCCGACCCATCCCCATCGCCCACGGCGGCCGGCCGATCCGCGAGATCCTGGCGTGACTCACCCGCCATCGACGGCGCGGACACGGCTGTGGTATAGTAAGTCAACCGCCCCCAAAAAGGAGCAACGGCATGAGTCCACAAACGATCGCCACAAGCCCTGATCCCCTCATTTCGCCCGAGGTCGTCGCCTTTGCGCGGGCACCGAAGACGACCCGGAGATCGCCAACGATCGGCACATCGTTTTTGAACTGGACGTGCCGCTGAGTGTGGACCAGGCACTGGAAGCCGACCGGCGCTGGCACGAGGGGTGCCTCCGCATCGAGCCGTACCCCGTGAGTTGTGTGTTTCGCAAGAGTGTGAATCTGCCATGATGGATTTTCGGGACTACCTCACCCTGGCAAGCACACTCGCCAACGGAGTCACGGAAGCGGAATGGCGCTCCGCATCCAGCCGCGCTTACTATGCCGCCTTCCACGTTGCCCGCAGGTTGCTGCTCGACCTTGGCTTCCGCGTCCCCCGAGCCGACAAGGCGCACGGCTACCTCTGGCTGCGGCTTTCCAACGCCGGCCAAGCCGACGTCATCCAGGCGGGGCGGCGCTTGAACGACCTGCGCCGAGAACGGAACCGGGCGGACTACGATGACCACTTGGCCATCACCCAAGGCTTCGCAACCAGCAACGTGCGGCTTGCGGAGGAGATCGTGCAGGCCCTTGACGCGGCGGCAGTCGAGCCGGTGCGGACGCAGATCACCGACGCCATGAAGATCTACGAGCGCGACGTCCTCCACGACGTCACCTGGCACCCCTGAGCGCTGCCGTCCGCGTCTGCCGCTTTGGCTCGTCCTCTGTCCTTGACCTGCTCGACGGCGGCCGTGACAATGACCCTCTGGTATGCGTGCAAGAACGCCGGGGAATAGCCGGAAAACCCGCGCTATCCTCCAACGCCGGATCTTCTGGGTGATCAGTGGAGTCACTGCAATGGACAAACCCAAGTATCACGACTGGCTCACTCACGAGCAACTGGAAGCACTCGTCCCTCGGGTTGTCGTCGATGCAGAGGGCAGAGCCACCCTGACAGGCATGATCGCCAGAGTCTTCGTGAAAAACGCCGGAGACAAGAAACCGTGTTTAGTCTTCTTCTGCGACGACGGCTCATTCCATGTCTTCTCGGAGATAGAAGCGAAACAGGCGGCTATCGATCGTGGACTTGACGAAGCTGAAGCGAAACGGCTGAACACTCAACAAGGGTGGAAAATCCTCTGGGATAAGTAGGCTGAGCGTCGACCCCGACCTGCCGGTCCACGACCGCGGCGGCCGACCCATCCCCATCGCCCACGGCGGCCGGCCAATCCGCGAGATTCTTGCCTGAACAAGTTCGCCCCTACAACATCTTCGCTGCATCTTCTGCAGAAATCTCGGGCTCTGCCGCGCGGGCCTTGAGGAGTCCCCGGAACTCTCCGTTCTGCTCCAGGAGTTGGTTGATGAGATCATCATCCTCTTCTTCTGCTGGAACGATCTGAAATAGAGGAACCCCCTCCACGGTCACGACGACCGGCTCCAGGTAACACATCTGGCCGTAATGCCGCAAGTGGGCCTTGGCTTCACTCAGCGTGATTGTCTTCATGAGGTTCCGTGAACTCCTTCCCTTGAACGAGAAGTGCCTCGCCTCGTTTCTCCCCAACTACCACGATGGTCACCTTCTCCGCATCCTCATCGACATCGAACAGTACCCGATACTTCCCGAACAGGCGCAGCGCGCGCTGCGCCACTGGATTCGGCCGGAGAGTCTTCATGTTATCCTCGACGCGGGCCAATGTGACACCAACCCGGAGCGCCAGCGACGGGACGGTAGCGTGGTTCCGTCGCTGGCGCTCCGGGTTGGTTTTTTCTTGCGTGGCGACCTCCGCGCCCCTACAGTGAGGAGGAACCGTAAGGGGTCGAACGCATATCCGATGCCGGCCTACCCAGGAGCCCTTGCCCATGAGCGTGTTCCAGAGCCTATCCGTTGTGGCACTGCGTCAACTCGTCAGCGCAGCCTGCCATGCTGTCGCCCAGGAAAGGAGTCGGGACTCGTAGAAATCTGGGATAGCTAATTGCGTCCAGCAGATCCTGCGAGAGGATAATAAGGCCACAATAACTATCCTATAGTTCTACGAATCCCGACCCCTTTCCCGCCCATCTCATAACGCCTCTGGCGGCTATCTCGCTGCCGGGGGCGTTCTCGTTCGATTCCTATTTCGGGGGTGGTCGTGGGTTCTCTAACGGCGCTTCAGCTGGTGGGGGGTCTAGTTCCCGTTGGCGTGCTCGTCGCACTTCTCCGCGGTGGAGGGTGCAATCTGTCAAGATCAGTGCAGGGGTACCCTGCAGCGTTCCTATGTCAGCAATGACGCCGCTGACGAGTACCCCATCCCCCGAAGAGTAGGCGACCTCGCCAGCCTTCATCCCCTCGCACATGATGAACAAGGCTCGCAGATCAACCAGGTTCTCGCAGACGACGTTCACCTTTCCTGCGTGCAGGCTCAACGTTCCAGACACAACAACCCGCTGCCCCACCTTACAGGAGTAGAGGATATCAGCACTGGCGATGGGCGTCCCACGCGGCCCTCTGAACAGGAGAGCGATAACCAGGATGCCGGCGAGTAGGGCAGCAACACTCCCTCCCGCGACCCACCAGAGCCAGCGCCGACGAGTCCGGACGGATGCGGGCTCGGGATCGCAAACCGCCTCGACCTCGACCTCCTCAAGGGCATCCTCCTCAAGCGGCGCAGGAGCCGAAACCGTCAGCGGCTTCTTGCACTTCGGGCAAGGCAGCCTCTTGCCGGAGGCCTTGTCGGGGGCATTGAGCTTGGCACCGCACGAGGGACACTGAACGGCGATGGGCATGGGGCGGACTCCCGGCAGGAACTCCGCCCGTCTCCAACGAACGTCGCACGGCAGCCGAGCGGACATTCCCGATTCTGAAAGCAGAACAGCGGCGGGGTCGCCCGTCAAGCCCCGTAGAACGCCTACGACGTTCGCTACCGCGTCCGGAGAGGGCGAGGCGGTTAAACCCCTCCTCATCGCGTTCCCCCGTTCGGGCACAGAACCCGGCGGCGATCCACAACCCCACCGCAGCGGCGAGGGGAAGGAAGATCGGCGTCAGGGACCGAGTAGGGCCCAGAACCAGCAAGGCCAGAACGATCCCGCTCACGGCGTTCGCACCGAGGTAGGGGCAATGGGGGGCAATGGTGGCAAGCAATGGGCAATGGTGGGGCAATGGGGACAGTTTACGCAACTCTCTTCACAAGGGAAGCTTGCGGCGAAATTCGCCTCCGATTGAACGACAGTGCTTGCGAGGGCGCAGTTTCCGTAAACTGTCCCTGACATGGGCTTGAGGGAGGGGCGCGTCGAGCCACCGACCGTGGTCGTGCCGCTGCTGCCAGAGCATCGTTAACCGAATGGGGTGAAACTGGCAATCGCGTCATAGAAGAGCTTGACGACCTCGTCTTCGCACGCTGGCTCCGCCATCACCCCAGCAGTCTGCGGAGCAACATGTTCGACCGTTGCCTGGTACACGGTAGGGCCACTCGGACTGATGGGGGTTTCAGACTCCGGAGGGTGGATTCTGACCCAATCCGGCCCTACCGTGACAAGCTTCCACTCATTCCGTTGAAAAAGCGCGGCTTGTGGTGCCGAGCATTCTCGCGTGACGGTCCCAGGCATGTTTATTCCTCCATTACGATAGGTCTATCGAGCATTCCCGTCTTCACATCGGCGAGGACGCCCGCACCCTACAGGGCCGTCGCTTGCCGGCCTGGGCCTCAAGTTCGGCGATCCTCAGAAAAACGCTGCATTTTCTCGATTTCGCCCGGCACCGTCAGACTGGCCTTGATTTGTGTTCAAAATCGGTGACGAGCAGGTGCTCCGGGGAGGTCGAATCATCGACGTGCCAGGTGAAGCTGTGGAGCAGACCGCCGTCGGCAACCGCGATGACGAAGAAAAACAGCCGGTCGTCCTCGGGGTGGCGCAGGTGTTGCCAGCGGCCATATTGCTGGGGCAGCTCATCGTGCAGACCTGCGAGCACCCGCACGGCACCATTCCGCGTCAGGCCGCACATCCCGAGCAGCCGGGTGATCTCCGGGGGCACCTTGGTACGGCGCATGCGGTTACTCCTTCATGAAGGGGCCGCCCTGTTCGAGTCGGGCGATGACGTCGGCCACATCTTCACACTCGCCGCGCTCGTAGGCCGCCTGCGATCTGGCAATCCTCTCGCGGTTCAGGGGCTGCCGGGGACAGTCGAGCATCTCCCACCGCGCCAGGCACTCCTCAACCCAGAGGGGGAACGCCTTCGCCTGTTCCTCAAACTGGGAAAGGCGGGCGACCTCGTGGCCGGATCGACTGGCGAAGTCGCGGGCGACGGCCGCGAAACGCCCCAAAATCTGGGCGCCCCGATCGAGCAGGGACCGGAGTTTCGCCCCGTGCTCTCGTCGATTCGGGATCTTACCAGCCAGCGCCCTCGCCCAGTGGTAGTCCCAGAGGAGCCGGGAAGACTGCTTCACCCCGATCCCCTGGTCAACGAAGAAATCGGCAATTGCGGCTTCTGCTGCTGCTTGGTCTTCCCCGTCGCCCGTTGTGGTGGCGTCCTGGTAAGAATGAAGAAGCCCCTCCAACCCCTGCAGGTTGTTCTCTTGTCCTTGCAGGTTGTTTTCTTGCAGTCGATCAAGCATGTCGGAAAGCATGACGTCCCTCCTTCGGCTTCTGCTGCTGGCCTCGATCCATCGTGAAGCCGCATCGGTGCTGAGCTTGTGTGGAACCTCTGTCAACCAACCATGGATTCTACCCTGTTCCAAAAAAGATTCAAATATCTGAACGGCGGACAGGGCCGCGCGGCCGCGCAACGCGGCCGTTGCCCGGTCGGTGCCGGTGACTTACTCTAGGATGTAGCGAACGCAGAACAGGCGGAGCAACGTATTGCTTCGGCCGAGTGTTTGGGCACTCGACGGGCACAAGGTGCCGGTTTCCCAACTGCGTTGACGCCGCTTCCGAGTCTCCAGAGACGGAATTTCTTCATGCGACTTCGAGCACGTCATTACGCGACGGGTCAACTCGTCGAGATCGTCTGGGACAACGGCAGCATTCGTGCGCTCAGTCCGCCGTCAGGGCAGTCGCCGGACGTCGAGGCCGGTTGGGTGGCGCCGGCCCTCTTCGATCTGCAAATCAACGGCTGTGACGGCCGCAGTTTCAGTTCGCAGGATCTCGA
>WNGB01031563.1_pt1 | contig 11782 bp, 12 predicted proteins | sample 5400681 | NCBI WGS metagenome assembly WNGB01 (sample SAMN13153367, study PRJNA577476) | soil metagenome | isolation source: 115 cm soil or saprolite under grassland replicate 2 | place: USA:California | collected 2016-06-15 | reverse complement strand
AACCGAGAACGAGCGAGCGCCGGCGCGCGTGCGGTGTGCCCTCAGCTTGGCAGGCGGGCCGCGAGGATGAGGTCGTGCTCGTGGACTGCCGCCAAACCAAGTGCTATGATATTCGTATCTTCTGAAATACAGAAGATATTGCAACCGAACGAACGGTCGGCTCGTCGCGAGCCGGTACGAAAGGGAGCACGGGATGCGACTCACCATCGTCGCGGCGACCGGGGGCATCGGCCGCCAACTCCTCCAGCAGGCCGTCGCCGCGGGGCACGACGTCACCGCCGTGGCCCGCAACCCGCAGCGGCTGGCCGGGACGCTGCCCGCCGGGGTCCGCCTGGTCACGGCCGACCTGGCGGACCCGGACCAGGCGGCGCTCGAGGCCGCCGTCCAGGGCGCCGACGCGGTCCTGTCCGGCCTCGGTCCACGGTCGGCGTCCGACGTCGGCGTCACCACCCGGGGCACGGAGGCGATCGTCCGGGCGATGCAGGCCACCGGCGTCCGACGCATCGTGGTGGTCAGCGCCGCGCCGATCGGCACGGTGCCGTCACCCGGCAGACCCAAGCCGCCACGGCACGACCCCGGCGACGGGTTCTTCATGCGGCACCTGTTCAGCCACGTCGCCAAGACGGCGTTCCGCAGGCACTACGCCGACCTCGCGCTGATGGAGGACCTCCTGCGCGACAGTGGCCTGGACTGGACCGTGGTCCGACCACCCCGGCTGACCGACAAGCCCCTGAGCGGCGGCTACCGGACGGCCTACGGGCAGAACGTGCGCGGCGGCTGGCTGGTGTCACGGGCCGACGTCGCCCACCTGATGCTCCGCGTGCTCGCGCAACCCGAGACCATCAAGCAGGTCGTCGGCGTCGCCAACTGACGGCGCCGACCGGCCGACGGCCGTTACGTCCCGGTTGCTCGCTGGTCATGCCCCACCGGTTGGATCGCCGTGCTCAGCCACGGCAGGGGAAGGGGTTCGAATCGAAGGTCTGGCGGCCGATGTTCCGTCGTTCGGCCATTCATCCCTCGCATGCCGCTTCGTAGCATCTGGGTGCGAGCCACCCCCACGCGGTCTTGGCGGAACCTGAAGGAGGCGGCATGGAGTACGTGCGCTTGGGCTCGTCGGGTCTGAAGGTGTCGCGGATCGCCCTTGGGATGATGAGCTACGGCTCCGTGGCCGAACGCAGGTGGCACCTGGGCGAGGATGAGGCCGAGCCGATCGTGCGCCGCGCCGTCGAGGCCGGCGTGACCTTCTTCGACACCGCCGACACGTACTCCGACGGCATGACCGAAGAGATCACCGGCCGGCTGCTCGCCAAGCTCTTCCCCCGCCGCGACGACTACGTGCTGGCTACCAAGGTCTATTTCCCGATGGGCCCGGGTCCCAACGACCGCGGCCTGTCCCGCAAGCACGTCCTGGCCGGCATCGACGCCTCCCTGGGCCGGCTGGGGGTCGACCACGTCGACCTCTACCAGATCCACCGCTGGGACTACGAGACCCCGGTCGAGGAGACCATGGAGGCCTTGCACGAGGTGGTGCGCGCCGGCAAGGCGCGCTACCTCGGCGCGTCGGCCATGTTCGCCTGGCAGTTCGCCAAGGCGCAGCACGCCGCCGAGGTTGCCGGGTGGACCCGGTTCACGTCGATGCAGAACCACTACAACCTGGCCTACCGCGAGGAGGAGCGGGAGATGATCCCGCTCTGCCTCGACCAGGGCGTCGGCGTCATCCCCTACAGCCCGCTGGCGCGCGGGCTGCTGGCCGGCAACCGCCAGCGCGGCGGCGAGCAGCGCACCGTCCGCGCCGGCAGCGACCCGCTGGCCGTGCAGCAGTACGGCGACGACGACTTCGACGTGGTCGACGCGGTCCGCGCGGTGGCGGGCGAGCGCGGCGTGCCGCCGGCGCGGGTGGCGCTGGCGTGGCTGCTGGGCAGGCCCGGGGTGACCGCGCCGATCGTGGGGGCGACCAGGCTGGCCCACCTCGAGGACGCGGCCGCGGCGGTCGAGCTGTCCCTCGGCGAGGAGGAGGTCGCCCGCCTCGAGGCGCCCTACCGCCCCCACCCGGTCCTCGGTCATGGCTGAGCCTACGACCGACCAGGATCCGCGGACCAGGCCAAGGGCCTGCGCCAGTTCGTGGTCGGTACCGGCGGCAAGACCCACTACGGGTTCAGGAAGATCCGGCGCAACAGCGAGGTGCGCAACACCGGCACCTTCGGCGTGCTCAAGCTCACCCTGCGTCCCACCGGTTACGACTGGCGCTTCCTGCCCGAGCCGGGCAAGACGTTCAGCGACAAGGGCCACGGCCGCTGCCACTGACCGACGGACCGGTGGATTCTTCCCGCACCGGTGTGGCAAGTGTTCCGGCGCTGCCACCGATCCCGTCACGAGACGGCCAGGTTCCGGCCACCTGCATGGTCAAAGGTCTCGGCACCTGCCGGCCGTGGCGTAGCGCCAAGCGCTGTCAAGCCCCGCGGCCGGCCGCTGACCAGCGGATATCAGCGCGCCGTCAGCGCACCGTCAGCGCACCCACCCACAATCCCGCCGCCGATCTGGCCGACAGCGCACGCGGACAGGGAGGGATGCGTGGTGAGCGATTTCCAGGACCTCGGCGGCGAGGCCACCGTGCAGCAGGTCGTGGACCGGTTCTACCAGCTCGTCCTCGGCGACGAGGCACTCGCGCCGTACTTCGACGGCGTCGACCTGCCGGCGGTCAAGCGCCACCAGGTGCTGCTGCTCTCGCAGGTCATGGGTGGCCCGGCGAGCTATGACGGCCAGGATCTCGGTGCGGCCCACGCGCGCCTGGGGATCACCCACGCCGACTTCACCCGGGTGGCCGGCCACCTGGCCACCGCGCTCGCCGACGCCGGCGCGGGCGACCAGGTGATCGCGCGGGTCGGCGAGACCGTCGAGTCCACCCGCGGACAGATCGTGTCGGCATGACCGGGGCACGCTCCCTGACGGCCCTCGCGGTCGCGGCCGTGGTCGCGGGCGCCCTGCAGGCGCCGGCCGCCGCTGCCGCCGGCCAGGCGCCGGGCCTGGCGCCGGTGATGCTGGTGCTGGACGCGTCCGGGTCGATGCGGGACGCCCTGCCTGGCGGTCGCACCAAGATGGTCGCGGCCAAGGAGGCGGTCGGCACGCTGGTGCGGCAGTCGCCGGACGGGGCGCAGGTCGGCCTGGCGGTGTACGGCACCGGCACCGGCAACGCGCCGGCGGACAGGCCGGCCGGCTGCCAGGACGTGAAGGTCGTCCGGAAGGTCGGGCCGCTGGACCGGGCCGCCCTGACCGCCACGGTGGCTGGCCTGCAGGCGCGCGGCTACACCCCGATCGGGCGGTCGCTGCAGGTCGCGGCGGCCGAGCTGCCCGCTGCCGGCCCGCGGTCGATCGTGCTGGTCTCCGACGGGGTGGACACCTGCGCCCCGCCCGACCCGTGCGCCGTCGCCCGCGAGCTGGCCAGCCACGGCGTGGACCTACGGGTCCACGCGATCGGGTTCGCGGTGGACGCCAACGCGCGGCGGCAGCTCTCCTGCCTGGCGCAGGCGACCGGCGGGACCTACATCGACGCGCCGGACGCCGGCTCGCTGGCGGCGGCGCTCAACCGCACGACCCAGCAGGCGTTGCGCGCCTACCAGCCGACGGGCATCCGCGTCACCGGGACGATCGCGCCGGCGGGCGCCCCGGCGCTGCGGGCCGGGCGGTACCTGGACCAGCTCGGCCCCAACGAGGCCAAGTTCTACACGGTGAACGTCCCGGCCGGCTACACCCTCTACGCGAACGCCACGGCGGTCCTCCGCGACCCCGGCGAGCACTACTTCGTCGAGGTCAGCCGCTACGACGCGGCTGCCAACGAGAACTGCATCGGCCGGGGCAGCGACGACAACACCGGCCCGGTGGCGACGGCCCTCACCCGGTGGCAGGCACCCGGTCCGAGCACCCCGACCGCCAACCCCGACTCCGCGCCGTGCAGCCGGGCGGGCACCCAGCTGCTGCGGGTATTCCTGGAGCCGATATTCAAGACGAGCGACGTCGCCGGCGCCGCGATCGAGGTGCTGATCGGCCTCGAACCGCCGCTGACCGGGAACCCAGGTCCGCCCGGCACCACCGACCGGGTCGTGTTCAACGCGCCGGCCGGCGCGCCGCGGCCGGTCGTCGGCGGCGGCTCGTTCAGCACGGCCGCCACCCTGGACGGCTCCGGCTCGTACACCGAGACGGTGTTCGAGGGGGAGATGGTCTTCTACCGGGTCCGGCTGGGCTGGGGGCAGGGCCTGGCCTACCGGGTCCGGCTGGGCCGGCACGAGTACCACGGCACCGGCGGCGGCTTCCTGGTGCACACCTTCTGGTACAACCCCGCCCAGGAACCGCAGGACGAGGAGTCCACCAGCTACAACGGCGCCGAAGTGCTGCTGCCCACCAGCTCGGGAGCCATCAGCGGCCCGCCGGTGCGCTACCGCAACCGGCAGATCGACGAGGTCAAGGTCGGCGCGAGCGTCGCCGGCTGGTACTACGTCGCGTTCTACGCCGCGAAGGACCTGTCCGAGGAGCCGACCCCGGTGCCGCTGACCCTCGACCTGACGGTCAGCGGCAACGCCCAGCCCGCACCGGCCTACGCCGGCGCCGCGGCGGACGCGTTCGGCAACCAGGCGCCCACCGGCGCGCGCGGCTCCGCCGCGCCGGCAGGAGCCGACCGTGGCGTCCGCTCGGTCCTCGCCGACGGCGGCCGGCTGCTGTGGGTCGGCGTGGCGATCCTCCTCGTGCTCGCGCTGCTCGTCAGCGGGCTGCTCGCCCTAGCGGTACGGCACCAGCGCCGCAAGGCGCCGGCGGTCCCACCGTGGCGGCCACCGTCACAACCACCGCCCTGGCGCTGAGGCCGACCATGCCAGGCCGCCACCGACCCCGGGGTCAGTCCCGGTCGGTGGCGGCCTTGGCGAACACCTCCAGCAGGCTGCTCCAGCCGCCGCCCTGGATGGCGATGGTGTCGTGGATCACCTGGCCGCCGACGAGCCGGTCGAGGTGGCGGTGCTCCAGCTCGACGGTGGTCTGCTCGGGCCCGTCGGCGGTGAACCGCACCTCGATCTCGCTGGCGTGCTCGGCGTCGGGGTCGTACTGCCACCGACCGTTGATCTGCCAGGTGACGATCAGCCGGTGCGGTGGCTCCCAGGCCAGCACCCGGCCCCAGTCGCACTCGCTGCCGTCGACGCCCCGCTCGTACCAGCGTCCTCCCGCACGGGGCTCCAGGACGGCCGTGGCCATGTCGGCCTGGCCGATGTGGTAGTCGGCCGGCCACCAGCTTCCGAACGACTCGGTGAACACGCGGAAGGCATGGTCGACGGGCACGGCGACGCTGACCGTGCCGCCGATCGTGGGGATCGTCGGGCCGTGGCTCACTGGTGCTCCTGTCGGGGATCGCGGGGGGCCGCCTCGGCGGCCTTGTGAAAAGCGGTGAGCGCGTCCTCCCAGATGCGGTCCAGGTAGGCGCGCAGGGCGGTCATGCTGGGCCAGTTCGCCCACCGAGCTCGGACGCCTGGCCAGCAGCTCGAAGATCGCCCGCCGGGTCGGGTCGCCGAGCAGCCCCAACGTGGCATCTCCGTAAGTGTCCACAAACGGAAGTTAGCAATCCGAGATTGCCGGCACAAGCGGCCGCCGTGGCAGCCCGACGGGCTAGGCCTGTGCCTGCAGCTCGGCCATCCGCCGCGCCAGCTCCTCCGGCCCCACGTCCTCCACGTGCGTCGCGACGGTCCACCCGTGCCCGAACGGGTCGACGAGGTGGCCGTCCCGGTCGCCGTAGAACTGGTCCTGGGGGGGACGCTGGAGCGTGGCGCCGAGCTCCACCGCCCGCGCGACGACCGCGTCGACGTCCTCGACGTAGATGAACAGCGAGGTCGGGGAGCCGTCGACGCCACCTGGTGGCGGTGCCTTGGTGCCCCGGTACGGGGATTCGTCCTCGACGATGACGACGGAGTCCCCGATCTGGACCTCGGCGTGGGCGACCGTCCCGTCGGGACCGGGGAAGCGCATGCGCTCGGTCGCTCCGAACACCTCGGCGTAGAACTCGAGGGCCTTGCCGCCACCCTGCACCACCAGGGAGGGCGTGACGCGGCGGTAGGAGTCCGGGATCGGGTTGGGCCTGGTCGTCATGGTCGCTCCTCCGAGCAGGGGTGGAACGCGGCTCCGTAAGCATTCACTGACGGTAAGTCTCAGCTTACGATAAGCTCCTGTCAAGTGACCTGCCGCGAGCGTTGTCGCTGGCCCGACTGATCCACGTCCTCGCCGCCGCGACCAGACGCCGCGGGGCCTTGGATTGGCGTGAATTTGTCCTGGCGGTGTCCTGGGAATGGCCTCCCGCACGAGTCGATCATCCGCCCGTGGAGCGTGCGCGCGTGATCCTCACCGGACGACCGACTCGACAAGGAAGGCAGTCGATGAACGCGTTGACCAGGTTCGCTCATCTCGACTGGGCGCGGCGCGCCCTGTGCGCCGCCGCGCTCGTGACCGCGATGTCGCTGGGCACCACGGGCTGCAGCATCAGTGGCGGCTACATCAAGTGGACGGCACCCAACCATCACACCTACCGGATCGGGGAGAAGGCCCCGACCGTCCACGGATTCCTCGTCGTCTTCTACCGCAGCACCGGGGGCAACCACCTCGGCGTCTCGCAGTTCGCGCTCGACCACTACAAGGCGGAGCGCCGGCACCACTCCGTCAAGACGGCCACGATCCGGACGCTGCGCTGGCTGCGTGGCTTCTGCAGTGGTGGCTACAAGAGCCGCTGCCGCGCCGCGACCGCCGACGGGCAGTGGGGCGACTTCCACAAGGCGTTGTCGGACATCGCCAAGCGCCGCGGGGCCTGCCTGGCCGTCACCGTCCGCAGCGGCTACAACTGGACCTACCGCAACCGCACCGACAAGCACTGCAAGCCGTGACGCGCCGCTGACGCGGCAATCCGGGGAGGCGGGCTCGGCTCGCCTCCCCGGGCTATCGGTTCGTCGTGGCGGCGGAGCTTCGGCGCCGGTAGGCGCGGTTCTTGGTCCGGTTGCCGCAGATCGACATGGCGCACCACGCCGCCGAGCGGTTCTTGGAGCGGTCGAAGAACGCGTAGCCGCACTGGCGGCATGCCTTCATCCGTGGCCACTGGCCGGTGAGCTGCGCCTCGTGCAGGATGCCCAGCAGGGTCGCGACCGCACCGTCCACACCTGGCCGATCGGGTTCGAGGACCGTCCGCCCCGCGTCGTCGACGGCGACCCGGAGCCGGGCCGTGCGCGACGCCCCGCGGATGGTGGCTGTCGCCGCCGGGTCCAGCCGTCCTCCGTGGTTGGCGATCGTGAGCGCCCGGACCGCCTCGCGGAGCTCGCGGAGCCGGGCGGCGTCCGCGGCCGAGACCCGGACGTCCGGCCCCACGAGCCGCTTCTGGCCAAGCCAGGCCCGCGCCTTCTCCTTGGTCCCGAGCCGGTCCCACTCGCGGGGGAAGTCGTGGTTGTAGGAGTTGATGAACCGCTGGAGCAGGTCGAGCCGCCCCGGGGCCTTGGGCCGCCCGCCGGGCTCGACCTGCTCGCCGACCCGCCGCTTGTCGCGTTCGTCCATGGCTCGGCTGGTCGCGCTCAGCAGGGAAAGCCGTTGGGCGAGGCCGTCGTGCAGGTGGTCGACGCCGTGGCGGCGCAGCGCCGCTTCGCCTCCGTGGCGATGAACGCGAGCGTCTGCCCGCGGGTGGCGGTCCGCTGCATTCGCTTGGCCTTCTTGGAGATGTCCAGGACGAGCTGGTAGTAGGTCGCGGTGAGGCCCATCTTCTGGTAGTCGCCGTACTCGTCGTAGTCAGGCTTGATCACCTCGGCGGCCCAGTAGCCCACCTGCCGCGCGCAGCTCTCGGCCGGGGTGGGTAGGCGGCTGGTCGTGGTCGCCTGGGCGGAGGACCGTTCCGGCGCACCGCAGGCCGCCAGCAGGAGCATCCCGCCGCATGCCAGCGCGGCCGCACGCGCGCCGACGCCAGTTGCCCTCCTCGAGCTGACCCCGAGCGTCCCGGCAGGGTGGTCGGCCATGGTCGTCGCCTCCTTCGTGCCAACGCCCGCCTCGTTGAAGAGACCAGCATAAAGCGAACGCCGGTCACGCACCAGCGATCCCGGACGGGCGGGCTGTTTCCTTCAGCGTGGGCTGGGTATCGGTCTGCTCGGCCGAGCTGCGGGCCTTGGGTGGCTTGCGCTCGGGGCGACGCGACGGGACCGTCCGCTGGAGGTCGACATGGACCATCGCCGGTTCGCCAATCCGATCCTCGCCCTCGGCAGGCTGCCCGGCGTGCCGCGGCGCCTCCTGCTCGTCTTCCTGGTGGCAGCGCTGACGCTGGCCTCCGGCGCCGCGGACGCGCGCACCACCGGCCACGGCCCGCAGCTTCTCGGCACGTGGAGCGCCAGCCCGCAGCCCCCCGACCTGTCGGGCGTCTCCCGGACCGGATTCGACCACCAGACCCTGCGGCTGATCGCCTACATCCATTTCCCGGGGAACCGGCTGCGCGTCCGGCTCTCCAACACCTTCGGGACCGGGCCGCTGGTGATCGGCCAGGCCGACCTGGCGTTGCAGCGCGCCGGCGCCGCGACCGTGCCCGGCAGCGACCGCCGGCTCACCTTCGGTGGCCGGCACGCGGTGGCCATCCCGGCCGGGGCCGAGACCTACAGCGACCCGGTGCGGCTCGCGGTCCGCGCCGGGCAGACCCTCGCGGTCAGCCTCTTCGTGCCGGCCGCCACCGGCCCGACCACCTGGCACGCGCTCGCGGTGCAGACCAACTACGTCTCGACGTCGGGCAACCACGCGGCCGACACCGCTCCCGACGCGTTCACCACCCAGGTCACGTCGTGGTTCTGGCTGGACGGCATCGACGTCGTCGCGCCGCCGCGGGATCGGGCGGTGGTCACGCTGGGCGACTCCATCACCGACGGCTTCGGGTCGACGGTCGACGCGAACACCCGCTGGCCGGACTTCCTCGCTCGGCGCCTGCGCGCCACGCCGGCCACCCGTCGGGCCTCGGTGCTCGACGAGGGCATCTCCGGGAACCGGGTCCTGAACGACTCGCCCTGCTGCGGCGTGTCGGCCCTGGCGCGGCTCGACCGGGACGTGCTCGCCCAGGACGGGGTGCGCTGGGTGGTCCTGCTCGAGGGCATCAACGACATCGGCTTCAGCGGGCTCACCGGTCCCGAGACCGCGCCCCACACCGACGTCAGCGCCGACCAGATCATCGCCGGCTACCAGCGGATCATCGCCCGGGTGCACGCCAGGGGGCTGAAGATCTACGGGGCCACGCTCACGCCGTTCAAGGGCACCGCGTTCCCCGGCTACTACACCCCGGAGGGGGAGCTGAAGCGCGGCGCGGTCAACCACTGGATCCGGACCAGCGGCGCGTTCGACGCCGTGATCGACTTCGACAAGGCCATCCGCGACCCGGCCGATCCGCTGCGGATGCTTCCCCGCTACGACAGCGGCGACCACCTCCACCCCAACGACGCCGGCTACGCCGCCATGGCGGACGCCGTCGACCTCGCCCTGTTCCGCTCGTAACGGCCAGCCGCCGCCGACCTCGCCGGCTCTACCCGGGTCGGTGACCTTCAGGCTGGCGGCGCCCGCTTGTCAGGCGTTGTCCCGTATGCTCCCCAGAGAGTTGGGTCACCGCCGACGTGCGCAATGCGGCCAGGGTGGGATCAGGGCGCTCGATGCCCGGCCACGTTCGCGGAAGGGATGGGGAGCACCGTGGTGGACGACGTCAGGAGCAGTGGGATCAACGCCAGCGTGGCGAACCCCGCTCGCGTCTACGACTACCTGCTCGGCGGCAAGGACAACTTCCCCGCCGACCGGGAGCTGGCGGAGCAGGTGGTGGCGATCGCGCCGACGGCCCGCGAGGTGACCAGGCAGAACCGGGCATTCCTGCGCCGGGCGGTGCGCTTCCTCGCCGGTGAGGCCGGCGTCCGGCAGTTCCTCGACATCGGCAGCGGCCTGCCCACCCAGGGCAACGTCCACGAGATCGCCCAGGCCTTCGCGCCGGACTGCCGGGTCGTCTACGTGGACAACGACCCCGTGGTGGTGGCGCACGGCCGCGCGCTGCTGGAGGGCGACAACACCGTCGTGGTCAGGGGGGACCTGCGCGAGCCCGAGGAGATCCTCGGCCACCTCCAGGTCCGGGAGGTGCTCGACTTCGACCAGCCGATCGCCGTGCTCCTGGTGTCGGTCCTCCACTTCGTCGTCGACGGGGAGGACCCGTTCGGGATCGTGGCGCGGTTCCGGGACGCCGTGCCGGCCGGTAGCCACCTGGCGATCTCGCACGGCACCAGGGACACCCCACCACGGCCGGACATGACGGCGGAGGAGATGGCCGAGATGGCGGCCAGGACGCAGCAGCTGTACGAGCAGGCGGCCGTGCCGATCGTCAACCGCACCAAGGAGCAGGTGCGGCGGTTGTTCGGCGACTGGGACCTGGTGGACCCCGGCCTGGTCTTCATCCAGATGTGGCGCCCTGACGACGTGGGCGCCGCCCTGCCGGGGGGCTTCTACGGCGCCGTCGGCCGCAAGGGCGGTGCGGGCCTGAACCTCTAGGAGACGGTGGCGTCCCAGGGTCAGGTGGTCGGCGGGCCGAGCATGCCGGCGCGCTGGGCGACCGTGGCGGCTTCGACCCGCCCGGCCACGCCGAGCTTGGCGAGGATGTTGGAGACGTGGATGCCGACCGTCTTGGGGCTGATGAACAGCGCCCCGGCGATCTGGGGGTTGGTGCGGCCCTCGGCGAGCAGGACCAGCACCTCGTGCTCGCGGGGGGTGAGGCCGAACCGGTTCGCGGGCCCCGGCGCCTTGGCCGGGGCCTCGGGCGCGGCCAGGTCGATGCGGGCCCGCCGGGCGAGCTGCCCGGTCTCGCGGGCCAGGGTGCTCGGCTCGGGCCGGTCGCTGCCGTGCAGCAGGCGGTCGAGGAGGGCGAGCAGCTCGGCGCCGCGCCGGCGGGCGGCCTCGGCCGCGCCGGCTGAGCGGGCCGGGGTCAGGGCGAGGTCCGCCTCCGCGTGCATGCCGACGGCGAGCAGGCCGCGCAGCTCCTCCTCCTCTTCGGCGCCCTCGACCTGGACGAGGCCCTCCGCGACGGCCGTGCGGGCGTCCGCCGGCCGGCCCTGGGCCAGCGCGAGCTGGCCGGCCCGCTCGGCCAGGCGGCCGGCGAACTGCAGTGGCGGCTGGGCGCCGACGCGGCGGCGCACCTCCTCCAGCCGCCCGGCGGCCGCATCCAGGTCGCCGGTGCCGAGCTCGAGCTGCGCCCGCCACAGCAGCGCGTGGAGCCGGGACACGCCTTGCCCGGTGGTCTCCAGTGCCTCCCGGCTGTAGCGCTCGGCCTCGGCCCAGCGGCCGAGCCGGAAGGCGTGGTCCGAGGCGAAGCCGCACAGGTACGCGCGCATGCTGCGGTCGAGCCCGCGGCCGCGCAGCGCGGCGAGGCCGTCGACGACCAGGGCGAGCGCCTCCTCGACCCGACCGGCCGCGTCGAGCACCTGCGACGGGAAGGACACGGTCATGGCCAGCAGCTCGACGTCGCCGGTCTCCTCGGCGACGCGCCGTGCCGCCTCCGCGTGCGCCAGCGCCTGCTCGATGTCGCCGCCCACCGCCGTCAGGGTGGCCGCAAGGAAGTTGTGCGCCCAGCCGGCCTCCCGCACGGCGCCGACGCGGGTGGCGACGTCCAGGGCCTCGTCCGCCCGCGCGTGCGCGTCACGGAGCCGCGAGGCGAGCGCCAGCGCCTGAGCGTGCCGCGCCAGCACCCAGGCGCGCTCGGAGGACGGCGGCTCGGCGGGGATGAGCT
>WNGB01029968.1_pt1 | contig 11783 bp, 10 predicted proteins | sample 5400681 | NCBI WGS metagenome assembly WNGB01 (sample SAMN13153367, study PRJNA577476) | soil metagenome | isolation source: 115 cm soil or saprolite under grassland replicate 2 | place: USA:California | collected 2016-06-15 | reverse complement strand
CACTTCGTCGCCCACACAATCACGGAGGCGCTGCGGCGTTTCCTTCCGACAATGCCTGGACGGGTGCTGTTGAGCGGCGGCGGCGTGCGTAACGGGCTACTGTGGCACCTGCTGGAGCAACACTTGGGCGGTGTGCCGCTGGAGCGCACCGACCGCTGGGGCATTCCGGCGGCGGCGCGCAAAGCGGTAGGCTTCGGCGCGCTGGCAGCGCTGACGGTCGATGGCGTGCCCGCCAACTTGCCGTCGGCGACCGGGGCGGCGGGGTCGCGCTTGCTCGGCAGTCTAACGCCGGGGTCATCGACCAACTGGGCGCGCTGTTTGGCGTGGATGGCCGCGCAGACGGCTCCGCTCGCCGCCGCGAGTGCTTGAACGTGGTCAGTCATGGTCGCAAGCAGCCGCTTGCGCACCCCGCCTTTGAGGAAGCCCGAAGCGTCAGCGAGGGACTCTCCCTCGCTGACGCTTCGGGCTCGTGTGCTTACGACGGCTTCTCTGCGGTATTGTTACCGCCGTGGGTGCGAGCGACGATTGTCTCAAAACCATCGCCGTTCACGCCGAGCGGCAAGGACCGCAGCAGCCGTTCCGCCACGTCCGCGACGCTGCCGCCGCCGAGAATCGCCAGCGGCGACAGGTTCTTGCTCAACTCCGTCGCCAGGTGCTGATTGCCCAGCACCCGCAGCGTCGCTACCAGGTCCGGCTGCAGCGCACTCATCTGCTCCTTGAAGGCGGCCACACGACCCGCCAACTCCTTCCCCGCGACCGTCAGGTCACGCTCCGCCGCCGCCACCCGCGCCGTGCTGGAGATGCCCAGCGCTTCCGCCTCGTTCTGCGCCATGCCGACCTTCAGCAGTCGATCCTGATGGACCTCGGCGCCGGCTCGTGCCTCCGCCAGGGCCCGCTTCGCCTGCTCCAGCTCCACCTCCTTGCCCAGCGACTCCTTGCGAGCGTCCGACAGTTGCTGGTTGACCAGTTCCTTCAGCTTCTCCGCGGCCAGCCGAATCTCCTCTTCCTTCTTCTTCACCTCGCTCACGATGGCGTTCCGCTGCGCATCGGAGAGCAACTTCCGCACCGTATCATCGAGGATCTTGACGTCCAGCACCTCGACGTCGTAGACCAGCAAGCCGTTCTCCTCGAAGCGCCGCCCGGGCCGCTTCCCCTCGCCGTGCTTGGGGCCGAGGATCGCCGTGCGGATGATCTCGATGTTGTTCGCGTGGAACGCCTCGATCGACGTGCCACGCACCACCGACCGCACGATCGACGCCAGATGATCGCAGAGCAGGCTGACGTAGTTCTTGACGTTGAACCACTTCGCCGACTCCTGCTCCATGAACGAGACGCGGTACGAGACGAGCAATTCCAGATCGACATGGTCGCTTGTCTTGACGCGCAGGATATCCGAGACCTTGTTGCCGTCGGTCTGCAGGAAACAGGTTGCGAGCAATTTCTCGTCGGTCTTGGGCTTGCCGGTCGAGAGCCGCAGGATCTCCAGATCCTCGTCGTAGTCGAGGATGCGCGTTTGCGGCCCCTTGACGACCTCGCGCTTGTTCTTGGCAATGACCAGGACGGCGAAACTCGGCGGAATGTAGATCGACACCGCTCTTGTCGGATCGTGCTTCGTCAGGCCGTAGAGGCGAGCCGTCTCGTCGGACAGTTCGCGGCGCACGACCTCGACCTTGGTGGGGTTCGGAAGATAGTTCTTCGGGCCGACCTCGGTGGTGATTTTCCCCGTCTCAATATCGCGTACGTAGACACCTTCCTTCTCGGCGATGGGCACCGACTGGACGGTGGCGACGACCTCGAAGTGCTCCGTCGGGAAGAAGAAGCCCTCGCGATTCTCCAGGAAAATTTCCTGGCCGGCGGCGTAGATCCCCGGTGGCACCTGATCGGCGCTGCTCTGGATAGCTGCAAGGGCTTCGTCTTCCGGGGCGATGGTCACATCTTTGACGACACGGACGTGCAGGCCGAGGTTCTTGCGCAGGCTGTGTGCCTTGAAGACGCGCTTGCCGTTCTCGACGACGAACTGCTCCATCGGCTCGGGGAAGACGACCGCCGGGCCGCGGAAATACTTGCGCTGCCCATCCGGGGCGAGCAGGATGCAATACTCGCCGTCGAGCAGCGTGACCGCATTGCGGACGTACTGGCTGTTCTCCGGCACGACTTCCAGCCCGGTGCGCGGGATGTAGAAACTGACGTCGGAGCCCTTGACGATCCGCTCGGTGCCGATGGGCGTTTTCTCCGCTTCGCCCTCGACGGTGTCGTACACCCGGACGAGGAGATACTGATTCTCGCGGAGCGTGTGGCCATCGACGACCTGGGCCTTCTGGCCGGGCCAGAGGGCAAAGGTGGCGGGACCGGGAACGACGATCTTCTTGCCGTGGACAAGTTCAATCGCGGAGTTGTTGCCCTTGGAGTAGCGGAAGTTGGGATCTTTCGGCGGATTTTCGAGGATGATGTACTGCGACGAGGCGGCGAGGATGAAGGGGTGGACACCGGAGCTGCCCTCGTCGCCGCGGAGGGGCCGGAAGCGGCCGCGATCGAACTCGGCCATGCGCTCGGTGTTGGTCAGGCTGATCTTGCACGGGCCGACGTAGATGTTGATGTCGCCCTTGGTGAGATCCTGGACATAGGCGTACTCGTTGGGAGCGACGGGAATATCGCGCTCCCGGACGTCGCGCTCACGGAGGTCACGTTCGCGTTCAGCCATGGCGGCTCCTCAGCGTTGAGTGGATCGAGATGTGGATGTGGGTGGCGACCTTCGCGCCCACACTCCATTCTACGCAGCGCTGAGGAGAGGGAAGCTCGGGGCCAGCGATTTATCAGAGCCAGGAGAGAGCAAACGAGCGGCGGGGTTTATCCCCGCCGTGGGTAGCTACCCACGGCGGGGATAAACCCCGCCGCTCGTTTGCCTCCTGCAACGGGAATCGTATCCCGCTCTAGTTACCGCCCGGCGGCGTCGATGGGGCGCCGTGGGTGGCGACGCCGATGATGCGGATGTGCGGCCGAACGCCGTCGTCGAGAACCACTGCCTGCGGCGTCTCGCAGTGGCTGTTGTTGCCCGCCTTGTCGCTGACCACCATGCGGACGTAAGCCTCCGTGCCGATTTCGATCGGCGGCGTCCAGCGATAACGGCCGTCGTTCTTCAGGCCACGGGCAATCACGGTCCACGGCCCGTTCTTGTGAACGGCGTAGTAGAGATCGACCGGAGTCGTCGTCAGGTTCTTGTCCTGGGCGGTCCAGCTGATCCAGAGCACGCCGCACTCGTCGCCCGTGCCGGGCCGCACCGAGTTCAGCTTGGCGACCGGCCGCGACGTATCGACCTCGATCCAGTAATCCGGCACGTCGCCGGGCCGGGGCGGAGCATCGCCGAAGCCGCGCGAGTTGGTCACCACCAGGCTCACCCCGTAGATGCCCTCACCGGGCAGGTCAATCTCGACCGGACTGCGCCGATCCGGATCCTCGCCCAGCGGCCGCCAGCTCTGGCCCTCGTCGGCGGTCATCCACACCTCGACCTTGCCAACGCCCGTGGTGGAACTCGGCTGGTCGATCTGGTACTCCAGGCTGACATGCGTGTTGTTGACGAGTTGCCGCTGCGGCGGCAGACCACTGGACTTCGGCGCCGGCGGCGCCACCTTCACGGGGGCGCCGAATTCGGGGCCAGGGCCGCGTTCCACCAGTTGCGGAGGCAGCGGCGCCGGCGGCAGGCCGGGCTTCTGGCTGACGAAGGGTTTCGGCTCCTCCTGTACCTCGACCCGCGGAGCACTGCCTGTGAAGCCGTTCAGCATCGGGCCTTGTGCGCCAGCCTTCTCCGGCTGGGGCACGGAGTGGGCGATCTGCTGGACACCTCCGGACGGGACCGGCAAACTCGGTCCCGGGCCGGCGACCGACTGCTGCCCCGGCGGTGTCGCGGTCAGGGCGCCGGCCGCCATCGCGCTCAGGTTGAACTCCTTGCTCGTGACGTTGCCGGCGCGGTCGCCGGCGCTCAGGCGCACCATGCCGTTATGGGCGGCTTGCTGCGGGATGCAGAAAACGTTGCTGCTGCCCGCGACCGGCTCGCCAGCCAGCCAGGTCTTGTTGGCGGTCTGGTACTCGAAGCGCGTTTTCGTCATGTCCACGTTCGCGTCGCGCACCTCGCACTGCACGCACTGACCTTCGAGCGTCGGCGCCAGCGGGCGGATGTCCACCTGCGGCATCGTGGTATCGTAGACCACGATCACCGAAGGCCCTTCGTGGGCCAGGTCCGCAGGCGTTTGCCGGCCCATCTTGTCCACGGTCACGACCGTGAACCAGTATTCTCCCTCCTGCGTTGGGCGGAAGGAAAACACCTTTTCCCAGGGCCCCGCCTTGCCGGCAAGCGTCCACTGCTTGCCGGGGTCATCCTTCATGAAGAGCAAAATCTCACGCAACTTGCCACGGACGCCATCGTCGATGATGACCGGCAGATAGAAGGGGCTTTTGCTCATGTAGCTCTTGGGGGGCAGCGCGCCCTGCAGCGCTCCGCTGGGCGAGCCCCCGGAAAAGCCAACCGGCGGCGGCACTTGTGCCGGTACCGGCGTCCCCGTGAGCAAGACGGCGACGGGCGCAAGCAACAGACCCAGGCACCACCCGGCGGCACATTTCCTGGGCCGCGCGACCATTTGAGCGATGGTTCGCTTTTTGGCGACGGGTTTCATAATCCCTCCCCGATCCGGTTACGACGCCCGACTCCCCCGACGAGCCGTGGGCGGTCACAAGAAACACGGCGGCCGCGAGACGGCGCCGGCGCAGTCCAGAACTGAAGCAGAGGGGAGGCGTCATAGCCGGAGTGTTTCTCAGAGTCAAGCCGGACTTGGTCGAGCGCGGGTGCGGCTCTCGATGTTGGCATCCCCCGCGTGGCAGTCATTTCTTGGCCGCGAATTCCTTCAGCACGTCTCGGAGCTTTTGGTTGAACTCACCAGGTTTCTCCAGCATTGGGTAATGGCCGACGGCTTCGATGAGGACGGCGTCGTAGTCGGCGTACTTCTTGTTGATAGCGACAGCCGTCGGCGTGAAGAACTTGAAGCCGCCGCCAGAGTTGATACACCGAACCGGCACCTTGGCCTCCTTGAGCAGCGCTTTCGTGTCGAGGCTGGTGAGGTCGCGCATCAGGCCAAGCGCCATCATCTGGTCCTGAGCCTCGGCCCTGGTCAAGAGCCACTTTTTGAGGTCAGGATCGGCTTTTTCGTGCAGCAGTCCGCCAAACCCCGCTCGTATCGTCCCTTTGAAATCCGCCGCGAAACTCTCGAGAAATTTCTTCGACACCTCTTCAGGCATTTTGAATTCGGCGTTTTGCAGGGTATCGACGCCGATCACAGCGACTACCGTGCCCGGCAGGCGTTTCGCCGCCATCAGCCCCACCGGACCGCCCATCGAGTGGCCGACGAGAATGACCCGTTTGAGGCCGAGCGCTTTGACCACCGCCTCGACATCGCCAGCCAAACCGCTGACGCTCCAACGCTTCCGGTCCTTGCCTGATTCGCCGTGCCCCGCCTGATCGAGAGCGACGACGCGGTAATCGGCGGCGAATACGTCCACCTGATGCTTCCAATACTCGCGGTCGCCGCACCAGCCGTGCAGGAAGACGAGGGCGGTATCCCCCTTGCCGCGAACCTTGCAGACGATGCTCAGTCCGTCCTCGGCACGGACGATTTTCCTGACCGGCTTGGCGCCCTTCTCGCCACCAATGGCGACAGGGATCAGGAGCGAACTGCAGGCGATCAAGAACAACAGGCCAGCGAGTCGTGCCTTCATAAACAGCTCCAATCGATTTGTAGGTCCGGTTATCCACCGGCAATCGCCCCGATGATCCAGAACGGTTCCGCCCCCGACGCGACGGCGTCGGGCAGTGGGGCGTCCGGGGGCTCGTGCGAAAAATCCTCCGAGCAGGCAAAGAACCGCAGCATCGGGCGGCGCTGGGTGCTGCCGTGGTCGCGGATGGTGCCGCGCAGCATTGGAAAACGGGCCTCAAGTGCGTCCAGGAGCGAACGCTGCGTGACCGGGGCCGCAACCGCGAGTTGCACCTCGGCGCCGACCTGCGCCAACGTTCGCAGATGGTACGGGAGGATGACGCGGATCATGGCAGTGTCTGCACCTCCACGGACAGCACCGCCGGAAGGTCGCGGACAATGGGCATCCAGTTATCGCCGCCGTTGGGCGAGACATACACCTGCCCGCCGGTGGTGCCGAAATAAATGCCGCACTGGTCGAGCGCATCGACGGACATTGCGTCGCGCAGCACGTTGACGTAGCAGTTGCTTTGCGGCAGACCTTTCGTGAGCGGCTCCCACTCATTGCCGCCGCTACGGCTGCGGTAGACGCGCAGTTTGCCCTCGGGCGGATAGTGCTCCGAGTCACTCTTGATGGGGACGACGTAGATGGTTTCTGGCTCGTGAGCGTGAACCTCGATCGGGAAGCCGAAATCGGTCGGCAAGTTACCGCTAACCTCACGCCAGTTGTCGCCGGCGTCGTCGCTACGCAGTAACCGGTGCATCGCGATCCGGTGAACACAATGGCCAACCTCGGCGTTCGGATCGGGGATGTACTGGGAATGGAGCCCGCGGTTGATCGGCTTCCAGGTCTTGCCGCCGTCGTCGGTGCGGAAGGCGCCCGCGGCCGAGATAGCAATGTAGATGCGCTTGGGATTGCTGGGATCGAGCAGAATGGTGTGCAGTCCCAGGCCGCCCGCGCCGGGCGCCCATTTCTCGCCTTGGGCGTCGCGCAGGCCGGCCAGCTCCTGCCAGGTTTGGGCGCCATTCGTCGATTGGAAAAGGGCGGCGTCCTCCACGCCGGCATAGACCGTATTGATATCGGTCAGCGACGGCTCGAGATGCCAGACACGTTTGAAGACCCAGGGCTTCTGCGTGCCGTCATAGTGCTGATGCGTCATGAGTGGCTTGCCCGTCTCGGCGGAGGTATCGTAGACGAACTTGTTGCTCTCGCCCATGGGGAAGCCCTCCGGCGATTTGGGCAACTCGCCCGGCGTTCCCGGCACGCACCAGGTCTTGCCGCCGTCATCGGAGCGCTGGATGATCTGCCCGAACCAGCCGCTCGTTTGCGACGCGTAGATCCGGTTCGGATCGACGGGCGAGCCTTTCAGATGGTAGATCTCCCAGCCGGCAAAATGGGGACCACTGACGGCCCACTTTTCGCGTTTGCCGTCGGATGTCAGAACGAAGGCGCCCTTGCGGGTGCCAACGAGGACGCGAATCCCGCTCATGCAGCTACTCCTTTCCTGGAGCCAGAATAATTGACCTCTTGTTTGTAGTTCCGCCTTCAGGCGGTTGGACGTCCAACCGCCTGAAGGCGGAACTACAAACAAGACCGCGCTTGCTCCCGCACAAGATCTCTGTGATACCCACAGCGACGCTACTACCCTGCTGATCCATCCGGGCTGGCCAGAACGACGCCGTAGCCGTCAGGATCGCGCAACCAACATTCCCAGTGGTTCGGACCGCCGTCGCCGGAGGGCGGATTGCGATGGCGCGGCAGGATGATCTCCGCTTTCATTTCGGCGGCGCGGGCGATGGCGGCATCGAAATCGTCGATTTCAAACCACAGGAGCACGCCGTTGCCATAGGGCTTGTCGTCACGGTCACCGATCGGCCCGTGGTGGTGTTCGACCTCAAAACGGTGTAGCTGGAGGATCAACGTCCCATGGGAGACCAGTCGCTCGTATTCCGGACCGCCGTGCGCGCTCTGACAGCCGAGCAGCCGCTGATACCACCGGCTGCTCGCTTCGACATTGGTCACTGCGATGAGGGGTTGCGGACGCATGCAGGGCCTCCTTGCCGATCGGTGGAAATCCGTCGCCAGAACGCCGGAGCGCGGGCGTCTCGCCCGCCAAGCAAGCGGGCGAGACGCCCGCGCTCCGAAGTGTTGTGGTCGCGCTGAAAAAGCTACTCTTCGGATTATGGCTGCTCGTACGCTCGTTTCAAGCCCGGTAGGTCCAACTTGTTCACGACTTCTTGAGCTTCTCCGCCTCGGCCCGAAGGCGGTCGGCCTGCTCCCGCAGTTCGGGCGTGAAGGCTTCCGCGAAATCTTCCGGCTCGAAGACCGGGCGAATCTCGATCTCGGACTCTCCGGGCATCGGGTTGGGGCAGCGTTTGACCCAGTCGATCGCCTCTTGCAGGGACTTCACTTGCCACAGCCAGTAGCCGGCGAGCAGCTCTTTCGTCTCGGCGAACGGACCGTCGATCACCGTCCGGCTCGTCCCCGCGAACCGGACGCGGGCGCCCTTCGAGCTGGGGCGCAGCCCCTCGGCCGCAAGCAGAATGCCCGCTTTGACCAGCTCCTCGTTGTACTTGCCCATTTCGGTGAGAAGCTGCTGGGTGGGCATGACGCCCGCTTCGGAATCCTTCGTCGCCTTGACCAGAACCATCACTTTCATCGAAGAATCTCCCAAAAAAGAAACCGCGTGTTCCAGACGTTCCCACGTTCCGCCGACTACTGGTGTGCCGGCAGGCCCGGTAGTTCCATGACCGGCCGGATTTCGACCGTGCCCTTCCGCGCTCCGGGGATCCGTGTCGCGATGCGGATCGCCTCGTCGAGGTTCGGGGCATCGATCAGGAAATAACCGCCGAGGTGCTCGCGCGTCTCGGCGAATGGACCATCGGTCACGAGCGACCTGCCGTCGCGCACCCGGACGCTGGTCGCGGTCGAAGTCGGATGCAGCGGGTTGGCGGCCAGGTAGTGACCCCGGGCGTCGAGGTCGTGCGCCAGCCGCGAGGACTCCTGGTAACACGCTTCCCGCTCCGCGTCGTTCATGGCATCGTCGGCCATGTAGATCAGCAGCATGTACTTCACGTTCTGCCCTCCTTTTCAAAGTCAACGGCTCATCGGAGATTGTGCAAGAAGTCGAGCGAGCCAATGGGCGTTGCGGTTGTCTCGGGCGGGCCGAGGATCCGCGTCATAACAATCGCCCGCTTGCCCCACGTCGTGAAAGTCGTCGAGCCGATCCTTTTGACGGTGTTTGTGACGGTCATGGGTGTTCTCCTTTGTGGGTTCCAACGAATGTCTCAGCGTCACCACGTCTGCCTTTGCCAACAGGTCGAACGGCGCTCGCCCGAATCGACACCCGGCAAAAAATTTCTAGAATGTCTCCATGCTCACAGATGTACACACAGCGATCGACGTTGTCTATCGCTCCGATTGGGGCCGGATCGTCGCCACCTTGATTCGGCTCACGGGCGACTTCGATGTGGCCGAGGATGCGGCCCAGGAAGCGTTTGCGTCTGCGGTCCAGGAATGGCCGGCCACTGGGATCCCGGATTCGCCGCGTGCCTGGATTATCCAGACTGCCCGGCACAAGGCCATCGACCGCATTCGACGCCAGGCCCATTTCCGGGAAATCGTCAAGGAGCAGGCCGCCTCCGGGGCGCTCCGCAGCACCGACGAGCCGGCTGCCGACACGAGCGACATCCCCGATGATCGCCTCCGGCTCATGTTCACGTGTTGTCATCCGGCGCTGGCCCCCGAGGCGCAGGTCGCGCTGACGCTGCGCATGCTGGGCGGACTGGAGACCGACGAGATCGCGCGGGGGTTTCTCGTTCCTGCGGCGACGATGGCCCAACGTCTCGTCCGCGCCAAACGCAAGATTCGCGACGCCGGGATCCCCTACCTCGTGCCCGACATCGAGGACATGCCCGAGCGCCTCGACGCCGTCTTGACCGTGATCTATCTGATTTTCAACGAAGGGTACACCGCGACCCGAGGCGAGGCGCTCGTGCGGACCGATCTGTGCGCCGAGGCCATCCGCCTGGGACGATTGGTGAGGACTCTGATGGAGCCCCAACCACCGGCAGAAGCAACCGGGCTCCTCGCCCTCTTGTTGCTGCACGATTCGCGGCGCGCTGCCCGTGTCAATGAGGCCGGGGATCTCGTCCTTCTCGAAGAACAGGATCGCAGCCAGTGGAATCAACCGCAGATCGCCGAGGCGCTGCCGCTCGTTGCGGAAGCGCTCCGCGGTGGGCCTGGTTCGTTCGCGTTGCAGGCGGCGATCGCGGCCGTACACTGCCAGGCAGCGCGCCCCGAAGACACGGACTGGCCTCAGATCCGCCGGCTCTACGAGCTGCTGGAGCGTGTGCAACCCTCACCGATCGTGTCGCTGAACCGGGCGGTGGCGGTCGCCATGGTGGACGGCCCGCACGCGGCGCTCGCGCTCCTCGATGCACTTGCCGGGACCGGCGATCTCGACAGTTATCATCTATTCCATGCCGCGCGAGCCGATCTGCTGCGCCGCATCGGCTCGCGCGTGGAAGCGGCGAAGAGCTACGGCCGGGCCCTTGAGTTGGTTACCAATGAGGCCGAGCGCCGGTTTCTTGAGCGCCGGCTGCGCGAAGTTCAGTCGTTGGAACACAGGAAGTGACGACGAGCGCGATTCACAAAATCATGGAGCACAAAATCATAAGAACAATAGAGACGAGAACCCCGGTCCTTTTTGCCTTTCTCTTATGATTTTGTGCTCTATGATTTTGTGAACCGCACGAATCAGGCGGCCCGCGCCGGGCGCGCGGGCGTTGTTGCCTGTTCGTTCTGCAACATGGCGGTCTGTCCCTGTGCCCGGTAACGGTAAAGCAGCCAGCAGAGCAGTGCCATGCCCTGCAGCGGCCAGAAGCCCGGCACCATGTGCCGGATCCACGGCCCGTAACACCACGCGATTACCGTCAAAACCGCTCCCCAACCGCTCAGAATCAGGAAATCGCCGCGCCACTCGGGGCAGCGTCGCAGCGCCACGGCCAGGACGTAGTACGCCGGCGCCAGCAGCGGCACGAACCAGCGGATCGAGCAGCACAGGCCCGAGTAGTTGCACGACGTTAGCGCGTACGCCAGCCAGGTGCCGCCGCACCAGCAGCCGGCGAAGAGGATCTCAGGCAACTCGACGGTCCGCCGCCACAGCAGGACGACCATCGCCGTCAGCGCCAGGAACAGCGGTAGGTTGTGGCCGACGAAGCCGTGCTTGCCGAACAGCAGCGCCAGGGCGTAGACGACAAAACCGCCGAAACCATCGTGGTTCCACACCCCAGTCATATTCTTCGGCGTGAAGGGGCAGCCATCCCAGAGGAAGTATTCCGGGACCGCGTTGGCCGGCTTGAAGGTGCCGCCGGTGGCGTAGTTGACGGCGTGATGCAGCACCAGCCACGGCAGGGCACCCAGGAGGAAGAGGCCGACCGCGCGGCCGCTGCGACAGCGCCACGCCACCAGACCGAGAGAGCAAACGAGCAGCGGCGGACCGGCACCCAGGTCCGTTGCGTAGCCCAGACCTGCCAGAGTGCCCAGACCTGCGAGCCATCGCCAGGTGAAGCCGACGGGTTGCAACCCGTCGGCTTGGTGGGCCAACCCCAGCGTGAGCGCCGCAGAAATGCCCAGCAGCAGGATGTGGTTGTTGACCGAGCGAGCGTAGACCGGCGCCACCGTGGCGAGGGCAAAGCTGGCGGTCAAGGCAAGTCGCATCGGCAGGGGCAACTGCACGAGGCGGCCCATCCGATACACCGCCCAGACCGCGACGACGTACGGCAGGCCCGACGAAACGAGCGTCATCAGGTAGCAGAACGTCTCCGGGTGTACCCGCGCCGTCAGGCCGGTGAACCACTGCAGCACCTGATAGACCAGCGCCAGCAGCAGGGCCGGCACAGGCGACTTGTCAGAGTAAAAATGGCCATTGATGAGGAGTTTGTCCTTCGTCCCGGCGCGGAGCAGGGGCGTCGTCACGGGGTCGTCGCCTGGGTAGGGAGAGCGGCCGGAAGGGTCTTCGGGGCCAGGCACCGCGACGAAGA
>WNGB01012057.1_pt1 | contig 11784 bp, 13 predicted proteins | sample 5400681 | NCBI WGS metagenome assembly WNGB01 (sample SAMN13153367, study PRJNA577476) | soil metagenome | isolation source: 115 cm soil or saprolite under grassland replicate 2 | place: USA:California | collected 2016-06-15 | reverse complement strand
TGCCGTGCGCCAGCAGCAGGCCGGCGATCAGGTAGACCGCAGCCGGGGTGATCGACAGGAACGACTGCACGATCGCGTAGAAGCCTTGGCCGATCATCTGCTGGCGGACTTCCAGGCCGGCCAGGCGCTGGTTCTCCTCCTGGTAGCGGGCGGCGTCGCGCGCCTGGTTGCCGAACACCTTGGCCAGCAGCACCCCGGACACCGACAGGGTTTCCTCGCTGAGAGCGCTCATCGCCGCCAGCGACTCCTGGGTTGAGCGCGCCACCTGGCGGCGCCGCTCGCCGACCATCTTGGTCAGCCAGAAGAACACCGGAACGGTGATGACCGCCACGATGGTCAGCTGCCAGCTGAGGATGACCATGGCGACGATGGTGGACACGAAGATGACGACGTTGGCCAGGATGGTCGAGGCGGTGGTGGTGACCACCGACTGGACACCACCCACGTCGTTGGCCAGCCGGGACTGGATCTCGCCGGTCTTGGTGCTGGTGAAGAAGGCGAGCGGGAGCGTCTGCAGGTGCGCGTAGAGCCGGTCACGCAGGTCCCGCATGACCAGCTGCCCGACCCGGGTGGTCGCGTAGGTCTGCAGGATGCCGATGGCGCCGTTGACGATCGGGACGACGGCCATGATGGCGACCAGGATGACGAGCAGCTGAAGGTTGGGGCCGCCGGGGACGAACAGGGCCTTGTTGAACACCGCCTGGATGAGCAGCGGGTTGATGATGCCGATCGTCGAGGTCACCACGATCAGCCCGACGACGGCGGCCACCTGGGCCCGGTAGGGGCGGAACAGCGGCACTACCCGGCGGGCGGTGTTCCCGTTCATGTGGGCGGGCGCGCCCGGGCGCCCGCTGACGGCAGCGGACAGCGGCCGCGGGGCTGTCATGTCACTCGCCAGCGCGCCGACGGCGTGCCCGGCTCGAGCCCGGCCCGTGCGCACAACTTCATGTTTGGCCTCCTCCGCAGCGCGCTCCCCGCAGCCTGATCCAAACCCGTGTGCCTACCGGCCTTCCCCAGGCCTTGGGCGTGCTGGATCGTTGCGGGATGCGTTCTAGCCCGCTTTCTTCAACGACCTTCTCAGCAAGCGCTCAATAGGGCTAGCTGGTCGCCTTGACGAGGAATAGCCACGCGTCCTACTGACCCCGCACCGCGGGATGCCGCCACCTGGACCCGGCGCGTTCCGCTCGTTTTCACCGCCAGCTTGGGTGCGGCATTAGCCGCCCGGCGCACGCGTTCGCCGTCGGGGCTCGTGCGCCCGATCCGCAAGCTTTGGGTGCAAGAGGTCGCCGGTTCATCAAATCCGGTCGGGGCTACGCAAGAAATACCAGCTCAAGGGCCTGATCACTAGTTACGGTGGTCAGGCCATTGATCGTTGTGGGGCAAAATGTGGGCAGGACCGGCCATGAGGCGGTGACATAAGCCATCACTGATCGGGCCTGTGCATCCGGACCAACGGAGGATCGCGACCGAGCTGGTAGAACCCGGGTGAGCAGGTCCGTTGGTTACTGCAGTCGAGGTGGCTCTGCTTCGCTTGCCGGCTGTCGGACCGACGGTCGTGACGACCTTAAGAGCAGATAGGAGCGTTGGGAGGTGGCCATGAAGCTGGACGGTCGGCCTTGGGCCAACCTCGACGGACCCTCTGTGGTCAGCAGCGCCGCTGCCCTCCAGCTGCTCAAAGAGAACATCCCATACCTGGTGCGGATACAGCGGCTGGCAGCGATCGGGGCAGCTTTGTCGGCGCGCCCGGACGCACCACCACTGTCGCCTAGCGGGTTGCGCGCGCTACTGAAGCATCCCCTGGTCAGCGGCGACAACGTGCGGTCACATGAGGATCCATACGACGACGTGTACGTCGAGGAGGTCGCGTTTCACGGGGGACCGCGTCTGGTAATGCAGGGCTTGACCAGCCGTAGTGCCCATACCCTCCGGATTTTGCTGAGCGCGATCTTCAGTCCTGTCAGCTTGGGTCTGCCGCGTCCCTACGTGCAGCAGGCCCGGACACTAGTCCAGGCGGTGCTGACGTTGAGTAACGCCATCTGTGTTGCCGCTGGGCTGCGGAGCGGAACGGCGGCACCACGGTTGCGTCGGCGGGAACCGTTCGTCCCCGGCCGCGAGCAGCTGGCCGAGCTTCGTGACAAGGTCACCTTCACGTCGGCCGAATTGGCTGAGCTCTTGCCCGCGCGCTCTTTGCAGGCGGTCAATGGATGGATTGTGGGAGCTGGCGATCATCAGATGGCTATGGATGCAGGGTCAGACGACGCCCTGATCCTCACTCCCCTTCTGCGGCACGGGTCAGATGTGATAGGGGCAAATCCGGGAGAGCTGGCCCCTGCACTCCGACGCCACCGGATCGTGCTGGCTATGGATCACGGCTGCCCCGGCGCCGTGGGCGAGCGGCGAGATCGGCTTCGTCCTCCCCGGCACCCTCACCGACCGCCCCATGCGCTGCAGCCACCCCCGCTGCCGCTGCCACACCGATCCGCCCCAGCTGCACAGCCCCTACCACCAAATGGACCCGCAAAGTCGCTGGCAAAACCGTCACCCGGTTCCTGTCCGACGACCAGCTCGCCGACTACAGCGACTGGTTCGGCAACCAGCGCCGTCTGCGCCAGCTCCTGCACCAGCTCGAAGAACTCAGCCTGGCCATCGTCGAAGCCGACCCACGCTGGAACAACAAACAACGCCAAAGCGGGCCCGCCGATACCGGGCAAACCAGCACATAACACCGTGGACGCTGCCCGCTTAACCTGTGGGCAGCCTCCCGATCAGCCCGCAAACAACCAGCTCAAGCCCAAACGTGAAGACCTGACCACTTGGTTCCAGGTCACAGGCCTGATCGCCGGAAGCGGCGGTCGGGCCTTGATCATTTGTCCGCGAGTTGTCCGCGGGATCGGACCCGAGAGAGACCCGAGAGCGCGCTGGGCGCGGGCTTGACGAGGCACGAGTCCGGCTCATCGTTGGCGGCTCACGCATCCGGGCCGTAGAGCGCGGCGATGTCCTGCGAGCTGGCCCACCGGCTGTAGGTGGGCGACTGTGGCCAGCCCTCGGGCGAGTCCTGCCACTCCTCCTGCCGCCCGTAGGGCAGCAGATCGATCAGCGCGAAGCTGTGGCTGAGCTGCTCGGTGCCACGGCCGTTGGTGTGCCAGGTGCGATAGACGGTGTCGCCGTCGCGCACGAACACGTTGACAGCGAACCCGCCGCCCGGCGGCGCGCCGACGTCGGTGCCGAATGGACTGTTCGCCGTGGAATACCAGGTCATTTTGTTTCCAACGCGCCGATTGTAAGCTAGCGCCTCGTCGATCGGGCCTTGCGTGACGATGACGAACCGGGCGTCGTAGCTATCCAGGAACTCCAACCTGGTGAACTGCGAGGTGAACCCGGTGCAGCCCGGGCACTGCCACTGCTCGCCGGGAAACCACATGTGGTTGTAGACGATCAGTTGTGACCTGCCGCCGAAGATGTCCGCTAGCCGGGCCGGTCCCTCCTCGCCTTCGAGGGTGTAGTCGGGCATCTTTACCATCGGCATTCGGCGTCGCTGCGCGGCGATCGCGTCGAGTTCTCGGGTCGCGGCCTTCTCCCGGGCGCGCAGTGCATCGAGCTGGCGCTGCCAGGTGCCGGCGTCGACGACAGGCGGCAGTGCGTTGGTGGTCATTGCTTCCTCCGAGGTGCGTCCGGCCAGATGCGCCAGTTCGGGGTGGTGATCCCCAGGCACTGGCGGCCGGTCATGGGCTCCGGAACTGATCATGGTCTTGTTGACAGCTTGCGGTTTGCAGGTATAGACGCTGCCCGGCCGACGAACTCATCGGTGGGTCGGCGGAGCCGACCGAAGGGCCGGTTACCGGCCTGGAAGACGTGGCTGGCAACACGCCCGTCCGCTTGGGCCAACCCAACCGGGCACCTACACTGGCCCGGGCGACCCGGTGAAGTGCCTGAGCTGCAGGTGCCGCAGATACTTGTACGGGAGAAGGTCTCGATTGCCGGAGGCAGCACCTATCACCACCTCGACCTGACCCGCTGGGTAGGCGGCGGTCCACTGATGGGCGCGGCCGTGCTGGGTTCTACGCGGTTGGCCCGGCCTATGCGGGCGAGACCGTGGAGGCGGTGAGGCACCGCGTGAAGTAACCAAGCGTAAGCGGCGTAAATCGCACGAGTCGCCGCTATGTTCGCCTGCCTCTGCCTGGCGCGGGGCCGCCCGCGCCGCGCCGAAGAGGTGGTTTTGCGCGCCGCTGCGTATCGGTGCTGGGCTGGCCGAGGTAGAGGACGAGCAGGTCCTCTTCGGTGGGCGCGGGCGGGGTCTGCCCGCGGCGGGCCGCTGATCGATCATCGTCATGTCCGGCAGCCCGTTGCCGCGGCGCTCTCCGGGCCGGCGGTGCGGCTTGCGGCGGCGCCGGGCGGTCCGAAGCACCTTGGGCCGATCCCGGCGCAGCCCGCCCAGCTTCAGCCGGTAGACCGCCTGGTAGATCGTCTCGTGCGCGAGGTGCCGCCCGGGGTCGTCCGGGAACTGGCTGCGCAGCGCCTGGCAGATCTGCTCCGGGCTCCACCGCCGCTCCAGCCGCTCGGCCACCAACGCCCGTAACCCGGCATCCCGGGCCAGCTTGCCTGCACGGGGGCGGGCCCGGCGCTCCGCGGCCAGCCGTTGCGCGGCAAACGGCCGGTACTGCCCGCTACCGGGGTCGCGGTTACGGCGCAGCTCCCGGCTGACCGTCGACGGGCTGCGCCCCAGCTCCCGCGCGATGACCCGCACCCCAAGCCCGGCCCGCCGCAGATCCGCGATGCGAACCCGCTCATCCTCCGGCAGATACCGCTCCGAGATCTCCCGCTTCCGCGCATTGATCACGGGTGGATAATGCAGCCGCCGCCCGTTACTGCTGATGATTGTGCGCCCGTGTCGCCAGCGTTTCCCGGTCCGCCGGTTGATCCCGACGATCCGGCACGCCTCCGAATTACCGAAACCCTGCGCGATCAGCCGCGCGAATTGCTCCCGCTTCTCCGTCTGCGGCAACGCACCCGGTCGGCCATGAGCCATCGCAACTCCCGAACCGATCGAGTGTTGCGACGACCGCTAGAAACCGCCGTACTCGGCTACCGTGTCTGCAACCAGCGAATATCCGCCGCTATGGTCGCCATTCAGGGTCGGCGCGATGGCAGCGTTTCGCGCGCCGAATGTGATTTATGCTGCCCGGCCTGGTGACCCGCTGAGGATGGCCGTGGCCGTGGGCCCGGTCAGCGATGCAGCCGGGCGGCGGGGTGCCTGCGCGGACCTGGCGTCACGAGCACTGTTGCGGTGAGCTGCTGCCAGCGGCGGTCGCTGTGGTTGCTGGGTCGCCGGCTGGGCAGATGGCGGGGCCTACGGCGCGAAGTCGCCCTCGCCGATTACCTGCACGCCGAGGGCGCGGCGGGCCTTGTCCGCATCGTCGACGCAGATCACGGCGAAGAACAGGTCATCGGAGACGCGGACCGGCAAGAGCAGGTCGGCGTTGACGCCGACGTCGGCGAGCTTGCGGAACGTGGCCGCGCCAGCGCCGGGCTGGTTCTCCATCCTGATGGTCAGCGCCGGGCGCATCGTGTACCCGATGCCGGCGTCCTGGAGCATTGTCTCGGCGCTGGCCTCGTCATCGGCGATGAACACCACGGTGCCGTCTTCCCCGCGGGTGGTTGCGCAAAGGACCAGATTGATGCCGCGGCCGGCCATCGCCTCGCACAGGCGAGCAAGCTCGCCGGGCTGGTTCTTCAGGTCCACGGTGAACACGCTCATCTGGTGCTCCTCGCTCCGCGGCGCGGCGACGGCCCGCGCTAATGCGAGCGTATCTCGCGTCGCGGCGACCTGCCTGATCTCCCGCCGACGGCGTCACGGCACCAGGCGCGGCACCGCGGCCTGGCCCACGGCTGAATGATGCGCCATCTTGACCCCGGCGGGCGCTGCCGTTCCGGCTTGTGCTCCTCCGCCACGTCGGCGCTGCGCTGCTACCCAGTGCGGGCCGGGCTCGTTCTCGCTCTGTGAACCTCAGCTCGGCTGGAGCGTCGTGCGCACCTTCGAGCAGTTACCCAGGTGATCGAAGATCACATCGCTTTTCGCGCCTGGAGAGAGCACGATCACGGCGCGTGAGCGGGCGACCCAGGCGTCCTCCTGGCCGACCGGCCGCGCCGAAACGGACAATATGGCCCGGTGGCAGAGGTAATCAAGATCACCACGTAATGCAGATGAGTGGGTGCTGAAATCGGCCGAGTACCCGCCCCACGAGAACTCGGCTGGCTCGCGCCCGATCACGGCTGGCGATCCTCCCGGGCGTGCCGGCGCTCCTGGGCGAGCAGTTCCACGGCGTGGCGCTGGTCCATACGAAGTCGCTCGCCCGCGTGCCGCGCTTCCATCCACGCCAGCTGTATCGCGTGCCGGATCTCCATCACGACGTGCGCTGCGCCGTGGCGGGCGCTGAGCGCTGCCTTCTGGGTGAGAGTTGCATCCGCAGCCTTCTCCCGCTCGCCAACGTGCCGGCCGGCCAGCTGCGTGTGGTCGCTGCCGTGCCGGGCGTAGAGCTTCTCGTGCGCCGCCAGATGCCGCTGCGACACTTGTGCATGGTCGTCGACATGCCGGCGTTCGACGTCGGCGTGCTCCGCCGCGTGCCGCTGCCCGGTGTCGTCGGCTGACGTGTCCTCCTGGGCCATCGTGGTCACCTCGCCTCGCGGGACGAACGTCGCTACCGACAGTACTCCTCACCCAGCCAACGTGAGGGCGGTGCCGCCGCCGCGCCCAGGCGGCCCCGGTTCTCGGTGCCGGGGCGCACCCCGCCTTGGTGATGTTGTCCGGGCCGCCGACCTCGATCGCCGCCTTCCACAACTCCAACGGTGCCCGTCGTCCTCGTGTCGGCGCAGCACCTCGTCGAGCACGCCAACCGGCACGGGATCTGTCATCAGGACCAGCCCACTGACAGTCACGGAACGTGGTCGGCTGGCCACTAGTGTGGGGTTGCCGGAACCGCCGATTGGCGCGTTCGTCCGCCAGATGGCTGCGCCCGATCCGACGGCTCATATCTGACTGATCTGTGCACCCCAGGCGTGGATGTCGATGTCCGGTCACGATCGCGCTCAGCGGCAGGTGCGGTTCTGACGGCTGTTCATTGCCCGCCGCCCGCGGCCAGGGCTATGGGGCCTTAGGCCGGTCGCGGTCCTTGCCCCTCCCGGGGATCGTGGCGAGTGCGGAGCAGTACGAGTCCAGCGATGAGTTCCGGGCCCGGCGGGCGTCAGAACCGGTATCAGGCTCATCAGGAGGCGACCAACATGGCCGACGAAACTGTCAGCGCGACCACGATCATTCACGCCCCGGCGGAGGCCATCTTCGCGGTCCTCGCCGACCCAGCCAGGCACGCCGCGATCGACGGCACCGGCTGGGTCCGCCAATCCCTTGACAGCAAGCCGCTGACCGCGGCGGGGCAGGTCTTCCGGATGGCCATGTACCACGCCAACCACCCGGACGGGAACTACCAGATGGCCAACCGCATCCAGGTGTTCGACCCGCCGTGCGTCATCTCCTGGGAGCCGGGCCAGGACACCGGTGACGGCAGCCTGCGCTTCGGCGGCTGGGTCTGGCGCTACGACCTGGCCCCGGCCGGACCGTCTAAGACCAAGGTCACGCTTTCCTATGACTGGTCGGCGGTCCCGGACTTCCTCCGCGAGCACATCGGATTCCCCCCGTTCCCTCCAGACCATCTGGGCAACTCGCTGGCCCACCTCGCCGAACTGGCCACCGCGTGACCAGCTCACACGCCCGCCAGCCCACAGCCTGCCCTCCCGCCTGGCCAAGCCAGCTCAGCGGGCGCTGGCCGCGGCCGGGTATACCACCTTGGAGCAGCTCACCCAGGTGACCGAGGCCGATCTCGTCCAGCTGCACGGCATCGGGCCACGGCTATCGAACAGCTCCGCCAGGCCCTGGTCGCAGCCGGGCTGAGCTTCGCCCCCGATAATTGAACCAGGCCCGGCAGTCTGCTCCCGACCCGGGCAACGTCTGCCCCACCAGCCAGCCCGGCCATCACGCCTCGCGATGGGCGGATTATCCGCTGAACGCACCGTAGCCGCCGTTATGGATGTCGGTTTGGACCTGACGGAATCGCCCCCAAATGGTGCGGATCTGGGTGTTCTGCGCGGCCGCCCGCGGCAGCATGAGCTGGGCTCGGGGAGGCCAGGTGGAGGGTGATTGTCTGGCAGGCAGGTGCCTGGCTACAGCGCCGTGAACCTTCGCCTCGGCCGGCGGCTGCCGGGTCCCCAGTGAGGCCGGAGCGGTGGAAGATCAGCGAGCCCCGGAGTTCCTGGGCGGAGGTGACTCGCCGCCGCCGTCGTCCCAGTGGCGCCGGTACTGGTCGGGAATATCGCGCCAGCCCCAGTAGGGCAGCGGCGTGCGTGGCTGGATCCCCAGAACCTCGACCGGGCCGATCCGCCGCGCGCCGACGGTGCACAGGTGGGCCTAGTTGTCACCGAGGTCGAACACGTAAGCGAACTGCTTGCTGGGGCGCGGCCCGCGACAGCTTCACTCGCCGGTAGTCCTCGGTGACCTCGCGCTCGATATCCCCGTCCGGGTCCGGATCGCGCAGCCGCCTGCCGTCGGCAAGGGTGAACTCCTGCAGGTGCGAGCGGTCCCTGCGGGCGAACGCGTCGTCGATAGCGTCGGCGAGCTGTTTGAAGGCGTGGCTGCGCACGGCCGCGAAGATCCGCCCTGGCCGAGGCCAGTACTGCTCGCCGTGGCCTTCGGCTAGGGCGACCCGGATCGGCGACCAGGCCCGCGCCACTTCACACCTGCGGTGCGTCAAGCCCTGCCAGGCTGCCTGGCCCCGGCACCCGTTGGCCTGCTTGCGAGCCCGGTCATCAGGGTGCATCAGCGATGCTCATTCGGGCCGCCAGCCGTCGCGCTGGGCCAGTTCCTGGCATACCTGGCGCACCGGCACGCCAGTTCGGCCAGCGGCGGCGCGGATATAAGCGACCGCCGCGTACAGGGCGTACTGCCAGAAGTCATCGGTCTGCCACCAGGCGACCTCGTCAAGCAAGTCCGGCTCGGTTCCGCCGCGCAGCACCGCCGCTGCCAGGATCGCGAACTGAAGCTTCTTGTTCTGCCGGCCGCGGAAGGCGCACCCGGGCAGGAACCGCTCCCGCATCCCTTCCAAGGCCAGCGGGTCGGCGCGGCTGGCCCCGCACCAGTCCAGCACGTCAACTGCGACGTGGAGGAAGACCTCGCCGGGGAAGGTGTTGTCCCGGGGATGCAGGGGCGCTAGCTCGCCCACCAGCTCGAATACTTCGCTATCCCTGGCCAGCCCGTCAAGCAGGATCCGGCGGGCGGTGGCCGCGTCCTGGGGCGTGGGCAGGTTCTTGGCAGGCATACCCAGACGGTAGGGCAGAACCGATCCGGCCGTTTGGTCTTCGGGACGCTGACAGGGCGAGCAGCGGCCACGTCCTGACGGGCGTTCGGTGCGCCGCGCACCCTATGATCGGCTGGTGATCCTGCGGTGCACGAAAAAGCTGCTGGCTGTCCTCCGCGCGGGCCACGCCGCCGAGCCAGGACCCACACCAGATGCCGAGGACTGGTACGCCAACCTGCTCTGGTTTGACCGACGCAAGTGCCTGCTGCTCACTCACGCCGCCACCCTGTTTTCGATCTTCGAGGCCGACGTGCGCGCAGTGGACCTGCGCGCAACCCACCGTCTGGTCACCGAACTGGCCGAGCGGGAACTCCGCCGCGAGGGCCTGCCGCCTGCAACGTTCGGCAACCTGCGCTCGCAGGAGCTGATCTTGGCCAAGACCGCGGACCGCAGCGTGCTGGGGTGCATGAACGACATGGCGTTCCTCTGTGAGGTGGCCATCAGCGATGCTGGTGGCCTGGCACATATTGACCTCGGCAACGTGAACCATGCGCTGCACCGCAACATCAACAGCTCTCGCGGCTACCGGCCCCCAGTTGAGCTCGCCGCACAACAGCTTGAGCGCGGGCAATCAAGCGGACAAGAAACAGCCCAGGAGCTGGCGTTCGGTGCGAAGGTGTTCCGGGCCGACCCGTAGCCACCCGGGCATCGGCCGACCGCGCATCTCGGCCACGCGCGCCTCGGTCGTGGCGACGAGCTCCTCCGACGTCGCGGGGCCGACGCGGACCAGGATCCCACCCTGGCCGCTCGCCGCGACGGCCATGTTGCCGCCGATCAGAAAGGCGAGTCCGCCGAACATCTTCTTCTCGGTCAGATCGGCCTCGCCGGAGACCAGTTCGCGGATGCGATCCGCGAGATCCTCGTCGTGGGCCATGGCAGCGATCGTATGCGAGCCCGCGCCATCCAGCCGCTGTGATACACCCGCGGCAGCCGTTATGGACAATGATCCCGAACGGCTGCCGCTTCGTGGCGCCACTGGGCGTGCGGACGGATCCGGCGGATCGCCGTGGGCCGCCGGATGCCGCCTCACCGCCTGCGGAACATCTGGGTTATGCCCGCGACCACCGCGGTTGCCAGCACCCAGCCGATGATGATCATCACCCAGGTGTAGATCATCAGCAGCAGCCCCCACGGGGTCCAGGAACCCGTTCCACGCCCGGGCCCGGCGCCGGAGGTTGCCGCGTTTGCGCAGGTCCCGCAGGTTCGCGATGGAGACCTTCTCGGCGGTGCTTGGCCGGCCAGCCGGTAGGCCTGGGCGAGTTCCTGGTACGCGGTAGCTGCGTAGTGCCTGGCCTTGCCGAGCCAGTCGATGCGCTGGTCCACGGTTACCTCGCCTACCCCGTTCATGGTTGGGCGGTAGCACAGGCCCGCCAGCACATACCTTTCCGGCCGCCAGCTTGGCATCGTGTCGTCGATGCGGCTGATCTGGCCCGCGGACTGGTTGATCAACCCTTCAGGGGATTGATCCATTTTCCAGGTGAGGCAGCCGCCGACCTTGATCCCGCGGGCGTCGAGCCCTTCGCTGCCGTGCAGCTGGGCGCCGCTGAAGTCGAGGTCGCGGGTGATCTCAGCGTTTCGCATCCGCACCTCGCCGGTGGCGCGAAAGCCGCCGTTGGCCAGCACATCGCCGGGCGTGATGAGGCCGGTCAGGTCGAGCGCGGTGCCGTGCTGATTGTCGAACACCCCCGTCGTGCACACGAGCGCCCGGACTCGAGCATCGTGCCCGGATATCACCTCACCCAGGCGCACGCGGACAGCTGGTTCCGAGAGGCCCACCGGCATCTGTGGTCGCCGAACACGAGACGTGGACGAGTTCGGCGGCCACCGGGCCCGGCAGCGGGGCCGGCGGGCACCCGGGCCGTGCGGGCGGTGACGACCCGTCGCCTCGCCGAAGGCGGCGCACCCGTCCAGGATGGCCTGGATCTCCCGGGGCAGCAGACCCAGCCGCGCCGCCGCCGTCTGGCAGGTGACCGGTGAGCGCCGGGGTCTTCTCCACCCGGCGGACGAGCCCGATCCGGTCCAGCGGTGTGACCGGTGGATCGACCTGACCGGCCTGCCGGACCACTCGTTGACCGTGAGGTCATCGCGGTCATCCAGGAGCAGAATCAGGCAGTTCCCAGCGGCCCGCCACACCATGTCGGCATAGTCGCCGCGCGGCCGAGGCTGCTTCGGATCTCGGCGGCCGGCGCCGCCAGAAACCATCAATCTACGGGCACGACACAGGCGTGTCCATTGACCAAAAAAACTGTCCCGTCTCCGATAAGTCGGCCCTGTCTCACTGATTCCGGCCCATTAGCCGCCGGGTCTCACTAGAGTCGGCCCAAGATCGCGATCGTGATTTTTGGGAAGGCCGTGGTGGATGCTGCTGCTGCGCTGGATGTTG
>WNGB01015709.1_pt1 | contig 11788 bp, 8 predicted proteins | sample 5400681 | NCBI WGS metagenome assembly WNGB01 (sample SAMN13153367, study PRJNA577476) | soil metagenome | isolation source: 115 cm soil or saprolite under grassland replicate 2 | place: USA:California | collected 2016-06-15 | reverse complement strand
CGGCGGGGCCCGTATCAGCCAAACGGGCAAGCACGTCGTCCAAACTCAACTCCTCGCGCGTAACTGCGAGCAACGGGAGGGCCAAGTCGCGGACTTTGCCGATCAGGCCATGCAGCGCGGCTTGATCCACAATAGTCCCGCGGAGGATGGTCTCGGCGCCGCCAGCCGGCAGCACCGTCAAACCGTCAAACCATTCCGACCACTGGCTGCCGAGCTGGCCTTTGACCCGGATCTGATACTGATTGCCCCATAGCATGGTGCGCAGGTCGGCGACCGGGAGATCGGCCACCAGGCGGCCCTGGCGCATGAGCACCACCCGATCACAGAGCTCGCTTGCGACAGAGGGCTGGCACGTCGTCAGGAGCACGGTTTTGCCTCGTTCATGGGCCAGGTCTGCGATCCACTGGTGTACGGTGCCTGCCGATCGCTCGTCGAGCGCCAGCATCGGCTCATCGAACACGACGATGGGCGGGTCGGCGATCAGCGCGCGCGCCAGGCCGACTTTTCGTTGCATCGTGCTGGAATAGGTATGCAGCGGGTCGTCACGCCGTTCCCAGAGATCGAGTTCGTGCAGCAGCTCGGTGGCGCGCACCTTCAGTTCCAGCCCTCCGACATCCATCCGGTAGCCCCAGTGCAGCAGGTGCTGCCAGACCGATACCTGGCTGCGCCGCTGCGGCGCCCCTTGGAGCGCCACGCCGAGCTGGCGCAGCGCGAGCGCGCGTTCACGCACCACGTCATGACCCTGCACCTGCACATGCCCCGCTGTGGGCCGCACCATCCCAGCGATCAGCTTGAGCAGCGTCGTTTTGCCGGCCGCGTTCGGGCCGAGGACGCCGACCACCTGACCGGCAGGCACGGACAGCGTCACATGCACAACTGCATGCACCGGAGCAGTGGCCTGCGGGCGGTAGGTTTTGCTGAGGCCATCAATCTCAATGGCGGGTGGCTGATAGATTTTGCTGAGGCCATCAATCTCAATGGAGGGTAACGTGTTTGCTTCCATGTCGTGCGATCTCCAGAGAACGGCGATAGTTGGCTATGATCACATGTTGACTCTAGCAGCCAGGTGGGTGAGCCGTCGTCCCCCAGCTAGGGGATGCTGCTAGGGGATTGTCGCGATGTATCGTAGCCAGTAGATGGGTAACTTTGGGTTCGAGCGGCAATGATCGCGATTGCCTGTCCGAGATCCTGGCGTAAGTAAACAGCCTCTTGACACGAGCATATCGCCGTGATATCATTCGAAGCGCTTCGACTATGCGCTTCGATACTTCACTATAGCAGCCAACGTGGTGCTTGAACGGACCACCCTTTGAGGAAGGTTGCGTATGCCAACCATGTCGGATGTGGCGAAACGTGCCGGTGTTTCACTGAGCACTGTCTCATATGCCCTGAGCGGCACACGACCAATTTCTGAAGAGACCCGGCAGCGCATCTTTGCGGCAATGGAGGATCTTGGGTATAAGCCGCATGCACTCGCGCGCGGCCTTGCCAGCAAGCGCAGCCGGATCGTCGCGCTCCTGTATCCCTCTTCAGAGCGTGGCCTGGACCTGACCGGGCTCGAATTTGTCACCAGCGCCGCCGCCGCCGCGACCGAAAAAGGGTATCACCTGGTATTGTGGGCGTCCGATCTGTACGACCCGAATGAGCTGCAGCAATTGATCCAGCCAGGTCTGGTCGACGGCGTCATTGTGATGGAAGTGCGGATGGATGACCCTCGCATCAACTGGTTGCGCCAGACCGGGTTACCATTCAGCATGATCGGGCGCTGTGCCGATACCGCTGGCCTCGCCTATACCGACATCGATTTCGAGCAGACCATGCGCGACACGATCGCGTATCTCGCCGGGCTCGGCCATACTCAGATCGGGTTCCTGGAGCACTCCCGGTCGGCATTTGATGCTGGGTATGGCCCAACAGTACGCTCGCATATGTATTTCGAGCAAGCAATCGAAGCAGCGGGGCTGACAGGCAGAAGCTCGTTCTGCTCCGCGACACCCCAAGCCGGATATGATGCCTTCAACGCATTGTTGGCCGAGTGCCCCGGCATGACCGCGCTGATCGTCATGACATACAACATCATCCCCGGTGTCATGCAGGCGATCGCCGAGCGTGGCTGGCGCATCCCGGACGATTTTTCGCTCATTCAAATCGGCGTATCCGCGCGCCTTGCCGAGTTGACCATGCCCCCGATGACGACCATGGAACCGCCCGCGGCCGAGCTAGGCCGCCTGGGTGTCGAGCTCCTCATCCGGCTACTGGAAGGGCATGATCGCGATGTAGCGCAAACGTTGCTGCCATGTCGCCTGGTGATACGGGGTAGCGCAGGCGTTGCACGCTTGAGGCCGCAATGAGCGGGGAGAGCGAAGTACGCATCCCTCAGGCTGGATCATCCTCATTTCGGAAGCGTTTTTCTGGTAGGCCCGGGCTGATCGGTGCAATCCGAGCTCGAGGCCTAGCTTACTCAGCAGGAGCAGGGCGGGACGACGGTTGCCCACTGGCGCCGTAGCATATTCAGCTTGTCGAAGCAAGATAAGGAGTTACCGTATGGATTGAATCACAACGAGATTGCAATCACCAGCCTGAGAATAGCAAAGGAGATCGTCATGACACACAGCTCCATGACTCGCCGTCGATTCCTCAAAGGCCTGGTTTTCGGTGGCAGCGCCGCCCTGCTGGCCGCCTGTGGAGGCGCGGCCGCGCCATCGGGCGGCGGCGCAGCCGCAACCTCGGCGCCGGCCGCTTCTGGCGGCGCGGCAGCAACTTCGGCGCCCGCCACGTCCGGCAGCGCCGCGACGACGCTCACCTGGTGGGACTACTACTCCGAGGGCGCCAACGCCGTTGCAATGCAGGCCCAGCTGAAACGCTACACCGACAGCCATCCCAACGTCACCATCCAGCGCACCGCCATCCCATTCGCCGACCTCAAGCAAAAGCTTCTCCAGGGCGCGGCCGCCGGCCAGCTGCCCGACATCGTCGTGATCGACAACCCCGACCACTCGGCCTTCGCCGCCCTCGGCGTGCTCGAAGATCTCACCGACCGCGTCAAGGCATGGGGCCAGGACAAGGCCTACTTCGACGGACCCTGGAAGTCGACGACCTACCAGGGCAAGAACTACGGCATTCCAGACAACAGCAATTGCCTGGTGCTCTGGTATAATACCGAGTTTACAGGACCAGCGAAAGTCAACCCGCCAACCAACTGGGATGAGCTCAAGAGCGCGGCCAAGGCGCTGACCCAAGGCGACCGGTTTGGGCTGGCGGTCAGCGGCATCAAGAGCGAGGAGGGCACGTTCCAATGGCTGCCGTTCCTGTGGGAGACCGGCGCCGATCTGCCAACGCTCAACAGCGATGGCGGCAAGGCCGCGCTGCAGCTCTGGGTCGATCTGGTCAAAGGTGGCAATATGTCGCCCGGGATCCTCGGCTGGACACAGCAGGATGTGCTGGCGCAGTTCCAGAACCGCAAGGCGGCGATGATGATCAACGGACCCTGGCAGATCCCCACGCTGAAAAAGGACAACCCCGACCTCAAGTGGCAGGTCGTCACGCTGCCGCAGAACAAACAGGGCGCATCCATCCTGGGCGGCGAGAATATGGCGATCGTCAAGGGCGGCAAGAACATCGACGCGGCCTGGGAGCTATTGACCTGGACCCAAACGCCCGATAACCTGAAGGCGTATCTGACGGAGGCCGGCAAGCTGCCCAGCCGCCAGGATCTGGCCAACGACCCGGCCTGGACCGGCGACCCGGTGCTGAAGGTGTTTATCGAGCAGCTCAAGGTTGCCAAGCCGCGCGCGTATGGACCCAAGTACCCTGAGATTTCGAACGCGATCCAGGAGATGATGCAGGCCGCGATCAGCGGTCAGAAGCCGGTCGATGCCGCGGTGGCGGATGCGGCGGCGAAGATCACACCGTTACTGCCGAGCTGATCGTCTGCGCGTCGCGTACAGGTTCATCCGACTCGATACGGAAGAGCGGGGAGTTGGATGCCGCAACGCTCCAACTTCCTGCTTGTGCAGCTTGCACGGGCGCGCCATACGGCGCAGCCGCCGGCTGACTGGCGTGTCGTAGGATGCCTCCAACGTGATTAGGATGCTACGATGGCTCAAACTCAGACACAGGTGGACAAACCAGTTCGCGCAAGACGCCAGGCACATGGCGAGCGGGCGCGCCAGCTCAGTTACTATCTCTTCGTCGTACCGGCGCTGCTGTATATCACGCTGACCACGATCTACCCGATCATCTCGAATCTGCGCATGAGCTTCTACGACGTCACCGTCACCACCTTTTTATCGAACAATGCCCCGTTTGTCGGCCTCGGCAACTACCGCAAGGTACTGAGCGACCCGGCGTTCCAGCACGCGCTGCGCCTCTCACTGCTGTTCACCGGAGGCTCGCTGCTGTTCCAGTTCACGGTTGGCTTTGCGCTGGCGCTGCTGTTTAGCCGCCCATTCCCAGGCAATGGCCTGCTGCGGGCGCTGCTGCTGCTGGGATGGATGCTGCCGATTGTGGTCAGCGGCAGTATCTTCCGCTGGATGCTCGACGGCAGCTTCGGCATCATCAATTTCGTTCTGCAGGGCCTCGGGCTGCTCCAGGGCCAGCGCTTCTGGCTGACCGAGCCAAATTACGCGCTCCTCAGCACGATCATCGCCAATATCTGGGTCGGCATCCCGTTCAACATGGTGCTGCTGCTGCCGGGCCTGCAAAGCATTTCGCCGACGCTGTATGAGGCCGCCAGCATCGACGGCGCGACAAGCTGGCAGAGCTTTCGCCACATCACGCTGCCGCTCATGCGGCCGGTGGCGCTGAGCGTGCTGCTGCTGGGCATTATCTACACCTTCAAGGTGTTCGACGTGGTCTATATCATGACCCGCGGCGGCCCCGTGGATGCGACGACAGTCTTGCCGATCTATGTGTACAACCTCGCGTTTCAATTCTTCCGCTTTGGTGAGGCTTCGGCAACCGCAATCCTATTGCTGTTGGTGCTCACCGTCGTCGCAGTTGGCTACCTCTGGCTGATCCGGCGCGAGGAGGTTGCATGAATACGCTCGCTCGTTTCCGTAACGCGGGCTACGGCAGGATGCTGATTGCGATCCTGTTCGTGCTCGTCTATCTGTTTCCGGTCTACTGGATGGTGGCAACGTCGTTGAAGACCAGCGCAGCCATTTTTGCTACGCCTCCGCAGGTGGTGCCGTCCCCGCCAGTCTTCACGGCATATAGCGTGGCCGTGATCAACAATCCGGCGACGATCCGCGCGATCTTCAACAGCACGATCATCAGCCTCGGCACCATGGTGCTCACGCTGGTGCTCGCAGCCCCGGCCGCGTATGCGCTCGCGCGTCTGCGCCTGCGCGGCGGGACGCTGATCACCCTGCTGCTGCTGATCACGCAGCTGCTGCCGGCGATCGTAATCGCGACTCCGCTGTTTGTGCTCTTCAGCCGGATCAAGCTGCTCAACTCCTACCCGGCGCTGATCCTGGCGGATACGACGTTTACCCTGCCGTTCGCCGTGATCGTGCTGCGCCCGTTCTTCCTGACGGTGCCGGCGGAGCTGGAGGACGCGGCGAAGATCGACGGCTGCACGCAATGGAGCGCGTTCTGGCGGGTGATTCTCCCGCTGGTGCAGCCTGGCCTGGTGACGGTCGCGGCCTTCGCCTTTCTTATGGCATGGGGCGAGTTTCTGTTCGCGCTGGCGCTCAACACCAACGAAAACGTCCAGCCAATCACTGTCGCGCTGAACAAGTTCATCGGGCAGTACGGGACACAGTGGGAGAAGCTGATGGCGGTGGCGACGACCGTCGCGCTCCCAATTATCGTGATCTTCGCTTCGCTGCAGCGCTATATCATTAGCGGGCTGGTGGCCGGTTCGGTCAAAGAGTGATGAAGGAATGGTACCGAACATGAACCTGCGCATTTCAGCCGATACGACGACTCTGTACTGGCGCTTGAACGGTGAGATTCTAAAAATCGAGCCCTGGGGACCGGATGGTGTGCGTGTGCGCGCAACCAACCTGCACGACTTTCCCGACATCCCAGGCGCGCTGGACGAAGCGCCTTCGGCTCTGCCAGCCACTATCAGTGTCGGCGAGGAGAAGGGCATTCTGACCAATGGCAAGCTGCGCGCCGAGATCTGGGACAATGGCACGCTGCACTTCTACAATGCCCAGACCGGCGCGCTCCTCCTAGAAGAGCCCCGGCCAATCTTCAACAAGCCGCCCGCGCGCTGGTATCGCCCGCAGCAGGGCAGCAATCTTTCGAAGCTCGAAGTTTGCTTTCGCGCCAACATCGGCGAGCGCATCTTTGGACTGGGGCAGCACCAGCACGGCCTGCTCGACAACAAAGGCTGCGTGATCGACCTGGAGCAGCGCAATACCGAGGTCTGCATCCCATTCTACATCTCCACCGCCGGCTACGGATTCCTGTGGAACAATCCCGGTGTGGGCCGCGTGGAACTTGGCGCCAACATCACGCGCTGGGTGATGGAGGCCACGCGTGGTATCGATTACTATATCGTCGCCGGCGACACTCCAGCCGAAATTCTGGAGAAGTATATCGACGCCACCGGCCACCCGCCGCTCCTGCCCGACTTCGCGCTGGGCTTCTGGCAGTGCAAGCTGCGCTACCGCACGCAGGAGGAGCTGCTCGCGGTCGTGCGTGAGTACAGGCAGCGCGGCCTGCCGCTGGCGGTGATCGTCTCGGACTACTTCCACTGGCGCATGATGGGCGACTGGGCCATGGACCCGCGCGACTGGCCCGACCCGGCGGGAATGATGAACGAGCTCAACGAGCTGGGCGTCGAGCTGATGGTTTCGATCTGGCCGACTGTCAACCCGAGCAACCCGGCGTATACGGAAATGGCCGAGCGCGGGCTACTTGCCCAAACAGTGCATGGCGTTCAAGCGCATATCCCGATCAGCGATACCACGCCCGAGGGTGTGTCGATGGTGGCCTATTACGACGCCACCAACCCCGAGGCACGCGCCTACGTGTGGGACAAGGTCAAGCAAAACTACCTGGACTACGGCGTGCGCGTGTTCTGGCTGGATGCCGACGAGCCGGAGCTGATGCCCATGCACGCCGAGAACATCCGCTACACGCTTGGCACCGGCCTGGAGGTTACCAATATCTACCCACTGCTGCACCAGAAAGGGTTTTACGACGGCATGCTCGCTGCGGGACAGCACGAGGTGATCAACCTCTCGCGATCTGGCTGGGCAGGAACCCAGCGCTATGGCGCGGCCGTCTGGTCGGGAGATATCTATTCGACGTTTGAGGCGCTGCAAGCCCAGATTCCGGCCGGGCTGAACATCGCCATGAGCGGCATCCCCTGGTGGACGACCGACATCGGCGGATTCATGGAAGGCGACACCCGTACCGACTATTTCAAAGAGCTGATTGTGCGCTGGTTCCAGTACGGCGTGTTCTGCCCACTGTTTCGCCTGCACGGCGTGCGCCTCCCGCTCAACGGCCTGTACGGCGCGCAGTCGAGCGGCGCAGATAACGAGGTGTGGTCCTTCGGCGACACGGCCTACGAGATCATTCGCAAGCTGCTGTTCCTGCGCGAGAAGCTCAAGCCCTATCTGCGCACGCTCAACCAAGCCGCCCACGAGCGGGGCGTGCCTCCCATGCGCCCGCTGGTCTATGACTTCCCGGCTGACGCCGCCGCCGCCAACCTGGCCCACCAGTTCATGCTCGGCCCCGCCCTGCTCGCCGCGCCGGTGGTCGAGCAGGGCGCCACCGCCCGCCTCGTCTACCTGCCGACCAGTGCCACGTGGGTGGACGCCTGGAGCGGACAGGAGTTCCAGGGCGGTCAGACCCTAGAGGCCGCCGCGCCGCTCGAGCGCATCCCGGCGTATTGGCGCAAAGGGAGCTCGTTCGCCTTCCACTTTGAATAGCAGCAGCGCCGTACGTTACATCTTCGGTGTGGCGATAGCTTAAGCAGTGGGGGTCTGGGGACGGCTTCGCCGCCCCAGAGAAACCGCTTTTTGTTAGCTATGCGGCACGTTCGTGCCGCATAGCTAACAAAAAGCGGGTGCGCAATGCAGACCCGCGCGGCCGGCGGACGCTGCGTGGTGCGCGTCCGGGGCCATCGGCACGCGCCATCGACGGCTACGGCCGTACCAAGCCAAGTGCGCGCGCCCGCTCGATCGCCTGCACGCGGCCGTGCACGCCTAGTTTGCCGTAGATGTTCTTGATGTGGGTGCGGGCCGTGCTCACGCCGATGATCAGCTCGCGCGCGATCTCGGGACTCTCCAGCCCGGTCGCCAGCAGGCGCAGCACCTCCGACTCGCGCTCACTCAACGACTCCACCAACGCGTTCGAGCGTTCGAGCGTCGAGCATCGAACCATCTGAGCCTGGCGCTGCGGTTCTGGAAACGCACGCAGCAGGTGCTCAATATATATGAGGAGCGGATCGCTCGGCGCTCTCCGCGCGGCGCTCTGCGCCAAAAGTGCCGCCATCGGCGCGCCTTCGTCCACGAACAGGCGCACATACCCCTCGGGCTCGGCCAGCGCCAGCGCGCGCCCGAGGGTGGTGAGCGCCTGCGTGCTGGCGCCTTGCGCCTGCTGGGCCAGTGCCTGGAGCATCAGGATCTCAATCACATCGCCGCTCCAGCCGCCAGCCTCGGCCACCGCCAGCAGTCGCGTGAGCAGCTGAGCGGCTTCCTGGGGCCGCCCCTCGGCCAGGCGCACCCGCGCCAGCGTCGTGTGCGCAAACGCATATTTCACCAGCGGGCGCACGCGCGGCTCCTCCGCTTCCAGGCGCGCGGCGTAGTCCTCGGCCCACCGGCTGGCCAGCGCGCGCTGCCCCTGCGCCAACCATAGCCGGGCCCGACAGGCGGCCAGCTGCGCCCGATGCCAGGGGGTGACCCATGCCTCGTGCGTCTGCGCTTCGAAGTCGCGGAGCACCTGGAGCGCGCCATCGCCATCACCGCACGCCTGTTTCAGGCGCGCCAGCGCAATCGTGCTATCCACCAGCAGGACGTGGATACCCCACTGCCTCGCCAGCGCGATACCGGTCCGCAGGCTGTGCATCGCCGCCTCCGGCTCATTGCGCTCGCGCAACACATCGCCCAGCGCCATGTGGGCCAGACCAGCGCTCGGCAGCGGCTGCCCATCGTCTCCGGTGCCAAGCTGCAGCCCGTGCTGGAGCAGCTCGGTCGCCTGGTGCAGCTGCCCCTGGTGCAGCTCCACATCGGCGAGGATATAGACCGCCAGCATGGTCGAAAACAGGTCGCCAGTCACCTGGCGCGTGGCAATCACCTGCGTCAAGGTCTGGTGGGCGGCAGCGAGATCGCCGCTGAAGAAGTGCGCATTCCCGAGCGCGAGCAGGCTCAGGCTGCGCGGCGCGCCGGTATCTGCCAGATCAAATGCCAGCGCCTGCTGGGCCAGGGCCATCATGCCGGGCACGTCGCCGCGCTGCCCGGCAACGAGCGCCTGCAGGGCCGCCGCTGCACCCCCGAGGAGTGGACCATCGGCGGCCGTGGCCTGGCACTGTGGACTCTGCCCGGCATCCTCAAGCTGGGCCTCCGCGGCATCGACATGTCCCATGAAGGCCAGCGCCCAGGCGTGGGCCAGCGAGAGCCGCGGCCGCGCATGCACCATTGGTTGTGGCAGCGCACTCAGCCAGCCCAGCAGCGTCCGCACCTCGCCCCGCAGGAAGGTTGCTTGTGCGATCTGCTCGATCAGGCTGGCCGCCTGCTCCATCTCACCCGCGGCCAGCACGTGCTCGATCGCTTCAGTGAGCAGCCCCTGCTGCACGTACCAAGATGAGGCCCGGCGGTGCAGCAGCTACCAGCGCCGCTGCCCATCGAGCGGGACCAGGAACAGATTGGCCCGCTCCAGCAGGTCCAGAACGGCCTGACTATCACTCTGCTCACTCACAACATCGCAGAGCGAGGCGGTCAGCTGATTGAGGATGGCGGTGTCCAGCAAGAAGCGCTGGATGTGACTCGGCTGCTGCTGGAGCACATCTTCGACCAGGTAGTCCAGGATGAAGCGATGGCTGCCGGTCAGCTCGCGGATGAATGCGGCCGCATTGGCATGCCCGTGCAGCGCGTGCGTCGCCAGCACCAGGCCGGCGATCCAGCCTTCGGTGCGCGCGGCCAGCGCCGCGACCTCGTCGGCAGCCAGGCGCAGGCCCAGCAGCTGATTGAACAAGGTCTCGACCTCGTCGGTGGTGAAGCCTAAGTCGGCGGCGCGCACCTCGGTCAGCTCGCCGCGCGCGCGCAGGCGCATCAGCGGCAGCGGCGGGTCGGCCCGGCTGGTGATCACCAGGCGCAGCTGGGCTGGCAGGTGATCGAGCAGAAACGTCAACGATTCGTGGATCGCCGGGGTGGTGATCGCGTGGTAGTCGTCGAGCACGAGCACGCATGGGCCTGGCAGGGTGGCAAGGGCTGATAGCATAGCTCCAGAAGCGCACCGGGTCATTGTCGCTGGGATCGAGCGAGACCCAGGCCACAGTGAAGTTCTGAGTTTTGAGTTCTGAGTTTTGAGTTTGCTCAGGCTCGGATAACTCAGAACTCAAAACTTTGAACTCAAAACTTCGCGAAGCGAGCCAGTCCACGACCAGAGTGGTCTTCCCGAAGCCTGCTGGCGCGGCGATCAGCGTCAGCGGGCCGCGCACTCCTGTCTTCAGACGTTCGAGCAACCGCGGGCGGCTCACCAGCTTCGCGCGGGCCGGCGGGACAGTCAGTTTGGTGCTCAGCAGTGGAAGGCTCGCCACAGCCGGCGGGGAAGCTGCCGGGATATGCAGTGGTGGAAAGTCGACCGGCAGGTCGGCCGTGACGAGCTGGAAGATCTGCTCGGGATGGCGAAGGTCTTTGAGCGGGTACGTGCCGAGATCGCGCACGCTGACAGGCGGCGGCAGCTGATCGCGCACCAGTTCTTCGGTTGCCAGCGAGAGCAGAATCTGGCCGCCGTGTGCGGCCGCAAGCAGTCGGGCGGCGCGATTGAGCGGTGGACCGAAGTAATCGCCCTCACGCAGTTCGGCGACACCGGTGTGCAGGGCGAGGCGCACGCGCAGCTGGCAGCTCGATCCGGCTGGTTCAGCGTGCAGCGCTCGTTGAAGCGCGAGCGCAGCATCGATTGCCGCAGGTGCCGTGGCGAACACGGCGTGGAACGCATCGCCGACCGTCTTGAATACCACCCCGCTATGCGCCGTGATGATCTCGCGCAGGATCGCATCGTGGCGGGCCAGGGCCGCGGACATGGCCTGCGGCTGCTGCTCCCACAGCGTCGTGCTGCCTTCGATATCGGTGAAGAGGAAGGTGACCGTGCCGGTGGGGAAACCGGTTGCAGCAGGCGGCGTCGACACCGCGATGGACGCTCCAGGATCACCAGCGGGCGTAGCTCGTGCCGCGAGGCTCGCCGCGACACGCTGTAACCGATCGAGGGTCAGATCAGCTGACTTGCCGAGATAGGCCTTCCGCAGCGCGCGGCCGCGCTTGCGGTAGGCATACCAGTACCAGCCATTGCGCTTGCGTTCGCGCCGGGCGGTAAAGTGACCCAAGGGATGCTCAAAGCAGAAGGAGGAGCTCGTCTGAGCAGCGAGCCACTGCCACCACCGTGGGCTGCCGACAGGGATCGTGTGCTCGTGCATGGCGTCCCGATAGGTCAGAACGCCATCGGTGATCTGGTGTGTTGCGTATGCCATCACAGCCTCCCCACAGAGCGGCGTTGCCAGGTTGGCGCTATCTCGCACGGCTGTACGCCCAATAATACCGGAGTATAACTTGCATGGCGGGCAGGTAGTGTAGTCAGTCCAGGTAGGCGAAGCCGCGCTTGAGCGCGG
>WNGB01012052.1_pt1 | contig 11788 bp, 9 predicted proteins | sample 5400681 | NCBI WGS metagenome assembly WNGB01 (sample SAMN13153367, study PRJNA577476) | soil metagenome | isolation source: 115 cm soil or saprolite under grassland replicate 2 | place: USA:California | collected 2016-06-15 | reverse complement strand
CCGATCAAGCTGGATGTGCCGGTCGATATCGCGATGGCCAACACCGAATTGGCGCCGCAGTTCCGCCGTCTCGGCAATGTGGTCGATCGGCTGGTCTACCCAGCCAAAGATCTGCTTGGCATGCCGGATGTCGCCAAGCCCGACCCGCCGATCGTGCCTAAATAGGCAATCGTGCTTGGTGTGACAAGATGACAAGATGACAAGGTGACGTAACATCTTGTCACCTTGTCATCTTGTCATTTGAGCAAGTGAGTGTAGATGCAAAAACTCATCCTCTGGGATATCGACGGAACCTTGATCTATAGCGGTGGCGTGGCCGGCGAGGCGATGCGCGCGGCGATGGAGCGTGTGTATGGCAGCGCGTCGGCCGAGGCGCGCCATTCGTATGCCGGCAAGACCGATCGGCAGATCATTCTCGAAACCTTCGCCGAGCGCGGCCACGACGATCTGATCAGCACACTCGATCATTTCACTGCCATCTATGTCGAAGAGCTGACCGGCCGGCGCGACGCCTTTCTGGCACGCTGCCGCGTGCTCGATGGCACGGTGGCCGCGCTGGAGCGCCTGACGACCGCCCATGTGGTTCAGTCGGTGTTGACTGGCAACCTCCAGCCGATCGCGCGAATCAAGCTCGACCTGATGGGCCTGACGAGATTTCTCGATCTCGATTCCGGCGCGTATGGCAGCGACCATCATCAGCGCACTGAGCTGGCGCCAATCGCGGCGGCGCGGGCAACGCAGCGCTACGGTCGCGCTTTCGCCGGCGCCGACATTGTGGTGATCGGCGACACGCCTAACGATATCGATTGTGGCCGGGCTGCCGGCGCGCGCACGATCGCAGTAGCCACCGGCCCCTTCTCCGTCGACGTGCTGCGTGCCCACGGCGCCGATGTGGTGCTGGAGAACTTGGCCGATACGGATACGTTGATCGCAGCGATTCTGGGCTGACGTTCGTTTTTCGTTTTTTCGCTCGCAGAGCGAAAAAACGAAAAACAAAAGTGGGATGCCTAGAATCCTGATAGCTACCTGATAATCCCCCATCCTCACGTTGCCCGCTGTTCACGGCCGGTTCAGAAGCTCCTCATTCATGAGCGGCATCCACCGCGATACAATCGTCATACAAGCGGCATGAGCCGTATGATATAGAGGAGGTTATCATGCAAGCGACATGGCTTCGGCGCGGCGCGCGACTGGCCGCCTCGCTGGTGGGATTGGCGGCGCTCGCGCTGGCCACTCTGCCGGCGCAGGCCGCGCCATTCAATGGGCTGCGTAATCAGTTTTCCGATGATGGCTTCAGAACCGTCTGGACGCGCACCGACGCCCAGAGCGTACGTGGCGGGCGCACATGGTACTGGGGGCCGCAGCCCTGGTTTGATTACGCCGAGTTCTATCGGCAGGGGGTGAACGGTCTGCGCACCGTCCAGTACTTCGACAAGGCGCGCATGGAGATCAACAACCCGAACGACCGCAGCTTCCAGGGCGGCGTGACCAACGGCCTTTTGGTGGTCGAGCTCGTCTCGGGTCACCAGAAGAAGGGCAATGATCCCTACGACTATGATACCCGCCAGCCAGCCGATGTGCCGGTGGCCGGTAATCCCAAGGCCGACAACCCGAACGGCGCGACCTATGCCTCGTTCACCGGCCTGACAACATTCGACAGCAACGGCTACAAGGATGCCAACAAGCTCAACCAGCGTGTTGGCACCTCGCTCGATAAGGGCGGCAACCTGGCCTTCCGGCAGGATCTGTCCGACGCGCATGCCGAGACCAAAATCGTCCAGTATAACTCGCTGACCGGCCACAACATTCCGAAAGTCTTCTGGGATTTCCTGAACATGCAGGGGCCGGTGATCGAGGGCGGGCAGGCCCGCAAGCGCACGATTGTAGATTGGACCTTCGCGATGGGCCTGCCGATCACCGATGCCTACTGGACACGCGCGAAGATCGGCCCGGACGAGCGCGATGTGCTGGTGCAGCTGTACGAGCGGCGCGTGCTGACCTATGTGCCCGATAATCCCGCCGGCTATAAGGTCGAGATGGGCAATGTCGGCCAGCACTACTTCCAGTGGCGTTACCCGTACCTGGGCCAGCCCTGGGCCGCGCCCGACCCGAACATGCCGCTGCTGTATGCCGCAAACGGCATAAACAGCGATCACCTCGAAGTCTGGCAATACCTGGCCACCGGCAGCGCGCAGATCACCGGCAACCCGCTACATCCCTCGTATGTCGCCGGCGAGAGCGTAGCGTTTTCCTACCGCCGCAGCTACGACCCGACCCACAGCTGCCTGATAACCGACTCACGCCGCGGCGATGGCCAGCACCGCCAGGTTTATCAGCAGCCAATCTTGCCGGTCGGCTACTCCGACAGCTTCCAAAACACATGCCTACCAGATCGGCTGACATACAGCGATGGCACGCAGCCGCCACCGGGAATGGCAGGCCAGGGCGCGCAGAAGGCCAACGACTACAACCCGAGCATCTCGCCCGACGGCACCAAGCTGGTGTTTGTGTCGGATCGCGATGGCGCGCCGCAGCTGTACCTGATGACAGCCAACGGCAACAGTTACCCACAGCGGCTGAACATGGACGGCTGCCTGACGCAGGTGCCGACCTGGAGCCCGGATGGGCGCACGCTGTACTGGGAGCAGCAATGCAATGGCGGCAAGTATGCGCTCATGAAAGGCGACATGCAGTATAGTGACGACAGCGCCAGCTGGGCCAGCGCCACGCTCACCAACATCAGCGCGCTGACCGATCAGGGTTCCGACAATCGCTACCCACGCGTCTCGCCCGACGGCAAGCGCATCGCGTTCACATCCTACCGCGATGGCAACGCCGAGATCTACCTCATGAACGCCGATGGCGGCACAGTGACGCGGCTGACCAACAGCGCGGGCGATGACGAGGCCGCAAGCTGGAGCGTGAACGGCAGCCAGCTGGCCTTCGCCAGCAACCGCGATGGCGACTACGAGGTCTACGTGATGAATACCGACGGCAGCGGACAATCGCAGCTGACCAACAACGACACCGTCGATCGCTGGGTGCTGTGGGCGCAGTAGCCAGGGACGAGGGCTGAAGGCTGAGTGCAGATGTGCCCGATTGGATGCTGGCATCCAATCGGGTATATCTGCATCCAATAGTAGCAACAGGCGTTTGCGACTAAAGGCATAGTGGGCCATAATCCCCTCAAGCGCCTGCTTCACACATGCCCACCGCCGTGGTACACTTCGCTGCGCCGTCGCACTGCACCGCACCAACACCGCGCGATCGGCCAACTGCCGAAAGCACATGCACCGGCGCTACGATGGTCTGCTGCGCGCTCACTCCCTCGACCGCAATCGCGAAAGGTGACGCCATGGCCAATGACGGACTGCGCGCGAACATCCTGCATCGGGTCTTCGCATTGGGGATCTGGCTGAAAGGTCTTGATGGTGTGCTCGAAATCGCCGGCGGGTTCATCGTTCTGCTGACGAGCAACCGCGCCCTGAACCAGTTCGTCATCATACTGACTCAACACGAACTGGTGGAAGATCCCCATGACCGGATTGCCAATGCACTCCGACAGGCCGCCGCCCAGGTATCCGCCAATACCAAGCTCTTTGCGAGTCTCTATCTGCTGGCCCACGGCCTCGCAAAAATCGTCCTGGTTGTGGCCGTCCTCAGCGGGAAACGCTGGGCCTATCCGGCGACGATCGGGTTTTTGGGGTGCTTCATTGCCTATCAACTGTATCGCTTGAGCTATCACTTTACAGTGGAATTGCTCCTGCTCACCCTTTTTGATAGCGGTATCGTGTGCTTGACCTGGCGCGAGTATCGATTTCGCCGACCCTAAATTGTGGATCGCGGGCAACTTGAGGATGTGCGCGAGCTGGTGGCGCGCGGGGATCTCGCCGCGTTCGATAGTGTACCGGTTCAGCTGAAGCTGGATGTGCCACGCGGCGTCGGCGCTGAGCTACAACGATTCGCTCGTGGTGGCGCCGAGATGCCGACAATTAGGCGTCAGGGACAAGCATTCCATGCGGCCGACTCGTTGCTGGCCTTTGCGCTGCTGGCTATCACCCGCGAGCTAGATCTCGTAGCGCCCATCCTTCCGCTTGCAATCGGCAGCGATGAGACCAGCTGCGCGCGACCGGCACGGTTCATCCGCCGCCTACTTCTGGCGCAGCCCCTGTTTTAACGCGGAGACGCATCTTAACGCGGAGACGCGGAGACGCGGAGATACGGAGAGGATGGGTTTGAAGTTAAGCTCTCTTCATCTCTGCGTCTTTGCGGCGCCCAGAGGGCACCCGGCGTTAAAAACCCCCGTCAGCCGTTACTTATGTGCGCGGATGCTCGATCGCCAGCTCGGCCGTATGCAGCGCGATCGTGAAGATACTGCCGTGATCCGGCTGGCTGCGCAGCGCCAGCTGCCCATCCATCTGGTCGATCGCTCGCTTGCTGATTGCCAGCCCTAGCCCCGAACCGGAGCTGGTGGGGAGGGTCGCCTGGGCACCGTCGGCGCGCTGGAACGCGTCGAAGATCAGCAGATGCTCGGCTTCAGGAATGCCACGTCCTGTGTCCTCGATCTCGATCAGCAGGCGCCGCTCGTCGTGGAAGATGCTGTGCGGCAGCCTGGTCTCGAAGGCACGCACAGTGATCGTGCCGGCGCTGGTGTAGCGCAGTGCGTTCGCCAGCAGATTGACGAGCACCCGGCGCAACCACATCGCGTCAGCCCAGGCTAGCGGCAGCTGATCGGCTATGTCCAGGCGCAGGTCGAGCTGCTTTTGCTGGAACTGTGCCGCCAGCAACCCGGTCGCCTCAGTGATGCACAAGCCAACCTCGACCGGGTAGAGCGACATATCCAGCTGCCCGGCCTCTAGCCGCGCCAGGTCGAGCAGGTCGTCGACCAGCTTCAGCAGGCGGTGCGCATTGCGATGGATGGCCTCCAGCGCCTCCTGCTGCTCCTCGGTGACTGGGCCGAGCACATGCTCCTGGGAGAGCTCGGTAAAGCCGAGGACGGCCGTGATTGGCGTACGAAACTCATGGCTGACGGCGTCGAGTATCGCCGATTTCGCGCGCTCGGCCTGGAGCGCAGTCTCGCGCAGACGCTGGTTGTCGAGCACTGTGGCGGCATAGCCGGCCAGCGCCTGGGCCAGATCCAGATCCATGGCGTCGAAATGGCGCGCCGTCGTTTCGGCCAGGTTCAGCGTGCCCAGCAGCTGGCCGCCGGCGCGCAGTGGTATGATCAGAAGTGTGCTGGCGTCGCGGCGCTCCAGCAGGTCGTGTAGCATTGCTAGCCGCTGATCGTTGCGCGGGTCGGTGATCTCTAGTGGCGCGTCGAGCTGCCAGAGTTGCCCGCCAGGCCCGCCGCTCACCGGCAGCGCCAGCCCGATCATGGCGCCGTCGCGGCTGGCGGCGCTGCCGGCGATAATCGTCAGCTGGCCGCGCGCTGAGTCGAACTGCCCGATCGACGCATGGGCCACACCTAGCGCAGCGCGGGCGGCATCGACGACCGTGTCGAGCAGTTGGTGCGCTTCATGGGTTGAGCCAAGTGCCACAGCGACTAGCCGCAGCGACGCCAGATGGGCCGCATGCCGAGCTGCCTGCTTATCCACCAGCAGCCGATCGCCGGCACGATCGAGCGCGGCCTGTTTTACAAGCGCGCGCAACTCCAGCGAGCGCCGGCGCAGCAGAAAGGCTAGGGTTGTGCTAATCAGGAGCAGAAGCGGCGAGAGTAGCGCGAGCAGTTTGGAAAACAACGATGAAGCGCTCATTGTGTGTCCTGGTTTTGGAGATGAAAAAGGGCGCACATTGACGCTCCTTTTTCGCTCGAGTAAGTTGTGCGCTAGCTTTGCCAAGCATACGCACAGCGCATATCCCCGTCAAGGGTCGCAAGACCGATCAATTTCGCTGAAAGCTGCCGACGCGCTTGTTGATAGAGCGTGCTGGCATGCAACCACCTACCGTAAGAAGTACTACATACGTGTTTCTTATCCAGTCGGACAACGATTCTATCATCTCGGGGGCCGTGCGATCAACTCTTTCATATGACATCATGGTGACATTCCTAGTATTTATTTTGTGTATCAAAAGATTGTCCATATGGATATCAACGTGGCAGCCTCTGCCTTTTTACCTACCCAGGTTCAAAAAGGCCTACGACCACCGGTAGTTATCCAAAGATGCCGCTTTTGAATTGCGTTTCATAAACGCGTTATAATCGGAACTACGTTGATGGCCTCTGTTCTCAAAGGAGTATCGCCCTGTGGAGCAAGCACGCCCGGCCCGCCGCCAGCACGTCAGCATCGCCGGCAACATCGGTGTCGGCAAGAGCACCCTGGTGGCCATTCTGGCCGAAGAGCTCGGCTGGCAGCCCTACTATGAGCTGGTAGCCGATCACCCGTACCTGGATGACTACTACATCGACCAGGAGCGCTGGGGCTTTCATTCACAGATCTGGTTCCTGTCGCAGCGCTACGAGCAGCACCTGGAGATCGCCGACACGCCGACCTCGGTCTGCCAGGATCGCAGCATCTACGAGGATTACGAGGTGTTCGTCAAGGGTCTGCTGGAGCAGCGGATCTTTAGCCACCGCGATTTTCGCACCTACCGGCGGCTGTTCCAATCGCTGACCAAAAGCATCACCCCGCCGACGCTGCTGGTATACCTCCATGCAAGCGTGCCGACACTATTGGGGCGGATAAACGGGCGCTCACGGCAGTACGAGCAGTCGATCCCGGCGGCATACCTGGAGCAGCTCAACCGGCGCTACGATGAGTGGCTGCGACGCTTCGAGATCTGCCCGGTGCTGACGATCGAGACCGACACATTGGACTTCGCGCATGATGTAGCGGCGCGGCGCGAGGTGGTGGATATGATCGGCCAGGCGGCGGGTGTGCGCGGAATGATGCAGGAGCGGATGATGCCGTAACATAATGTATTAAAAAGTTAGGATTTACGCGGATTAACAGATAAGAATAACGAATCTATGGTACTATGGCGCTGGGCTTCTGGTTTGCAGCTCCTGGCGCTCGTTACGTTTTTCGCTGCCTGAAGAGGTTTATCGACCCATGACAGAGCTTCTTTACGGTCGCAATGCTGTTCGTGAGGCGTTGCGCGCCGGCCGGCGCAGCTTTGAGCGTCTGACGGTATCCGCGGGTGCGCAGGAGGCCGGCACGCTGGGGGAAGTGATCCGTCTGGCCGAGAAGGCCGATGTGCCGATTGTGCGCGTCGATCGCCACGATCTCGATCGCAAGCTGCGCGACGCCAACCACCAGGGCGTGGCGCTGGAATGCGGTGATTACCCCTACGCCGAACTATCGGACTGCCTGGAGCTAGCTGCGGAGCGCCAGGAGCCGGCGCTGCTGCTGCTGCTTGATCATTTGCAAGATCCCCAAAATGTGGGCACGCTGCTGCGCACGGCCGAGACCGTGGGTGTGCATGGCGTGGTGCTGCCCGGACGCCGCGCCGCCGAGGTTACGCCGGCGGTCGTCAACGCTTCGTCCGGTGCGACCGAGCACCTGCAGATCGTGGTCGTCACCAACTTGGCGCAGACGATCGGTGAGCTGCAAAAGGATGGTATCTGGATCGTGGGCGTCGAGGATGACGAGCGCGCCCAGCAGTTCGACCGCGCCGACCTGGACATGCCGCTGGGCTTGGTGATCGGCGCCGAGGGGCCGGGCCTGGCGCGGCTGACTCGCGAGCGCTGCGATTTCCTGGTCAAGCTGCCGATGCGCGGCCAGATAGCCTCGCTCAACGCCGCCGTGGCCGGGTCGATTGTGCTGTATCACGCTTGGCGTGCTCGCACGGTTAGGGGTTAGGGGTTAGGATCAATGCTAGCAATGGGAACAATGAATTCGATGCCAGGCGATGTCAGTCTTGTCAGTCGATGTTGTTAACCCGTAACCCCTAACCCTTATACAGGGGAAGATATGACATCGTATACCGATCGAGCGTTGAGCACGCTCCACGAGTGGGTTCAATCCGAGGTCTTGCGCAAGCACTGCTATGCTGTCGCGGCGTCGATGCGCCATTTCGCGCAGCTGAACGACGCCGATGCCGACCTGTGGGGCGCGGTTGGCCTGCTGCACGACATGGACTTTGAGCAGTACCCGCAGATGCCGCCGCCCGGCGATCTGCCGGCTGCTGCTGCGGCGGCCATCCTCGCCGGCGCGGCGGGCGAGCCGCTGCTACAGATGCACCCGTTCGTAGGAGTTGCGTATCTACAACAGCATGGTTGGAGCAACCAGATCTGCCGCGCAATCCTGGCGCATGCCGATTACAGCGGCGTGCGGCCCGAGACGGCGCTGGAGCAGACGCTGGTGGCTGTGGATGAGCTTTCCAGCTTTGTGATTGCGGTGGCGTTGGTGCGCCCGAGCAAGAGCATCTTCGATGTGGAGCTCGCGGCGGTTAAGAAGAAGATGAAGGATAAAGCCTTCGCGCGGGCCGTCAATCGCGAGGATATCATGCGCGGCGCGGAAGGGCTGGATATGGCGATCGATGACCTCATCCAGCAGGTGATCGCCGCGCTACGCGCCGCAGCTCCCCAGCTTGGGTTAGAGGGCGTGAGCGTGGGCTAGTGCGCTTTCAGCGCTGGTGTTGGGTGGCGGGTGGGCGGCGTTGCGAAACCCAACCCCCAACCCCTAAAACCTTGCACAGAACTGAGCAGGGAAGACGACGTGCCATCGTCTATCGTCTTCCGTCCTCCGTCCGGTCACGTCTACGACTCACAGTCGCGGCGCCTATGCTATACTGGGCCACGACACTTTCATGTGGTAGCTCGTAGATGCCTGGATAGCACAGCGCTGCGTCTCTTCGCTCGTTCGCAGCACGCGTATCGGCGTGAGATCCGCGGTGCCTGGTCGGCCCATGATGCTGCGATTTCAGCATAAGCTGAGCATCCCAACCGCCGCTTACCAGTTGATTGAGCGCGCGCCAGTTCTGGATCGGCTCGATCAGGCGATCACCACCAAGCAGGTTGTGGCGATAGGCGCGCTGGCCGGTTGGGGCAAAACGACGGTGCTGGCTCAATGGGCGGCGCGCGCCACGCTGCCGGTTGCCTGGTATACGCTCGATAGTACCGATCGCGATCCACACCTCTTCCTCGATTACCTTCTCCACGCGGTGGCAACACACGTGCCCGACGCGGCCGACCTGGCCGAGCAGCTCTCTAACACTACGCCGCAGGCGCTGCCGGATCTGTTTCGCGCGGCAGCGCTGGCGATTGCCGCCGTGCCGGAGCCGTTCGCGCTCATTCTCGATGACTACCATGTGCTGGAAGATGACGCGCTGCCGGTGCTGCCGGGCATGGAATTGATCTTCGACATGCTGGCGAAGGTAGCCGAATACGCGCCTAATTGCCACCTGGTGATCGCATCGCGTATGCTCCCGAATCTGCGTGGCATCGCGCGGCTGACGGCGCAGCGGCGCGCGATGTTCTTCGATTATGCGATGCTGCAATGGACGGCCGATGAAGTGCGCCGGCTGGCCGAGAGCAGCAGCGGCGGTATCTCACCGGAGTATGCCGGCCAACTCGTCAGCCAGATGAGCGGCTGGGTCACCGGCATCGTGTTGTCGCTCGACCATGTCGTGCGCGCCCAGGAGCAGGCGGCGCCCGATGGCCTTGCCGATACCAATAGTGTCTACGCTTACTTCGCCGAGCAGATCATCGCGCCGCTGGTGCTCGCGCTCCAGCAATTTCTCGAAGAAACCAGCGTGCTGGAAGATCTATCGCCGCAGCGCTGCAATGCGCTCCGTCAAACCAGCGATGCTTCCACGTTTCTGGCCGAGATCACCCGCCGCGGGCTGTTTGTCTCGCATAAGGGCGGCACGCTCACATACCACAGTCTTTTTCGCGATTTTCTACGCGGGCGGCTGGCACAGGACCCGGTGCGCGAGCGTGCCCTGCTGCTGCGCGCAGCTGATCTGTATGCCGAGGAGGAAGATCTCGATCGCGCGCTGGAATGCTATCTGGCCGCCGCATCCGAGCAGCGCGGGCTCGCTCTCCTGCGTGCCGCTATTCCGCGCTTCCGCCAACGCTCGCGCCAGAACACCTTGCTGGCCTGCTTCGAACGGCTTAGCGCCTACCTGGAACGCATAGGCAAGGGCCGGCTATTACCGGTCGATCTGTTGTTGGCGCAGGTGCATGTGTTTAATGATCTCGCGCTCTGGGAGCGGGCCGAGCTGGCAATTCAGCTCGCCGAGACGATTGGTGATGACACGATCCGCTGGGAGGCGGCCATTTTGCATGCTGAAGTCATGATCCTGCGCGGCAACTTGAGCCAGGCACGGTCCGCGCTCGAGACTGTGCCACATGAAGGATTGCCGCCGCGACTTCAGTTTGAATATCATCGCACGGCCGGCCGAGTTCGAATTTTTTCCGGCGATATCGCTTCGGCGATCGCATCGCTTGAAGCCGCGCAGGAGCTTGCGCCTACCGCTGTTGCTTCAGGCGATATCTCCATCCAGCTGGCTACAATCGCGGATAATCTGGGCTGGGCGTATAGCACGCAAGGCGATTATCAGACCGCCCTGCGCTATCTGAAGCGCGCCGACGCCTGCTGGCAAGCCTCGGGCAACAGCGGGCGGCGTGCGATGACACTGAATAATATCGGCAGTATGGCAATGCTGGAGGGTGGCGCCGTAGAGGCGCGCGCAGCATTCGACGCTGGACTTGAAATCGCGCGCCAAACAGCCCGCCATCGCGAGGAAGCGTATCTGTGCTATAGCATGGGTGAACTCGATATCGCCGATGGTAATCCAACGCAGGCGCTCCTGCGCTTTCGTGAAGCGCACGATTTGGCGCTGCGTATGGGTGTAACACAAACTGTCGAAGCCGCCGCTGTTGGCGCTTTATGGGCAACCGCTGTGCTTGGCGATACCAACGCAGCACAGCATTGGCAGCAGCAGATGAAGGCCGCTGGTGAAACGATGCCCACCGAGGTGCGCGGGCGGAAGGCGCTCGCCGAGAGTCTCTTAATGATACGGCAGCAAGATCACAGCTGCGCCGTGCTGGCTGAACTTGCCCAGGCGGCGGCCAAAGCCGAATTGGTGTTACAAATGCCTGAGCGCGCGTATCTTGCGCTCTTGCAATCCAGCTTGCTGTTCGAGCAGCACGGCTGGTCGCCAGCAATTGCATCCTGGAATATATTCGAGTCGTGGGCCGCCAAGCTGCCGGCGACACTATTGCGTTATTTTGTCCCAGCGCATGAACGGATATTCAGAGCTGCCGCCGGATCATCGGCGTTGGCTCGGCACCTGTTGGAAACAACTCATATTCCAACCCCGGTTCGCTGGCATATCACGGCTTTGGGAAACTTCGCTTGCCTGCTCGATGATCACCCATGCGATCTGTCGCCGCTACATCGGGTTCTGCTGGTGCGTCTGCTCGATGCTGGCCCAGCGGGCTTGACCGTCGAACGTCTCTGGGAAGAGGTCTGGGGCGATACTGATATTCGGATGGCCGCGCTGCACAAGGCGCTGGCGCGGCTACGCGAGCAAACTGGGCTGGCCATGGCGGCGCGCGCCGGCCACTGTGCAATCGAATCCGCGTGGGAGTCGATCGACTATGATGCCCAGGCGTTCGAGCATGCGCTGGCTGCGTTCACTGGCCGCCGGGATCTTGAGCAGGCTGTCGCGCTGTATCATGGCGATTTTTTGCCCGGCGCCGCACCAAGTGCGGCGCTGTGGGTCGATCGGCGTCGGTCGCATGTACAGCAGCTGTATCTCGACGCCCTGGAACAGTTGGCTGGACTGATCGAGAATGACGAGCCGAAACAGGCCATCCAACACTATCAACACATTTTGCAAA
>WNGB01012050.1_pt1 | contig 11788 bp, 4 predicted proteins | sample 5400681 | NCBI WGS metagenome assembly WNGB01 (sample SAMN13153367, study PRJNA577476) | soil metagenome | isolation source: 115 cm soil or saprolite under grassland replicate 2 | place: USA:California | collected 2016-06-15 | reverse complement strand
CCACTCTGGGGACCCTTTCTGTTCACCCCCGGGATGGTCGGGGTGGGGGGATCCGATGAAAGGTCTTCGTGGTCGCCCGGGCGCGCGCGCAGCGGCTACAGGAGGAGGTCGTCCAGGGCCTGGGCCTGGGCCGCCGCTCCCAGCCTGGGCACGCCCAGCAGGTCTTCCATCGTGGCCAGGAGTGAGTAGTGGTCGTACGCTCGCGCCGACTGCTGCGCCTCGAGCCGCGGCGAGACCACAACCGTGGCCACCTGGTTGCCGGCCGTGCCGTCGTCCTCGTCCCAGGTGATGAACAGCACGCCGCCCCGGGCCCACGCCGGCGAGGCGAGGATCCTGGGCACCAGGCCGGCCAGGAAGTCGTCGGCCGTCCGCGTGCTGCAGCTGTGGCCGTCGTGGCAGACGTCCGGTGTGATCCACACGAAGCGTGGCGTATCGCCGGACAGGTCGGCTTCGAGCGGCGCGAAGGAGACCACGTTCGGCGGGCAGCTCCCGCCGTAGAAGGCGAACGGGTTGTGCCTGGCGGCGTAGCTCCCACGGCTGATCCGGCAGTCGGACGGCAGGCCCTCCATGTAGGCGCGCCAGGCGATGCCGCGCCGGTCGAGCTGCTGGCCGATGCCGCCGGCCGGGAGCACGTGGTAGTCGTCGTCGGCGATGCCGTACGTCGAGCCGGATGTCAGCGCGAGGTAGTTGGGCAGGCTCGGGTGGGCCACGGCGTGGTAGTTGGTGGCCACGGCGTAGCGCCCGGCCAGGTCGGACAGGTACGGCTGCGCGAGCGCCTGCGCGCTCGACCGGTTCTCCATCACGATCAGGAAGACGCTGGCGCCGGCCGGGAGCTGGACCTCCGGCGGGGCAGGAGACGCCGCCGCCGGCGCCTCCGTGGGCGCTGGCGCGGCGATCGGGGTCGGGCCTGGGCTCGCGCCCCACGGCGGCTGCACCCCGCACGCCGACAGCAGGAGCACCGCGCCCACCGCAAGTGCGGTGCGGCGATGCCCGGTCCCTCTGACGGTGTCGCTCACCTCGCCTCCTGGTCAGGCGCTTTTGGATCGAGATACTACTCGCGGCCCCTCAGGCTCGGTTGCTGCACCTGACTCGTGGCTCCCTCCCCCCGTGGGAGGGTTGGGGTGGGGGCGCTTGGAGAAGCAGCCGGACGACGGGCTCGGTTCGAACTCACACCGGACGGATCCCTTCCTCGGACCGGTCCGGCCGCCTTCCCGATTCGCATCACGCGTCCGAGGGGAGCGTTCGTCTCGAGCAGGCGGTATTGCCTCCGGGTCAGGAACGCGGGGGGCGCTGCCCGAGCCGCCCGGCGACCACCCCGCGAACGGAGCTGCTCCGGTCCCATTCGTGCAGCTCCTTGAAGACCAGCCCGAACGCGGCGTGGCGCCGGCCGTCGGGCTCGACGATCCACGGCTCCCAGGTGCGGCCGTCGGCGGCGAGCACGGCCTGCCACTCGCCCCCGGTGATCGCCCGGATGACCTCGCCGACGTAGGCGACGAGCCGCTGGAACTGCTCGGGGCGCAGGAACGCCCGGGCGCCCAGCCGCCGCACGAGCCGGTCCACGGCGTCCAGGCTGCGCTCGGTGCCGTCGAGCTCGCCGCTGCTCTGCGCGGCGAGCTCCCCGGCGAGCCGGGCGGCCTCCTCCACGAAGGCCCGGCCCAGCGGCAGCCGGTCGCGCAGCGGGTGCACGACCTCCTGCCGCGCCACCCCGTCCAGCATCGCCAGCAGCTCGACGCGCGACTCGTAGAGCCGGCCGCCGCCGCTCGGGTGGACCAGCAGAGCCCCGCCCTCCGGCAGCCGGTGGGCGGCCAGCCCGGCGAGCTGCGTGATCTCGGGGTCGGCCGCCGCGCCGGCGGGACCGGCAAGCAGGTCGCGGACCTGCTTGCCGGTCAGCTTGCGGGAGACAGGCCTGGCGGCCTTCATGCCCTCAGGGTACGGCCGGTGCCGGCCCTCACTGCACCTCCGCGGGATCCGGATCGAGCGGGTTGGCCGGCAGCCCGCCGCCGGGTCCGAACGGGCGCGGCGGGGCCCCGAGCATGTTGTTGAGCCTCACCCCGCCCGACACGGCCGGGTTGAGATGGATGGGCGGCGTGAAGCCGACCTGCCACCCGGTGGGGCCGCCGGGGACCAGGTAGGCGATCGACTGGTACAGGGCCACGCCCCGGCTGGTGGCGTAGCTGACGACCAGAGGATCGAGCCCCGTGTTCGACGTGGTGATGAACGTCAGGAGCGGGTAGGCCCGGGTCGGTCCGGTGGCCATCCCGGCGGGAGACCGGGCGGCGACGTCGATCAGCCCCAGGATCTGCGACCTGGAGTACGAGAGGTCCATGATCCCGGTCACCGCCTTGACCTCGAAGAAGGAGCTGTTGGGGTAGGGGATGCTCCGCCACGGGATGAGGCCGAACAGCAGCTGGACCTGCAAGATACCCCTGACCGCGTCCGGGACGACCGCGCCCGGCAGTCCGCCGGGGTTCACCCCGGCGCGGGCCGGCGACGGGATGGGCGTGAAGTTCTCCATCAGGTTGAAGCTCTGCAGGGCGAAGTCCTGGAACGCCCGGCCCACCGCGCGGTTGAACTGGACCCCGGTCAGGCCGGCGCCGATGCCCAGCGACGGGGCGATCGTTCGCAGCGTGAAGGTGTCCAGGGGCACCGCCTGCCGGCCGTCCGGGTCGATCTTGGAGGACGGGTTGGCGTCGGCGTAGTTGTAGACGTTGAGGAATGTCGGCGCCGAGGTGTCGACGTTCTGGGTCTGGTCGCTGGCGTCCTCCGGCAGGTGGCGGAGGTTGGGCTCGAGCGCCGGGTCCGGGCTCTGCCAGACCCCGGTGCGCGGGTCGTAGTAGCGGGCCCCGAAGTAGTAGAGCTGCGTCTCCTCGTCCAGCTCCTTGCCGCTGAACAGGAACGGCGTGCGCTGCGTGTTGCTGGAGTCCTCGACCCAGGTCTCGCCGGACGGGAGGTACTCCAGGTGCTCGTAGATGCGCGCGCGGGCGTCGGTGACGTAGTTCGTGCTCGACAGGTGATCCGAGTGGAAGAAGAACTGGTCCTTCTCGAACACGTCGAGGTTCTTCTTCATCAGCTTCGACACCAGGCGTGTCGTGCCCACGAACACGTGCTTGGTGCCGACCTCGCCGTTGCGGATCGAGAACCACTGGTTGACGTACGCCGTCTCGCCCTGCGGCCCGCGCTTGATGACCCGCTCACCGGCGTCGTCGTACTTGTAGGTCATCTCGTGCCCGTTCTCGGACAGGCTCTGGATGCGGTGCTCCTCGTCCCAGACGAGCGAGCGCCGCTGCCCGCTCAGGTCGTCGGTGAAGCCCGTCTGGTTGCCGTCGGCGTCGTAGGTGTACGTCTGCTGTCCGATGTGCGACGGGGCGTGCGGATGGCTGGAGCCGTAGGCGTACCCGAACGTGTACGTGGTCGGGTGCTGGGTCACCACCGAGCCGGACGCCTCGACGACCTCGTTGACCTGCTGCTTGCTGGTCAGGTCGTGGAGATCGTCGTAGTCCTGGCTGAGCGTGTAGCGGTTGGTCTTGTCGGGCGAGTGCTGGAAGGTGCCGCTCGAGCCGACGAGCCGGTCGAGGTCGTCGTAGCCGAACGTCTGCGAGGTGGGTCCGCCGAAGATCGGCGGCGCCGGCACCGGGACGTCGTTGACGAGCCTGGTGAGGTTGCCGACGTCGTCGTAGGTGTAGCCGACGTTCTGGAACAGGCTGCCGCTCGCGGGGCCTGCCTGGAGGTTGGCCAGCCGCCGGTCCAGCGGATCGAACGCGTAGCTGGTGCGCACGCCGTTGCCGTCCTCGGCGAACGCGCGCTGGCCGAACTTGTCGTACTCCAGCCGGTTGACGTAGGCGTAGCTGTTGGCCCCCTTGACGCCGCTGACCTCGCGGACCATGCCGCCGGAGTCGTACCGGTAGGTCAGCGCCTCGGTGTCGGGATAGACCAGGGACTGCAGCCGGCCGAAGGTGTCGTACGTGTACGAGGTGGTGTAGATCTTCGGCGAGCTGCCGGTGTCGCCGACGACCGTCTTCACCTCGCGGGTGATCTCGCCGAGCCTGCCGTAGAACCGGTCCTCGGCGCCCGACTCGTCGGTGACGCGGGTGATCCGCCCCGCCCGGTTGTCACTGGCGCCGGGGGCGCCGTAGGTGTAGGTGATGTTGTTGCCGGTGAAGGTCGGATAGGTGATGCCGACCAGCCGGTTGAAGTCGTACCTGAACGTGATCTGCTTGCCGCTCGGGCGCAGGTTGGCGGTGATCCGGGCCACCGCGTTGGAGGCCAGGTCGTACACCGTGTCCGCCCTGCCGGTGTCCGGGTTGTCGACGAACGTCCGCCGGCCCAGGTTGTCGTAGCCGAGCCGGGTGGTGTTGCCGGCGTCGTCGCGGACCTGGACGAGCTCCTTGAGCGGGTCGTAGGCGTACGTGGTCCAGATCGAGTGCTCGCTGCCGCCGGCCGGGGTGTGGAGCTCCTGCAGGCCCACCAGGACCTCGCGGACGTCCCGGTAGGTGCTCTTCCGGTGGCCGATGGCGTCGGTCACGATCTGCCGGAACTGCGTCGTGCCCGCGCGGTCCGGACCGAAGCCGTAGTCGGTGGTGATGGTCGTGTTGTCGGGCCGCTGCAGGCTGGTGTTGCGGTCCAGGACGTCGAAGGCGAACCGCGTCGGCGTCACGGTGTCGACCGCGGGGTTGAACACCCCGGGGCTGCCGAGCGGCTCGGTGATACCGTAGGTCATCGCCACCTTGCGCCCGAAGGCGTCGAAGGTCGCGCGACCCGAGACGGTCATGACGTCGGCGGGGGCGCCACCGGGTCCGGTGTGGACGGTGGCGTCCTTCTTGGACTGCACCTCGCGGCGCAGGCCGTCGATGAACTGGACGGTGTCGATGGGGTCGGTGGCGCTGCGGAAGGCGTCGACGTGGTGCGTCAGCGCCCACGGCACCGCGGCCTCGGGGTGGTATTCGAAGCGCACGGTCGCCGTTGGCCCGCCCTGCTCGTTCGGGCCGGTGATGCTGGTGACCCGGCCGAACTCGTCGAGGGTGTAGGTGCTGCGGTTGTTGTTGGTGTCGGCCTCGGTCAGCACGCCGCCGAACCGCAGGTCGTACGTGGCGCTGGAGGACAGGCCGAAGCTGTCGGTGGTCTTCTCCACGAAGGTCCGGACCGTCGGGTCGTAGACGTAGTTGAGCTGGTAGCGCTGACCGGTGGCGTTGGCCGGGCCCGTGAACTGCTTCAGCATGCCGTCGGACGTGTAGGCCATGTCGGAGACGGCGGCGCTGCCGTCGGCCAGGAATTCGCGCACCTGGGTGGCGTTGGCCGTCGCGCAGTCCACCGTCGCCTCGCGCCGGCGCATCTGGACGCCGCCGCCTGTGACGGCGATCCGTACCGCCACGCTGACGAACGTGTCCGGGCACGACGAGTAGGCGATCGCCGCCTCGACGTCGTCGTCGGCGCCCACGTCGCCGGCGTCCGTGAACCGGTCGATGTTGCCCCGCGCGTCGTAGTGGTTGGTGGTGAAGGTCGACTTGGCGGGGCTGGCCGCGCCCTCGTTGAAGCGCTCGTCCGTGCGCACCACCTGCGGGAAGATCGTCGCGGTGGTGCTGGCGGCGTCGGCCGGCTCGGCCCCGGTGCTGACGTCGCGAAGCACGTAGGTGTGCTCGGTGTCGGCGAACACGCGCCCAGCGGCGTCGATGGTCCGCTCCCGCGCCGGCAGGCCCCGGGTGTAGTAGCTGTCGGTGCGGTACTCGTGCACCATGCTGCGGTAGACGGCGCCGCCCTGGGAGGCGTCGCGCTGCTCCTCGGTCACCCGGCCGTAGCCGTAGAACTCGCGCTCGAGCCGGTCGTAGACGCCGCCGGCGTACGCGTACGTCGTCATCTGGACGTCGACCCCGTCGCCGGGGTGCCCGTCGCTCATCGTGGTCCTGGACAGCACCCACCGCGAGGTGGGGTTGGCGACGGTGTTGCCGTCGCGCTGGTACTCCATCTCGATCGTGGCGCCCAGCGGGCGGCTGACCGACCTGAGGAGGTTGGTGCGGCCGGTGCGGTTGCGCGCGACCCGCAGCTCGCCGTCGGTCGTGCCGGCGACGTGGTCGGCGTAGCCGTCCCCGTCCACGTCGCGCAGGGTCGCCTCGTCGCGCGACATGGTCTGGGCGCCGTCCGCGCCCGGGTTGATGATGAGGTAGCACGCCAGGAAGCAGAGCGGGATGCCGATGGTGAAGTAGGCCCCGGCGCCCAGGCCCGTGTTGCCCGAGCACATCCGGGCGTTGTCCCAGTCGATGCCGGCCAGGCCGATGCTGGTGCTGTCGCGGCAGACACCGTTGAGCGCGCCGTTCCACGCGACCGGGGAGGCGAACCCGCTGCCGGTGTTGAACCCGACCTGGATGCCGCCGCCGCCGCCGGGCAGGACCCGGTCGAGCAGCCCGTCGCCGTTGAGGTCGAACAGCGTCGCGCTGGTCTGCGACTTGTTCTTGGTGAGGGAGAGCCCGCCGGCGAAGTCGTACAGGCCGGCGTTGAAGCCGAGAGACGGCCCGATCGAGCCGTTCTCGCTGGCCCCGTCGTTGATCGCCGCTGCGCCCCACGGCTCGGCCGGGGCGAAGGCGTACCCCAGGTTCAGCGCGACCAGGAGCTGGGAGCCGCTGCGCGAGACGCGGTCGGGCAGGCCGTCGCCGTTGACGTCGAGCAGGTCGTGGTTGGGGTCGGACTCGCCCTTGCCGAGCCCGCCCGAGAACCCCAGGCCGAGATCGGTCATCTGGCTGCCGGTCGTGTTGCTCTTGGGGGGCGCGTGGCCGGAGGCGTCCACGGTGGCGCGCCCGTCGGCGGTGAAGGAGGCGGGGCTGCCTCCGATGCCCACGTTGAGCGCGCTGGCGTCGCTGTCCCGCGGGCTGCCCAGGCCGGCCACGGCCCGGTTGCCCGGCTCCAGGCCGCCGGTCGCGGTCGTGTACTGCACGCGGCCGTTGCCGACGATGTCGGGGAAGCGGTCGCCGTTGAGGTCCAGGTAGTCAACCTCGCCGGAGGTGCCGCCCGTGGACGTCGAGCCCGACAGGAAGGACACGCCGCCGCCGATGGCCGTCTGCGAGGTGCGGCTGAGGCGCTCGACGGCCCGGCCGCCCGCGAACTCGCTCGCGGTCGGGACGTCGATGGTGTCGAGGCCCATGCGCGAGCTGCTCACCGTCGCGGCCTTGACGTAGGCCAGTTCGTCCGCGCCGCGCCACGAGCCCTCCTCGGGGAACGGCATGAACGGGTACGCCTTCGCCGTGCGCGGGTCGAAGGTGGAGTTCTTGTCGAACGTCTGCCGCAGGTCGGGCTCGGCGACCGGCTGGGTCGCCCGGTCCCCGTTGGCGTTGTAGCCGGCGTAGGTCCAGCCCCGGTAGGGCTGCGCCAGCAGGCTCGGGAGCGTGGCGCCGTGCACCGCGCTGGGCACGGTGGTCGCCGCCTGCGACGGCTCCGTGACCTCCACCGTCGCGCCGGTGATGGCGGCGGCGAGCCCGGGGTCGTAGACCGAGTAGTCGAAGAACAGCCGGTCGCCCTGCCGCACGTCGAGGTTGAAGTCGGCTGCCTCGGCGACGCCACTGGTGATCTCGATGGTCCGCTTGGCCACGAGCGCGCCCTGGCGCTTCACCGTGAACGTGACGCTGCCGCCGGCGCCCGACCCCGCCGAGATGTGCGGGGAGACCACGACGGTCTCGTCGCTGGGCACCACCCACGCCTGCTGCGGCGCGGTCAGCCCGCTGGCCGGGTACAGGTCCACGTCGTACGGCGGGTGCAGTTGGACCAGCGGCCTGCCGGCGCTGTCGACGAGAGGGCTGACGTCCGGCGACGCGGTGTAGAAGAGCTGCGGCGTCCACTGCAGCTGCCGCACGTCGATGGGCGAGTCCACCCTGATCCGCAGCTGGATCGCGTCCTGCCTCGCGACCGGGATGTCGAGGCTGACCGGGATGTCGCCCGTGAAGTCCCAGGCCCTGCTCTCCTTGAAGAACTCGGCGCCGTTCTTGAGGACCAGCAGCGTGATGTCGTCGGTGGTCACCCCGGCCTTGCGCAGGTTGCCGGCCAGGTGCAGGGTGCCGTTGAGCGGCGCCTGCAGCTGCACGCCCCGGCGGCCGGCCAGCACGAAGTCCTCCGACGCCTGGTAGCGGTAGGCGTCGAGGCCGTTCACGTCGGTGGCCGGAGCCACGTCCAGGTAGCGGACCGCCGGGTCCCACGAGACCTGGTCGTACGCGCCGTCGAACCGGGACCCGACCCGGAAGTAGAGGCGGTCGCCCCTGGCGACGGTGATCGAGCCGACGCCGTCGGGGGTCTTGGCCGCGTAGTCGTCGGCGGCGATCTGGGTGGACCACAGCTCCGCGCCGTTGTGCTGGATGGCCACCCGCACGCCGTCGGCGAAGCGGTACCGGGCGCGGGCCGCCGAGGTGTCCTGCAGCAGCGCCACGTCGCCGGTGACCTGCACCCGCCCGTCGAACGGCGCCTCCCACCGGCGCAGGGTGTCGGCCAGCGGGTTGTTGGCGATCTGCTGCTGGCGCAGGGCCTCGAGGTTCTCGACGATCCCGTTGGCGTCCACGCTGCCCGAGCCGATGGGCACCGGCGTGTCCGCGCTGTTGGCGGTGAAGGTGGGCACGCCGGCGGCGTCGAGGTGGTTGAACAGCACCTGCCCGCCCTGCACCAGGTCCATCAGCCCGTCGCCGTTGACGTCGCTGAAGTACGTCGAGGTGGTGGTGAACGTCTCGGCCTGGTTGACGAAGACGTTGGCGACGAAGTAGACCTCGGCGCCGAAGGAGAACATGTTCGCGCTCTCCTCGGTGATGCCGGGCAGGGTCGGCGCCTGCTGGACGGCCGCGAAGTCGGTGCTGCCGTCCGGTCCGCTGGTGTTGAGCCGGAAGGAGATGCTCCCGTCCTTCTTGAAGACCTTGTCGGGCAGGTTGTCCCCGTTGAGATCGACCATCGCGAGCACGCCGTCCGTGCTGCTGTGGGTGAAACCGACCTTGGCGCCGCCCGAGAACTGCTTGGTCGGCGCGGTCGGGTTGAACCCGACGTAGAGGTGGCCGCCGACCGACGTGCTCAGGGCGCCGCTCAGGGAGCTGGCCTGGCCGTGGTCGAGCAGGCCGGCGGTGACGCCGTCGTCGCCGACCGCCCAGTTCTCCGCCGAGGCGAACCCGTTGTACTCGGCGCCTGCGCTCACCTCGTCGTAGTAGCTGAACCGATGGGTGTGCAGGACCGTGTCGTCCGCCCCGCGCTGGGTGACCGCCCGCAGCAGGGTCTTGCCGAACGCGCCCGGGGCGTACTCCAGGTCGTAGCGGCGCACGAGCGCGCCGGAGAAGGTGACGTCGATGCGCGCCAGCAGCTCGGCGGTGACCATCTTGAAGCCGCCGCGGGCGTCGATGACCACGTCGGAGCGACGGGTGTAGCCGGGCCGCTCGCTGTCGCGAACGAACGTGACCGTGTACGGACCTGGCTGGTCGCCCGACCCGGTGTAGTTGATCGAGCGCAGGTAGAGCTGCTTGCCGGGAACGGTGCCGCCGGCGACGCCGACGTCCGTGACGGCCTGGTAGCTGTAGCGGATCGTGTTGCCGGACAGGTCGCGCGTCTCGCGCAGCGCCCACCGGAACACGTTGCCCGCGCTGTCGGTCAGGCGCGCGTCGGCCGCCGCGCCGGTCTGCGGGTCGCCTCCGTAGAAGCTGCGCGTGCCGTCCTTCTCGGTGACCTCCCACCAGTAGGCGCCGGGTCCGCTGCCGTGCCGGACGATCTTGCGGAACGCGCTCTCCACCCGGGTGTGGAACACCTTCTCCGAGGTGCGCGCCTGCGGCGTTCCCCGGTGCGAGACCGGCGTGAGCTGCTCGCCGTTGACCGTGTAGGTCTCGGTTTCGAGGGCGGGATCGTAGCGCGGCACGCCCCAGCGGGTGTCGATGGTGACACCCGGCGCCGACAGGTCCCAGCCGACGCCGAGCCAGTCGTTGCCCGCGCTGGAGGAGTAGCCGATCGTCAGCGACGGCTGCCGGCCGTGCCGGCCCTGCGGGATCGCGACCGGGTAGGAGAGCTGGGCGGCGCCGTGGCCGTTCGCCCTGGGCGGCTCGACCAGGTTGAAGCCCGCGGCCGGGTCCGCCGCCTTGATGTCCTTGATGGTCGTGGGGTCGTACGAGAGCGTTCCCGGGTGGTCCGGCACCGTGACGGTCGCCGCGATCATGTCCGTGAAGTGGTCGGACAGGCTGTGGATCTTCCGCGCGTTCGGGTCGATCTTCTCCCGCTCCAGCGCCTTCCAGACCTGGGCGGCCTCGTCGTAGTAGAAGGTGCGGATGTCCTGCTCGGTCAGGCCGAGCGGGATCAGCGTCGGGTCGTAGGGCAGGGTGACGCGCAGGCTCTTGCCGAACGTCATGTGCGGCAGGTACCGGTAGCCGCGCCGCGGGCCCTCCGTCACGTTCGTCATGCCCGTGTCCAGCGGCGGGATGTCGCACAGCGGAGTCGCCTGCACCTGGGTCGGCGCGGCGACCGCGCCCGGACCGATCTCCACGGTGGAGGAGTCCTCGGTCATGAGGACCGACGACTCGGGTACGGCGGTGGCGTAGGTGGACGCCGGCAGCGTCCCCGAGCTGCACGTTGGCTGCAGCGGGTCGGTGCTGCTGGTGAGGTTCGCCGTCACCGCCCGGAGCAGGGGATCGCTCGCCGGCGCGGAGGCGCGCGGCGCCGGGCGCCCGGTGATCGAGACGAAGGAGAGCACGAGCAGGACCAGGACGAGCCAGCGCAGGTGTGGCGAGCGGATGACGGCGTACTGTCTGAACGTCGTTTTCACGATGCTCCCCCCTTGTCGACTTCCAGAAGCGCCGCGAGCTGAACGAACCGCCTGCCTGAGAGATCGACCGACTCGGGTGCGGATTCGATGACGGGATCGACTGCGAGCAGCGCCAAGAGGTCTCGACGCCTGTCCACCGGCGTCACAAGGCGCGCAGAATCTATCGCAACAGGAGCTGTCACGCTGTGTTCTCCCCCTCCGTGCGCGCAGCGACTTGGCGCTGCCACCCTCCGCGGTCGACTCAAGCTAGGACGCCCGATGGGCCTCCACAATGGGCAAAGTGTCCCATCAAATGGGCTTGACAAGGACAACGGACCAACGTCGTCCCTCAGGGCTCCCTCCCCCCCGGAGGGGGTCAGGGTGCGGGACGCTCAGCCGGAATCCACCGAAGCCTGTATGAGAAGGGCCTTCGGCAGAGGGGACCCGGTGGATTTCGGCTCAGGTAAGCTGCTGCGCGATCTCCCAGACATGGCCGTCAGGGTCTGTGAAGCTCGCGGTGCGCACTCCCCATTCCCGGTTCATCGGGCCGTTGAGCAGCGCCACTCCACGCGTGCCCAGCTCCGCGCATACGGCATCCGTGTCGTCCACCCAGATCGTGAGCTGGAAGCGCGACCCGGCTTCACGGCTGGCGACAGCTCCGGGCTCGATGAGCCCGCGTGCCGCAGGAATCGCCAGCAGATTGATGATCGTGTTCTCGAACTTGAATACCGCGGAGCTCTCGTCCTCAAAAGTCACCGGCAGGCCGAACACGTTCTCGTAGAACACCTTCGAGCGTCGCGGGTCCTCCACGAACAGGGTGATGGCACCGACGCTCGTCAGCAGCGCACTCACGTCCGCATCTCCTTCCACTCAGTCGGAATCCACAGCTTTGCCGGCGTGACTGTCCGGGGGCGAGACGATGCTCCCACCCGGGGTCGGCACGCGGCAGTGACCGGCATTCCGCCGAGCAGGGGCACACCCCCGTTCTGCCCCGGGGTTCTTGCGTGCTGCCGTGGCGCCCAGGGGGCGGAGCACGGTTGACTCGGCGACGACTGC
>WNGB01019679.1_pt1 | contig 11789 bp, 12 predicted proteins | sample 5400681 | NCBI WGS metagenome assembly WNGB01 (sample SAMN13153367, study PRJNA577476) | soil metagenome | isolation source: 115 cm soil or saprolite under grassland replicate 2 | place: USA:California | collected 2016-06-15 | reverse complement strand
AGATCCTCGCGATCAGTGCCGGGAGCTTCCCGGACGTCGTCGCCTACCCCGAACACGGATATGCATGGGTGGCGACGCGCGATCCCGATCCCGAGCTACTCGCGAGAGGCGGCGACCCCGGCATCATCGCTCGCTTCGAGATCCCGATCGAGTAATCGCTCGGCCGTATCGACCATCGCCAGAGCCGAAGAGGCCGCGCGAGCGGCCTCTTCGCTTACTCGGCTCAGGGTGCATTCGTGAACGCTCGCGCACGCCGGTGCCCTCGCTGAAGGGCGAGACTATCGACGTGACCGTTTGCGTCGAGGAGGCGCAGCGCGAGGATGAGCTGCGGGTATGTGGCTTGTGGTTCGGAATCGGCTCGAACCCGACGAGCCGTTGTCCCTCGACGAGGCCCCCATCCCGCAGGCGTGGGTCTCACGGCACAACCCTGCGCATCACGCAGTTCCTCTTGCCTTTGGGGCGGAGGTAGCTGAAGCCGGCCCGCTCGTAGAGGGACCGTGTGCCGTTGTAGAGCACGGACACCTTTTGGCCGCCGGTGTCATGCGGGTACCCCTCGACAACCCCGCCGCCGGCCTGCGCAATCAGATCCACGGCACCACCAAGGGCGGCCGCCGTCACTCCTCTGCGCCGGTACTTCTTGTCCACGAAAATGCAGGTGATCCGGTAGTCGGGCGGCCTGTCGAGAGCGGCCTCGTACTCCTTGCGGTGGTGGATGTTCGGCAGTTCCTCCGGGGTGCCGTACTGGCACCACGCCACTGCCTCATCACCGTCGAACACCAGCGCAGCGTGTGCGCGGCCCTCCTCGACCAACCGCTTCTTGAGGGCGTGGTTGTCCTCGGCGGTGAACGTCTTCTCGGCATGGAAGGTGTGAAACCAGGTGCACCAACAGCCACCGAACACACCGTTGTGCCGCTCGACAAGCCGCGCGAATGCGTCCCAGGTATTCGCATCGAGCGGCTTGACCTCGTAGTCCGTCATGGGGTCTCCTTGGCTCTCGTGCGGGCAGCGTAACCCGGCACTTCGAGAGGCGAGAGCGCCAAGGGTCGAACGGAGGAACCACCCGTTTCTCCGGCGTCATTCGGGAACGCTCGCCCACCCCAGCTTGGCTGCGCTCGCATACGGTGTGCTCATGGACGAAGGTGTGCGTCAGCTGGCGGCAGACTCGGGCGTTCTGCTCTCCGTTCACGGAGACCGCACCGGCTCGGGCTTCGCGACGCTCGCCTTCGTGTTCGAGCGCGGGACGCTTCGCCTCGACTGCAACGCCGACACCGATGAGGTCGTCGCTTGGGCTGACGCGGCGCGGAACGATCTGCCCGAGCTCCTGAGCGACGAGACGCTCGCATCATTGAGAGGAAAGGTGGTTGAGCAGGCATGGACGATGGCGAACGACCGAGGCTTCGCGGATGCATTTCAGCTTCGCTGCATCGACCTCGACAGTCGAGCCGAGGTTTGTGTTCAGTTCGAGGCTGCGGCGGGGGGCGCTGATGGTCGCTCAGGTCGTTAGCCTCAGGGAACATCCCTGAGCACTGGCCCAGCCCGGGATCCTCTCCTTGGAACCAAATGTCGATCTGCGCGCGTCGACATGGGCACCACCTGACAGGTACAACGCGCTGCGTGGCGACGCGGTCGGTCCGCCTCTCGAGCCCGGAACGCGTCCTGTTCCCCGACGAAGGGATTACGAAGCAGGACCTGTTCGAGTACTACCGCGCGATCGCGCCGGCGCCCGTCCCGCACCTGCGTAACCGGCCCTTCACGATGAAGCGCTCGCCCTACGGAGCGGCCGGGGAGGTGTACTTCCAAAAGCAGGCGCCGAAGGGGATGCCCTCCTGGATCCCGACGCGCACCTACCGCACATACCCGCGCGAGGGCGGGTCGCGGCTCGTCGACTTCCCGCTCGTCAACTCGCCGGAGGCGCTGCTCTGGATGGTGCAGATGAACTGCATCGACATGAACGCGTGGTACTCGCGCGTCGACAAGCCGCACCGCCCAGACTTCGTGCTCTTCGACCTCGACCCGCCCGACGGCGGCTTCGCGCTCGCGACCCGTGTCGCTCACTTGATCCGCGAGGAACTCGAGCGGCTCGAGCTCCAGTCCTACGTCAAGACGAGCGGTGCCGACGGGATTCACGTGCTCGTCCCGATTGCCCGCCGAGCGACCTTCGAGCAGACCTACGCGTTCGCAGAGCGGGTGGCGCGCGGGCTCGAAGAGCGGTACCCCGGGCTGGTCACGACCGAATGGCTGAAGCGCAAGCGCGAGGGCGTGCTCGTCGACCACCGTCAGAACGCGCGGGGGAAGACGATCGCCTCGGTCTACTCGGTGCGGCCGAAGCCCGGCGCGCCAGTCTCGACGCCGCTTCGCTGGGACGAGTTGACAGAGGACGTGACCCCGCGCCGCTTCGGGATGAACGAGGCGCTCGCGCGGGTGGAACAACACGGCGACCTGTTCGAGCCCGTGCTCGAAGGCGGCCAGGCGCTCGGACGTGCCCTGAAGAAGTTGCGCTAGTACGGGGGTTGGTAGCACTCGCGCCTTGTAGTACGCGTGCGCCTACGGTTGCGCGCCAGGGTGCAAGTTGTCAGGACGGTCAAGCTCTGAGTGTTCTCGGCGTAATCCACACGGTGCGAGGATGCGGAAGTGGAGGGGGAGGGGCCTGAGTCCTCGACGGCGCACGGCGCAGCCCCCGGACTGCACCGCTATCGACTATTCACCTTGGGCGATGAATCCCGCTGAGCTTCGCGATCACTGCCTCTCGTTCACCGGAGCAGAGGAGACGTATCCCTTCGGCCCCAGGACCTCGGTGTTCAAGGTGGCCGGAAAGATGTTCGCGCTCTCCCAGCTCGGCGCGGACTCGCTTCGGGTCAGCGTCAAGTGCGAGCCCGAACTCGCCGAGGCGCTGCGCGAGGCGTACCCGGCGGTGATCCCCGGATATCACCTCAACAAGCGTCACTGGAACACCGTGATCGTCGACGGTTCGCTACCCGACCAAGCTATCCGCGACATGATCGAGGACTCATACGACCTTGTCGTCGGGAGTCTGCCGCCAGCCCGTCGTCGCGCTCTCGGCTGGCGCGGCGACACCTAGGCTAGGCGAGTCCGTGCGCTCGGGCGGGCGTGCGATCCGAAGCTCCTGGCAAGCCTCCGTTGACGCGTTGTCAGAATGATCAACCTCTCATTTTTTCGGCGTCATCCGTCCGATACCACCTCTGAGAAAGACGATCCTGGAGACGGCGAAGAAACGCGGAGTTCCTACCCGGTCCTCGCCGGGATCGTGGCGGCCCTCCGTGAGGCAGGGAGGCGCTCGGTCGCGCGAAAGCCGCTTGCGGTCACAACCCAGGCTTTCGCCCGATTTCGGCCGTTTCGGGTGGTCCGGGTGAGAGTCGTGCGGGATGGCGGCCGCGGGTTCCTGCCTGCTGGCAGCGAAAAGACCTGCAAACAGACCCTTTTCTATCTACTGCGCGATCAGCGCGGGACGCGCAGGAAGCCGGCGGTCGTCGGCGCCAAGTCAGGCAACAAAACATGCCTATTTGCAGGATGTTTACAACGGGAGCGACGGGACTCGAACCCGCGACCTCCAGCGTGACAGGCCGGTTCGAGGGTTACGACCCACCCGGCGATCGGGGAAGCGGAGCGGATGTCCTTCGCGACGAGGCGTCTGCGCCGCATTCGAGGGCAGCCTCGCCCCAGGCAAGCGCGGCAAGGTCGTCCTCCGCGTAGCCGGCGTGAGCAAGCTGAGAGGCGGATGCCTGAGCAACGAGATCTGAGCGGCATCGTGCAACCCGGCCGCGGGCTCGGGGCGGGTCTGATGGCGGAGCGCGTGGTGATGGAGAAGCTTCAGGAGCTATCCGGTTTCCCGGTCGTGGCGGCACCTTCGACGTGCGCCTGCCCGGGCCGCTTGAACGAGGCTCGAGGTGGCGCTACATGCCTGCCGTGGAGATCACGCCGGATTTGGGAGGCGCGCACCGGCCAGGTGGGGTATTTCCTGGCACCTGTCACGGTTGCGGGGCGCTACCGCGGGCTCGCTTTTCAGGCCGTCGAGCCGGGAGAGCGCGGGTATCCGCCCGACCAGATCGAGCTGTTCTGCGAGGCGCACCTGCGCGCGGAGCTCGGCCTCGACGACGGCGACCTCATTGCGGTTTGGCTGAATGACGGCTGATCGCGCTGCTCGTCCGCGCGACGTCAGTCGATCCCGCCGGCGACCGGGAGGTATGCGCCGATGATGTTGCCCTTCGCTGGGGATCCGAGCAGGAGGACGGCCTTGGCGACGTCTTCGGAAACGGAGACGCGCCCCAACGGTGTTCGCCCTCGCACGGCCTCGTGTTTGAGACCCGGGACCCGGCCCGAGAGGTGTGACAGGAGTGGACCCGTCAGGCGTCCTATCGGGTCACCGACGTAGATGGCGTCGGTTCTGTTGAGAGCTGGGTCGAAACCACCGATGTAAGCCTGCCGCTGGTGAGCTTCCGATGGACATGGGTATTCGGCGATGGGGAAGCGCTGACGTCCGACTCGACCCTGCGTTTCCGCAAGCGCGCCGAGGTCGAGACCCCGCTCGTCGAGCATGGATACGAAGTGCACGACGTCCGCGACGCGCCGGACCGTCCCGACCGGGAACTCGTCTTCCTCGCGCGCCAATCGCAGTAAGCCGTCGCTAGCCCGTATCCGAGGGCGACGTCGGCGGCGTCTGCCCGCACCAGCTCGACCACGGCGTTCCGGCGACCTCGGGCGTGACCAGCGGGCGCGACCGCTGGAGGAAGTCCTCCATGAACAGGCCTGCTCGCGCTCGGTCGCTTAGCCGCTACTTCCCCCTGAAATAGTCGAGACCCGTCGCGGGCTCTGCTCCGTCCGGTCGGGGTCCTAACGTCGCTGGAAATCAGCGACTTTCGGGGGTGCGGGATGCTGCGCGAGCGGTCGGTTGGGGAGAGTTTGTGGGAGGCGGTGTTGCCGGCGGAGTTGCGCGAGCTGCCTGAGGAGCTGGGCAAGGTGGACGCGATCCTCGACGACGATCGGTTCTTGGCGCCGTTTCGCTCGCGTCTGACCGCGCGGACTGGCCGGCCGACGATCCCGATCGAGACGTATCTGCGGCTGATGTACCTCAAGCACCGCTACGGGCTCGGCTATGAGACGCTCTGCAAGGAGGTCGCCGATTCGTTTACCTGGCGGCGCTTCTGCCGGATCGCGATCGGCGGTCGGGTGCCTGATCCGAGCACGTTGATGAAGCTGACCAAGCGGCTGGGGCCGGGGCTGCTCGAGGAGCTCAACGCGGAGCTGCTGTCGCTCGCGGTCGAGCGGAAGGTGCTGCGCTCGCGGCGGCTGCGCGTCGACACGACAATCGTGGAGGCCGACATCCGCAGCCCGACCGACTCGGGTCTGTGCGCGCACGCCGTTTCCCGGCTGACACGGCTCGCGAAGCGGATCAAGGCCGCAGGTCTTGCGCCAAGGAGTCAGCTGCGCGACCGCCGCCGTTCGGTTGGCAAGCGGGTACGCGCGATCTCGGCGGCGCGCGTCCGCGGACGGCAGGCCCTGGGGACGCTCGATCGGCTAACCGCAGAGATCGCTGAGCGCGCCAAGCAGACGGTGCGCGAAGCGCACGCGCTCGCGCGCAACGCGCGCAGGAATGCGCGTCGCAAGCGCGTCAGCGTCGCGCTAGTCGAGCGGCTGGAACGCGAACTCGAGGCGGCCGAGCAGATCCTCGCGCAGACCGATCTGCGCCTGGCCGGACAGCGCACGATTCCCGACCGTCGCGTCTCGCTCGTCGACCCCGACGCGCGTCCGATCCGGATCGGCAGCCCAGTCCGACCGACAGAGTTTGGTTACAAGGCTCGCGTCGCCGATACCGCCGAAGGCTTCGTGATCGCCGACATCCCCGAGCGAGGAGGGCCGACCGACGGCAGCCTCCTCGACGGGGCGATCGGGAAGGCGAAGCGGTCGGGGATGCAGCTGCGCTCGGTCTACGGCGACCGCGGCTTCGGCACCAGCACCGGCGACGCCGCCCTCGCGAAACACAAGATCGGTGACGCGGTGATACCGAGGCAGCAGCGGGCCGGGCCACGCGAGCACAGCCGCAGCTGGAAACGCCGCTACCGCTATCGCAACGGGCTCGAAGGACGCATCTCGCAACTCAAGCGCAAAGGGCTACGCCGCACGCGCTTACGTAGCCTTCAAGGCGCGCAAACCTGGGTGGGCGGCATCACCCTCGCCCACAACCTCCAGCGGATGGCGCTCCTCACCTGACGCGCGGAGCGCCGACGATCACCCACTCACCCGACCCCGACGATCCCACACGTCGGCACCGCTCAATCGTTTTTCAGGGGGAAGTAGAGCCTATTGCGGTAGGCGTCCCCAGTTGGCGGCGCGCCAGGTGATCAGGCCGCAGGCGAGGTGGAGCATCGCGAGGTAGGTGTCGGCGCGTTTCTCCCAGCGGACGAGGATGCGGCGGAAGCGATTCAGCCAGGAGTGGGTGCGTTCGACGACCCAGCGGCGGGCGCGGAAGCCGGCCTCGCGGGCGAGCGCCTTCTTCTCCTCGCCGCGGGAGCGGATGTGGGCGGTGAACGCGAACTCCTCGCAGAGGTCGCGCACCTCGCTGTTGTCATAGGCGGCGTCGAGGCAGAGCCCCTGCGGCTGCTCGGGGGTCGGCGCGGGCCGCTCGATCGGGATGCTCTCGAGCGTCGGGCGGGCAAGCTTGTGGTCGTTCAGGTTCGCGCCCGCCGGGGCGATCCCGAGCGGGACGCCCTTACCCTCGGTGAGCAGCGATCGTTTCGCCCCTTTTTAGCTCTGTCAGTCGGATTCGGCCCGGTCAGCGAGCCGCCCAGCGGCGCCTTGCCCATCGCGCCGTCCATCGCCAGCCACTCCCACTCGATCCCGAACTGGTCGTCGTAGGCGAGCAGCCCTTGCCGCCAGAACTCGAGAAACACGCCCGCCTCGGCCCACTCGCGGAAGCGCCGATACGCCGAGGCGCAGCTGCAGACCCCGGTCGCGTCGAGCGCGTTCCACTGCATCCCCGTGCGCAACACCAACAAGATCGCGTTCATCGCGTCCCGGTCCGGCACCCGCGGGTTGTGGCAACCGAGCGGGTGCACCGGCCGCGGCGGCAACAGCGGCTCCATCTGCGCCCACACCTCGTCAGGGATCCGCCAACCGTCGTCTTTGACCACGAGACCCATCACGCCCTCCCTCGTCGATTTCAGCAACGAGGTCGGACTTCGCTATCCCGCTCCCGGTCCCTGCCTATCGGAATGGCGTCTTAGTCGCGGCTACAATTCGGCCCGCTGAGCACCCATTCCCCGGTAGCTCAATTGGCAGAGCATCCGGCTGTTAACCGGAGGGTTGTTGGTTCGAGTCCAACCCGGGGAGCTTCGAAAGAGCCGAGCAAATCAAGCCGCTGATGAGTTACCAAATCGGGCACCAGGCGACCAGAGGCGGCTCAGCTGACGTCAGTCGACCCTCAGGTGAAATGACCGGAGAGTCGCTCTTCAGGCGCTAGCCTGATTTGTTCGGCCCGAGGTCGTGCGCTACGAGGCCGCGGCCTGGACTTATTTACTGCGCTTCGACGCTACCACGCTTTCGCGTCGGCGGACCGAGCCTCGATCTCTCGTCACCGGCCTCGAGGCGTAGAATCGCCTCTTCTACGGATCCCGTGAGGGAGGTTTTCGATGGCCGAAGGTACTGACCCCACGTTCTATCGCTCGCCTGCCGCCGCCATCGCCGCTCCGCCCGAGAGGCTGGCCTACGTCGCAGCACTCGATCCGGCCGGCAGCGAGCGCGATGCCATGACCGTGGTCGACTGCGACGCCGAGTCGCCCACCTACGGCGAGATAGTCGGTTGGACGGATCTACCGACGGCAGGGAACGAATTGCATCACTTCGGGTGGAACGCGTGCTCCAGCGCGCTCTGCCACAAGGGCCATGCCCATGACGGCACGCTCGAGCGCCGTTACCTGATCGTGCCGGGCCTTCGCTCATCGCGCACGTACGTACTCGATACCAAGCCCGACCCGCAGCAACCGCAGGTCGTCCACACAATCGAGGCCGACGAGCTCGCCGCAAAGGCGGGCTACTCCCGTCCGCACACCGTGCATTGCGGCCCCGGCGGCATCTTCATGTCCAGCCTGGGCGGCGCCGACGGCGCCGACGGCCCAGGAGGGGTGGCGCTTGTCGATCATGACACCTTCGAGGTCACCGGCGCGTGGGAGACCGACCGGGGCGAGCAGCACTTCGCGTACGACGTGTGGTGGCATCTCAACGACGACGTCGCCATCACGTCGGAGTGGGCGACCCCGTCGATGATCGAGGACGGCCTGAACCCCGAAGACCTGCTGCCCGTGCAGCCTCTACGCGGCGCCGACGAGTCGGCGCCTCCGGCCGAGCGAGGCGGGGCGAATGCGCAGATCGTCAACGTCGTCGCGACCTACGCCTGGACCGGTGGGCCGGGGACGGTGCACTCGGCGGCGGCGAAGAAGGTGATCACCATCCCTGCCGAGCCCGCCGACGCGTCCCAGCTCCCGCCCGCGCTCCAGCCCTTTGGCGCAGTTCCGCCGTTGGTCAGCGATATCGACCTTTCCGTCGACGACCGCTGGCTGTACGTATCGTGCTGGGGGACGGGGGAGCTCAAGCAGTACGACGTGAGTGACCCGCACAACCCGAGAGAGGTGGGCTCGGTGCACCTGGGCGGCATCGTCCGCCGCACCGCCCACCCGGCCGATCCCGGGCTGCGCTTGGCGGGCGGGCCCCAGATGGTGGAGGTGAGCCGGGACGGTCGGCGCGTGTACTTCACCAACTCGCTCTATACGACGTGGGACGACATCTTCTATCCGGACGACGTGGGCGCTTGGATGGCCCGACTGGACGCGAACACCGAGACGGGCGGAATGACCGTCGACCCGCGGTTCTTCCCGCATGGCGACGACTTCCGCGGGCTCCGGGTGCATCAGACGCGCTTACAGGGCGGGGACGCGTCGAGCGACTCGTACTGCTTCGTCGAGTAGCTCTGTATCTACACGTCTTCCGCCACGGCCAGCCGGCCCGGGCGGGCGGGGTCGGTCAGGCCCGAGTCGTTGCCCCTACGGCGTCAACCGCTGCACGTGATGGGCGCAACTGGGGTCGAACTTTTGCCGCAACAACGGCGTCCGCCGCCTCATCGTCAACAAGGCAGGCGACTTCTGGGCGTGATCTGATTTGCCTGAGATAAGCGCTGGTCAGGTTGTCTGACCTAGCAACAAGCGACTGTTAACCGGAGGGTCGTTGGTTCGAGTCCAACCCGGGGAGTTTGCTATGGCTCTTCCTCGCTTTGGTTAGTCCTGGAGGAGCCTGAGGCCAGCAGGCTCGACATCCGGGTTGCCCGCCTCGATCGCCTGGGCGATGCGGTGCTCGAGCTTTCCGCGCGCGAAACGGTTCGCCTTCCACACGACCTCCTCAGGAGGGGGGCCATTCGTGCGCGCGTAGAGGCGTGGTCGAAGAAGATTGGAGATCCGCTCGGCCAGCCAGACGAACAGCAGGATGCCGGCGATGATGGCAATGGTCGTGCTCAGCATCGCGAAGACGATGACGACCACGATCAAGATCACCGTAGTGATAACGCTGGCCCAGAAGAACGGCTCGCTACTGCTCTTCTGGAACGAGATCCGCTCGCGGACCGCCCCGACCTCCCAGCTTCGCCCATCAGGAGAGGTTGCCTGGAGCGTCGCCACTGCTTCCACCCTATCGCGAAGGGCCGCTCAGTCTGCGCCGGTCAGCGAGCGCAGGAGCAAATCGTCTCGCCTAGCTCGCGACGCTCGAACCACAGCCCACAGCGGGTGCAGGTCGGCGGCAAGAGCTTGGCCCGGACGAAGAGGGCGCGCATCAGAGTGACCCAGAAGGCCAGATACGGAAGGACGAGGGTAGGTGAGTTCATGCTCCCGCTTATCGGCCGGCTCGGCCCGGCGGTTTAGCACCGCTAGAATGCCGGTGTGAGCTGGCTTTCGGTCGCGCTCCTCGCCTGTGCCGTCGTGGCGGTGATCGGTGCGGAGTGGCCGAGGTTGAGCCGGAGGCTGGGGCTCGAGGCGCGGCGGAAGCGCGACCGAGCGCGCCGCAAGTCGCATCTGCGACTACTCCGCAGTGACACCCGTAGTGACACCGACGACTTCGCGGCCAGCGTCGAGCGCGACCTCGAGCAGCTGCCGACGCTCGAGGACTTCGACCGCCGAAACTAACGAACGACGAATGTGGTCGCCAGTCGGCGCGTATTCGGCAGCGTCGTCTGCGCGTCTTCGTTGTTCTTCGTCTCTTGGAAATCCGCCACGGAGAAGACCAGGCGATGCCTGCCCGGGGACAGGTGGCCCAGCCCGACCTGGACGAGGTCGCCCGAGGGCCTGTAGCGAACCGGCCGGTAGCGCCCATCCACGAGGGCGAGCATCGAGCCCGCGTCCACGCCGGAGCCACGGTCGGCCACGACGAGCCGGAGCCGCTCCCCGCGCGAGACCACCCGCGTCGCCAAGCGCGCGGTGGGCGGCGCCGTGTCGTCGACCCAGAAGCGGAAGGTGAAGGGGCCGGCGCGCCTGCGGCTCGGCGTGTCGAAGACGAGATCGAAACGGCCGGGATTGGGGCGGAAGACACCCACCGCCGGCTCGAGGCTGTAGTAGCCGGCCTGGTACGGGTTGATCCGGATCGGAAGCGCTGCGAAGCCGGCGAGGCGATCCTCGCTTCCGCCGCGGACGAGGCGCGGCGAGATCTGCGACCCGCGGGCATGCCAGATGATCACCGCGCCCGCGTTGGCGACGGGTCGTCGGAGCACGAAGCGGAACACCTGCTCTGGCCCGCGGAGTCGCGTGATCACGCCGAGTGCTCCCGGGCTCGCGGGGTAGCGGTACCGGGAGACGAGGGCGCGTCCCCTGCGCGTGTCACCGCCGTAGACGCCGGGCCGCCGGAGCACCCGCCGTGGCTCGCGCCCGAGCAGCGGGGCCGTCACGCGGAGCCAGTAGGGGATCCGTCGGGTCTGGCCCGCGCGCGTGAGGACGACGAAGCCGCTCCGGTCGCCCGCCCGGGCGCGGCCCGAGACCGCGGCGCGCAGGGTCAGCGTACCGGGCACCGTCACCGGTGCTGCTGTCAGCGACACGCCGGGCGAGCGGCTCACCTGGCGGACCGCGACCGCCCAGCCGCCCGCGCCGCCGCCCGCGTCCGAGAGCGCCACGCGCAGTGCGGCCGCGCGGCCACGGCGCAGCAGGCCGAACGAGAGGCTCGTCGGGCTCGCGAACACGAGGGGCCGGTCCGCGCGCGGAAGCCAGATCATGCCGCCGCCCTCGCGGGTCGGCGGCGTCTCGTGCCGGACCCGCGTGTTGCCCTTCACGGGGCCGCCCGTCAGCACGAGCGCCGACTTGACCTGGGCGACGGTCCACGTGGGGTGCCGCTCGAGCAGCAGGGCCGCCGCCCCAGCCGTGTGAGGCGCCGCCATACTCGTCCCGTCGAAGTAGCGCCACAAGCCCTCCCGGGCGGGCACAGAGGAGAGCACTTCGACCCCGGGGGCGGTCACGTCGGGCTTCAGCCCCAGCGAGACCGGCGCGGGGCCGCCGGACGAGAACTCTGCGATCAGACCGGACTTGGTCGCGGCCGCCGCTGTGATCGCCTGCGGCGCGGAGCCGGGCGAGTTGATCGAGCCGGGGCCGAGCACGTCGAATTCGTTTCCGGCGGCGACCACGGGCACGACTCCCGCGTCGGCCGCGGCGTCGATCGCCTGGACGACGATGTCGCGTGAAGGCGTGATCTCCGGCTCGCCGAGGGAGAGGTTGATCACGTCCATCCCGTCGAGGACGGCGCGCTCGATCCCC
>WNGB01012048.1_pt1 | contig 11789 bp, 10 predicted proteins | sample 5400681 | NCBI WGS metagenome assembly WNGB01 (sample SAMN13153367, study PRJNA577476) | soil metagenome | isolation source: 115 cm soil or saprolite under grassland replicate 2 | place: USA:California | collected 2016-06-15 | reverse complement strand
CCCTCTCGGGCCCTCCCCGTACAACAGCACGCCGCCGCCTTTCGCATTTCCATCCCCATTTCTAACACAGACTCAGGACTGCCTGACCATCGAGATTCGCAACATCGAGCCGGAGCGGGAGATTTCACAGGTCCGGAAGGAGGTGCGCGCGACGGCCGGACGGACGACCCGGTCGGCCTCCGCCGCCGTGAAGCCGTGTCCGCGCAGGCCTTTGCGGACGAGCCGCTCCGGGAGCCGCAGCCAGCCGAACAGCGGTCGCTGGTCCCGCCGGAGCTCTTCCCACGGCGCTTCCGGGTCGCCCTCGTAGATCCAGAACCGTCCGCCGGGCTTCAAGGCCCGGTGGACCGCCTCGAGCCCGGCCTCAGGCTCCTCCCAGTGATGGAAGGAGAGGACGGAGAGCGCCAAGTCGAACTCCTCGCGGAAGGGAAGCTCTTCGACTGCGCCTCTTCGGAACTCGAGATTCGGAAGTCGGGTCTCTCTCGCCGCGCGGCGAATCATGGCCTCGGAATCGTCGAGTCCGACGACCGCCAGATTCGGACGCCCCGCCGCGAGCAGGCGGTCCAGATTGCCAGGCCCGCAGCCGATGTCGAGCAGGCGCCCCCGCTCGATCGGAATCTCGGACGCGATCCGGCGGTGGAGCGGTTCGAGGCTCGGTTCCGCCCACAGTTGGTAGAAGAACGATCGGATCGTGCCGAATTTCTCGGGCCCGCCTCCCTTCAGGTTCGTCACGGATCTCTATCCTGTCATCCCTTCGCTCCCTCCCTGTCATCTCTTCGCTCTGTTTCCTGTCATCCCTTCGCTTCTTCTCTGTCATCCTGAGCGAAGCGAAGGATCTGCTCTTCTGGTCAAGCTGCGCCTTCCAGCTCAGGGCAAGCTCTGAGCGCAGCGAAGAGATCTGCTCCGGCGGGAACGGGCCGACCGGGGCAGTTCGTCGCTGCGCTCGCGCCGCCGCCAGAGCGGCTCTCCGCCTACGCTGGAGCGCCGTAGCCGCTTCGGCGGAGGCGCTGGCGCGTCGGCGACCTCAGAATGGCAAAACAAGAAACCCCGGCCCTCAGAACCACACACCAGTTCTGGACCGCGGTCTGGTAGATTCTGGCCGCGAGGAGACCGAGCCACCGTGCTGCCCGAATTCAAGAACGAGCCGCTCACCGATTTTTCGAAGGAATCCAACCGCGAAGCGTTTGCCGAGGCTCTTGCCAGAGTCGAGTCCCGCCTTCCGATCGAGGGGAAGAACCGGATCGGAGGGTTGAAGACCGGCGCCGCGACGACCTTTCAGTCCGTGAATCCGAGCAAGCGCACACAGGTGATCGGCCGCTTCCCGGAGGGGACGAGAGAAGACGCCGAGCGCGCCGTCGAGGCCGCGACAATGGCCTTCCCGGCCTGGAGCCGGACCCTCGCCCAGGAGCGCTGGAAGCTCATCCTGCGCATCGCCTCGATCCTGCGCGAGCGCAAGCACGAGTTCTCCGCAATGATGGTGCTCGAGGAGTCCAAGGCCTGGGCCGAGGCGGACGGCGACACGGCGGAGGCGATCGACTTCTGCGAGTTCTACGCGCGGGAAATGGAACGGCTGGCGCAGCCCCAGCCGTTGACGCCGTATCCCGGCGAGAAGAACGAGCTCGAGTTCCTTCCGCTCGGCGTCTGCGCGGTCATCCCCCCGTGGAACTTTCCGCTCGCGATCCTGACGGGGATGACGACTGCCGCGCTCGTGACCGGCAACACGGTTGTCTTAAAGCCCTCCTCCGACGCGCCGGCCATCGCCACGATGTTCGTCGAGGCGGCGGAGGCGGCGGGCATTCCTGCCGGAGTCCTGAACTTCGTCACGGGCGGCGGCTCGACGGTCGGAAACGCGCTCGTCGAGCATCCGAAGATCCGCATGGTCGCCTTCACGGGCTCCCGCGAGGTCGGTGTGGAGATCTCGGAGAAGGCGGGGAAAGTCCTGCCCGGCCAGCTCTGGATCAAGCGCGCGGTGCTGGAGATGGGAGGTAAGGACTTCATCCTCGTGGACGAGACGGCGGACCTGGAGGAGGCGGCCAGGGGCGTGGTCACGGCCGCGTTCGGCTTCCAGGGACAGAAGTGCTCGGCGTGCTCGCGACTGATCGTGCACGAGAAAGTCCACGATGAGCTCCTCGAGAAAGTCGTCGAGAAGACAAAAGCCTTGAAGGTCGGCGACGTCCGAAATCCGGAGAACATCGTCGGCGCCGTCATCAACGAGCGCGCGCAGAAGAAGATCCTCGACTACGTCGAGGTGGGCCGTCACGAGGGACGGGTCGTGGCCGGCGGCGCTCCCGGCCCCTCCGATGGCTTCTTCGTGACGCCGACGATCGTGGACGAGATCGAACCGCGTGACCGCCTCGCGCGCGAAGAGATCTTCGGCCCGGTGCTGGCCGTGCTCAAGGTCAAGGACTTCGACGAGGGAATCGCGGTCGCCAACGACACCGAGTACGGTCTGACCGGCTCCCTCTACTCGCGCGACCGGGAGCGCCTCGAGCGCGGCAAGCGCGAGCTCTTCTGCGGCAACCTCTATCTGAACCGAAAGTGCACCGGAGCGCTCGTGGGCGTGCATCCCTTCGGCGGCTTCAACATGTCGGGGACCGACTCGAAAGCCGGAGGCCGCGAGTACCTCTACCTGTTCACGCAGGCCAAGGCCATCTCGGAGAAGACCTAGCCGGGAAACGGGAAACGGGAAGGGAGGACATCGAAATGTTCTCATTGATCGGGCTCGTCGTCCTCATCCTGGATGTCATCGCGCTGGTTTCGCTGCTCCAGAGCGGGGCAGACGCGACGACCAAGATACTGTGGGTCTTGCTGATCGTCCTTCTGCCGGTCCTCGGCATGATCCTCTACTTCCTCATGGGGCCGGGACGGCGCAAAGTCATCTGAGATGACTCGGGACTCGGGACTCGGGACTCGGGACTCGTTTCCGCGCGCCGCCCGCCGGTTCGAGGCGGTCGGCTTCTCGGAAATCGTCAAGGTCAGGAACCGCGTCCTGAAGCTGCTCGCCGAGGGGCACAGAGTCTGGCGGTTCGAAGGCGGCGAGCCCTACATGCCCACCCCGCAGCCGATCAAGGAAGCCATGGCGGCGGCACTCGCGCGAAACGAGACCCGCTACGCACCTTCCTCCGGCGTGCCCGAGCTGCGGCAGGCGATCCTCGAGAAGGTGCGGGCGAAGAACGGGATACCCGCCGACGACGACAGCCCGATCGTCGTCAACGGGGGGATGCACGGTCTCTTCTCGGCTTTTGCCACGCTGCTCGATCGGGGAGACGAAGTCTTGATGTTCTCTCCTTACTGGACGCCGATCATGGACGTCGTGACCTATCACGGCGCTTCCGCGGCGCTCGTCGCGACAGCGCGCGCCCGCCGCGAAGGCTTGACCGCCGCTCTCGCCGCGGCGACGACGCCCCGGACCAAGCTCCTCTACTGGAATTCGCCGGTCAATCCCACGGGGGATGTCTTCTCGCGACCGGAGGTCGAAGAGGTGTGCGCCTTCGTCCGCGAGAACGGCCTCGCGATGATCTCCGACGAGGCCTACGAGGACCTGATCTACGAAGGTGAGGGACACGTCTCCCCCGCTTCTTTCCCGGGGATGTTCGAGCGGACGATCTCCGTCTTCACGCTGTCCAAGACGTACTCCATGACCGGCTGGCGCGCGGGCTACGTCCTCGTCCCCAAGCGCTGGCGCGTGCCGATGAAGACGATCGTCCTCTACTCGATCAACGGCGTCTCGACGCCGACGCAGTGGGCCGCACTGGAGGCGCTGCGCCTGCCGGACACTTTCCTCACCGAAGCCAAGGAGGGCTACCGTCGCCGGCGGGACGCCCTCGTCGCCGGCCTGCGCGCCTCCGGCTTCGAGATCGACACACCGCCGGCCGCTCTCTACCTCTTCCCGAAGGTCCCGGACTCGCTCGGCTCGGATTCCCGATCCGCCGCGCGCATCCTGCTCGATTCCGCCCGCGTCGCCACCGTCCCCGGTCTCGTCTTCGGACCCGAAGGCGAGGGCCATCTGCGCTTCTCCTTCTCCGTCGCCGAAGACACGATCGCCGGCGGTGCCGGGGCATTGAGGAACTTCGCCGCCGCGCCGGCGAGATCCTAGGGTCCGTAGGTGACTCATGCAGTGGGGGTTGGGGCGGCCGCGGCAGGGGCCATCTATAACCAAAGATAGATGACCAAGGTGCAATTGATCGGTTGCAGATTCGATGTTTCCATAATGGCATCATGAATCTTCAACCGATCCTCATGAATCTTCTTCCGATCCTCTGGACCATTCCCATCGCAATTTTCATGCTTGTGGTTCTCATCATAGGAATACGCGCGCACCTATTGACTCGCGAATCGGTGATGAGGAAGGCTTGCCCGGCACGGGGAGGAAACAAGGTTCTTCAGTTCGCACGTCCCGACCCTCGCGGGTCGCGTCGCACCAGCGTTCCGGTTTCAAACTCACAGTTACAGAATCGCGCGAGAGCCTCCTCCAGCCGCTGAGATTCGTCGCGGGCACAGCGGCGGGCCGAGGCGGCGACTCACTGGCACCATTGGTGGTACCATGAAACGTGCCATGCGACTTCGGCGCGATATCCAGCCGGTGACGGCCCTCAAGACCGGGGCCGCGAAACTGCTGCGTTCCGTCAACGAGACGCGGCGTCCGGTGGTCATCACTCAAAGCGGAGAGCCGAAGGGCGTCCTGCTGGATTTCGATACGTACGAGGAGCTTCGAGAGGCGACGCTTCTGCTGAAGTTGATCGCTCAAGGAGAAAGGGACGTGCGCGTGCGCAAGACGTGGTTACAGGATGAAGTCTTCGCGGCCGCGCGAGCGCGAATCCGCCCGAGGTGAGCCGGAGAGTTTACCGGATCGAGTGGGCCGAAGTCGCCCGGCGAGATCTTTTCGGCATCGTCGATTACCTTGCCGGTAGAAATCCCGACGCCGCGGCAGCGACGCTGGAGACGCTGCAACGCAAAGCATCCACGCTCAGAGCGGCTCCCCACCGGGGTCGCTTGGTCCCCGAGCTCCAGCGGCTGCAGATGCGGGAATACCGGGGGTTGATTATCGCGCCCTACCGGCTGATCTACCGGATCAGCGGACATCTCGTGCTGGTCCTCGGCGTATTCGACAGCCGCCGGAACCTGGAAGACATTCTCCTGGAGCGACTGGGCCGCTAGTGTCCTGGCACAAGAATAGCGAAACAATGCCTCGGGCGAACACTCTCACCCTGTCATCCCGAGGTCGCCGACGCGCCAAAGCCGCTGTGGCGACGGCGCGATCGCAGCGACGAGGGATCTGCTCCGAGGAATCGAAAGGTACGAGAGCAGATCCTTCGCTTCGCTCAGGATGACAGGTTAGACTTTGTCCGCGAACTTACGACTCGGCTGCTAACGATCCAGCTATCTCCGATACGCCTGCGGGCGGCGGTCGCTTAAGAATGGAAAGCGGGCGCGAACCTCCGCAACTTTCGCCGGTTCGACATCGGAGAAGAGCACCTGTTCCTGTCCGCCGGCTTCGGCCAGGACCTCGCCCATTGGCGTGATCACGGCGGAGTCGCCGGCGTAGTGGAGGCGGCCGCCGTCTCCGACCCGGTTGACGCCGGCGACGTAAGCCTGGTTCTCGACCGCGCGGGCGCGCAGCAGCAGGCGCCAGTGCTCGCGGCGCTCCTGCGGCCAATTGGCGACGACCACGAAGAGGTCAGTTTCCGAGGCGGCGAGGCGGAAGGGCTCTGGGAAGCGCAGGTCGTAGCAGACGAAGGGCGTCACGCGGACGCCGTCAATCGCGACCGTGACGACCCGGTCCCCGGCGGCGTAGTGGTTGTGCTCGCCGGAGTAGGAGAAGGGATGGATCTTCGCGTAACGGGTGACGGAGCTACCCGGCGAAACGATGAGCGCCATGTTGCGAGGCGCGGGGTCGCCGGCCTCGGGGAGGCTCGCGATGATCCAGAGGTCGAGCACGGCCGCCTGCCCACGCAGGAAGGTCTCCGACGGACCCCCGGGCGTCTGGGCGATGCGATCCGCTTTCATGGAGAAGCCGGTGCAGAACATTTCCGGGAGGATGGCCAGGCGCGCTCCAGCGGCGGAAGCTTCCGAGAGCATCTTCGCGGCGCGGCGGTGGTTCTCGGGGACGTCCTCCCAGGCGATGTCGGTCTGGAGAAGGGCGATCTTCACGGCTCTTCCAAGTCTCGTCGTCCCCCCCGTGCCGTAGGGGCGGCCCTCGCGGCCGCCCGCCTCTCGCGGGATCTCGACCGGGGGCGGGAGGGGGCGCGGCCCCCCCGCCCCTCCCCTACGGCCCGTAGGGAGCGGAGGCGGCGGACCGCCTCGCGGAGGGTTTCTTCCTTCTTGCAGAAGGCGAAGCGGGCGTAGGTCTTGCCGTAACGCGTGTTCTCGTAGAAAGCGCTGGGCGGGATCGCGGCCACGCCGACTTCTTCGATGAGATAGCGGCAAAAAGCGACGTCGTCGTCGAATCCGAGAGGGCGGAAGTCGGCACAGACGTAATAAGTGCCGGCGGGCGGATCGACTCGAAAACCGAGGGCAGACAACTCCGTGACCAGGTAGTCGCGCCTGCGGCGATACGAGGCGGCGAGGTCCCTGTAATAGTCCGGGCCGATCGCGAGAGCCGCGGCGGCGGCGTGTTGGAGCGGAGTAGCGGTCGCGAAGGTGATGAACTGATGCGCGGCGCGGACGGACGCGGTCAACGCAGGCGGGGCGGCCGCCCAACCGATCTTCCAGCCCGTCAAGGAGAAAGTCTTTCCGAAACTGGAGATCGTGATCGTGCGCTTTCGCATCCCGGGAAGCGTAGCCATCGGCACGTGTTTGCCGTCGTAAAGGATGTGCTCATACACCTCGTCGGTGATGCAGAGAACGTCGCGCTCCCGGCAGAGACTGGCGACGAGCTCCAGCTCCTCGCGCGAGAAGACCTTGCCGGTGGGGTTGTGGGGCGTGTTGAGGAGGATCGCCCGCGTTTTCGGCGTGAAAGCCCGAGCGACCTCCTCCGGGTCGAAGCTCCAGCCGGGCGCGTGGAGCGTGACGAAGCGAGGCACGGCGCTCGCCATCGCGACGCTCGCGCGGTAGGAGTCGTAGTAAGGCTCGAAGAGCACGACCTCGTCTCCGGGCTCGCAGGTGCCCTGAATCGCCGCGAAGATCGCCTCCGTCGCTCCGGAGGTGACAGTGAATTCGGTGTCCGCGGCGTAGTCGAGTCCGTAGTCGCGCCGGTACTTGGCGGCGAGAGCGGCATGAATCTCGGGGATCCCGCTCATGCGCGCGTACTGCCCGTGCCCGCGGCGGATTGCCGCGACGGCGGCTTCCTTGACGAACTCCGGCCCGTCGAAATCCGGAAATCCCTGCGCCAGGTTGACGGCCCCATGCTCGGCGGCCAGACGTGTCATCTCCGTGAAGATCGTTGTGCCGAAGCCTTCCAACCGCCGGGCCATGACGGGACGCATCTCCCGATCATACCGGCGGTGAACCGCTGCCTCGCCCAACCGCGTATTTACGCGAGTGATCGCCTCGCATATCCTCCGCCAGGTTAAGGCGGTCCCTGGTCTCACGTTTCAGGTCTCAGGTCGAGCCTCTTGAGATTTGAGACCTGAGACCTGAGACCTCTGAAAGGCGTGTGATGCCCAACAAGACGCACTACCGCGTGGCCATCATCGGATCCGGGCCTGCCGGGTGGACGGCGGCGCTCTATGCCTCGCGCGCCGAGCTCGAGCCGGTGGTCGTCGAGGGCCCGCAGCCCGGGGGACAACTGACGATCACGACGGAAGTCGAGAACTATCCCGGCTTCAAAGACGGAATCCAGGGACCCGAGATGATGGAGATCTTCCGGGAGCAGGCGAGGCGCTTCGGCACCGACGTGATCCTCGACACGGTTACCGAGGTGGATTTCTCGATGCGGCCCTTCCGCCTGACGCTCGATGCCGGTGACGCCCTCACGGCCGACGCCGTGATCGTTTCCTCCGGCGCTTCGGCCAAGCTCCTAGGACTCGAGTCGGAGAAACACCTGATGGGACATGGCGTTTCGGCGTGCGCGACCTGCGACGCCTTCTTCTTCAAGGGGAAGGAGGTCGTCGTGGTCGGGGGCGGCGACACGGCCATGGAAGAGGCCACCTTCCTGACGAAGTTCGCGACGAAGGTGACGGTCGTCCATCGACGCGAGGAGTTCCGCGCCTCGAAGATCATGCTCGAACGGGCCCGCGTGAACCGCCGGATCGCCTGGAGGATCAACGCGACCGTCGAAGAGATTCAAGGCAGCCAGAGCCACGGCGTCACCGGCGTGACGTTGAAGGACACTCGCACGGGAGAGCTTTCGCACTTCCCGACTCAAGGTGTCTTCCTCGCGATCGGTCACTCGCCCAACACCGCGATCTTCCGCGGCCGACTCGAAATGAACGAGGTCGGATACATCCAGGTCAAGAGCCCCTCGACCTATACCTCGGTCGAGGGAGTCTTCGCCGCCGGCGACGTCGCAGACCCGACTTACCGGCAGGCGGTTTCCGCCGCGGGCGAAGGCTGCAAGGCCGCGATGGACGCCGAGAGGTGGCTCTCATCAAAGGGAATCCACTGAAACAGGGCCCCGCGGCGGTAGGCGGCAGGCTGCAGGCATGAGCCAGCCCTCCGGAAAAGATCCTCGTAACACGACGTTTCTTTCGATCCTCGTCTACGTGCTTGGCCTCATAACGGCGGTGGGCCTCGTGGCAGCCGCCATTGTTTGGCTGATGCGCCTCCTTAGGACATAGAAGGACGATCCTTCCAGGGGATTCGCGGCGCTGACCTCGACCTTTGTCTAACGCGTCGCGAAGCCGCGAGCCGACTCGTACAGAGTCAAGCGTCGGCACCGTTTTTTTGCAGGGCTCGTTCGGACACAGGGCAAATATGTGTCAGGCCCGTGGGGATCCAGGAAGCTCGGAGCCGGCCGGGATCCCTGCCCCCTGGGACAGGTAAGCCGTTTTGTACTGTCCGTTTGTACAGGTTTCGAAGACAGCCGCAGGACTGATTCCAGAGGTGTCGGAGATCGGGCACGAGGGTTGCTCATCTCGTTGTCGCACCTTTCGACACTTGAGACTCGGAGGAGATCCAGATGGGAACACGTCCAGGCCATCTTGCGTGATCAGCTTGTCCGCCCGCACCGCGGCGGGACTCCCGCACCTTCGCGTGACCGGGTCTCGCGCGAATCGCGTGAAATGCAAACGCGATGGCCAAGCAGGATTGAGACGAAAGTCCAATAGACCAAGGCCCAATTGAGGAACTGGCAAGAACAATCCAGAATCGGAACCTCGAACCAGGACAGAAAACAAAAAGACACAGATGCGTATGACGCGGATTGCTTCACCCCTGACAGGGGCCTACTCGTAATCAGGAGGATAGAACCGTGAAGACGATTGCCCGGAGACTCTCCCTGGTGCATCTGAGACTGCTCGGACTGGCGGCGGCCCTCGTGATTGCCGCGCCTCTGCAGGCACGCGCGGCGCAAGTCATCGACGGACTGAAGATCCCGCGCACCGGTCACACGGCCACGCGCCTCCGGGATGGAAACATCCTGGTTGTCGGCGGCGAAAACTCCAGCGGCCCGGTGCGCGATTCCGAGATCTTCGACCCAATATCCAGGACCTTCTCCCTCGGAGCCGGCTTGCTGACGGCGCGCACGGAACACACAGCGACCAGGCTCCCGGACGGGCGCGTGTTCATCGTCGGCGGCCGTACGTCCCGTGAGCTTCTCCATTCCACCGACATCTACAACCCTGAGACGCGCTCTTTCTCTCCGGGGCCCGTTCTCGATCGGGCGCGCGCCGGTCACACCGCCACGCTCCTTCCGGACGGACGGATCGTCGTCGTCGGTGGCGACGGTGATGGGAGCGTCGAGGTATTCGATCCCCAGATCGGCGCCTTCAGTCGCATCGAGGCCCGCCTCGCAGTCCCGCGACGATATCATTCCGCGGCTCTGCTCAAAGACGCAAACCTTCTGATTGCCGGCGGAAATGCGTCCGACGGCTCCATGCTGAGCTCCGCGGAGCTGCTCGACACGCGCACACTGAGCTTCTCCCCGTATTCCCCTTCCATGCGCGTCCCCCGCTCCGGGCTGGCACTGCGCGTCCTTCCCGACGGTAAGGTCCAGGCGATCGGCGGCGACACCGAAGGCACGATGGAAATGTTCAACCCCGTCGGGAGATACTTCACCGCCTACGCCCATCTCCTGGGCGCCCCGGGCTCTCTCTCCTTATCCCTCAGGACCCAGACCCGCCGGGCGGTGATCGGCCGTGCGGTTTCGGCCAAGCTCCTTCCGATTCTCGGCGATGACGTTGTTTCCCTTAATAACGATTTTCTCGACCGGACCGACTACTCCCTGACCGAGATCCCCGAGCTGGGCCAGGCGCTCGGAGCAGGCGGGACCAGGATTTCCGGCGGCCTCCACACCTCGGCCGCCCTCTACACGAGCTCCACCGCCACCGTCACCACCGACAAGACCGACTACTCGCCCGGCGAGACCATCATCATCACCGGAACAGGCTGGCAGCCCGGGGAGACCGTCAGCCTGAACATCCACCGGGATACCAACGATCCACCCGACACGCTATTGACCGCGGTGGTAGACGCGAGCGGTAACATCCAGAACTCCGACTACGTCGTCCAGCAATACGACCTCGGCCTCTCCTTCCTGCTCACCGCGACAGGCCAACTCTCCGGTTACAGCGCGCAGACCTCCTTCACGGATAGCGGGTCGCTTGACTACAGCCCGAAAACCCAGGGTCTCTCCGCAACAGCTGGAGGCCCGGCGGTTTCCTTTAGCCAAACGGTCACGGCTCCGAAGAACAATGGGAATTTCACCGCAATTCTGCAGGTTGCAGGCACTGGAACTCCGATTCAGGCGAGTTGGGTGTCTACATCATCGCCTACGACGCTCTCTTTTTCCACGGGGACATCTCCAAGCGGTAGCGACGATCCGGAGTCCTGGACCGTGAGCTTTACGGTGCCTCCCGGGACTGCCAGCGGAATCTACACCGCACAGATAAAGGCCAATCCCTCGATCTCGGGAGTCGGCGTCGGCTCTGGCACCGCTGTTACTCTCGACGTCACCGGCTGCGCCGCCCCGACGATCACGACTTGCGCGCCAGCCCAAACAGCGAGTGCGGGCGCGAGCTGCAACGCAACGGTGCCTGACTTCACGGCGACGACCGTCGTGAGCAGTCCCGGTTGCACGCCAACCGTCACGCAGAGCCCGGCGGCCGACACGCCCGTTGGCCTCGGAGCGACGACTGTGACAATCAACGCCACGAACGCCAGCGGGACCGCGACCTGCACGACGACCTTCACCGTCAACGACACGACCGCGCCCACGATTACCCTCACGGGATCGAGCCCGACGGCAGTCGAGTGCCACACGAGTTTCACGGACCCGGGCGCAACGGCGCACGACAACTGCGCCGGCGACTTCGCGGCGACACCTTCCGGCACCGTCAACGTCAACACGCCCGGCACCTACACCATCACGTACAATGCCAGTGATCCTTCCGGAAATGCCGCGACGCCGGCGACCCGCACCGTAAACGTCGTCGATACCACAAAGCCGACGATCGCGCTCAACGGTTCGAGTCCGATGACCGTCGAGTGCCACACGACCTTCACGGATCCCGGAGCCACCGCAATGGACGCCTGTGCCGGCATCCTCGCGGCAACACCTTCCGGCACCGTCGATCCGAACACGCCCGGCACCTACACGATCACGTACAACGCCAATGATCCCTCCGGAAACGCTGCAACGCCGGTGACACGCACCGTCAACGTCGTTGACACCACCAAGCCGGTCATCACGATCA
>WNGB01012045.1_pt1 | contig 11791 bp, 10 predicted proteins | sample 5400681 | NCBI WGS metagenome assembly WNGB01 (sample SAMN13153367, study PRJNA577476) | soil metagenome | isolation source: 115 cm soil or saprolite under grassland replicate 2 | place: USA:California | collected 2016-06-15 | reverse complement strand
GCCCGCGGCAAGGCCCCAGGCTCCGGCGTGGAAGTGAGCACGGATCTCGAGATCGAGCCCGTCGCCCCGAACCGCTCCCGCCTCAAATGGAGCGCCGCCTCGGAGGTGCGCGGCACGGTCGCGAGCGTCGGGGCGCGGCTGCTCAAGGGCACCGCCAAGAAGCTCACCGAGAGCTTCTGGGAGAAGTTCGCCGAGCGGGTCGGGGCTGGTGCGAAGTAGGGGTTCAAAAGGTTTTCATCATTACGCCAACCGTGTGGGTGCTTCGTGCTGCTAGTCTTGGTACTTGCCCTCGTGGGGGCTTCAGTCGTGATAATCAGGCTCGTGATGCGGACGGACGAGCTCAAGGACTTGATTCTGTGGTATCGGAAGGCGCTCGCCGAGCGTGGAGCGGGTTGGCAGGAGCTGAGAGAGGGCACCTCATCGCGTATCGCCTGGAGCCGGAACTGCAGCCTGGGGGCGCGTTTCGAGAGGGGGAAGGTGTGGGCGGTACGCGGTTCGTAGCAGTCGACGAAGCCCAGACTGCCATCACACGCTTCCGCCGCTGGTGGTGTCGCGGTCGCACCTAGCGCGTTGTCGACTCGGAGGCGGCGTGTGACTCCGGCGCCGGCTGGCGGGCTAGCCGCTTGGCAAACAGGCACTGCTCGGCGATCTCCTTTCCGCGCGCGGTCAGCACACTCCGTCCTGTCTTGGGATCACGCCGCAGGTGGGCCTTGCGCCGGCCATGCAGTGACCCAACGAGACGACCGTCGGCCCCGTGCTCTCGGACGAGGGTCCGCAATTCCCTCTGACTCAGCGATCCGCCGCGCTCAAGAATTGCCGCGAGGATCGCGGCGTTCCGCGACTGCGGGTCCGACACGGTCTCTACGGGCGGCGTCAGACGGCGCGTGTAGTAGCGACCGCGCCGTTCGCCGTGCGCCTGGACGAGCGCGCGCTCGGCGAGGAGGGCCAGGTGGTAACGGGCGGCACGGCTGTCCAGCTGTAGGGCAACCGCGACCTCGCTGCTCGTCGCCCGCCCTTGCTTCTCGACCAGCTCGAGGATGCGCACTTGCACGTCGTTGAGGCGTAAGATGGCCCGCTCGACCTCGAGCTTCCCGGCGAGAGTTCGCTTCTGCGATTGGAGAACCCTGAGAAAGAAGAGGAGCCAGTCCCCGAATCGCGTGGGGTCTTGCTGCATGGCCGTCTGCGATACGCGGAGAGCGTGGTAGTACGCGGGCTTGTTTTCCTCGATGACGCGCTCGACGGACGCATACGGCACGTACTCGTACCCGGCGCGCAACATCAGCAACGCGGTGAGGGCGCGTGACAGGCGGCCATTTCCGTCCTGGAACGGGTGGATAGCGAGGAACTGGACGATGAACCCGGCGATCACGACGAGCGGGTGCAGCGCGTCGCTCTCCAGCGCCTCGTTCGTGGCAGCGACGAGTTCTGTCATCAAACGCGGCGTGTCAAACGGCGAGGCCGTGCGAAAGACGATCGTCTTCGTGCCGTCCGAGTGCTGAGCTTCGACGTTGTTCTCGTGCTTCTTGTATTCACCCCGGTGCCACTCATCCTTCTCGACGTGGCCCAGCAGGATCTTATGCAGCTGCTTGACGTAGTTCTCGGTCAGCGGGATGTCGCGATGGTGGTCGAAGACTGTCTGTAGCAGTTCGGCGTAGCCGCGGACTTCTCCCTCGTCGCGGGCCCGGAAACTGTCAACGCGTAGGCCCTGCAGCACGCGCGCGACCTCGTCGTCGCTGAGCTGGGCGCCCTCGATGCGGGTGCTGCTCCCAGTCGACTCGATCGTTGTGACCTGTCGCAGCGAGGCCAGGCGCTCAGCCCGGATCTCGCCGACCTTGCGCCAGTGACCCTTGAACTCGTCGATCTCACCGAGCAGGCGGGTCAGCTCGGCGATCTGGTTCGGCTCGAGAGCGGGTTGAAACGACTGCGGGAGCACCATAGGTTGTGCCGATAATGTCGCCGATATTTGTCAATAAGTCAATGCAAACTATTTGGAGTTTAGTCATTACTCTTGCAATACTTGACAGAAACACCGAGCACGTATCATATTCACGCACGCAGCCGAGTATTCCGATTTCTCGGCTGAAAATATCGAGGCCCGTGTTACGAGCACGGGCCTCACACCAACCTCAACCTGGGTGCGACAAGGCGTCCCGAGGTCAAGGCCGATGGCAAACGGAAGTATAACCGCCGAGCCGGTGGCCGTCCAGTCGAGCCCGCAACGTCTGGAGGGCCAAGTGGCCACCGACACCATCATGATGGAGGGGCGCTCCGGCGCCAAACATGAGTTTCAGGTCTTCTCGTGGGGCACGGACTTCAAGCCCCTCGGCGCCGTCTATGTCGTGCTGAAGCGGCGCACCGATGGCCGTTACGACGTGATCTACATCGGCGAGACGGGAGATCTGAGCGAACGGTTCGACAACCATCACCAGACGGCTTGCTTCACGCGGAACGGCAAGACGCACATCGGGGTGCACCTCGAATCGTCGGAGCAGCGGCGGCGCGCGATCGAGTCGGATCTGATCGCGAATTACAACACGCCCTGCAACGAGCAGTAGATGAAGAACGCCGGGAGGGCGGGAGCCGCTCGCGTCGTGTCGCTCAGCGAGTGCGCCGAGGTCCTCCCCGGCTTTTCGGTGCGCGGCCGGATGGAACAGGACCGCGACGGCACGCACCAGTTGATACTAACTCGGCACCTCACCGACGGCGTTCCGTACGAGTATGAGCCAAGCCACGAGCTGCGGATCGTTCCACACAGCCATACAGGTCCGTATGAGCTGCGCACCGGCGACGTGCTGTTCATGTCCCGCGGTGATAGCAACCGCGCGTGGGTCATCGCCCGGGTGCACGAGCCGACGGTCGCGCCGGTGAGCTTCTACATCATCCGGCCGAGGCCGGGGCTGGACGGCAGGTACCTGGCGTGGTACCTGAATCAGATGCCGGCTCAGCTGGCGATCGGCAGGATGCGCACGGGCGCCGGCACACCGCTCGTACAGCGTCGGGCTTTCGCGAGCCTACCAGTCGTTGTGCCAACCGAGGCGGTGCAGCGCGACGTGGCGCACGTGGGCGAGCTGATGGCGCGTGAGCGACTGCTGCGCGGCCGGTTGGAGAAAGTACTGGACCGGCTACAGGCGATCCAGTCGGCCCGCATAATCGATGCGCTTCGCGATGGAGCGCGGAGGACGAAGCGATGAGCGAGCGGATTTCCCAGCAAGTGATCAACGACACCCTCTGGCGCGCGTGCGACACGTTCCGCGGCACGCTCGACCCGGCACAGTACAAGGATTACCTGCTCGTCATGCTGTTCCTCAAGTACGTGAGCGACGTGTGGACCGACAAACGCGCCGAGCTGGACACCAAGTACAAGGGCGACGCGGTCCGCGTCGAGCGCGCGCTCGCCCGCGAGCGGTTCGTGGTGCCGGCCGAGTCGCACTTTGGGTACCTGCACGAGCGGCGCGACGCCAAGAACGTGGGCGAGCTGATCAACATCGGGCTGGAGAAGATCGAGGACGCGAACCGAGCCAAGCTCGAGAACGTGTTCCGGAACATTGATTTCGACAGCGAGCCCCACCTCGGCGAGACCAAAGACCGCAATCGCCGGCTCAAGAACCTGCTCGAGGACTTCGCCAATCCGGTGTTGGACTTGCGGCCCTCACGGATCGGGGACCAGGACATCATCGGGAACGCGTACGAGTATCTGATCGGTCACTTCGCGAGTGATGCGGGGAAGAAGGGCGGCGAGTTCTACACGCCGGCCGAGGTCGCCACGCTGCTCGCCAAGCTGCTCGCCCCCAAGCCGGGGGAGACGATCTGCGACCCGGCGTGCGGGTCGGGGTCGCTCCTGATCCGTGTGGCGCGGGAGGTGGGGAGCCCCGACTACTTCGTCTACGGGCAGGAGGTGAACGGCGGCACCTGGGCGCTGTGCCGGATGAACATGTTCTTGCATGGCGTGGACAACGCGCGGGTCGAATGGGGCGACACACTGAACAGCCCCAAGCTCGTCGAGGGCGACCGGCTGATGAAGTTCAACGTGGTGGTGGCGAACCCGCCGTTCTCGCTCGACAAGTGGGGCGCCGAGCACGCCCCGGGGGACCCGTTCCAACGGTTTCACCGGGGCACGCCGCCCAAGTCCAAAGCGGACTACGCCTTTATCAGCCATATGGTGGAGACAGCGGTGGAGGACGGCGGTCGGGTGGGCGTGATCGTGCCGCACGGTGTGCTGTTCCGGGGCGGGGCCGAGGGGAAGATCCGCCAGCAGCTGATCGAGGAGAACCTGCTCGACGGTGTAATCGGGCTGCCGGCAAATCTCTTCTTCGGCACGGGCATTCCTGCGGCCGTTCTCCTATTCAAGAAGGGCCGCAAGACCACGGACGTGATGTTCATCGACGCGAGCCGCGAGTTTGAGTACGGGAAGAACCAGAACCGGTTGCGGCCCGATGACATTCAGAGGATCGTGGCGACGTTCCAGGCGGGGAAACCGGTCGGGAAGTACGCGCACCGCGCGACAGTCGAGGAGCTGCGGGAGAACGAGTACAACCTGAACATTCCAAGATACGTGGACACGTTTGAAGAAGAGGACGCGATCGACCTTGTGGCGGTGCGGCAGGAGATTGCAAGTCTTGAGTCAGAGCTCGCTAAGACGCGGGCGGAGATTGGAGCACGTCTGGGAGAGCTGGGATTGTGAGCAAGGCCCCGGATGGCTGGCGGACTGCCCAGCTCGCAGACGTTGCCGACTCGGCCCTGTCCTTGGGGGCAGTGCGTAATACAGTGATCTGGATCCCACCGCGGGGATCCCAAACGAAGGCTGCATGTCTGCTCTCGGCGTTCGAGCATGCGTCGTCAAGAGCAGGTGCCCTCATCGCCGCCAAGCGCCGCCTCAAGCGCGGATTGATGCAGCAGCTGCTGACGGGGAATCGGCGGTTCAAGGAGTTCGAGGGGGACGGGTGGCGCGAACGACGCCTCGGAGACCTGTTTCGGGAACGAGTGGAAGTAGGTCGGACCGACCTCCCACTCCTCGCCATCACCGCCGATCGCGGAGTTGTTCCTCGCGACGAGCTTGAGCGTCGCGACACCTCGGCGGAAGACAAGTCGAAGTACCTTCGGATCGCTCCGGGGGACATTGGATACAACACCATGCGCATGTGGCAGGGTGTGTCAGCGCTGTCGGCGCTTGATGGCATTGTGTCGCCCGCCTACACGATCTGCGAGCCTGGCCCCGACGTTCATGGTCCTTTCGCCGCCCAACTCTTCAAGTTTCCCCCAGTTGTCGAGATGTTCAGACGGCACTCCCAGGGGCTCGTGAAGGACACTTTGAACCTGAAGTTTCCACTGTTCGCTAAGGTCTTGGTGCGGGTGCCGCGCCTCGACGAGCAGCGCGCCATCGCCGACGTCCTCGACGCAGTCGACCGAGAGATCCAGCTCCTCCAGCGTCTCTCCATCGCCCTCGACGATCAACGCCGCGGTGTGATGGAGCTGCTCCTTACCGGCAAGGTGCGGATCCCGGCGTGAAACCGATGAGCTCCGACGCCACGCCCCTTTTCAAAGAGGACCACCTCTCCCAGGTCCCAGCCCTGCAGCTGCTCCAGAACATCGGCTGGACCTACCTCACCCCGGCGGAGGCGCTTACCCTGCGCGGCGGACGAACGTCGCGCGTGCTCCTCACGGGCATTCTCGCGCCCAAGCTCCGCGAGCTGAACAAGATCCGCTTCAAGAACGAAGAGTGGCCCTTCTCGGAGGGGAACATCGCTACCGCGGTCCAGGCCCTCGAGAACATCCCGATCGATGGCCTCGTCCGCACCAGCGAGAGGGTCTACGACCTGCTGCGCCTCGGCAAGTCGCTCCAACAAACCATCCTCGGCGACACGCGCAGCTTCCCGCTCAAGTACGTGGACTGGGAGCACCCTGAGTGCAACGCGTTCCATGTGACCGAGGAGTTCGAGGTCGAGCGTACCGGCTCTACCGAGACCTGCCGCCCGGACATCGTCCTCTTCTTGAACGGGATCCCCGTCGCTGTGATCGAGTGTAAGCGGCCCGACCTCGATGCCCCGATGGACGAGGCGATCTCCCAGCAAATCCGCAACCAGAAGGCGGAGTACATCCCCCGGCTGTTCCTCTATACCCAGCTCCTGCTGGCTGTTTCGAAGAACGAGGCGCGCTACGGCACGACGGGTACGCCGGCGCCCTTCTGGTCGGTATGGCGCGAAGATCTGGACGCCGCGGCGCTGCGCGAAACGGTGAACCGAGCGCTCGTGGCGGAGCTGAAGGACAAGGTCTTCCACGACCGGTTCCATTACGTGCGGCGGCACTTCGATGCGCTCGAGGGCTCGGGGCGTGAGCCGACCGAGCAAGATCGCGTGCTCTTCGCCCTGTGCCGGCCCGAGCGGCTGCTCGAGCTTATGCACCGGTTCATCCTTTACGACGGAGGCGAGAAAAAGATCGCCCGCTACCAGCAGTACTTCTGCGTGCAGCGGACCATGGAGCGGATCGCACATCCCGACCCGGACGGGCGGCGTCCGGGCGGTGTGGTCTGGCACACGCAGGGGAGCGGCAAGTCACTCACGATGGTCATGCTGGCCACAGCGATCGCCGAAGACATCCGCACAACCAATTCCAAGAAAGTCGTCCTTGTTACTGATCGTGTGGACCTGGACGACCAGATCTGGAATACGTTCCGCCGCTGCGGCCTGGAGCCGGAGCGCGCCCGGACCGGTAAGCACCTCGTGGAGCTACTGAAGAGCGAGCGCCATCCCGTGATCACCACGGTGATCGACAAGTTTGAGACCGCGGTCGCGACGAAGGGGCTCAAGCTCGAGAATCCCGACATCTTCGTGCTCGTAGACGAGAGCCACCGCGGCCAGTACGGTACTCTCCACGCGCGGATGCGGATCGTCCTGCCTGATGCCTGCTTCCTCGGGTTCACGGGCACGCCGGTGATGAAGGAGGACAAGGACACGATCCGGAAGTTCGGCGGCCTGATCGACACGTACACCATCACCCAGGCGGTGAAGGACAGGGCGGTCGTGCCGCTCCTGTACGAGGGGCGCTACGTGCCGCAGACCGTGGACAACGTGCAGATCGACCGCTGGTTCGAGCGGATCACGGTGCCGCTCACCAAGGAGCAGGCCGCGGACCTGAAGCGCAAGTTCAGCTCCACTGCGCAGCTCGGCAAGGCGGAACAGAAGGTCGCCGCTATCGCCTGGGACGTCGCCGCACACTTCTCGTCCGCCTGGAGGAACACGGGGTTCAAGGGCCAGCTCGTGGCTCAGGACAAGGCCACCGCGTTGCTCTACAACAAACATCTCGGCGAATGCGGTCTCGTCACCTCCGAGGTGCTCATCTCGGCGCCGGACGACCGCGAGGGGGATGTGGACGTACTGGAAGACAACGTGGACGCGGTGGTGAAGTTCTGGCGCAAGATGATGGAGCGCTACGGGACAGAGATCGAGTACAACCGCCAGCTGATCAACGCGTTCAAACACGGTCCCGAGCCCGAGATCATCGTGGTCGTTGACAAGCTGCTTACCGGCTTCGACGCACCGCGCAACGTGGTGCTCTACCTCACCCGCTCACTCAAGGACCACACGCTGCTCCAGGCGATCGCTCGCGTGAACCGCGTGTTCGAAGGGAAGGACTTTGGATACGTCATCGACTATGCTGGAGTGCTGCAAAACCTGCAACACGCGCTCGATCTCTACGGGGGGTTGCCCGCCTTCGATGCGGCGGACCTCGAGGGAACCCTCACAGACGTCTCGGCCGAGATCGCGAAGCTGGCGCAGCGTCACTCGGACCTGTGGGACCTGTTCAAGGCCGTAAAGAACCGACGCGACCAGGAAGAATACGAGCGCGTCCTCGCCGACGACGCCTTGCGGCACGAGTTCTACGAACGCCTTTCGGCCTACGCGCGCACACTGCAGATCGCGCTGTCAACGGTTGCGTTCCTCGACGGCACTGCAGAGGAGAAGGTCCGGCGGTGCAAGGAAGATCTGAAGCTCTTCATGGCACTGCGGGCGTCAGTCCGCCGACGCTACGCTGAGGTCGTGGACTTCCGCGAATACGAACCGCGCATCCAGCATCTGCTCGATTTGCACGTCGGCACGGGAGAGGTCGAACGGCTCACCGGCCTGGTGAACATCTTCGACCGAGAGGCGTTTGCGCAGGAGGTAGAGAAGTTGGGCACGCCGGCGGCGAAAGCTGATACAATCGCGTACCGCACTAAGAAGACTATTACCGAGCATTGGGGCGAAGATCCGGCGTATTACAAACGCTTCTCCGAGTTGTTGGAGGATGCGATCCGTGCCTTCCGCGAGCACCGCCTGTCGGATGCCGAGTACTTGTTGCGGGTGCAGGAGATCAGCGCCTCAGTCCGCGATCGCACCGGCGACACGGTGCCGGAGCCTGTTCGCTACAAGCCGGACGCCCGCGCTCTGTACGGCGTCGTCCGGGAGACGCTGGCGGGCTACGGGAAGGACGGGCCGGAGCTCGATGATGCCGAAGCCGAAGCGGCCCTGGCGATCGATGGAGAAATCGAGCGGCGGCGCCTCGTGAACTGGACCCGGAACCCGGACGTCCAGAACCAGATGCGGAACGCTATCGAAGACCGGCTGTTCGAGCTCAAGGAGCGTCTGGCCGTGCCGCTCTCCCTTGACGACATCGATGCGATCATGGAGAGGTGCCTCGACGTAGCGAGAGCGCGAAAGGCATGACACGAACCGTGCGGTTCGGCAGTCGCCGCCTTGCCTATAGGCTGTCATTCGCGGAGACCGGCCGGCTCGCCATCTCGGTGCACCCCGACCTGTCGGTCACCGTTCGAGCTCCCCATCGGACGCCCCCCGCTGCGGTGGACGCCCGCGTGCGGGCCCGCGCTCCCTGGATCGTTCGTCAGCAGCGGCGGTTCGAGCGGCTTCATCCTCTCCCTGTGGCCCGCCGGTTCGTTAGCGGGGAAACCCACCTCTACCTCGGTCGTCAGTATCGGCTGCGCGTCAGGCGGGGGCCGGAGTCGGTGCACCTTTCCGGCCCCTTCTTGTGGGTGCGCGCCCGCGATCCGTCCCCACGGACGGTCGCGCGATTGGTCCGGCAGTGGTACCGTGACCGGGCGAAGGCTGCACTGCGGCGGCGCGTGACTGCATTGCTGCGTGCCCTGCCGTGGCTGGCCGAGCACGAGCCGAGGTTTCGTCTGGCGGAGCTGAGCCGCTCCTGGGGCAGTTGCGGGCGGTCGGGGACGATCACGCTGAACGTCGAGCTGGTCAAAGCGCCGGCATCGTGTATCGATTACGTGCTGGCGCATGAACTCTGCCACCTCATCGAACGTCGTCACTCTCGCCGGTTCTTCTCACTGATGCGGCGCGCGCTGCCTGACTGGGAGCGCGCCCGGGATCGGCTGAATCGATCCGTAAGGTGAACTATGACCGACCAGTGCAAGGTGTGCGGAAGCGAGCATGTCGATGCGCATTACAATGGAGCCCCGTACTGCTCTGCATGTCTGCGCCCGCTGCTTTTCGGCGAACAGCGCACTCCGGACAGCTTCGTTCTCATGGCGGAGAAGCTCGCCCAATTGGCGATCGACATTCCCGGTAAAGTGACAGGGAGTCTTCGGCGTGCTGTTGACGCGTCGAACAAGATGATCGAGACAATATCCGAAGTCGCTGAGACGCTTCCAACTCCAGACCAATGGTTAGACCAATGGTTAAGTGCTCACAAGGCCAGGACGCCGGCAGGAGACGAGTGTCTGGCGCAGGATCTGCAGTCGATGCTTGACGACGGTGACTACGGTCTTGAGTATTGGCTCCCGGATTGCGACTGCTCCGCGCTCGTTCACTACTGCCTTGATCATCCCGACTTGTCCGTCGCCGGTCTGCTCGCGCATACGCGCGAGCATGGTCGCATCTTCGACGGAGTGAACTCCGTCCTGTTCGGCACTGACCTGGAGATGAGACAGCTGCTCCTCCCTCCGTGGGAACCCCGCCTTGCACAGGTTAGCGCGCGAGCGTTCGCGCTGGGATTAAATCGCATGGTGGAACTGGCTCGGGTGTTACGCGACGGACGGCCTCCCGACGACTCCTTTCAAGAACGAGAGCGCCAACTCTATCTAGCGATCGAGAGCATTAGTGTGCGTCGCACGGCTCGCACATGGCACCGCCTTGCCGAACTTGCTGGTGAAGGGGAAAGGTACAACGATCGGGCGGAGCGCATGATCCAGCTGTGGCTTCTCCACCCTGGGAGTGGCCTACTCCGCGAGTATTTGCGGCTGGTCTACCGGTGCTACACGAGTGGATTCGACGCTGAAGCCATAATCGTTTGCCGAGCAGTCTTAGAGCGTGGGGTGAGGGACATCTTGGATCAGAAGAACGCCGCCGCGCCGGATGCAATGGGGAAACGCATCGAGTACCTGCGAGGGCGCGGTTGGTTGAGCGAGGACGGTGCACGAAGGGCGCGCGCCGTGTGGGCACGCGGCAACAAAGTCGTGCATGAGGATCCCAACCTTATCTCCGACGCGTACGACACAATCCGAGACTGCATCGCAGTCTTAGATGAGCTCTTGGCACCTGCCGCTGGCTGAATTGTGGTCCGTGCGTTGAGGGCCCGCCTTCGGCAGAGAGCGATCTCCAGGACGTGCCTTGCTCCTACACCGACCATTACATTTCCCCCGGTATGGCGGTTCTAACGATTGATGCCCTGCAGCAAGCGTTCGCGGTCGAGCGCTACGTCGCCGATCGCGACCTCGCCACCGCGGTGTACCTCTCTCTCGCCCTGGGGCGGCCCCTGCTGCTCGAAGGCGAAGCCGGCGTGGGGAAGACCGAGGTGGGCCGTACCCTCGCGGCGGTGCTCAAGACCGAGCTGATCCGGCTGCAGTGCTACGAAGGGCTCGACGTCAACACCGCCGTCTACGAGTGGGACTATCCGCGCCAGATGCTCGAGATCCGGCTGCTCGAGGCGCGCGGCGAAGCGAAGCAGGCGGCGACCAAGGACATCTTCTCCGAGGAGTTCCTGATCCGCCGGCCGCTGCTCCGCGCGCTCGAGAACTCGCGCCCCGAGCCGCCGGTGCTGCTGATCGACGAGATCGACCGGGCCGACGAGGAATTCGAGGCGTACCTGCTCGAGGTGCTGGCCGACTTCGCGATCACCATCCCCGAGATCGGCACGATCCGGGCGGAGCGGCCGCCGCACGTGATCATCACCAGCAACCGCACGCGCGAGGTGCACGACGCCCTCAAGCGGCGCTGCCTGTATCACTGGATCGACTATCCGAGCCCCGAGCGCGAGCTGGCGATCCTCGGGGCCCGTCGGCCGGAGCTCGGGCAGACGCTCGCGGCGGAAGTAGTCGCCTTCGTGCAGCGGCTGCGTGCGGCCGATCTCACCAAAGTCCCCGGCATCGCGGAGACCATCGACTGGGCCGCGGCGTTGGAAGTGTTGGGCGCGAAGCGCCTCGAGGCGGAACAGGTGGAACGAACGCTGGGCGCGCTACTCAAGTATCAGGAAGACGTGGCGGCGATGCGGGGCGGCGGAGCGGCGAAGCTGCTCGACGAGCTGCGGGCGGGACCCCGATGACGGCCGGCAACGCCCTTATCGGGAACGTCGTCTTGTTCGGACGCATCCTCCGGCGCGCCGGCCTGTCCGTCGACGCCGACCAGACGCTTCGCTTCGCCGACGTGCTGGCGTTGCTCGGATTCGACCGGCGCGGCGACGTGAAGGCGGCGGGGCGCGCCGTCTTCGTGCGGCGGGTCGAGGAGCGGGCGGTGTACGACGCGGCGTTCGATCTCTTCTGGCGTCGCGGCACCGCGCTGGGGCGGGCGTCGGA
>WNGB01020751.1_pt1 | contig 11792 bp, 10 predicted proteins | sample 5400681 | NCBI WGS metagenome assembly WNGB01 (sample SAMN13153367, study PRJNA577476) | soil metagenome | isolation source: 115 cm soil or saprolite under grassland replicate 2 | place: USA:California | collected 2016-06-15 | reverse complement strand
CTTTCAGGCGTCCGGGCCGAGGTCGGCGATCGATTCGAGGTTGTGGGTGACGCGGGCGATGTGGAGTCAGCCATCGCCGGCATCCGGGCCACCGAGCCGGACGTGGTCCTGCTCGACGTGCACATGCCAGACGGTGGCGGACTGGCCGTGATCGAGAGAGCCCTCAGGTCGAATCCTGACATCCGACTTCTCGCCTTGTCGGTGTCCGATGCCGCCGAGGACGTGATCGCGGTGATCCGGGCGGGCGCGAGAGGCTACGTGACGAAGAGCATCTCCCCGGCTGACCTGCAGAAAGCCCTCGTCCGAGTCCACGACGGCGACGCTGTCTTCTCACCGCGTCTCGCCGGATTCGTCTTGGACGCCTTCGCAGGGGGCTCGAAGCCGTGGATCGACCCCGCGCTCGACCAGCTCACGCCACGAGAGCGTGAGGTGCTTCGCTACATCGCACGCGGCTACGCGTACAAGCAGATCGGCCGCCAACTGCATCTCTCCCCGAAGACGGTCGAGACTCACGTGTCGGCGGTGCTACGAAAACTTCAGCTGTCGAACAGGTACGAGCTGTCTCGGTGGGCCACCGACCGGCGGCTTGCATAGCGGGGCTCTGAATGGCGTCTCCTTGCTTGTTTTCCGACGAGAGCGTGGATTGGTCCCACAGTCTTGTCGCTAGAGAGAGGGGGAGGCGCCATGGCAATGCAACCGGCGACGTACCCGGTGCAGTTCTCCGTCGATTATCCTGACCGGCCGTTGAACAGGCTGACCACGGGCTTCCGGATTTTCGTGGCCATCCCGATCCTGATCGTGCTGGGCTCAGTCTCGGGTGGGACATGGCAGTGGTCGTATGGAAAGGGGACCACAGCGGTGGCGGCGGGCGCGGGAGGCCTGCTGTTCTTCGGCCCGCTCCTAATGATTTTGTTCCGGCGGAAGTACCCTCGGTGGTGGTTCGACTGGAACATGGAGCTGCAGCGTTTCACCAATCGAGTGGGCGTCTACCTCGCGCTCATGGATGACCGATACCCGGCTACCGAATCAACCGCAGGCCGTCCACCTCGACTATGTGTACCCGGACGCGGCCCGCGAGCTGAACCGATGGCTTCCCCTGGTGAAGTGGTTCCTGGCCATCCCTCACTACATCGTGCTGTTCTTCCTGTGGATCGCAGCGATCGTGGTGGTCATCATCGCCTGGTTCGCCATCTTGTTCACCGGGCGGTACCCGAGGGGCATGTTCGATTTCGTTGAAGGAGTCATTCGCTGGGAGAATCGGGTGATCGCGTACGCCTTCCTCCTGGTCACCGACAGGTACCCACCCTTCGCGCTGCAATGACGGCGGCCAAGGATCCCATCGACCAGCTCTCTCGCGCGGTCGATCAGACCGAGGCGATCATCTCCCGGATACGACGCGACCAGGCGACGCTGCCCACGCCATGCAGCTCATGGGACGTGCGCGCCCTGATCAACCACGTGGTAGCGCAGGACCTTCGGCAGTTCACGGAGAGGGCCAGTGGCGGCGGGTCGAGAGAGCTCGACGTGGGCGACATCGGCGAGAACTGGATTGGAGCGTACCGTGAGGCGGCTGAGCAGTTGCTGGGCGCTTGGCGCCGTCCGGGTGCCCTGGAGGGGACGGTGAAGCTCCCCTTCGGCGAGTTCCCACGGACGTGGTTCGTGGGCCAGCAGATCGCCGATCTGGTCGTGCATGGCTGGGACCTGGCCAAGGCGACCGGGCAGCCGACCAAGCTGGACCCGGAGCTCGGACAAATGGCTCTCGACTGGGGGAGAGAGAACCTTCGGCCGGAGTTTCGAGGCCGCGACTTCGGCCCCGAAGTACCCGTCACCGAGGATGCGGGTCTACACGAGCGGCTGGCCGGATTGTTCGGCCGCGATCCGGACTGGATTCCATCCCGAGCTGGCCCCTGATCGCGGAAGTTCGTGTCGTCGGGGTCGGTTATTGTCGGAGAGATGGCCAGGCTCAAAGACAGCGACCGGGCGAGACTGCCGGACGGCGCGTTCGCTTACATCGACTCTTTCGGCCGGCGACGGCTGCCCATCAACGACGAGCCGCACGTGCGCAACGCCCTCGCCCGGTTCAACCAGGTCTCGTTCGAGGACGACGCGGCCCGGGAGCGGGCCCGCAAGCGGCTCCTGAACGCCGCCAAGAAGTACGGCATCGTGCCCGTCGGGTTCATCACCGGCCAGCTGCGTTCCGAGCGCACGCATGCAGCGGCCGGCCGGCTGGTCATCGAGCTGGGGCGGATGGGGGCGCCCGGCGAGCTCGAGCAGCAGTTGCGAAGCGCCCTCCGGGATCCCACTCTCGCCGTCCTGCACTGGTCGGAGGCTGCGGGCTCATACCTCGACGGGGCCGGCAAGCCGGCTCCGCTCCCTGGCGATCAGGAAAGGCGGGCGGTGACCTACCTCGAGCGCCGGGGACGGCCGATGACAGCGCTCGTCCACGATCCGGCCGTCCTCGATGATCCGGATCTCACCGAGACCGTGCTGGCCGCCGTCCGCTACGTCATCGAGAAGGAGAGCCTCCGTGGCCAGGTCCAGGCCCGATCGACCGATGCCGCCTCGCTCCCCACCGGCTTCGTCACCTTCCTCCTGACGGACATCGAAGGTTCCACCGCGCTCCTCACGCAGTTGGGCGACCGGTACGCCGACCTGCTGAACGATGTCCGGGGCATCGTCCGGGACGCCGTGCTTCGGGCCGGGGGCCGCGAAGTCGATGCCCACGCGGACGAGTTCTTCGCGGTCTTCGAACGCGTCGTCCCGGCCATCGAGGCGGCGGTGACCATCCAGCGCACGATGGCCGTGCGGACCTGGCCCGAAGGTCTTCAATGCCGGGTTCGTGTTGGTATCCATAGCGGCCGCCCCACTCTTACCGATACCGGGTATATCGGTCTGTCCGTCCACGCTGGGGCTCGGGTCTGCTGGACGGCCCATGGCGGCCAGATCGTCGTCTCCGGCGAGACCAAAGCCGCCGTCGAGGGAGCTTTGCCGGCCGGCGTGAGCTTCCGCAGCCTCGGTCGATATCGCTTGCCGGGCCTCGACCAAGCCCAGGCGCTCTTCCAGGTCGAGGCCGATGGGCTTCTCGCCGACTTCCCGCCGCTGCGGAACGGGACTGCCTCCACCACCGGGCCAATCCGGTAGCCCGCACCCCCGGACGTCCTCTCGAGTTGGAGAGGACATCGTGGATGCGCCGCGCCAGCCCTCGACCCTACCCTCCGATTCATCAGACCGGCGGGGACTCGTACCCACCGATAACGTCACCGAGGAGGTCGGCGAACGTGATAGGCGTGTCGTCTTCGTAGATCGGACCAATGATCTGTGCGCCGACGGGTAGGCCGCCGGGCGTTCTACTGATCGGGGCGGCCACCGCGGGCAAGCCGGGCAGTGAGGCATGCGATACCCGTGCTGAACCGGGTCAACGCCCTCGGGCCACCCCTCAACGACTCTCGCGCCGGCTCGAGAAAGACCGAGTTCAGTGCAGGATTGACGGCATCGATCCGGGCCAGCAGCATCTCCGTCAGCTCGCGAGACGAGATCTCCTGACGGCTCAGCATGTCCGCTGCATCCGTCGCCGACTGAAACAGCTCGTCTGGGGCCGTGGCAGCCATCATCGTTTCGGGCGTGTCTTGAGTCGAACGCTACGCCTCCGGGGCCGGGGGAGGAGGAGGCACGGGAGGTGCTACCGCTGTGGGAGGCACCGGGTTCTGTTGACCGACTGATCCTCCGCCGAGGTAGGCGTCCCAGATGCGGTTCAGCATCTCCTGGATGTACAGCGTCCACAAGGAGAAGAAGAACACGGCGACCAGCGCCAGGACCGGCTCGATGCGGCTCGCGATCCCGGCGTGTTCCTGCATCCGCCTGACGCGCTCGGCGGTGCGAAAGATCGAGATGAAGGGTGGCAGCAGGATCACCCATCCCAGCGTGAGCGCGAGCACCGAGACGCCCGGGCGGATGGTGTCGTCCGCCAGGTACCGTCTGGCCTCATCGTTGATCTTGTAGTACCAGACGAACGTGTAGATCCCGATCGTGATCAGGGGGAGGCCCAGCCACACCCCAAATATGTTCCGTCTCTTGAACTCCTGTCCACCGACTCGAACGATCTCCGCCATCTCATAGCTCCCTTCCGTCTCGGCCTGAACCTCCACCCATCCAACCAATGGCCTGACCGGGAGGCAAGCCGTTATGGGAGCGACACGAGAGGAGGGCCGGAGCATCGTGCCCGGCTCTTCTCTCTGCGTGGCGTCGAGTAGGCCCATCAGCATTGGCTAACTCTCGCCGTCGTCCACCGACATCCCCGCTGGGATCGCTCGATGCCCCGATGCGGTGACCAGCCTTCTCGGCTGGCTTCGCCTGGTCAGGTGGAAGGGGGACTCCGGCGAAGTTGCCGTCGCGTGGCCGACAAAGGTCGCCGCAGGGGGCCTGGGGGCCTCGAGCGCACCCCTTCAATCCCTTGGCGGCGAAACGCGTGCGGACAACGGCAACTCGGTGCGGCCGTTCTTCCGGGTCCAATTGAAGCGCCGATCGCGGAAGCCTTGGCCAGTGCGGAAAGGTTCGCGCACCGGAAGGGTCGTGCCCTCGGCAGGATTCGAACCTGCGCACCCGGCTCCGGAGGCCGGCGCTCTATCCCCTGAGCTACGAGGGCTCTGGCGCCCCCACAGGACGCATCAGCATCTTAACAACGGCCGATGGGCCATCCTCTCGGGGCTAATATCGGCCCGATCGGTCGCCATGATCCAGGACACGCTCACCCGCCTCCTCGCAGATGCCGCTTCCTCGGCCGCGTCCGACCTCGGCCTGGATCGGGCGGAGATTCCGGTGCCGGAGCTGTTGAAGCCGCGGCTGAAGGAACACGGGGACTGGTCCACCAACATCGCCCTCATGCTGGCACCTCGAGTGGGGCGCAAGCCCAGAGAGGTGGCCGAGTCGGTGGCCGCCCGCGTCCCCACCGACGACCTCGTCCTCCGGGTCGAGGTGGCCGGGCCCGGCTTCATCAATCTCTTCCTGAGCGATCGATGGCTGCACGACCTCCTGCCGGAGATCCTGGAGCGGGGTCCGGACTATGGGCGTGGACAGCCCAACGGGAAGCGGGTCCAGGTGGAGTTCGTCTCGGCCAACCCCACGGGGCCGCTCCATGTCGGAACGGCCCGCAACGCGGCCCTGGGAGACTCCCTGGCCACCGTGCTGGAGGCAGCCGGCTATGAGGTCGAGCGGGAGTACTACTGGAACGACACCGGGACCCAGATGGAGCTCCTGGGCGCCTCGTTGGAGGCTCGATATCTGGAGCTCTTCGGAGTCGAGGCTGAGGTGCCAGAGGGTGGCTATCGGGGGGCATATCTTCTCGACCTGGCCGAGCACATCAAGGACGCCGTCGGTGACCGCTTGGTCCAAGAGGACCCCGCTGAGCGTCGCCACGTCCTCATGGAGGAAGGCCGCCGGCGCATGTTCGAGGCCATCATGCAGACTCTGGCTCGGTTCGGGGTTCGGTTCGACACCTTCAAGACCGAAGCGGAACTGGTGGAGAGCGGCGAGGTGGCGGACGCGGTCGAGCGCCTGCGGCAGGCGGGATACGCCTACGATGCCGACGGGGCCGTGTGGTTCCGGTCCACCGACTTCGGCGACGACAAGGACCGCGTGCTGATCCGTCGAACCGGCGAGCCGACCTACTTCGCCAAGGACTGCGCGTACCTGCTGGACAAGGCCTCCCGGGGATTCGATCGCATGGTCTATGTGTGGGGAGCCGATCACCACGGCGACGTGAAGCGAATCCTGGGGGCCGCCGAGGTCCTCGGGATCGACCCTTCCCGCGTCCAGATCGTGCTCTACCAGCTCGTCTCGCTGTATCGGGGAGGCGAGCCCGTTCGGATGAGGAAGCGAACCGGAGACATCATCACGCTCGATGAGCTTCTGGACGAGGTGGGGCCGGACGCCGCCCGGTACACGCTGCTGACCCGGTCACATGACTCCGCCCTGGACTTCGACATCGAGCTCGTCAAGCGGCAGTCGATGGACAATCCCGTCTATTACGTGCAGTACGCGCATGCCCGAGTGGCCAGCCTGCTCCGGGTCGCCGCCGAGCAGGGGGTGGCTCTCCGTCCGTGGAAGGAGGCGGACTTCGCCCTGCTGGAGCACCAAGCGGAGCTGGACCTCCTGAGAAAGCTGGGTGAATTGCCCGAGGTGGTTGGGACGGCGGCCGAGGCATTGGTGCCGAACCGCCTCACCCGGTATGCGGAGGACGCGGCTGCGGCGTTCCACCACTTCTACACGGAGTGCCGGGTGATCACGGACGACGATGACCTCACCCAGGCTCGTCTGTGGCTCTCCACGGCCACCAAGTACGTGATCGCGACCGCCCTTCGTCTGATCGGCGCGACCGCCCCAGAGTCCATGGAACGGATCGGTGGAGACGCTCCCTGACCGCGGGACGCCGTGGGCCTCGGGCGGGCAGGCGGATTTCGTGGTCCGCCCGGCCCGGCCGAAGGACGCACGCTCCTTCCTGGAGATGTGGCGCACCGTCGTGGCGGAGAAGCAGTTCGTGCGGAGCGAGAGCGTGAGCCGCTCGGTGGGGTACTACCGCCGGCACTACTTCCGCCGGTCCTGGACCGATGAGCAGGCCTCGTTGGTCGCGGTGCACGGCGACCGGGTGATCGGCCACCTCAATGTGGCCCGCGAGGAGGGACCAATGACCCGCCACGTGGCCTCGCTCGGGATGGCAGTGGATCCCGAGTGGCGGGGGAGAGGTGTGGGCTCGGCGCTGATGACCGAGGTCATCCGTTGGGCGAAGGAGATGGGCGTGGAGAAGCTCGCCCTATCGGTCTATCCGCACAACGAGGCAGCCCTGGCCCTGTACCGGAAGTTCGGATTCAAGGAGGAGGGGCGGCTGACCGGGCACTCGAAGAAGTCGATCGGCTACGTCGACGAGATCGTCATGGGGCTCTGGATGAACACCGCGCCGACCAGCGAGGCCACGTAAATGGCTCACCAGTGGCGTGGTGTGATCGAGGAGTACCGTGAGTACTTGCCCGTATCCGATGCGACGCCGATCGTCACCCTTCGCGAAGGCGGAACGCCGCTCGTCCGGTCCGAGCCTCTCTCTCATGCGACTGGTTGCGAGGTGTTCCTCAAGTTCGAAGGCGGCAATCCGACGGGGTCGTTCAAGGATCGGGGGATGACCCTCGCCATCTCGAAGGCGGTCGAGGACGGAGCTCGGGCCGTGGTGTGCGCTTCAACCGGGAACACCAGCGCTTCGGCGTCGGCGTACGCGGCCCGGGCCGGGCTGACCTGCGCGGTACTCGTGCCGGCGGGCAAGATCGCATCCGGAAAAATGGCCCAGACCCTCGCCCACGGCGGCAGGGTCCTGGAGATCGAAGGCAACTTCGACATGGCTCTGGAGGTCGCCCGATCCCTGGCCGAGCGGTATCCGGTTGCACTGGTCAACTCGGTGAACCCATTCCGCCTGCAGGGCCAGAAGACGGCGGCCTTCGAGATCTGCGACGCGCTCGGTCGGTCTCCTGACTACCACCTCACACCCGTGGGCAATGCCGGCAACATCGCCAGCCATTGGATGGGCTACACGGAATATCGGTCCGAGGGGATCACCTCCAGCCTGCCCGTCCTGTTCGGATTTCAGGCTGCGGGCGCGGCGCCCATCGTCAGTGGCCAGCCCGTGGCCGAGCCGTCCACGATCGCCACCGCCATTCGCATAGGAAATCCGGCCTCGTGGGAGCTCGCGGCGAAGGCCGCGGCTGAATCGGAAGGAGAGATCCTGGCCGTCACCGATCGGGAGATCCTGGCTGCATACCGCCGAGTGGCCGGTGAGGGACTGTTTGCGGAGCTCGCCTCCTCGGCCTCGGTAGCCGGCCTGTTGAAGCTCTCGGAAGAAGGCAGGGTGACCCGTGGGTCCACGGTTGTGTGCGTCCTCACGGGACACGGCCTGAAGGAGCCGGATTGGGCCATCGCCGGTGCCGGTCCGCTCTCGCTCCTGCCCGCTGACCGCGACGCCGTGGCCGCTGAGCTTCGTCTGTGACCCGGAGCGGGCCGCGGCCGCACACCCGGACCCGGGACGCGGATCCACCATGAGGCTCGTGGCCCGTGCCCCCGCGACGGTGGCCAATCTCGGCTCCGGCTTCGATTGCGTTGCCCTGGGGCTCGACCTGTCGAGCGAGTTCGTCCTCGACACGGAAGCCGAGCCAGGGGTCTTCGTCGAGGGAGAGGACGCAGCCGATCTCCCCGGGGACGCCACGAACCTGGTCTTCCGTACGATCTCGTTCTTGGCCAGGGAGGCGGGCGGAACCCTGGCGCCGTTCCGGCTGGAATGCACCAATCGGATCCCTTTGCAGCGCGGGCTGGGGTCATCAGCCGCAGCCGTGGTGGGCGGGCTACTACTGGCCGACCGGCTCATCGGGACGAACCTTCCCCCCGATGCGCTCCTGGGACTGGCCGTCGATCTGGAGGGACATCCCGACAACGTGGCGGCGTGCCTTCGTGGTGGCGTGGCTCTGGCCTACCTTTCGGCAGACGGCTGGAAAGCCGAGACCGTGCGGCCGCATCCTTCGCTGCGGCCTGCCGTACTGGTGCCGCTCTCGGAGCGGCTCCCCACTGAAGACGCACGGCGAGCGCTGCCTCGAACCGTGCCTCTCGCCGACGCGACGTTCAACCTGTCCCGAAGCGTCCTGGTCGTGCTGGCCCTCACCGAGCGACCTCATCTGCTGGCCGAGGCTCTCCAGGACCGCCTGCACCAGACGTACCGGTTGCCCCTGATACCCGCGACTCGGGCGATGTTCCAGGACCTCAAGGACGAGGGGTTTCCGGTCTGCGTGGCTGGTTCGGGTCCGGCCCTCCTCGTGTTCGAGGCCGAGGAACGACAGGTGCGGGACCTGGGACCCGGCTGGCGAATCCTGCGCCCCGGTGTCGACCCGTGGGGTGCCCGCGTCATCGAGGGATGACGTTACAGATGCTGCGTCAACGGGGAGGCTCGCAGCTGCCGAAGCCTGTGAGTGACCGATGTCATTGTTTTGGGGCAGATGTGGTAACTACACTGGAACCCGGGTACTTCCTCTCCCTCTTGTTGCCCTTCATCCCCGGCTCTGGACAGGGACGAGGCTGAGCATGGAACTGCGACGAAACGAGGTCCCCTCCCCTGAGGCGCCCGCTTGGCAGCAGGCGCCTGTCGAGGGAATACCCCCCCTTCTTGCGGACTTCGCCGGCAAGGTCCTGGCGATCAAAGAGGGGGAGACATTCCTGTATTCCGATGTCGCCGGCAACCTGGATGATCGCCGGGAGTTCGGTCACGGGTTCTACCATCGGGATACCCGCTTCCTTTCTCACTTCCGCATGAAGGTTTCCGGGCGGGATCCGATCCTGCTCTCATCTTCTTCGGAGCGCGCCTACATGTCCCACGTGGACCTGACGAACCCCGAGCTCTACATGGACGGCGACCCGGCGGTCCGTCAGCAGACGTTGAACATCCGGCGTGTCCGGGCCATCCATGGCCGGTTGTTCGAGCGTATCCGCATCAAGAACTACAACTCCCACCCGGTGGAGACGACCATCAGCTTCTCGTTCGCCGCCGACTTCGCCGACATCTTCGAGGTCCGCGGCTTCCGAGCGGAAGCCCTGGGACACCTCGAGCCGCCTCGGGCGACCGGCTCGACCGCGGAGTTCAGCCATCGGGGGATCGACGACGTCACGCGGAAGACTGTAATCACGTTCGACCCGGAGCCGGACAGGCTGGATGTGATGGGAGACCAGATCGTGGTGGAGTTCATCCTGGGGCTGGCCCCCCACCAGACCAGATTGATCTCCATCACCGTGGACCCGGTTATCGGTGAGGTTCGGCCGCTCCGCGTCGAGTTCGACTCCGCCGTGCATCATCTTCGCCGCTCGTACGAGGACTGGGAGCGTGAGTGCACACAGATCACCACCGACAACGAGGTGTTCAACAATCTCCTGATCCGTGGCCTGAGAGACCTCCGGGCTCTGTACACGAGTACGGAACAGGGAGGGATCATCGCGGCGGGCATCCCCTGGTATGTGGCGGTGTTCGGGCGGGACGCCCTGATCAGCTCGCACCAACTCCTTACCATCAATCCCAAGCCAGCCCGGGATGCCTTGCGGCTGTTGGCCCGGCGCCAGGGAAAGAAAGTCGATCCATGGCGCGACGAGGAGCCCGGGAAGATCCTGCACGAGATCCGCCGGGGAGAGCTCGCCGGGGCGGGAGCCATTCCGCATACGCCGTACTACGGATCGGTTGACTCGACGCCCCTGTTCGTCTTCCTCTACGCACAGTGCTTCCGGTGGACCGGCGACGCCGAGTTCGCTCTGGAATTGCTGCCCAACGTCCGTGCCGCTTTGGACTGGATCGACCACTACGGCGACCGGGATGGCGACGGCTTCGTGGAGTATGAGAGCCGGTCACCTCGGGGAGTGCCCAACCAGGGTTGGAAGGACTCCTTCGACTCGGTGGTGCACGCAGATGGTCGATTGGCTCCCCAGCCCATCGCCTTGGTCGAGGTCCAGGGTTACGTGTACATGGCCAAGCAGCGCGTGGCCGACGTGTTCGACGCCCTTGGGGACTACCGTTCGGCGACTCGGCTGAGGGAGGAGGCCGCAGAGCTGAAGCACCGCTTCAACGACGCCTTCTGGATGGAGGACGAGCAGTTCTTCGCGATGGCCCTGGACGGGGAGAAACGGCAGGTCCGAACCGTCGTTTCGAACCCTGGACACTGCCTGTACGCCGATATCGTCGACCCCGAGAAGGCCGCGCAACTGGCCCGCAGGCTGCTGCAACCCGACATGTTCAGCGGTTGGGGCATACGCACCATGAGCAAGGGCGCCCTTGCCTACAACCCGATGAGCTACCACAACGGTTCCGTGTGGCCCCACGACAACGCGCTCATCGCCGCGGGGCTGAAGCGCTACGGAAACTTCAAGGCCACCAACCGGGTGGCCACGGCAATGTTCGATGCCTCCATCCATGCCGACTACATGCGTCTGCCCGAGCTCTTCTGCGGGTTCACCCGGCGAACCCCCAACCAGCCGGTCGGCTACCCCGTGGCCTGCTCGCCGCAGGCCTGGGCGGCAGGAGCTCCCCTCCTGATGCTCCAGGCCATCCTGGGCGTGTCTGCCCGGGCCCACGAGAACATGCTGACGGTCAACAAGCCCCACCTCCCCCCCTGGCTCAACGTGGTGGAGCTGCGCAACCTGCGGGTGGGCAACAGCACCATCTCGTTGGTGTTTCGCCGTGAGGGCGAGATCACCGGGTTCTCCCTCCTCGACCGCAAGGGGGACGTCCGGGTTCTCATGGAGGAGTAGCAGAGGAATTCCGCCTTTCGTTAGCCCAAATAAGGCCAAAAGTCCCTAATCCTGCTGCCTCCGAGTGTCGATATGCGCTTCAAAGGAGGCCTATGCGAGAGCATGCGCGCATCCTCCGGACCACTCTGGGGATGCGGAGAGAAAACGGGTTCACGGTGCTCGAGACGGTCGTGGCGCTGGGGGTCATCCTCGCCGCGATGCTGACGCTTGCGTACACCGCGAACGTCGGCTTCTCCGACGCCGCCTACGCCCGCCAGCGCCAAACGGCGTCCGGGCTGGCAAACCAGACAATCGAGCAGGTGCGGGCTCTCCCCTTCGACACGCTGACGAAGGGCCTGAGCAACTTCGACAACCTCGGCGGCGATCCCAACATCCAAGTGTCTGGCTCCGACTATCTGTTCAAGGGGGTCACGCCCAACGAGAGAATTCCTACCCGTGGGGACAATCCGCCCCCCGTCGTCGTGCCTCTCGTTCCGCACATC
>WNGB01012043.1_pt1 | contig 11793 bp, 9 predicted proteins | sample 5400681 | NCBI WGS metagenome assembly WNGB01 (sample SAMN13153367, study PRJNA577476) | soil metagenome | isolation source: 115 cm soil or saprolite under grassland replicate 2 | place: USA:California | collected 2016-06-15 | reverse complement strand
CGTCGTCGGCGGCCGGTCAGCCATCGTCGGCCACGGCCGATCGGAGGCCAGCTTGTTCGCTCACGATATGCATCTCCTGCTCGCCGCGCTGACCGCGCTCACGGTCGTGGCCGCGACCGCCGACGGAGCCGTCCGAGCGATCACCGCCCGCCCGGCGGGTATCGCGGCCGAGCGCACCCGGGACGCGGCGTTGCTCGCGGTCGCGGCCACCGCCGCGTCCGGAGTGGCACTGCTGGTCACCGGGCACCGACCCCTCGAGTGGCTTCACATGGTGTACACGGCGCTGGCGGTGGGCCTGGTGCCGGTGGCGGACAACGCGGGCGCGGCGTTGCGATCCGATCGGGCCAGGGCGCTGGCCCGAGTGGGCGGCGGACTGGTTTGCCTCGTTGTCATCGCCCGCCTGTTCCAGACCGGTTGAGCATGGCGCTGCGGGGGTGAGTCGATGGCCGTTCGCGCGACGGATCTCCTTGTTCGGTGGGGCCTGCGGGCCTTCCAGGTGTTCGCCATCGCCGAGGGCGGGCTGCTTCCGGCCATCTTGATCGTCGCGCTGCTCCACTGGTTCAGCGGCGCCGGCGCGGGAGTGGTCGCCGTGGTCGGCGCCCTGCACGGGACCGCGTTCACCGTCTACGTCCTGCTGGCACCGCTGGTCGCCCGGTTGCTGCGCTGGTCGCCGCGCACCCTGTCGGTGGCGCTGTCGGTGGCCTTCGTGCCGTTCGCCCCCTGGGCGTTCGAGCGCCGGGTCCGCGGTGAGCTCGTCCGGTGCGTCGAACTGCACCGCCCACCGAGGGTCCGTGAGCGGTGACAGCACGAGGGATCGGGGCTTCTGTACGCCGCACTCCGGACTTATCCTGCGGATGAGACGTCCAGCTAATGAGACACGCTGCTCCGCCTCCTCTCGGGGAGGGAGTCCTCATGAACACCGATGCGTCTGGCACCGAACCGGAGCGCGTTCCCACGGAGGGCCGGCACAGCGGCGCACCCGTCGAGACACAATCACCTCCGACCGGCGCCGAGTGGCGCCGAGCATTCCGGGGCCGTGTCAAGGAGCAACTGGGCCTGCGCGGAATCATCAGCGAGTACCTGGTCCCGGTCGAGACGAACACCTTCTGGTACACGCTCGGCGGTGTGCTGGCGATCTCGCTGGTGCTGGAGATCCTGACCGGGATGCTGCTGTCCCTGCGGTACATCCCGGACGCCGGCCGCGCCTACGGCATCACCAAGACGCTGCTGGGCGAAGGCGGCTGGTCGCTCGTGTTGAACTTCCACTACTGGACCGCCTACGTCATCTTCGGTCTCGTCATGGTGCACATGATGCGGGTGTTCTTCAGCGGCGGTTACCGCGGTCGTCGTACCGGGCTGTGGCTGATCGGCGCGGGACTGGCCGGCACGGTGTTCCTGCTGAGCATCACCGGCGAGACCCTGCACTGGGACGAGCGCGGGTTCGCCGTCCCGTGGCACACCTCGGAGATCCTGGAAGCCGTCGGGCTGGACAAGACGCTGAACTACACCCATGAGGACCTGCTGAACGTCGGCAGGGCGACCGACCTGCTCATCCCCTACTACGCGCTGCACGTGGCGATCCTGCCGATCCTGCTGCTCATGCTGATCGCGATGCACTACTACCTGATCAAGGTGAAGGGCATCTCGCTGCCGTTCTGGCACAAGCACACCGGACAGACGGCACCGTTCAGCAAGCACGTCGCGCTGTGGTTCGCCTACAGCGCCGTGGTCGTCGGGGCGCTGGTGGCGGTCTCCTTCATCCATCGCGATCCGGGTCCCGAACCACAACTCCTGCCGACCTCGGAGTTCTACGGGTCCGAGGAGGGTCCCGGCGAGCTCGGCATCGTGCCGACGTTCCCGATCATGTGGGCCCATGGCATGAACCGGTTCGTCACCATCGCGTTCGGCCTGGAGCCGGACATCTGGGGGACGATCATCGGCATGGCGCTGATGGCAGCTGCCCTGATCGCGATCCCGTTCCTGGACCGGGGCGGTCCGGCCGAGCCCCAGAGCTGGCGCGAAGCGCTGAGCCTGCGCCGCCGTGGCTGGGCATACCTGGCGATCGTGGTCTTCTGGGCCGTGCTGATCATCGGCACCGTCACGAACCTCGTCACCCCCAAGGGCTGATCACGCCGCCAGGCATGCCCGGTCGCGCTACGGCGTGTGCACCGATCCGTACGGCACGACCTTCACCGTACGGGTGCCCGGGCGGCCGCCGAGGACCACCGCGCGGAGCGACACGTTGTCGGCCGTGCTCACCTCGTAGAGGCGCTTCGCGGGGTTCGCGACGACCTGGATGTAGTACGTCCCGTTCGGCAGCCTGGTGATGTCGAAGGACTGGCCGGGCAGGTCCTGGACGTAGGTGTCACCCGAACCGATGTCGAGCACCTCGCGCACCGACAGCGCGCCGGCGCCGCCGCACGCGGTGTGCAGGTCGGTGTTCGACGGGTGCCAGTTGGCGTTCGGGATGGTGTAGTCGATCGCGTCGGTGGCGGCCAGGCAGAACGCCTCCTTCTGGCTGCGCATGATCTGCTTCTTGCTCGCGTCCAGCAGCCGGTACGACGCGAAGTCGGTGAAGTGCCAGTGCTGGTGGCCCTCCCGCGGGTCCCACTCGAGTGTCCCGGTGGGCGCGTACCCGACCTGCCTGCCGTTGTCGTCGTAGAAGTACTGGTACGCGTCCATCAGGGCCTGGCCCTGCCGGCGGAACCCGTCCAGCACCAGCGGCGAGCGGCCGGCGTTCCACACCGTCGCGGCGAAGTGCAGGTAGTCGCGGGCCGGCGCGGCCTTCACGCCCTCGCCGTCGCCGTGGTCGATGCCGATCTGGTACGCCGGGACCGGCCGCAGGTCCGGCCGCGGTGCCACCGTCGTACCGGCCCGGGGCCTGGTGCCGTCAGCGCGGCCGGCGTCCATGTCGTGGTCGGACGCGGGTGGCGTGCGGACGACGAGCCTGACCCGCGCGCTCGCCTGGTTCGCCGGGATGCCGAACGCGTCCCGGTACGCCTGCCGGATGAACACGGTCGCGGTGTAGGTGCCGTTCTTCAGCCGCACGGTGCCCGCACTGCCGGTGGACGTCGCCCAGCCGCGCTGGATGCCCCACACGCTGCCGACCGTGAACGGGTTGTCGGAGCACCCGTCCGGGTACGGCGACCGGTCCGGCGCGTCCGGCCGGGTCCGGGCACTCTCCCCGTTCGGGCACACCGCCTGGTCGCGCTGCGCGACGACCTTGCCGGCGGAGTCGGTGACGGTGATGTGCAGGAAGTGCGACAGGCCGGCGAAGCTCGTCACCAGCCCGGCGGGCAGCGGCTTCGTGTGGCCGCCGGTGACCCAGCCCGCGGTCAGCGACCTGCTGTACGACGGTCGCTTGACGCGGATCTCGAACGGGCTGTCGCCGGCGACCAGGTGCGTCGGCAGATCCAGCTCGACCTGCCCGTCGTACCGGTCGAGAACGACGGACGAGGTGGCGGTGACGAGGCGGAGCGGTGGTTGCTTCGATGCGGTCGCGGCGGTGGAGGCGGGTGCGAAGGCGGCGACGAGTGCTGCCGCGGTGCCGGCCGCCACGGCCGTCGTACCGATCAGGCGTGAGCGTCTCAAGGGTTTCCCTCCCGAGTTTCACGGCCCCCGCCAGGATGCGGGAGCCTGTACGGGATGGAAGACGCCCAGGTCCGGCCGCCGGATCGAACAGCCGCGTTGCGGGCTCGTTGCGGTTCGCGCTCGGCCGGCGTCACAACCGCCGCAGGCGGAGTGGGCTGGAGGGGAAGACCAGGGCGGTCAGGGCGGTCTCACCGTCGTTGACGAACACCTCGACGCTGCACCGGTCGACGATGATGTCGAGCCGGAGAGCGTCGGCAGCGGTGACCGGCGCACCGGCGACGCCTGCGAAGGCCGGGTGGAACCCGGTTTGCCCCGACACCGTGCGGTCGAGGGTGAGCCGGCCGGTGGATCGGCTGTAGCGCAGGCGTGTGACCTCGTCGTCGGCACCGACCAGATCGACGCCCTCGTCTCCTTCCCGCAGGTTCAGAGTGACCTCGAAGCGCCGGAGACCGGCGGCGCTCGCCGGCTCCCGCGCCGGGCGCTGGATGAGCGTGAGCCTGCCGAGCCGGGTCTCGAGGGCGAGCTCGCGTGGCAGGGTCATCGCGCCTCGCCACGGGCTGGTGGGGACCTCCCGGGCGTACGCCCAGCTGCTCATCCACCCGATGAGCAGGCGACGGCCGCCGGGAGCGTTGTCCCAGGTCACCGCGGCGTAGCAGTCGGGACCGTGATCGAGCCGCCGGAACACCGGATCGTCAGGCGTGAACCGATGCCCGTCGAAGCGACCGGCGAGGTACCACGTGGCGCACCCGTCGGGACTGCCCTCCTCGTTCGCGCTGAGGATGAGCACGTCCTTCCGGCGACCCTGGTCGCCGTCGACCGGCAATGCGAACAGATCGGGGCACTCCCAGAAGCCCGCCGGCTCAGGAAGCGGCCCGAACTCGCTCAGGAGCTCCCAGTGCCTCAGGTCCGCGGAGCGGTAGAACAGCACCTGACGTGCGTGCGCCTCGACGGCCACCAGAAGCCAGTGGCCGTCACCGCCGCTGTCGGTCCACCAGGTGACCTTGGGGTCGCGGAAAGCCCGCGACCCGCGGTCGAGCACCGGATTGCCCGCGTACTTCGTCCAGGTCAGGCCGCCGTCGCCGGAGTACGCCAGCGACTGCGCCTGGCGACCGGTCGCGTAGGCGCTCGTGTAGACGGCGACCATCGGCGGCGTATCAAGGTCGTCGGCGCCCCCGAAGCCTGAGGTGTTGTCATGGTCGACGACTGCCGAGCCCGAGAAGATCGCCTCGTGGTCGCCGTACCGGATGGCCACGGGGTGCTCGGTCCAGTGGACAAGGTCCGAGCTGGAGGCGTGGCCCCAGCACATGTTGCCCCACGTGTCCCCGTCCGGGTTGTGCTGGAAGAACAGGTGCCACAGCCCGTTGTGGTGCACCAGGCCGTTGGGGTCGTTCATCCAGTTGCGGCGTGGAGTGAAGTGGACGTCCGGCCGGAAGTCGTCATCCATCACCGCGCGCCTGTCCGGTGGCCGTGCGCTGGTGACCGGGCGATCGACGCGCGTTCCACCGACGGGCAGGCGATCCGCACGACACCGTCGTCCGGTGTCTCGTCGAGGCCGAGCAGCATGCGCACCCCGGCCACACCGAGCTCGTAGTGCGGCAGCCCAACGGTGGACAGCGGCGGCCGCAGGTGGGCGGCGATCACTTCCTGGTTGTCGAAGCCCATGACGGCGATGTCGCCGGGGATCGACCTGCCGCGCTCCTTCAGGCCGTCGTACAGGCCCATGGCGACACGGTCGTTGTGGCAGAAGACCGCTGTGGCGCCGATGGCGAGGACGCGCTCGGCAGCGGCGTACCCGCCCTCCTGGTCCGGTTGGGCGTCGATCACCAGCGCGGCGTCGAAGGTCTGCCCGCCGGCCTCGAGCGCCTCGCGGTAGCCCTGGAGGCGGCCGGTCCGGGCCGGTGAGGGTGTCGTGGTGTTGATGAAGGCGATGCGGTGGTGGCCGTGCTGCAGCAGGATCTCGGTGGCCGTCCGGCCGCCTTGGACCTCATCGGGTACGACGGCCTGGGCGTCGCCGTCGGGCGAGGAGCAGTTGACGAGCACGAAGTCGGTCTCGTGCAGCGGTTTCGGTACGTCGGCGGGCCGGTGGTACCAGGTCGAGTAGAGGATCCCGCGGACCTTGTGCTCGAGCATCATGGAGATCGCGTCTGTCTCCACGTTCTCGTCGCCCTCGGTGTTGGCGACGAGAAGGACGTACCCGTGCTTCCACGCCTCGTCCTGCGCGCCGTGGACGATCTGGCCGGCGAACGGGGTGCTGGCGATCGCGTCGGCGACCAGTCCGATGAACTTCGAGCTTCCGCTCACCAGGGTCTTGGCCATGGCGTTCGGCCGGTACCCGAGGTCGCGGATGGCCTTCCGCACGCGCTGGCGGGTCTCCGGGCCGATCCGCGCGCCCCGCTTGTCGTTGATGACCAGCGAGACGGTGGCGACGGACACGCCCGCCGCCTCGGCCACGTCGCGCATGGTGACCAGGCGGCGGCCCTGCTGGGCAGGCTGGTTCGCCGCGACCGGCTCGGCCCTCGGAGGTTGTTCGGAGGTCATGCTCTAACCCTTCGTCGCACCGCTCTCCAGCCCGTAGATGATCGCCTTGTTCAGCACGAGGAATACCAGCAGGAGCGGGGTGAGCGTGACACAGACGGCCGCGAACGTCGCGGTCCAGTCGATCTTGCCCATCGCGCCGATGTAGTTCTGCAGGCCGACCGGGATGGTCTTCAGGTCTTCGGACAGGATGAACGTGTTGGCGAAGATGAAGTCGTTCCAGATGAAGATGCTGTTCACCAGGACGACCGTGACCACCGTGTTGACCGACAGTGGCAGCGTGACGAACAGGAAGATCCGGTAGGGCCCGGCACCGTCGAGGGACGCCGCCTCGTAGTTCTCGCGCGGGATGTACTCGAAGAACGACGAGAACAGGTAGACCGCCATCGGCAGGGAGAACCCGGCGAGCGGGATGATCATCGACTGGTAGGTGTCGAGCAGGCCTACCCGGGAATAGTCGACGAACAGCGGCACGAGCGCGATCTGGACCGGCACGATGATGCCGATGAGGAACAGCCCGCGCACGAACTTCGCCAGCTTGAACCCGAGAACCTGCACGGCGTACGCGGCCATCATGCCCAGGACCACGATGGCGAGGTCGGCGCCCGCGGTGACGATCACGCTGTTGCGCATGTAGGTGCCGAGGTGACCCATCTCGAAGGCCCGCGAGAAGTTGGCGAAGGTGATCGAGCTCGGCAGGGCGAACGGGTTGCCGGTCGCGAAGTCCTGCTCGTCGCGGATGCTCGTCAGGAAGACCCATAGCAGGGGGTAGATCTGCACGACGGCGATCGCGACGACGAGCGCGGTCGACAGGGCGTGGTGGATGCTCCGGTCCCGTCGCGGGCGACGGCGCGGCGGACGCGACGAGCGCGCCTGCGTCGAGGCGGGTGCGGGGACGGCGAGCAGAGTCATGAGTCCAGCCTCGGGCGGTAGAGGAGGCCGATGATCCCGACCGCGACCAGGCACTCGATGACGATGAAGACCGAGATGGTGCTCGCGTAGCCGTAGTCGGTGCTGGTGAAGGCCCTCTTGTACATGTAGGTGGTGAGCAGTTCCGAGGACTGGCCTGGCCCGCCGTTGGTCATGATGTACGGGATGTCGAAGCCACGCAGACCGTAGGTCGTGGCCATGATCGTCGTCGTGGTCCACACGGGGCGGATGTAGGGGAAGCGGATGCTCGCGAAGATGCGCCAGGCCGAGGCGCCGTCCAGGCGGGCCGCCTCCTCCAGCTCCCGCGGGACGGCGAGCAGCGCGGCGTAGATGATCAGCGTGTAGAGCCCCATGAACCGCCACCCCTCGGGGACCGACACGGCGGCGAGCACCGTGTGCACGTCCGAGGTCCATGAGTGCACCCACTGACCGAGGCCGGCCCACCGCAACGCCTGGTTGAGCAGGCCGACCGGCTCGAGGGAGTAGATCCGCGCGAAGAGATACGCGATGGCGACGGTCGAGATGACCGCGGGCAGCAGGTAGAGGGTCTTGAAGACCTCGCGCCCGCGGCGCACGGACGTCAGCAGGCTCGCGACCAGGAGCGCTCCGCCGAGCTGGAGGACGAGACAGATCGCGAGGTAGACGAGCGCGTTGCCGAACGCGCGCCAGAAGACGTCGTCGCCGGTGAGCATGTGGCGGTAGTTCTCCATCCCGACGAACTGCAGGTCCGTGATGCCGTCCCACGAGAAGAAGCTGAGGAACAGCGACTGGAGGATCGGGACGAAGACCGCGACGGCGTACAGCAGCAGTGGCGGCAGCAGGAAGACCAGGACCGACAACCGGGAACGACTGGGAAGCATGAGCGTTGCCTTCCGGGGTGGGAAGTCACTTCTTGAAGAACTTCGGCGCGTTCTCGGCCAGGGTCTGGTCCATCGTGCCGAGGAACTTCTCGGGCGTGATGTTGCCCTGCACGAGGAGGGTCAGCTCCTGCTGCAGACGCGTGTTCGTCGTCGGGTCGAGCTGAGTGTCCCACGGCATGCAGATCGCCGGGCCGACGTCCTTCGCCTCGCCGAGCGCCTTCTGGTACAGCGGCGTGGCGTTCGCGGGGACGGCGGTCGTGGCGTCCTTGGTCGGCGAGAGTGCACCGGAGGCGCCGTACTCGGCCGGGTACTCGGCCAGGGCGAACTTGAGGAAGTCCTTGACGAGCGGATCGAAGGTCCGCGCACTCACCGCCATGCCGATGCCGGAGGTGGCGACGTACTCGTTCTCCGCGGTGGCCGGACCGGGACCGGCCGGCACCCGGAAGAAGTCGACCTTGTCGCGCACCGACGCGTCGAGCTTGTCGGTCGCCAGGCTGCTCAGCTCCCACGTGCCGATGTTGTACATGGCCGCCCTGCCCGAGGTGAACAGGTTCTGGGCGTCCGCGTAGCCCTGAGAAGCGAAGCCGTCCTGGAAGCACTTGTTCGCGCCGAGCTGGTGGAGCCAGCCGGCGGCCTTGGTCCCGGCCGGGTCGGAGAACCGCGCGTCGGCGGACTTGAGCTTCTTGACGTAGTCGGGCCCGGCCACGCGGAACGGCTGGTAGGAGACGTAGCGCTCCAGCGGCCACTGGTCCTGGCCGTTGAGCGCGATCGGCGTGACGCCGGCCTTGCGCAGTGCGGTGCACATCGCCGGAATGTCATCGAGCGACTTGGGGACGGAGACACCGGCCTTCTGGAAGAGGGCCTTGTTGTACCAGAAGAACTCCAGCTCGAACTGCAGCGGGATCATGTAGAGCGAGCCGTCGTCGAACCGCTGGTAGTTGAGCGCGTTCGGCCGGTACGAGTCGTAGAGCCCGAGATCCTTCAGCAGCTTGTCGACGTCCAGCAGCTTCCCCTGCTTGGCCAGCTTCGCGGCGAAGGGCGTGGCGTCGGTGTCGAACAGCTCGGGAAGCTTGTTGGCCGCGGCCAAGGTCTCGTACTTCTGGATGTACGACGGCCGGTCCGGGGTGGTGATGAAGTTGAGCGAGAACCCGGGGTGGGCCGCGGCGTACTCATCGGCGATCTTCTTCATGGTCGTGATGACCGAGCCGTTGGCCGGGCGGGACAGCAGCCAGGTGATCTGGCGGGCCTTGATCTGACCGGTCGGGTTGACGTCGCCGGAAGCGGTTCCGGTCGAGCCGCCACAGCCGGCGACGGTGAGGGCCATGACGGCGGCTGCCGCGGTCGCCTTGATTGCGTTCCTCATGGGAGTGCTCCTTGGTGATGATGGATGGTGCTTCAGGTGTCGGACTGGGCGTGCACGGCCAGCTCCGCGACGCGCACCCGGCCCTCGCCGGCGAAGACCCCGAGCCGGCCGCCGGCTCGGTCGTACATGCGCGCGCTGAGGGTGACATGGCGGTCCAGTACGGCGACCAGCAGGTCGCCGTCGACCAGGACTTCGAGCGTGTGCTCTCCGGGCGTGACATCGCAGGGACGCTCGATCTCGAAGGGCACGTCGCCGGAGACCTGCCATTGCATGGGTCCGGTGGTCGCGCGGGGCCAGCGGTCGAAGACCAGGCGGCCGCGTCTCGGCTCCAGGCGGACGATGTAGGCCTCGTCGCCGTCGGCACTCGATCTGATCAGCAGGCCGGTCTCGGTCGTGTCCGGACCGACGTCCAGCACCGCTCTCGCGTAGAACGTGTCGGGCGCGTTCTCACGCGACATCACCACGTCGAACCCGTCAGGCGTGCGGAGGTCTCTGGGGAAGGGGCGGTCGAACGTCAGCGGGAGGCGCGTGTGGAAGCTGGCGACCAGCTCGTCCGGGATGCGGAAGGCAAGGGTCCCGTCGGGATTCTGGCGGGCTTCGAGAGTGGACAGGGTTCCCGCCCACTGCCAGGCGCCGTCGTCACAGGCGCCCTCCTTGCTGGAGATCCAGCCGAAGAAGAAGCGGCGCCCGTCACGGGCGGCCGACTTGGAGGCGTAGAACGCTCGGCCGTCGACGGTGTCTCGCGCCGGCACGGTCCATGGGCCCTCAGGACTCTTCGCCACGCGGTACCGGGTGGTGAAGCTCTCGGAGAACTCCGAGTAGACGAGGTACCACCACCCACCCCACTCGAAGAGGTCGGGGCACTCGTGCATGAGGTAACGCCGTGGGTCCCAGAACGGCTCGGCGGGATGCCATGCCGTGAGGTCGATCGAGGTGAGCTGGGCGATGACGCCGCGGCGGCGCAGCGGGCCGGTGGTGTGCCGGCCGGCGACGAGCATCCGCCACACGCCGGTCCGCTCGTCCTTGACGACGAACGGGTCGCGCCAGTCGGCGGTCTCGTACCCGTCCGGCGCCTGAAGCTCCCAGCCGCCGTCGCGCACCCAGCTGGTCATCCCGTCGGTGCTGGTCGCGCGCCGGACGACCTGCAGGGGCCGGCCGTCGGCACCGAGGCGGCCCGGGTTCTGCCCGGTGTAGTAGAGGTGGTGGACGCCGCGGTCGTCCCGGACGACGCAGCCGGTGTAGACGTTGAAATCGGCCTCGTCTGGGCCGCCGTGCGGGAAGGCGACACCCCGGTCGTCGAAGCGCAGGAAGTCCTTCGTGGTGACCAGCGCCCAGGGCGTGCCCGGCTTGGGGTCCTCGCGCCGCTCGAGCAGGTAGAAGAGCCAGAACTCCCCGTCGACCTCGATGGGGATCACGTCTCCTACCCACCCGTCCGCGGGCTGGAAGAAGGCCGAGTACGCCATGACCGTCGGCTCCCTTTCTGCTGCTGATTAAACGCTTTAGCAGACGCTAGCAGGTCACCCAGCGCTTGATCAAGCGTTTGAGCAGATCTTTCGCCCGACAACATGAGCGGGCGTCCGGCCCGCGTTTCCGCAGCCCGGACGCCCGCTCCTCGCTACTCCTCTACGGAGACGACGCGACGGAAGTCGTCGCAGCCGCTCTCGCACCAGACCAGGTCGCCGCTGTGGGCGAGCCGGTCGCGCTGCAGGTGACCGCAGACCAGCCGGACGCGGCGCATGGCGTGCCCGGGCCGGATCGGCACACCGGTCCTTCCTGTTGGTACTCGTCTCGATGTCTTGGCAGCCATCGCTGCGTCCTCCTTTCTGTTCGTGTCGTTGTCCGACGTGCGGGAGGCGAGAGTCGAACTCGCTCAGCGCTTGGCAACGGCTTTACAAACCGCCCCACCTCTCCAACCGGTGGCGCTCCCGCGTGATGTGGTCCAGCGGTGGGAGCGAGAGTCGAACTCGCAACTGACGACGGTGCGCCAGGACGGGTTAGCAACCCGCTGCCTGTGCCGGTAGGCGGACCCCACCAGGTCCCGCGTGCCCTGGTACGACGAGCGGCGAGGGGCGGGGTCGAACCGCCACGTCCCGGAGGACCGACTGTTTTCGAGACAGCGGCCGGCGCCATCTGTCGGCTGGCCTCGCCTTGCTTCTGCTGGGCTTTCGCTGCCAGGGCAGGGCTCGAACCTGCGGGACCCCGGGTCAGAGCCGGGGGTGGGACACCGTCGCCCACCTGGCACCACGTCGTACGGCGACACGTCGTGCGTGCGGCTCCGGGGACTCGAACCCCGAACCTCCCGGCCCTCGACCGGACGCCTCTACCTGTTTGGGCCAGAGCCGCGTGGGGTGTCCGGCGAGACTCGAACTCGCTTCCTCCGGGGCCACATCCCGGCGCGTCGACCGCTTCAGCTTCGGACACAGAGCGGACGGCCGGGCTCGAACCGGCGACCTCCACCATGGCAAGGTGGCGCGCTGACCGACTGCGCTGCGTCCGCGAGTGGTGCGTGCCCTC
>WNGB01023592.1_pt1 | contig 11794 bp, 9 predicted proteins | sample 5400681 | NCBI WGS metagenome assembly WNGB01 (sample SAMN13153367, study PRJNA577476) | soil metagenome | isolation source: 115 cm soil or saprolite under grassland replicate 2 | place: USA:California | collected 2016-06-15 | reverse complement strand
GAGCCCGGCACGCCCGACCTGGCCACGCTCTCCGCGTCGACCACCAAGACCACCGTCGCGGGCGCACCCCGTGACCCCGACCCAGGTCACGCGACCGACGGGCTCGTGGTCCGGGTCCCGAAGCCGCTCGCGCTGCGGTCCAGCCCCGACGGGCCGGCGTTCGGCAAGATCGGCCCGCGGCAGTTCGGCCCGACCTGGCTGCCGGTGATCCACCAGGTCGACGGCTGGGTGCAGGTGCTCCTTCCCTCTCGTCCCAACGGCTCGACCGGCTGGCTTCCGTCCGACCAGGTCGAGCACGAGGTGTCGCCGTACCTCATCCGGGTGCACCTGGCCTCCCGCAGCCTCGAGCTCTTCTTCGACGACCAGCTCACCGGCTCGTGGCCGGTCGCCGTCGGGGCGTCGGCCACGCCGACGCCGGTGGGCCGGACGTTCGTGCTCGGCTCGATCACCGACCCGGGACAGTCCTACTCACCGGTGATCCTGCCGCTCGGCATGCACAGCGAGACGCTCGACACGTACGGCGGCGGGCCCGGCACCGTCGCCCTGCACACCTGGCCCGACTCGTCCGTGTTCGGCACCGCTGCCAGCCACGGGTGCGTGCGGGTGCCGTCCGCGGCATTGGACCGCCTCACCGCCGTACCACTCGGCACGCTCGTGCTGATCGACCGCAAGTGACCCATCGCAGAAGGAGCACCATGAGACGAGACCTGAAGGCGCTGGCCGGCACGGCCGTCGTCGTGACCGCGACGGTGAGCTTCGCCGTACTGGCCGGTTCGAGTGCGGTCGACGCGCGCACCACCACGTCGTCGGCGTACGGCGTCTCTGCGGCCGGCGCGCTGCCACTCGACAAGACGCCGTACGCCGAGTCGTCCGACGGCAGCACCCACACGACCTCGCAGGTCGAGCTGCCCGACAACCCGTTGCTGTCGCTGGGCGCCGCCACGATCTCGGCCGGCAACGACTCGGCGTCGGTCCAGCTGCTCGACGTCGGGATCGGGCAGGGTGGGTTCGACCAGCTGCCCGAACCGCCCGACGCGCTCAAGGACGCGTGCGCCAGCCTGCCGGACGCCGGCACCGACGACCTGCCGCTCGGCGAGCTGCCCGAGATCCCGGTCCCGGGCTTCCCCAGCCCCGGCGACCTGCCGGCCTCCGACCTGCAGGAGCTGTGCAACCTGCTGCTGACCCCGCCTGACTCCGTGCTCGGCGTGGGCGCCGTACACGTGTGGTGCCAGGGCGACACCGGAGCCGTCGAGGTGGGGAACCTGAAGGTGCTCGGCCAGGCGGTCGACGTCCCGAGCACCGCGCCGAACACGTCGCTGCCCGCCAACCCGCTCGTCGGGATCACGGTCAACAAGCAGACCAAGAACTCCGACGGCTCGTTCACCGTCGAGGGCCTGGTCATCGACCTGGGCGACGGTAGCCAGACCATCACGCTGGGCTCGACCACCTGCGCGAAGCCGGCGGCCAAGCACCACGCGTCGCCGACGCCTACCCCGACCGCGCCCTCGCCGACGCCCGTGGTCACCACCCACCCGGTGACCGGCTGAGTATGGCTCAGCGGCCGACGAGTCGGTCGTGCCAGCGCACGGCCGACGCGTCGGTGAGTGAGGCGACCTGGTCGACGACGACGCGGCGTCTTGCCGTGTCGTCGCTGGCGTCGCGCCAGTCGTCCGCGAACGGCCGGTCGAGCGAGTCCGGGCCGCGGTCGCAGAGGGTCTCGACGAGCCGGGTGAGCAGCTCGCGCTGGTGTTCCATGGGCGCGACCCGGTCGTCGGCGCGCATGACGTAGTGGGCCGCGATGCCCTTGAGGACTGCGATCTCCAACGCGGTCGTCTCCGGTACGACCAGGTCGGCTTGGTGCCGGACGAAGGGGCCGTCGGCGGCCGCGAAGGTCTCCGCTCGGACGGCACCGCAGAAGCGCCCGATCAGGTCGCTGGTGAGGTTCTTGAGTGCCGCGAGGGCGCGCCGGCTGGCGTCGTACGGCGTCTGCGGCCAACTGTCGATCCGCTGCAACCCGTTGAGTACGTCGTCGAGCCGGTCGTCGCTGGCGCTCGGGACGTACCAGTCGCGCACCGCCTGCCAGATCGCCCCCCGGTCGAGCGCGGTCAGGTCGACGCGGCCCGCGACGATGCCGTCCTCGAGATCGTGGACGGAGTAGGCCACGTCGTCGGCGAGATCCATCACCTGCGCTTCGACACACTGACGCCGCCCGGTCACCCCCGCGCGCAGCCACTCGAAGACGGGCAGGTCGTCGTCGTACACCCCGAACTTGCGGATCTCCCGCGGCGACCCGTCGGCGTGCACGCCCGCGGGGTCGGCGGCGTCTTTGTGGGTCCAGGGGTACTTGGTGCAGGCGTCAAGGGTCGCCCGGGTGAGGTTGAGCCCGGCCGACCCGCCGGGACCGAAGGTCTTGGCCTCGAGCCTGGTCAGGATGCGCAAGGTCTGGGCGTTTCCCTCGAACCCGCCGCAGTCGACCGACAGCTCGGCCAGCGCGCGCTCGCCGTTGTGGCCGAACGGCGGATGCCCGAGGTCGTGGGCGAGCGCCGCGGTCTCGGCGATGTCGGGATGGCAGCCCAGCGCCCGGGCCAGGTCGCGCGCCACCTGGGCCACCTCGAGGCTGTGGGTGAGCCGGTTGCGGACGAAGTCGTCGGTCTGCGGGCCGACCACCTGGGTCTTGGCCGCGAGCCGTCGCGACGAAGCAGCGTGTACGACGCGGGCCCGGTCTCGCTCGAACGGAGTGCGCTCCGGTGCCTCGACCCGTTTCGGCGGCTCCGGCACGATCCGCTCGCGCGCGGACCCGTCGTACACCTGAGCGGTGTCGTACGACTGCGTCATTTCTTACGGCCCTGTCATCTCTTACGGCCCTGTCATCTCGGGGCCGACCCTACTGCGCCCCACCGACACCCCCGTCGAAGTGGCGTCTTTGGCCCCACGAGGTGGCGGCTCCGCGGCCCGTCGAGCGCGACCGGGCCGTCGCAGCAAGTGTCCCGAAATAGGCAGGAACCCGGCCGGTTGGCCGGGTTCCTGGTCTGCTCCCTGGTGCGTAGACCTGGTCAGTACACCGAGACGTGCACGTGATCGTAGTGGTTGGCGGTGTCCGAACCGCGGTCCTCCATGTAGCGCCAGCCCTCGCTGGCCCGCTCGGGGGTCCAGATGTGCTGCTGCCAGATGATGTCGTAGATGTTCAGCTCGGCGGCGTGCTCCTGCAGGAACGCCGCGACCGCATCGCCGAGCTCCGGGTCGGAGATCATGATGTCGAGCGCCTTGCCGGTGACGTGCTCGCCGTGGTCGTCCCAGCCGAGGTAGGTCGTGATCTGCGGGAACGCGTGACACACCGACCGGTAGACGTAGATCGCGCCGTCGGTGAGCCCGTCCTCGACGCTGGAGTCGGGGCACGGCTCCATCGACAGGCCGGCCGCCGCGGCGATCGGCTTCTCGTCGGACAGGTAGCCGGAGGTGACCCAGCGGGACTTTCCGTTGATTACGACCTCGGTGCGACCACCGGCCTCGCGGCCGGTGACCAGCACCTTGTCACCTTCGGCGATCTCGCCGAGCTTCGTCGCGCCGGCGCGGGCGCCCGACCAGATGTTGAGGTCGGTGGTGGCCCACTGATGGATGTGGGCCTGGTTGATGGCCTTGGTCGTTGCAGCGGCTACGCGGGCTCGGGCGGCCGCGGCCTGCTTGGCACGCAGCTCCTTGCGGGCCTGGGCGGCAGCTTCTTCCTTCTCCTGCGGCGTCAGGCGGCCGCTGTCACGCGAGACCTCTTCGCCGCGGTCGCTCGTCAGGTCGGCGATCGACTGCTGGCCGTCGGCCAGCATCGGGTCGGAGAGGGGGGTGCCGGAGACGACTCCGGCGGTCACCGTAGCCGCGGTCGCGACGACGGCAAGAGGGGCACTGACAACAACCGCCTTGGGGATCTTCGGCAGTTTGCGGGCATTGGTGACCCGCTTGTGGCGACTTTGTGCCACAGCGTTCATCCTTTGCTTTCGGCTTACACGGGGTACGTGCCGGTGAGGGCACGAGGTTCGAGTGAAGCACACGCGTCAATCCCGCGGCCATTCTCGGCGGGCGTGTCGATGGTCACCCTGGGGTGGCCGAGCGCTCATCCGCCCGACGTCTCCGAGGCGTCTTCGCGCACTCCGCAGCCGGCGCCGTCCGCGTCGTCCAGCCATCCCTCCGGGAGTACGACGCGCTTCCGCGGCGACCCCTGTCGGCCCCTCGGGGCACCCAGCTCGGACACCGGGAACGTCTCCTCGGGGTCGAGCTCGGCCAGCAGTCCGTCGAGGGTGGCGAGCGTGTCGACCAGGGCCAGCGAGTGCCGCAGGGTGCCCCCGGCCGGGAAGCCCTTGAGGTACCACGACACGTGCTTGCGGAACTCCTTGCAGCCCCGCTCCTCGCCCATGTGCTCGGCCAGCAGCTCGGCGTGCCGGCGCATCATCGCGCGCACCTCGCCGAGCGTCGGCAACGTCATACGGAAGGTGTCTTCTATGCCTCCGTCGGTATGACGTCCCGAGAAGGCGGCGGCCAGGTCGCGGAACAGCCACGGCCGCCCCAGGCAGCCCCTGCCCACGACCACCCCGGCCACGCCGGTCTGCTTGACCATCCGGATCGCGTCGGCGGCCTCCCAGATGTCGCCGTTGCCAAGCACCGGGATGTCGACGCTCTCGACCAGCTCGCCGATGGCGTCCCAGTCGGCGACGCCCGAGTACGCCTGCTCGACGGTCCGCCCGTGCAGCGCGATCGCCGCGGCGCCCGCCTCCTGGGCGATCCGTCCGGCGTCGAGGAAGGTCAGGTGGTCGGCATCGATCCCCTTGCGGGTCTTCATCGTCACCGGCACGTCGTACGACGCGGCCGCGCGGACCGCGCTCTCCAGGATCTCGGCGAGCAGCCCCCGCTTCCACGGCAGCGCTCCCCCGCCGCCCTTGCGGGTGACCTTCGGGACCGGGCAGCCGAAGTTGAGGTCGATGTGAGCGACGCCGTACTCGGCGCAGAGGATCTCCGCGGCCTTCCCGACGTACGCCGGGTCGGTGCCGTAGAGCTGCACGCTCCGGACCGTCTCCTGCTCGTCGAAGACCAGCATCGACTTCGTCACCGCGTCGCCCTCGACCAGGCCGCGGCTGGTGATCATCTCGCAGACGTAGAGGCCGGCCCCCTGTTCGGCACACAGGCGGCGGTAAGCGGCGTTGGTGATCCCCGCCATCGGCGCGAGCACCACTGGGGTGTCCACGCGGACGTTGCCGAGCGTCAGCTCGGTGGGGATCGGAAAGGTCACCGGCCCATTGTCCGCGCGACTGCTGTCTCCACCCAAACCGCCGCGGACCTCACATCAGCCGCCGCGCCACCCGCGCGGTGGCCGACGACGCTTTGCTGGCCGCCAGATCGCGGAACTCCCGCGGCAGTTCGACTCGCCCACCGGTGCGCTGGCAAAGGTCGGCTGCGAGGTCGAGGAACGACACCGCGTCACGTCGGCCCGGCAGGACGGGGAGCACCGCACGCAGGGCATCAAGCACGGGTACGACGGTGTGGTCGGTCGCTCGCGCGATCTCGGCGAGCCCACCGGCCACGCGTTGCCCGACTACTGCGTTGTCCACCAGATGGAGCGCCGCCTGCACACCAACCTCCGTCCCGTCGAGCAGCCCGAACCGGCAGAGATCAATCACCGCGTCCTGGGCAGCCGTCCGGGCTCGCACGTCCTTCGCCGCGAGCCCGAGCACCAACGCGGACGCGACCGGAGCGTTCGTCGAGACCCGCGACCGGGCGAGCGCATCGTGGAGGCCGCCGCACACGCCCCGGTCCTTCCCGAGGTCGCGGTGGAGGAGTGGATGCGAGTGTGCGGCGAGCAGATCGGGGTGGTGCGGAAGCAGCAGGGCGCAGAAGGCTAGGTTCTGCTCGAACCGTGGTTCGTACTCGCCGTACTCCAGCTCGTCGGGCACGGTCGCCCACGGTTGTGCGCGGGCCATCAGCGCGTCGACCGGGGAGTCCGCAGCAGGCGGCGACGCCGGGTCTGCATAGGTGGCGAGCCGGCGACCGGTGCGCTCCCACGAGCGCCGGGGTGGCAGCTCGCGAAACTCGCGTCGCCACTGCGGGGTGCGCTCGCCCATCCGGCGCACGGCACGGGTGACGACCCGGCCACTGAGGCCCGCCGAACGTGGGACCACGACCTCGGCCAGTCGAGCCGGATCGACGCGGAGCGTCGCGATCGCCGCTTCGTAGGCGGGCGGTCCGTTCCTGCGCCCGAGGGCGACCAGCCGCGCCGACAGGTCGGCGGGGTCGATGGTGCCGTCGTCGTACGACGGAAGGGCGAGGCTCTGGGAGGCACCGTGCCGGACGGCGCGGCCGACGTCGCTCAAGCGCCGGCCGCCCACCCCGAACAGGGTTTCCAGGGGAGCGGGCCGAGAGCCGAAATGCGAATGCGCCAGTGTGATCGAGACGGACTCGCTGCCGAAGCGCCTTCGCGAAGACAGCCAGGCCCGGGCCAGGGTCGCCACACCGAGGCGCAGGTCACCGCGGTAGAGCTGTGCCTCCTGGAGGCGGCGCTCGAGCACCGCGGCTTGGGTGGGTCTCTCGTCGGCAAGCCGGAGCAAACCATCGATCAGGCGCTCGAGCTCGATCGGGTCGTCGGCCTCTTCGACCAGCCGCAGGAACAGGTCCCCCAGTTCGTCGGCATCGGCGACAGGCACGACTCGCCCGGGCTGGGGGCGCGGCTGCGGAGCAGGGGCCGCGAACGCCCGCTCGGCGACGAGGGCCGGGGTGGCAAACTCCCCCAGCGTGCCCAGGAGCCTCTCGGCCTGCTCGCGCACATCGTCGCGGGGATGGCCGAGGGCAGTCCGGACCACCTCCGCTATCGGAGCGGCTGGATGCGCTTTGGCCAAGGCGCCGAGCAACCGCAGCTGGGCGGACACCGATGCCTTGTCGGTACGACCGAGAGTCGCCCGGCTGGCATCCAGGAGGGGCTCCACCTGCAGACGCTGGTCGCGGATCAGCCTGGTGAGCTGCTTCTGGGCGGCCTTGACCGCCGGACCGAGGTCGACGGTGAGCAGCCGGGTGTAGACGCCCTGCCGGCCGGCTACTTCGTCGATGTTGGGCTCGAGAGCCTCGTGGAGGCCAACGAACCAGCTCACGTCGACTTGCCTCCAGTCACACAGCGGCGCCAGCAGGACCTGATCGAGCAGCCTGTCCCGGTCGAGCGTGCCGTCGGCCGCCAGGGAGACCAGAGCGTGGCGCCAGGTGCGCTCGGGATGTCCGTCGCTCTGCGGGCCGCCCGGGTAGCGCGCGGGCTTGTCGAGCCAGTTGTCGTGCTGACCGAGGGCTCGACCGGCGCCCTCGGTCGCCAGGAGCTCCCAGAGCTCCACTTCGAGGAGACCGGGGTCGGCGCGGAGTGCCTCCAGGACAGCGCCTTGCCCGTCGGTGATCGCGTTGGGCATGCCGAGGAGATACTCCGGCGGGGAAGGCGTTCGCCACCTGCCGGTGGCCGCCGAATGTGCCGAGCGCCGCGAGCAGGAGGGCGTCTTGGTCGCATTGCCGAACCGAGTCCCAGCCGGTCAGCTTTCGTACGGTCGGTGCCAGCTTCTTGCGCTCGGCCTCGGTCAGCGGGGCCAGCCTGTGCGCCAGGGTCCGCCAGTGCCCGGGCTCGAGCAACGCTGTCAGCTCGCCGGCGTCCACGTCGTGCCCTTCCGCACCAGGTCGACCGCTAGAAGGTGCTTGCAGGGTCCGCGGCTGGTGCGGTGCTTGGCGTACCACGGGCAGGTGCACCGGTCGCCGTCCGGCGTGGAGCGTACGACGTGCTCAGCGTCTCCGGTCCGCACGTAGCCGGTGTCTCCAGCCAACCGGACCGCACCGGCCTCGACCAGCGCTCGTGCTTCGCGCAGGCGGGGATGCATCGTCTCCAGGAGCGCCTGGTCGTAGGGCAGCTCGCGGTGGAAGAAGGCCGACTCGGCGACGTCGTACCCGACCCGGCCGGCGGCGCCGAGCTGCCCGAGCGCCCGGCGGACCCGCTCCGGTGTGAGCGCGGTGTCGGCCGCGAGCCGGGTGACATCGATGGTGGGCTCGAAGGCCAGCAGCGCCGAGACCAGGTCGGCGTCGTCGGCGGCGGAGTCACCGGCGAGGTCCCACAGCACGCCACCCTCCCCGGAGAACCCGCGGCTCGACTCGGGGCTCAGGGCCAGCACCAAGCGAGCGTCGTCGAGCTCGAGCTCCCAGAGGCCGGCCGCTCCCTGCGGATCGTGGGGAGCGGCGTAGCCGCGCAGCGAACGGGCGAACCGCAGCAGTGGCTCGAGAGGCTTGAGACGGTCGATGCCCGAGAGTGCGATGCCGTCGGGCGATGGTCGCGTCGTCAGCCGCAGGCCGCGCCCCGCGGGCACAACCCACAGGGGCTTGCGGCTCGTCGCCGCAGGCAGCGAGCGGAGGAACTGGCGAGCCTCGGCGGCGGGGATCTCGAACACTGGGCTCATCACGGAGGCCGACAGCTGCACCTCGGCGAAGCCTTTGAGCCAGCGCTCGGGCAGCGGCACCTTCTTCTCCGTGACCGTGCCCTCCATCGTCGTCACGACGACGTCCTCACCGACCTGCAGGTGAACCGGATCAAGGCCGCCAACCCGGGCCAGCGCTTCGCGCATCGGGGGGTTGAAGTCGACGTTGGTGGTGCCGCTATCGAGAGCCGGCCCATCCATAGCCCCCGGCAACACGTCGTACCGTGCATAGACACCGCAGCACGCAGAGAAGCTCTCGAATCGGAGGCGGTCGCCGTTGCTCGTGACCACGGGGTCGGCCGCGCGCAGGACAGCGGCGACCATGCCGGGCGGCATGTAGAACCGGGTGCGGGCCACTTTGGCGACGCTCAGCAAGGCGGCCGCAGACTGCTCGGGGTGACCGAGGAAGCCGTTGAAGAACACCGGGTGTGCCGCGGGACCGGCCGCGGTGCGCCCTCCGCTTGTCGACAGCGACAGGTCCGTCCGTCCGTCCTCGAACGTTACCGAGGAGGGTCGGAGATACGTGTAGGTCTGCTCCCCCGTGGTGGCCACTCGGGCAGAGTAGATCAGTACTCCGACAGTTGGTCGGGACTCCGAGAGTTGTTCAGGACTTCTTGGTCGTCTTGCTGGTCGGGGTGGCCTTGGGGGTCGCGACGATGCCGGTCCACTGGATCGGGAGGTACTCCTGGGTCGGCCGGAAGCTGACCGCCTTGAGCTGGCCGTGGTTGGCGGCGACGTACACCATGCAGACCTCGGCGGACTTGCCCGGACCGAACTTCTTGGGGAACGGCTTGGCTGCGCACGGGCGGAAGGTGCTCTGGAACGACGACGCCTGCACCAGGGTGTCCTTGCCGTCGACCATGTAGAGCGGCACCGCGAGCCCGCTCAGGTCGGTCTTCCCGATGTTCTTGACCTTGGCATCGACGTAGTAGGGAGTCGAGGTCTTGGTGCGGTCGTCGAGCGTGAACCCGGCGAAGTCCTTGATAGTGCCCTGCCGCATCCGGGTGACCTTGATCGCCACGACGCCGACGGTCTTCGTGTTGGGCTGCCAGGCCACCTTGGCGGTCTGGCCGACCTTCAGGTCGGTGCCGAGCGCGGTGAGCTTCACGCCGGCGGGCAGCTTGAGCCCGTAGTCCTCGTTCGGGTCCGCGGGCGCGGACTTCGACGGAGACCCCGTCGACGAGGTCTCCGAGGAACCGGGGTCGTCGCTGCCGCCGCAACCCGCGAGCAGGATGCCGAGGACGACGAGTACCGACAGGCACGCACCACGCTTACGTCGAGAAGTCAGGGGTGTATGCCGAGAGGTCATGGCAGTCATTGTGTCCAGTCCCGTCCTCAACAGCCGACGAAACGCTCGGCGAAGTACGACGTGATCTGGTCCAGTGCGACCCGCTCCTGCTGCATGCTGTCGCGCTCGCGCACGGTGACGGCCTGGTCGTCGAGGGTGTCGAAGTCGACGGTGACGCAGAACGGCGTACCGATCTCGTCCTGGCGGCGGTAGCGGCGGCCGATCGCACCGGAGTCGTCGAAGTCGACGTTCCAGTTCTTGCGGAGCTCGGCGGCGAGGTCCTTCGCCTTGGGCGTGAGGTCGGCGTTGCGGCTCAGCGGCAGCACCGCCATCTTGACCGGCGCCAACCGCGGGTCGAGCCGCAGCACCGTGCGCTGGTCGACGCCGCCCTTGGTGTTGGGCGCCTCGTCCACCTCGTAGGCGTCGACGAGGAAGGTCATCAGGCTGCGGGACAGGCCGGCCGCGGGCTCGATGACGTAGGGGACGTAGCGCTCGTTGGCGGCCTGGTCGAAGTAGGACAGGTCGTGGCCGGAGTGCTTGGCGTGGGTGGTCAGGTCGAAGTCGGTGCGGTTGGCGATGCCCTCGAGCTCGCCCCACTCGGAGCCGGCGAACTTGAAGCGGTACTCGATGTCGACCGTCCGCTTGGCGTAGTGGCTGAGCTTCTCCTGCGGGTGCTCGTAGTGGCGCAGGTTGTCCGCGTCGACCCCCAGGTCGACGTACCACCTGGTGCGCTCTTCGATCCAGTACTGGTGCCACTCCTCGTCCTCGCCCGGCTTGACGAAGAACTCCATCTCCATCTGTTCGAACTCACGGGTGCGGAAGATGAAATTGCCCGGAGTGATCTCGTTGCGGAAGCTCTTGCCGACCTGGGCGATGCCGAACGGCGGCTTCTGCCGGCTGCTGGTCACCACGTTGGCGAAGTTGAGGAAGATGCCCTGCGCGGTCTCGGGCCGCAGGTAGTGGAGGCCGGACTCGTCCTCGATCACGCCGAGGTAGGTCTTCAGCAGGCCGGAGAACTGGCGCGGCTCGGTCCACGCGCCGCGGGTGCCGCAGTTGCTGCAGGCGATCTCGGCGAGGGGTACGTCGTCGGGGCTCTTCCACTCCGGGCGCTTGGCCGCGTTCTTCTCGTAGAACGCCTCCTGGAGGTGGTCCGCGCGGAACCGCTTGTGACACGACTGGCACTCGGTCAGCGGGTCGGTGAAGGTGTCGACGTGACCGCTGGCCTCCCAGGTCTGGCGGGGCAGGATCACGCTGGAGTCCAGGCCGACGACGTCCTCACGCGCCTGCACCATCGCCTTCCACCACTGGCGCTTGATGTTGTCCTTGAGCTCGACGCCGAGGGGGCCGTAGTCCCAGGCGGACCGGGTGCCGCCGTAGATCTCACCGCAGGGGTAGACGAACCCCCGGCGCTTAGCGAGCGAGACGACGTTGTCGACGGTGGACGCGGGCGGCTTGGCCACGGCTCAGACTCCTGGGTTGTGGTTCCGCCGGCTGGCTGCCGGTGGTGGCCCCTACCCTAACGAGCGAGTCACCTGGATATTGAGCTCGGTCCCGGGTTGGACAACCTCGTAGGCACTGGGCTCGTCGAAGGCCCGGCTCAGCACGGGAACGGCCCCGACCTTGACGTCGTACGACGACAGCGCGCGACGGTAGGCGCCGACGTTCTCCCAGGTCGTCGTGAGCACCCACAGGGTGGGGTCGTCGACGTTGCGTCCGACCTGCCCGCCGGCGTACCCAGGGCGCGCCGCGAGCGCCGCATGGGCCGCCTCGAGATCGGCCCGGAACGTCTCGACGTCCTCGGCGGGCACGCGGAATCTGTTGACGACCAGCACGCATTGGACTCTAGACGAGTTGCTCCGGGTCGGGTGGTTACGGATCAGGGGCCGCGCGGCCGGTCTCGCGGTCCCACCGCCTGGCCGCATCGCCGCCCCAGCAAGCCTGTCACCTGCCGCTCCCGACGCGGTCTAGGTGCGGCGGTGGTAGCGGAGGTCGCCGTTGGGGAGGCGTTGGGTGGTGTACGCCGGGTCGTGGGCGCGGT